>Ga0209638_1001157_pt1 | contig 16979 bp, 15 predicted proteins | sample BarGraNGADG00211_FD_184490 | JGI IMG/M metagenome (GOLD analysis project Ga0209638, IMG submission 184490) | Arctic peat soil microbial communities from Barrow, Alaska - Barrow Graham LP Ref core NGADG0002-211 (SPAdes) (version 2) | ecosystem: Environmental > Terrestrial > Soil > Wetlands > Peat...
GAGTGGTCGCGCCCCGACTGCCGGCTCTAAGTCATCTGCGGGTGCCGGGGATTACCTTTTACCCGGAAACCGGGCAGCTAGAACGGTGCACCCAGCAATCAGTACTCCGCGCTCAGCACCTGGCCCTCAAGCTTTCAGCATTCGGCACGCGTGACTCGGAATCCGGAATCGAGCATCTCGCTCGAGCAGGGCCGCCGGCCCGGACGGGAGCATTGATGAGACTTCCCAAACTGCGAATGGCCAATTTGGAGCCGAAGTACCCCATCGTTCAGGGCGGGATGGGAGTGCGCGTATCCACCGCACCCCTGGCTGCCGCCGTCGCCAACTGTGGTGGCATCGGCACCCTCTCCGCGGCCGAGTTCCACAACAAGAACCGAAAGTCGCCCAAAGCCGATCTGGTCAGGGGTGTGAAGATAGAGCGCCCTTATCTGTATGCTCCGGCCATGGCCGAGGAGATCGCGCGTACGCGCTCCATGACCCAGGGGATTATCGGCGTGAACATCATGTACGCCATCACCGACTTCTACGACCTGGTGATGACCTGCGTGGATGCTGGGGCCGACTTTATCGTTACCGGCGCCGGCTTCTCTCGGGACATCTACGGGATGGTGCGGGACTTCGGTATGCCGGTGCTCAGCATATGCGACTCCCCTGGCCTGGCGAAGATCGCCCAGAAGTTGGGGGCCGCGGCCATCGTGGTGGAGGGCAAGGAGGCGGGCGGACATCTGGGGACGGATCGGCCCACCCGCGAGTTGCTGCCTCAGGTGGTGGACGCGGTGAGCATTCCGGTGATCGCTGCCGGCGGGATCTGGACCGGCGAGGACATGGAGGAGATGTTCCGTCTGGGTGCCAGCGGTGTGCAGATGGCCACCCGCTTCGTGTGTACGGAGGAGTGCGAGGTTGCTCCGGAGTTCAAGCAGGCCTACATTGATGCCGGCAAGGACGACATAACTCTCATCAAGAGCCCCGTTGGGATGCCCGGCAGGGCAATCCGGAACCGCTTCGTGGTGCGAACGGAGGGCGGCGAGCGGATAAAGTTCAAGTGCCCGCTGCTTTGCCTAAAGACCTGCAAGGCGAAGGATGCGAATTACTGCATTGCCGAGGCGTTGATCAACGCCTACCAGGGCCGGGTGGACGACGGTATCATCTTCGCCGGGGAGAACGCATACCGGTGCGACAAGATCAGCACGGTCCCGGCTATCTTCGAGGAGCTGCTGGCCCACTTTGAGCAGTCATAGTGTGGGGCGGGGCAAAGCCCCGAAAAGGCTTGACAAGTCTAGGGGCGACCGGTAGAATACGGGCCAATTACAAACTACTTGCCTAAAAGCTTTGACGGAAACGAGTAAGTGGGTCGCCTACACTCAGAGAGTCCGGGGTTGGTGTGACCGGATGTGATGCGCCCGCCGAAAATCCTTCCTGAGCTGCCAACCGAAAACCTGCCCACTGGGCGGTGAGTAGACTTGGTCGGCCTCGTCAGCCGTTAGTTGAGACGGGGGTATGAATACGTACCCCATGAGTGAGCGTTGCGCTAATTAGGGTGGTACCGCGGGAGCCGGCAAAATGGATCCCGTCCCTTACGAGGGACGGGATTTTTGTTTGTCCAGCCTCCGATGAGCGACGACAAGAGCCCGTCACCCAAGGGGTTTGGGCAGGTGGAGAAATCTTGGGGGAGAGTATCGAAATGGTCGTCGAAACCACCCGAATGTACACCGGAGAGGATGCGAGCCACCTGGAAGGGGAGTTGCTCAACGGGTCCAGCATCCTGTGCGAGACCCTGCTGGCCGAGGGCGTGGACACGATCTTCGGCTACCCGGGCGGGGTTCTGCTTGGCCTCTATCACACCCTCACCTCCTACCCGGCACTGAACCACATCCTGGTCCGGCACGAGGAGAACGCGGCAATGGCCGCGGACGGTTACGCCCGTGCCACGGGCAAGGTGGGTGTTTGCCTGGCCACCTCCGGCCCCGGCGCCACCAACCTGCTCACGGGTATTGCCAACGCGTTCATGGACTCCGTGCCCATGGTCGCTCTCACCGGGCAGGTTACCACCGCCTCCGTTGGGAAGATGGCCTTCCAGGAGGTTGGCATTGTGGAGATGGCAAAACCGGTCACTAAGCGCGCCTACTTCGTAAGCGACATCAACGATCTGGCCGCAGTGCTCCGGGAGGCGTTCCACGTTGCGAGGGACGGAAGGCCTGGGCCGGTGCTCGTAGATCTGCCCAAGGACGTCCTTAACAACAAGACCGAGTACAGGCGTCCCTCAAACGGCCTGGTGCAGCGGATGCCTCAGCCCCCGCTCGCTCTGGACAGGGAGGTGCTGCGGGCTGCCAGACTGATGTCCGAGGCATCCAGGCCGGTGCTGCTGGTCGGGCACGGGGTGGTTCAATCGGGCGCCTTTGCGGAACTCAAGGAGTTGGCCGAGGTCACTCAGACCCCGGTGATCACGACACTACTGGGGATCAGCGCGCTGCCGGAGACTCATCCACTCTCCTTCGGCATGCCCGGGATGCACGGACATTTCTGGGCAAACCAGGCCCTCGAAGAGGCGGATCTCGTGGTTGCCGTGGGAATGCGCTTCGATGACAGGGTCGCGGTTAAGCCCGCCGTCTTCGCCCCGAAGGCGAAGATCGTGCACGTGGACATCGACCTGAACGAGCTTGGGCGTAACGTCCGGGTGGACGTGCCGATCGTGGGAGATGCCAAATCCGTCCTTCAGCTGCTTCTGCTCCACGTCCAGGAGCTGCGCCATCCGGCGTGGTTGGCGCAGCTTTGGGAATGGAGGGAGGAAAATCCGACCGAGGTCGCTGGAGGGGACGGGGAGTTGCTGGCCGTGGCAGACGTGGTTCGGGAGATCCGCGCGGCAACGGGCGGCGACGCGCTGATAGCGAGCGACGTCGGCCAGCATCTGATGTGGGTGGCCCAGCATTTCCAGTTCGTGAAGCCGGGCAGCTTCTTCTGTTCCGGCGGCCTCGGCTCCATGGGCTACGGCGTGCCGGCAGCCATGGGAGCCAAGGTTGGGAAGCCGGACGAGACGGTTTGGGCTGTCGTCGGGGATGGCGGCTTCCAGATGTCCGCGCCTGAGCTCTCCACCCTCGCCCACAACGGGATCGCAGTGAAGATCGCGCTGGTGAATAACGGCTACCTGGGGATGGTCCGGCAGTGGCAGGAGTTCTTCTTCGAGGGGAATTACTCCCACAGCTCGATCCCCGGACCCGACTACGTGGCCCTGTCGAAAGCACACGGTGTCGAGGCCCTCAGGGTCACCTGCCGTGAGGATGTTCGGCCGGCCATCGAAGCGGCTCTGACGCACGATGGCCCCTTCTTGATCGAATTCGTGGTCGAGCCGAAGGGGAACGTCTTCCCGATGGTGCCGCCTGGATCGCCCCTCTCCGACATGATGCTGGAGGGGTAGGCTTAGTTGTTGCCTCCGGCGAGGCTCACGTTGGCGAAGACACTCCATTCACTCGGTGGCCAGTAGGAGACCCACGCCTTGCCGATGGCGTTAGCCTCGGGGACGAATCCCCAGATGTGGGAGTCGCTGCTGTTGGGCCTGTTGTCACCCAGCACGAAGTACTTGCCCTCGGGTACCTTCTGAGCCGGAAGGCTGTAGGTGGGGACGGCGCTGATGTAGTCCTCCTCAATCTGCACGCCGTTCATGTACACCTTGCCGCGATCTACCTGCACGGTATCCCCAGGTAGACCAATCACCCGCTTGATGAAGTCGCGATCCGGCGTCCCCGGGAACTTGAAGACTATGATCTCCCCGCGTTGCGGGCCCCCAAATGGAAAGTAGGAGTCTCGATTGATAGGGGCCACCCCTGCCCTCTCAGCCACACCCAGAGGCAGCCCTTCCAACCGGAAGTAGGCCATCTTGTTGATCAGGAGATACTCCCCGCTGTGGAGGGTAGGCTCCATGCTTGCGCCGTCCACCTTGAAGTTCTGTACCACGGAGCGCACGGCGGCGAAGATTATGAGGGTGAGAAGAACTGTCTGAAGGATCTCCACCAGGAGCGGCCGGACCTTCGAGGTGGCTTGCCTGGATTCGTTTTCACGCTCCTGCTCTTGGGGTTCAATTACGGTTGCACTCGGGACCTGTTGCTCCTCTGCGTCCCCCTGCGGTGTCTGCTGGGAGGGCACGCTCTCCCCAGACCAGTTCATTCGGTCCTCCAAGATTGGTCTGGCCTCCTGTAATGCAGCCTCTATTCTGATTATATCTCACCGAGGGCTCTACTGCCATGATATGCGCATGACTATGAGAGAATCCGCATCAGCTCAGGCCGGCAAATCCTCGCTGGGCCAGGAACGCCATGAACAGGGTGTAGTACCACTCGGAGCCCAGCGGGCGGGCCATCTGAACGACGAAGACCGCCAGCGCCACCGGATAGCCTATCGCGGCGAAGGGATTGCCGTGGAACAGGTGGTGGTTGGAGCTGTGGAAGAGATTTCCCGCGTCGGCACGACTCGGGATTGCCTGTGGGCCCACCGAAATGCCCAGCCAGGTCATTATCACCGCGACGGCAAAGCCCAGCGTGTCCGTGGCCGCGGCCCACTGCCTGAGAGCGAGGTTGAGCAGCACTACGGCCACGGCGGAGTTGAGAAAGAAGGGGCCGGCGACTATGGCGAAGATCTGGCGGTACAGCAGTGGCTCTTCGTGGATGACGTATCCTGCCGGATTGCCAACGCGGAAGTAAACCGCCTTGTGTACCCTTACCCCGGAAATGAGACACAGGATGTGGTGGGAGAACTCGTGAAGGATCACGCCGGGCGCAAGCAGCGCCACTCGCAGGTAGAAGATCACCGCGTCCTCCTGAGCCTCACATCCGCCGCTCCCAGGCAGCCCATTGAGTCTACCCCAGCTGTTTCAGATAATCGACCAGGAGGTCTGCCACGCCGGCGGCATCTTCCAGGTCGAACTGTGGCACGTCGATGTCGCGGGGCCCGTCGGCGACCACTGCCAGCAACTCTTCCGGGTCGCACAGCAACTCACCGCCGGAGATCACTCGCCGAGAGACCTCGACCTTCGGCTTGTCAGCGGACTTGTACCCCTCGGTGAGCACAAGGTCGACGGCGTCGCCGATAGTGGCGGCAACCTCGTCCAGGGTTAACTCGCGAGAGAGGAGGGCGCGAATCATCGCCATCTGAGTGGGGGACGAGATCAGAACGGCATCCGCTCCGGCCTGCCGGAGCCGCCAGGTGTCTTTTCCAGGACGATCCATCTCGAAGCCGTGGGAATCGTGCTTCACCACGGCCACCTTGATCCCCCGCGACTTCAACTGGGGGATCAGCTTTTCGAGGAAGGTTGTCTTTCCGGAATCTGATCGGCCCACAACCGAGACGATGGGCGGCATGACGGCCTCCTAAGTGGCAGGTTGGGCCCAGCGGTTCGTCGCCAGGTAGCGTGCCCTGTCCAGATCCTCTGGAGTGTTGATGTTGAAGAAGGAGCGGAGATCGGGATCCAGGTCCAAGATCTCCGTTTCCGGCACCTCAAACGTGTCCACGTCGGGGTAGAAGTCGATTATCTTGTGGTGTTGCCTGATCATGGCCCTTTCCATGATGGGTATACAGCTCTTTCGGTACGCGGCGTGGAGCGCCTCGAGGTGGGGGCCTATCCTTGGGACGGTGACGTCGTGGCCGACTGAGGCGCGAGCCACCCGGTCCAAGAGCGGGGTGCACAGGAAGGGCATGTCGCAGCCCACGACCAACGCCATGTCATGTCGGACGGAGATGAGTCCGGTGTACGCGCCCACGAGGGCACTGGCCCCCGGCACGACATCCGGTAGTTGCTCGAAGCCGGAGTCCTCGAACCCTTCGGCCAAGTGTCCGACCACCAAGATCTGGTCGGTGAGGGGACGAAGAGCGTCCAGCACCCGATCCAGGAGCCGCTTGCCCCCTATCTCCAGTTGGGCCTTGTTGAGGCCGCCCAATCGAGTCGCTCGGCCACCGGCCAGCACAACGGCGCTGTACTTCTCCATCTAAAGCCTTAAACAACTGGCTGGACCGACGGCAGTCGATCCAGCCAGAGGATGGAATCGGTGAAAGCTCAGCCACGGCGCTCCTAGGCTTCCTTGTCGGAGGACTCCTTCGCCTTGGAGGAAGGATCTTCATCCTTCGTGGCCGACCGGAACTCCTTGATGCCCTTCCCGAGAGCCCCTCCGACCTCCGGCAGTTTACCGACGCCGAACACGATGACGACTATCACAAGAACGATGATCAGTTCCGTAGGGCCAACCGGCATTGCATTCCTCCCGAGAGTTGGGGTGTTCGATGGGCGCGGGGCGTGTACCTACGTCGCGACGAGGTACACTCATGACAGTGAAAGAATATTCTCTCCAGCACTGGTTGTCAACGTCGTTGTGGGAAAGAGCCCGGCCCGAATTCTATTGTTGTGGCACCCCGTACGCGTAGGCCAGGACCTGCGTGATGGAGGTGGCCTGCGGCAGATTCCGGCTCCGGGCGGACTCGAGGGCGAAGTCGGACGACCCTCCAGGTGCCAGCCCGTTGGGGCTGATAAAGGTGTAGTCGGCCCAGATCACGTTGTTGTTATCGTCCAGGAACCAGGCGTACACCACGTTGAGGATCATGGTGCTGTTGGTCTGGTTGGTAATGGTTCCCGGGAACTCGAGGCTCATGGACATGGTGCCGTCCCTCGCAGTGCCCTGGGTAGACTTCAGCATCGCCTTCCCCGCAACGGTGAGCAGCTGGTAGTGCGTGGGCGATGTGGTCTGTCCTGTGACGGTGACAACTCCCCTGTCGTTGATGTATCGAGTGACGATCGTGACGCTGACCCGATATCCTAACCGGTCTCCGGCTCCCAGGTAGGCGAAGGCTTGACTGTCGCTGCCGGTCACCGATCCGTCTGGAGCCACCAACTGGCCGTTTATCGTAACGTTGTAGGCCGGGGTCGGCCCGTCGTTGACAATCTCACCGGTGATGTACACCCTGTTGGCGTCCAGCTCTGTCCCTGGCAGGACGTTGGTGCTGACAACTCGCACGTTGGCCTTCGGCTGCGGTGCCGGCGTTGCCGGGGGGGCCATGGTTGGCGTGGGCGGCGGAGTCTGTGGGTAGGAAAGGATCGGTGGCGATGTCGGTGTCGGCGCTGGTGCCTGTGCCGGCGCGGGTGCCCGATTGGCTTCCCACGAGAATCGCTCGCTATTAGGGCGATCCTGCACCCCATCGGGTCCGTTGACCCAGGTCCGGTCTCCATTTGTGAAAGCAGTCCAATTATCTGCCTTTCGCCACACCATCAGACCGATCGTTGTCTGTTGGAGCGAATCGCCGTTTGCGCCGTAGTGTTCGTTCTCCAGCGGATTGCCCACAACGCTCGGGATCTGATCTGCGAGTGCCTTGAAGCCAAGTGTGTACTCCGGCATAGCCTGTGCGAAAGCAGCGCCGACCAGCAGAATGCAGGCGGCACTGACCGCCAGCAGTCTAAGTAACAGCCGTTTCATGCCGTGACCCTCCGTGTAGATCCGATTATTTGGGGCAGTATACCGTCAGGCGGGGGACAATGGAACGGAGTTGAGGTTATTTAACAGTAATGGTGGCAATTTTTTACGATTGGCGCAGAAAAGGGGCGGATAGCCGAAAATGGCGATCCGATGGAATGGAGAATGTTTCGGGGCAGTATGGAGAGCCATTTGACAAAGAGGGACCGGCTCTTGTGAGCCGGTCTCGGGTGGTAGCGCATACCGGATTCGAACCGGTGATCTCCTCCTTGAGAGGGAGGTGTCCTAGGCCGCTAGACGAATGCGCCAAGAGGATCTCACTGAAGGCCTCGGTATACTATCCGATCTCGGGCGGTCCGGTCAACACAATGAGAGACCCCCAGCGAAAGAAGGGTGTACTGCGGACCTCGCGAAAGAGCACAATCAGGCCGAAGGTGTACAATCAAGCTGTGATGCCGGCGGGTGCCGGCCGGGTGTTGAGCGGCACTACCAAGGGTGTTGCGGGCGCTAAGGTCGTTATCGACTAGAAGGATTCAAGGCGGCGATCGAAGCGGCGCTGCGCTGTGGAGTCGGGCCCATGGTCATCGCGGAGGGTGAGCGACAAGTTGCATGACGAAAAGGGGGGCAAGCGACAGAGGCGATTGGCACTTCTTCGGTCCAGGGGGCCGGCGGGAGCGGCGGCTCGGATGGAGCGGTTCGAGAGCCTGGTCGCGGATGCCCTTGACGAGATCCCAGAGCCCCTGCGCTCCAGAATTCAGAACGTGGCGGTGGTCGTGGATGATTACCCCGACCCCCAGCTGCTGGCGAGCCTCGGGATGTCGCGGCGCGAGAGTCTGCTCGGCTTATACGACGGTGTACCGCTGACGGCCCGTGGCGAGGGTTACAACCTGGTGCCCCCGGACAGGATTATCCTGTTTCGGAAGCCGATCCTTTCCATCTGCTCCACGCCGGAGCAGATCCGCGAGCAGGTTCGAAAGACCGTGCTTCACGAGGTCGGGCACTACTATGGCATGGGCGAGGAAGATCTACACAGAATGGGATTGGACTGAGCGCTGCAAAACCCGGTACAATGTGGCTGTAGCTCGTTTAGACTGACGGAATCTTGTTCGAGAAGGTAGGAGGGAGCCGTGGCACCCTGGGGCGTTGGACGAAGGGGCCACAGGCCCGCCGAAACTACCTGGCTCCCCGAGGAGATCGATCTCGCGCCCGATTGGGTCCAGGAGGAGATCCAACGTGCCCCCAGAGAGCTGCGCGAGTGGCTGGCGGTTAGCCTCGAACAGCAGCCGGCCAAGAGCGGTGCCGTCTCCCGACGACGGAGGGGCGGCGGACGGGCGCGGGATCCCCAGGAATAGCGCGGGAAAGACCGGAGGAACAGGGTTGCCGGACGCTCATGAGCAGGTGTCTGGCAGCCCTTTTCCGATTCCTGCCCTCATTCCAATTCAGCGCTCCTGTGGCTGGCCCTGACGATCGAGTAGACGACGGCAAAGCGGAACTCCCGGTTCTCGGCAAAGGTGTCAAGGGCCGCTTGGAGCGCTTGTCCACGTTCTGTGTCCCGGCGTAGTTGATAGACGCAGTGACTGCCCCGAGATCGCCGGATTACCATCCCCAGGGAGGCCAAGTTTTCCAGCTCTGTCGCCGCTGCTGCTGGGCTCGTACCAATGGCCGTGGCGAGTTTAACAGCGGCTGCTCCCTCACCGCTCAGCTGCAGTTGCCGCAGCAGGTCCCACCGAAGGAATGAGGTGCAGCAGCTTCGCACGAACTCGACCAGACTGGGAGACAGGTTCTGCTCCATCCACTCGTCGACGTAATCAGGGCCATCGTGCAATTCAGCCATATCGTCGACCGCCTTGACCCGGTTGGACGTTAGCCCGCCGGCGGACGCCAGAACGGTCGACGCCCTGCCTGGATCGGTGCGACTTCCTACGGAAGGATCGGCCATAGGGGGTACCTCCTTACTTTCGTACGGGCCTCGCCGCTCCTCTGGCCTAAACGACCGCTCCCGAGTCCCCGCCAAACTAGCCCCACAGGGCCTGTGGTCGGACACCCGCATGCCGCAACGACGCACACATCTAACTGCGACCGCGACCGGCCTATGCTGGGACCCACGTGAGCTTCGGTCAACCGCAACTAGTCTCAATATCAGGGTACCTAACAACGACACCGAAAGGAAACCGTGGCGTCCGAACGACTGTGCAGCTGCCGACTGCAACCCCATTGTATCAATTTTCGGACCAGCCGAACACATTTGGGCGGGTTTTTGCGACTTTTCGTCGGAAGATCGCCCTGACTGGTGACCGACGAACTTCAGTATATGGCTAGCATGCAAGTTGTTGGCTATGCTACAATACGTTTTGTTCTAAGGGGCACGAAGGCGATGCAACGGCGTGCCCGATTCTGTTGTCGGACCGCGGTGGAGGTTGATGCCGGATGAGACCGGCGTGAAGGGAATGGCCCTCCGCATTTCTTCGGCGAGTTATCCGCGTTAACCGTCACGGTCCAATACCCAAAGGAGGGATATTAGTGAAGTCACGAAGACACTTGCAGATCCTCGGCGTCTCCTTGATCGCGGTAAGCATGTTCGTAGCCGCTTGTGGTGGTGGGGCCGCGCCCACTCCGACCGCAGCGCCCGCCAAGCCTGCTGCCGCTCCGGTGGCAACTTCCGCGCCGGCGGCGACCTCGGCAGCGGTCGCTACCAAGCCCGCAGCGGCGACCACTGCACCCGCAGCGGCTTCGACCGTTGCTCCCGCCGCGGCGACCACGGCTCCGGCTGCGCCGACCGCGGCCCCCGCTGCTCCGACGGCTGCACCCGCGGCTGCTGTTCCGACCAAGCCCTCTGCCGCCGCAGGCGCAATCCCGGTGATCGCGCATCCGATTGCGGGCCAGGAGAACTGCACCCAGTGCCATCAAGTTGGTGGTGCGGGCGTAGGGGTCAAAGGTGGCACTGGCATACCGGCCAGCCACCAGAGCTACACCGACGCGCAGTGCCAGGGCTGCCACAAGCCCGCCTAGTCACCCGGATAGCACTTGGTAAGCCTCGATAGAGAAGAGCCGGACCCTCCTCCCAAAGTGGGAGAGGGTCCGGCTCTTTTTGGTGGATGCTCCCGCGTGCGGATTACCTGCCGGTGCTGCCGAAGCCGCCCTCGCCGCGCCGTGTCGCCGGCAGTTCGTCGGTCTCCCGCAGCCCAACCTGTGGGCAGGGAAGAAGCAGCATCTGGGCGATCCGGTCTCCGGCGTTGATCACCAACTCCGAGTCTCCGGCGTTGCGGGCGGCTATCTTTATCTCACCCCTGTAGTCGCTGTCGATCACCCCAGCCACGGTGTAAAGCCCTGCGATGGCCAGGCTGGATCGATCCCTCACCAGCCCCACGTTCCCGATTGGGATAGTCAAGGCTATGCCGGTGGGGATGAGCGCCCCCGCCCCCGGCGATACCCGCATCGGTTCCGAGAGGCAGGCGTACAGGTCCATCCCGGCTGCCCCCGGGGTCGCGTAGGCGGGCACTCTGGCCCCTTCTCTGAGCCGCTTGACTGGGATCTCCAATTCCAAGCACACACCCCCACTCCATTATATTACCGAGGCAGCTTACCAGCCCATCTGCGGACCCGGCAACTCCATCGCGCATTCCTCTTGCGTGCGGCAGCTCTTCCGCACGGCTATTGGGCCGCCGAATTGGTCGCCGCGCCGGTGACGGCTGCATGTTCCTATAAGCCGCTGCTCAACGGGAGTTACTTCCGCGCCGCCGTGTCGTGCTAGAATGTCCCTCACCTGGACGACGTGGGAGTTGGGGGTCTATGAGGCTGATCTACAAGAGGGACCAATTGAGCCGGGTGTGGCTACGGAGCGGCGGCATCGCCTACGTCGTGGCTCCACGAGGCAGCGGATCATGATGGGGGCACTACTGTATGGATAGCTCTCAGGAGTATGTGGACGCGTTCGCCCAGCCGGGCGAGGCACAGTTGATGATCGAAGCCGCCTCTGAGGTGATGCAGATCCGTTCCGCGAAGTGGAAGAAGGAAGGTCTCACGAACGTGGTGGGGCGCTCGGTTCCGCCGGGAGACCCTGCCCTCGAGCTACGTGGACGGCTGCTCGTAGATTCCGACCGTGCCTATGGACAGCTTTCCGAACGGTTCAAGTCGTTGGGCTACGTGCTGCTGCTCAGAAAGGACGGAGATGACCAGGTAGCTCTGGCCATCCCCGGCGAGCTCGCTGTGAGCGGGGGCATCTCATGGGTGGCAGTTGGGCTGTTCTTTGCGACTCTGCTGTCGGTGTTGTTTGTCGGGGCCGAGTACGAAGGAACCCCCGACAACCTTCTCGCCGGGTGGCCCTTCGCTTTGAGTTTGCTGGGCATTCTGCTCTCTCACGAGATGGGTCACTACATGGTGGCCCGCTGGATGAACGTGCCCGCCAGCCTGCCCTACTTCATCCCAATGCCGCTGTCGCTGCTCGGGACTATGGGGGCGGTCATTCAGACAAAGGCTCCCACGAGAAACAGGCGATCGCTGCTGCTGCTAGGTGCCGCGGGTCCGCTGGCTGGGATGGTGGTCGCGCTGCCGGTGCTGTTCTTCGGCCTCTCCACGTCGTCGGTCGACTTCATACGGTTTGGGGCCCCATCCTTTCAGGAGGGCAACTCCCTGCTGTACGCCGCGGCCAAGCTGTTGATCTTTGGCCAGGTCTTGCCCTCTGGCAACATGGACGTGTTCATCAACTCCGTGGCGCTGGCCGGCTGGGCGGGTCTCCTGGTCACCGGGTTGAATCTGATCCCGGCTGGGCAGCTGGACGGGGGTCACATTGCATATGCGCTGCTGGGGCGGCGTGCCCGCTGGCTCAACTGGGTGGTAGTGGGAGTCCTGCTGGCCCTGAGCCCACAGTGGCAGGGCTGGCTGCTCTGGGCGGCGCTGGTGCTGCTGCTCGGGAGGGCCCACTCCGTGCCGCTGGACGACGTGACGCCCGTCGGCACGACGGAGAAGGTCATAGCGCTGGTGTGCCTGGCGCTCTTTGTCTTGGTGTTCATGCCGGTTCCGCTGACGTTCAACTAGCAGTACAACGAGGGCCCAAGGTCAACTTGGCGCTGGGCCACTTCCGCAGATCCGCGAGGCTGCGGCATTCATTCCCAAAGGGGGTTGAGACGATTCATGGCCGAGCCGTTAGACAGGCCAGAGGAGATAACCCAGGCCTACTACCGTGGGCTGATGCACGCGGTGGGCTACCGCGCCAAGGACATTGCCAAGCCGCAGATCGCGGTGGTGAACTCCTTCACCGACGTGAACCCCGGCCACCAGCCGCTACGTGAGCTGGCGGCCAGGGTAAAAGAGGGAATCTGGGCGGGTGGGGGATCGCCTGGAGAGTTCAACGTCCCAGCCCCCTGCGACGGCATGGCCAACTCGGGCATCGGCGGCCATTACCTGCTGCCCCAGCGGGACCTGATCGCCGGCTCGGTGGAGGCGATGGTCCGGGCCCACGGCTTCCAGGGGATGGTGATGCTGGCCTCCTGCGACAAGATCATCCCCGGCATGGTGATGGCGGCCATCCGGCTCAACCTGCCGACCCTGTTCATTACTGCCGGTGCAATGATGCCCTACCGGCTGCCCGAGTGCGACTGGGTCACCTCCGACCTCAAGGAGGCGATTGGGAAGCGGCGCAGCAACGAGATCGACGAGGAGACCTTCGAGGAGTGGCAGGAGCACTTCTGCGCCTCGGGTGGGGTCTGCTCGATGATGGGGACGGCCAACACCATGGGCTGCTTCCTGGAGGCGACGGGGCTGGCCCCCTTCGGGTCGGCCACCATGCTCTCCTTCGACGCCGCGAAGGTGCGACAGGCGAGGGACGTGGGTGAAAGGATCGTGGAGTTGGTAAGGGAGGGGGGGGTCCTGGGCCACTACTTCACGCGCGACAGCCTCGAGAATGGGATCAAGTACATCTCCGCCTCGGGGGGCTCCACCAATGGCGTGCTACACACGCTGGCCTTCGCCTCGCTGCTCGGTGCCGGCATGGAGCTGGATGAATTCGATCGACTCCAGCACTCGGTGCCGCTTGTGGGCAAGTACAAGCCCTCCTCGGGCTACAACATCGACGACTACCACCGGGCCGGGGGCGTGCGAACGCTGCTGGGCTCGATCCGGGAGCAACTGAAGCTGGACGTAGCGATGGCGGCGACGGGAGGGACGCTGGGGGAGGCTCTGGAGGGTGCGCCGAAGGCCGACGGGAGGGTGATCAGGACGGCCGCGGACCCGCTGGAGCCGGACGGCGCCTTCGGGATCCTGCACGGGAACCTGGCGCCACGAGGGGCAGTTGTGAAGAAGAGTGGGGTGGACCCGCGGATGCTGGTGCACCGGGGGCCAGCTGTCGTGTTCGACTCCGAGGAGGAGGTGAAGAGCTTCCTGCTGGAGAAGGAGGTGCGGCCCGGGTCGGTGCTGGTGGTGCGCTACGAGGGCCCGAGGGGCGGACCTGGGATGAGGGAACTGTCGATACCCGCGGCGATGCTGGTGGGGATGGGACTGCACACCTCGGTGGCGATGGTGACCGACGGGCGATTCTCGGGGGCGACGCGAGGGCCGTGCGTGGGGCACGTGACGCCGGAGGCTTGGGACGGGGGGCCGCTGGCCTACGTGGAGGACGGGGACGAGATCGAGATAAACGTGCCTGAGGGTCGGATAGAGCTGCTTGTGAGTGAAGAGGAGATGGAGAGGCGGAGGGCGAGGCCCCTGGCTCGGCCGGACCATCCGGCTCACGGGGTGCTGGCCGCCTACCGAGACCGGGTGGGTGGGGCGGATAGCGGCGCCGTCTGGCTGTGACGATGCCCGTGGACTTGGAGGGGCGGGACTTCGTGGCGAAGTCCCGCCCCTCATATCATTTGGCTGGGGGACAGGGATTCGAACCCCGGCCTACTGATCCAGAGTCAGCTGTCCTACCACTAGACGATCCCCCAACGGGCACAAGAAATTATAGCACGGCCACCAGCGGGTAGGCAAATCCATCATGGGGGACGGCTTGGCACTATAATAGCGGTTCGAAGGCTGTGGTTGAAGCCGTGACCGTGTCTGCCCGGGACTTCCGGGTCGACAAGAGTGACAGTGGAGGTTGGCGGGCATGCTGGAAGTAAACGAGCAGCGGGTGATTGGACAGTTCATCGACCTTGTCAAGATCTACTCTCCTTCGTTCCAGGAGCGGGACGTGTCGGTGGTGCTGGAGCGGGAGTTGAAGGCCCTTGGACTAGAAGTGGTCAACGACGGCACCGGTGAGGGGAATACCGGCAATCTGATCGCGACCCTGAAGGGTTCCGGCCGCGGCGTGGCGATCTACCTGGGCGCACACATGGACACCGTGGAGCCCGGCAAAGGGATCAACCCGGTCATCAAGAACGGGGTGGTCTACAGCGACGGCACCACCATCCTCGCGGCCGACTGCAAGGCCAGCATCGCGGCGATCCTTGAGGCGATCCGCATCGTGAACGACGAGAAGATACCCCATGCCGGCGTCGAGGTAATGATCACCTACGGCGAGGAGAAAGGGCTGTTGGGGGCCAAGACCCTGGATCACACCAAATTGAAATCGAAGTACGGCTTCGTTGCCGACAGCTCCAACGACGCCGGTACCATCATAACTTCGGCCCCCTCCCAGGACAGCATGTCCGTGGTATTCCACGGTAGGTCCGCCCACGCCGGCCTGGAGCCCGAGAAGGGGATCGACGCCCTGAGGGCGGCTGCCCTCGCCATCACACGTATGCCGCTGGGCAGGATAGACGAGGAGACCACTGCCAATGTCGGGTTGATCAAGGGTGGGCTTGGTAGGAACTCCGTGCCCGACCGCGTGGAGATGGAGGGGGAAGCCCGAAGCCGAAATAACGCGAAGCTGGATCGGCAGACCCAGACGATGACAGAGGCGATGAAGTCGGCGGCGGACGAGATAGGCGCGACGGTTGACATAAAGGTGGTGAGGCAGTACGAAAGCTACACCTTTGAGGAAAGCGCGCCCATAGTTAAGCTGGCGAGGGAGGCCGCGGTGGCCGCGGGGCTGAAGCCCGGCTTCGCCGTCTCCGGCGGCGGCACGGATGCAAACGTCCTGAATGCCCGAGGTGTGACGTCGCTGGTTCTGGGGACCGGTATGTCCCAGCCCCACAGCGTGGACGAGAACATCCCAGTAAAGGATGTGGTGGGCCTAACGAGAATGATGGTCGAGCTAATCCGCAAAGCCGGCCAGATGTGAAGGAGATCGCATGCACGGTTGGATCGGGCAGATCCTTCGGGTCGACCTGACGGTCGGAAGCTGCCGCGTTGAGCCTCTGGATCGAGAGATGGCGGAGGCTTATCTGGGGGGCCGAGGCGCTGTGGGGCGCCGGGGTCGCCCACACCACCGTGTCGCTGGGTGAGGGTGGGCGGAGTGTGGCATGCATTGGCCCCGCGGGCGAGCGAAAGGTACTGCTGGCCGCCATCATGAACGACGGCACCAGGGCGCTGGCCCGGGGAGGCGTCGGAGCCGCCATGGGGGCCAAGCGGTTGAAGGCAATAGTGGTCTCCGGGGAGGGCAAGAGCTCCATAGCCGAGCCGGAGCGGTTCGACTTCTATCGGTATGAGTCGGAGAAGCTGCTGAAGGCCAGCCCCCTGACGGCCCACGGTCTCCCCGAGTTCGGCACGGCGGCGTTGGTGAAGGTCCTGAACGCGGCCGGCGCACTCCCTACCCGCAACTACCAGCAGTGCAGCTTCGAGGGCGCCGAGGCGATATCGGGCGAGGCGTTGAAGGAACGCTTCGTTATCGGAAAGCGAGGCTGCTGGGGCTGTCCCATCGCCTGCACCCGCCGGACCGAGGTGGACGGCGTCCGGGGCGAGGGTCCGGAGTACGAGACCATCTGGGCGCTGGGTGCAGACTGCGGCATCGACGACCTGAAGGCGATAGTGCATGCCAACTATTTGTGCAACGAGCTGGGGATCGACACCATCTCGATGGGAGCCACCATCGCCTGCGCCATGGAGTTGACCGAGCGCGGCTTGCTTCCCCAGGGTCCTCGCTTCGGCGACGCAGCGACGCTGTTGCCTATGGTGGAGGCCACCGCTCTGCGCAGGGGACTGGGGGATGAGCTGGCGGAGGGCTCTGCCCGACTGTCCAAGCGATATGGCGCTCTGGAGTGCTCGATGCAGGTCAAGGGGCTGGAGATGCCGGCCTATGATCCCCGGGCCATGCAGGCCCAGGGGCTCGCCTACGCCACCTCCAATCGGGGAGCCTGCCACCTCAGGGCCAACATGATGGGCCCCACACTGCTGGGTCTGCCGAAGCTGGTCGACCGGCTGAACGGCTCCGGGCAGGCCGGGCTGCTGATCGAGCTTCAGAACCTGAACGCGGCGCTCGACAGCCTGGTCCTCTGTAAATTCGGCCACTGGGCCCTCGCGGAGGAGCATTATTCCAGGCTGGTGTCGGCAGTCACGGGTCGCCGATACGAGGAGGCGGAGCTTCTTCAAATTGGCGAGCGTATCTGGACTCTCGAGCGGTTGATCAACCTCGGTCGGGGCTTCAGCAAGAAGGATGATACCCTGCCGGACCGGATG
>Ga0209638_1001158_pt1 | contig 16979 bp, 15 predicted proteins | sample BarGraNGADG00211_FD_184490 | JGI IMG/M metagenome (GOLD analysis project Ga0209638, IMG submission 184490) | Arctic peat soil microbial communities from Barrow, Alaska - Barrow Graham LP Ref core NGADG0002-211 (SPAdes) (version 2) | ecosystem: Environmental > Terrestrial > Soil > Wetlands > Peat...
TGGCAGGTGGCCAATGATGGCAAACTGACTGTTGCTCTGGATATAACTATATCTGACGATCTTCGTTATGAAGGTATTGCACGGGAGTTTGTCAACAGGATCCAGAATATCCGAAAGGAGAATGGATTTGATGTCACAGATAAGATTACTGTACTTATTGAAGATCATGAGTTTGTCCGTGAAGCCGTTAACCGGCATGCCTCATATATTGCATCTCAGACACTTGCAACAGCGGTGACACTCACTAATAACTTTACCGGAAGCAATGTACGCGATGTGGAGATTGATGAGGTGGTAGTGAAGGTGCTGGTTACTAAGAATCTCTAAGATAACCCGGGGAGATTGCTTCGTCGCAAGCTCCTCGCAATGACCGGGAATATATCAGCTTCAGTTTAACACACCTCCCGAATTATAATAAGAGGGGAGGTCATTGCAAGGAGCGTGCGACGAAGCAATCCCATACTAATTAAAGACTGAATCAGTTTTATTATATTTGTGTCTTATCTTAACACCATGAAACGAATTCTAGTCACCGGCGGCGCCGGTTTTATCGGTTCTCACCTTTGTGAACGATTACTAAGTCTTGGACACGAGGTGGTTTGTCTCGATAACTATTTTACAGGTTCGAAGATGAATATAATCCATCTTATGCATAACCCCTATTTTGAGCTTATCCGGCATGATGTTACAATGCCTATCTATGTTGAGACTGATGAGATTTATAACCTCGCATGTCCGGCTTCTCCCATTCACTACCAGTACAATGGCATCAAAACCATTAAGACTTCGGTGATGGGTGCAATAAATACACTGGGTCTTGCAAAAAGGACAAAGTCAAAGATACTGCAGGCCTCTACAAGTGAGGTTTATGGAGATCCCGAGGTGCATCCTCAAAATGAAGCCTATTGGGGAAATGTAAATACTCTCGGTCCCAGAGCATGTTATGATGAAGGAAAGAGATGTGCCGAAACACTCTTCATGAATTACCACGATCAGAATAAAGTGCGGATAAAGATTGCCAGAATCTTTAATACTTATGGTCCTAAGATGAATTCCCACGATGGCAGGGTTGTCTCCAATTTTATTGTTCAGGCGCTTAAAGGGGAGGATATTACAATTTACGGCGACGGATCACATACGCGCAGTTTTCAGTATGTTGATGACCTTATCGATGGTCTTATTAAATTGATGGATACTCCTGACAGTTTTACAGGACCGGTAAATCTTGGAAATCCAATCGAGATAACAATCAGTTCACTCGCGCATACTATAATAAAAATGACAGGATCGAAATCAAAGATTGTATATCTTCCACTTCCCCAGGATGATCCGAAGCAACGTAAGCCCGATATAACTCTTGCTAAAAGAGAGTTAGACTGGTCTCCGAAGGTTGATGCAGAAACTGGACTGGCGAAGACGGTGGAGTACTTCAGGAGGGTATTGTAGTAATCTTACAATCATGATAGACCGATCTACTGTAGAACGTATTCTCGATGCTGCTCAGATAGTTGATGTGGTGCAGGAGTTTGTTCCCCTGAAGAAGCGGGGAGTAAACTTCCTGGGATTGTGTCCTTTTCATAATGAAAAAACGCCTTCATTTACTGTATCCCCTTCAAAAGAAATTTTTAAATGCTTTGGTTGCGGAAAGGTTGGCAACTCGGTCAATTTTGTCATGGAGCATGAGCACCTGACCTATCCTGAAGCGCTTAAATACCTGGCAAAAAAATATCATATAGAAGTTGTAGAAAAAGAACTTTCACAGGAAGAGCTTGAAAAACAGAATGAAAGGGAAAGCCTCCTGGTCGTTTCGTCTTATGCGGCACGACAATTCGCTGAAAATCTTTTTCATACTGACGAGGGGATATCTGTCGGTCTGACTTATTTTAAAGAAAGAGGTTTCCGTCAGGATACCCTAAAGAAATTTGAGGTTGGTTACAGCTTTGAAAAACGCGATGCCTTTTCCAGAAAGGCTCTTGAAGACGGATACAAACAGGATTTTCTGGTTAAGACCGGCCTTTCAATTCAACACGAAGACCGGATCTTCGACAGGTTCGCCGGCAGGGTAATGTTCCCTATTCATTCTTTGTCGGGACAGGTACTCGGTTTCGGTGGAAGAATACTGAAAACTGACGTCAAAACTGCAAAGTATCTCAATTCTCCCGAGTCGGAGATATATCACAAGGGCAAGATCCTTTACGGAATATTCCAGGCACGTAAATCAATTTCACAGGAAGACCGGTGTTATCTTGTTGAAGGCTATACCGATGTTATGTCGCTTCATGAGGCCAATGTTGAAAATGTAGTTGCCTCATCGGGTACTTCTCTTACCCAGGAACAGGTAAGGCTTATAAAGAGGTTCACGCAGAATATTACTATATTGTACGATGGAGATGCTGCCGGTATAAAAGCCTCCATCAGAGGAATAGACCTGGTACTCGAAGAGGGCATGAATGTCAAGATCGTGCTTCTTCCCAATAACGAGGATCCCGATTCCTATTCGAAGAAAGTAAGTAATGAAGAGTTCCTGAAATTCCTTAAGGAAAACGAAACAGATTTTATTCGTTTCAAAACCCAACTCCTGCTTTCGGAGGCTAATAACGACCCTGTAAGAAGAGCTGATCTGATACGCGATGTCGTGAAGTCTATTGCTGTTATACCCGAAGCAATAACGAGAACAGTATATATAAAGGAATGCAGTACTGTGCTTGAAGTAGGCGAGTCCATTCTTTATCATGAGGTGAATAAGCTCAGACAGCAAAAGAGTTTTCAGGACAGGAACAAATATCCCGGACCGGAAGATCTCCCGGTGCCTCCGCCGGCAATCTTTAAACCTGTTGGGAGTGATGCAGTCACGTATTATTCTGAAAAGGAGATTATCAGGCTATTATTAAAATTCGGCGGTGTGGAGTTTGAACGGACTATAAGCAAGGAAGATGGCAAGGAGGAGATGATAACAGTTTCGGATTATATTGTCAGGGAAATAACATCTGATGATCTTCTTTTTGATCACAAAGTATGTTCAAAGATCTTTGCAGATTTCCGGTTTCATTTTGAACATGGACTTATTGCAGGTGATAAACAGTTCGTGAAACATGAAGATCCCGAAATATCAAGTCTGGCAGCCGATCTTCTCGCGGACTCTCACGAGCTTAGCAAGATATGGAAAGATAAACAAACTTATGTTGAGACAGAGGAGATGAAGCTTAAAGAGATCGTTGGTGATGCCGTTCTTAAGTTCAAGAGTGACAAAATAATGATCAGGAGAAAAGAGATAATGATTCTTCTCGAAGAGGCTGTAAAAGCCAATGATACGGAGAAAGTGATTCTGTTACAGAAGCGATATGCAAATCTGAGTGTTGTATTGGGGTTAATTTCAAGGAAACTGGGGAATCGGATATTGCTGTAATCAATAGAATTGGACCACTATACCTGAATTTAGCATCTACCTTGATCTGAGTCATATTAATTACTAATTTTGAGATATAAATTATGAAATAATGAAAAGACCACTCCATTTCCTTATAATACTTTTATTACCATTCGCAATTTCCTGCAGACAAGGAGTAAAAGAAAAGGATTCATTTGTACCGGTCTTTTCAACTTATAATCCGGACTCCACACAGAGGAATGATCAGATACCAAAGAATGAGATATACTATGGAATTCTTACTCCTGTCGAAATATGTACAATTTTTAACAGACTCGGTATCTCGCATAATAATGACATCCTGAATCCTATTTCAAACAGGGATCAATACCTTAGCAGTTCAAAAGCTTCTATTAATACAGGGGTATATGGAGTTGATTTCGGGTATCTTAAAGTTTTCGGTATCGGTCAGGTGATGATTGATTATATGGTGACTATCAGGGAAATGAGCATTAAGCTTGGAATCCCTGATAATTTCCTTATGGAACCGATCAGGAGGGTAGAGACAGATACTTCGGAACCAGACACAATCCTGTTTCTCATGAATGATGCTTATAACAGAATTGAGTCTCACCTGCGTCAGGAAGGGAGGGAGAGCACAGCCGGACTTATAGTAATGGGAGGTTGGGTAGAAGCAATGTTTATTGCAACACAGCTCGCTTATAACCCGGATAAACCAGATCCGGAAGTAATACAGAAAATCGCCCAGCAAAAATATACCCTTACTACCCTGCTCAGCTTCCTTAAAAACTATTATGACGATCCTGTAGTTGTTTACTATTCGAAAAAATTAAAGTACCTGAAAAACTATTTCGACTCTTTCGAAATCTATTTCAAAAAAGGCGATCTTGAAATTGATACAGCAAAACAAGTCTTCCGTTCAACCGGCAGCAATATGAATGTTACTCTTGAAACTCTGAATAAGATCCGCGATTATATCAGCAAGCTAAGGACTGAGATGGTTACTCCATAAATTTTGGTTATGAAACCCTCCGATCCCGAAGAATGGTTGCCGATCGTCGATGAAGACGGGAATACTGTAGGCAAGGCTCTCCGAAGTGTCTGCCATAACGGGAAGAGCATGCTTCTTCATCCAGTTGTTCATCTTCACCTTTTTAATACAAAAGGCGAATTGTTTTTACAGAAAAGGTCGAAAACAAAGGACATCCAGCCGGGGAAATGGGATACATCAGTAGGTGGTCATGTCAGTCCGGGGGAAACCTCTGATGAGGCTCTCCTGCGTGAAGCCCGGGAGGAACTTGGAATTAATGATTTTGTTCCTGATTTTTTGAGAAAATATATCTGGGAATCTTCCCGGGAAAGAGAATTGGTTAATTCTTACTCAACGATTTCTGATGCGACTCCGGTCATCAACAAAGATGAAATTGAGGATGGAAGGTTCTGGCCGATGAGGGAAATAAAGGAAAATTTAGGAAAAAATATTTTTACTCCGAATTTCGAGAATGAGTTTAAGATGCTGTTTTTGACTCTTTGATTACATATTATCATTTTGCCTTGCACAATAAATAATCCAATTTTCAGTATATTTACTGTCAATAAAATGTTAATCTACTGAATATTTATGAAGTCTGATAAAATTTATCTGTCTCTCACATTAATAATTCTCCTCACTGCTTTTTCATGGTTTACCTCCTGCACTCACATTGCAAATATTGCTAATCTGCCGGAGGTCTGTTTTACAGGTGATGTCCTCCCAATTTTTACTGCAAATTGTGCCATGGCCGGATGTCATGACGGAGGAGGGAGAGAATCACACTTTGCACTGAACAACTATGCTGATATCATTCGCGAAATTACACCTGGAAATCCTGATGCTAGCAGGATCTACCAGACAATTATTGCAAAGTGGGGAAACAGGATGCCTCCAAAACAGCCACTCTCCCTGGAGAACAGAACAAAAATAAGAGTATGGATCGAACAGGGAGCAACATTAACCACCTGTACTGATACTACAGGGACAGGCGGAAACGGGGGAGGCGGTAATACGTATGTTGCCCGTGCATGTTTCACGCGCGACATTTTGCCTGTGATTGAATCACGTTGCGCTTCTACAGGATGCCACGATGTAACTTCACACAAGAAGGGATATATTTATACGACCTACACCAATATTATGAATTCTGTTTCACCAGGAAATCCATCATCAAGCAGATTATACACAGTTATAAAAACTTCCGGGGGAGAATCAAAAATGCCTCCGGCAACCAGTCCTCAATTAACTGTAGCGGAAATAGACTCAATCGGTAAGTGGATTGGATATGGTGCCCTTAATGAGAATTGCGGAGAGGTTTGCGACACTATAAATCCTGTTACATTTTCCGGAACTATATGGCCAATTATTCAAACATCGTGTGTAGGTTGCCACAGTGGAAATACCCCCTCCGGAAACATCCTGCTTGCATCGTATAATAATGTAGCCACTATTGCTTCAAACGGCACACTTGTCAACTCCCTTAAAGGAACGGGTATTCCCCAGATGCCTTTAAGCAGTTCATTCTCACCCTGCAGAATCAGACAATTTGAAATTTGGGTCAATAACGGATTTCAAAACAATTAGTAATTCATTATGATGAAGCGATTAATTATTTCAATAGTATCAATAACCATGTTTTTAATGTTCTTTGTTTCGTGTTATTATGATAATGAAGAGGCATTATATCCGGTACTCAATAATTTATGCGATACAACGAATGTCACATATAGTGGAACCATAGTTCCAATCCTGAATAATAGTTGTCTTGGTTGTCATAGCGTACCTGCTACAGGAGGATCTATCCTGCTGTCCACTTATGCTGAAGTTGTTGGAAGTGCACCACGTATTACAGGATCTATTAAACAACTCCCGGGTTTCTTTGCAATGCCTAAAAACGGCGGTAAGCTCAAAAGTTGTTCAATAACACAATGGGACATTTGGGTAAGAAACGGAATGCAAAATAACTAAATTATTATTATATCTTTATAGCATGAGACGACTATCTGTAACCATTCTTCTGTCTCTGATGACATTGGGAATTTTTGCACAGGAAGACCTGATGAATATTGTTAATCAGAGCACTCCAAACGAAATAAACTACACAACAGCTACCTTCAAATCGACAAGGGTAATGAATGGCCATTCAATTGAGAGAATGCAGACCGGACAACTTGATGTAAGAATATCCCACCGTTTCGAAACACTTAATTCGGGTGGGTATAACTTTTTCGGTCTCGACATATCGTACATTCACCTCGGTCTTGAATACGGTATCACTAACTGGCTCATGATAGGCGTGGGACGAACCGAGATCGACAAAACTTTCGATGGATTCGCCAAGTTTAGCATTTTACGACAATCCACAGGCGCGAAAGAGATGCCTGTATCTGTTTCTGCCGTTACTTCAGTTGCTCTTAAAACATTGAAGTTCCCTGATCAAAACCCAACAAATTACTTTACATCAAGGCTGGCTTATGTTGCACAGATACTTGTCGCGAGGAAAATAAGCGAGGGATTCTCTGTCCAATTAACCCCATCTTATGTCCACCGAAACCTTGTTGCTACAGAACTTGATCCTAATGATATCTTTGCTTTAGGTGCAGGAGCCAGATTGAAGCTATCAAAAAGAGTCAGCCTGAACGGCGAATATTACTACATAGCAAATCCAAAAACTTATCTGAGCCAGCAGGTATATAATCCGCTCTCGGTAGGTTTTGATATTGAAACGGGAGGACATGTGTTCCAATTGTTTTTCACTAACTCTCGTGGAGCTATTGAAAAGCAGTTTATCGGCGAAACAACCGGTTCATGGAAAAAGGGTGATATCCATTTCGGATTCAATATTTCAAGGGTATTTACTTTGAAAAAACATCTGAAATCTTCAAACTATTAGACTTGTTTATTGTTTATCTATAATACATAGTCACTCTTATACTTAATGGAATCATTATGAAACGTTTATTCTTATTGGCATTCTTTTTGAATATTGTTTTTGCCGTAAATGGACAGAAATATATGACCAAAAATGGTTTTATCGGATTCTATTCCCATACTCCGATGGAGGACATAAAAGCAGACAATAACCAGGTTGTCGGGGTTCTCGATATATCGACCGGAGAGATGGTTTTCCAGGCGCTTATCAAATCGTTCCATTTCGACAGAGCTCTTATGGAAGAACATTTCAACGAAAACTATATGGAATCGGAAAAATTTCCCAAATCGCTTTTTAAGGGAAAGATCACAAATCTTGCATCTGTCGATTTTTCAAAGACCGGAACCTATGATGTTACTGTTGAGGGAGATCTTACCATCCGCGATGTAACAAACAAGATCAGCACTAAAGGAACAATCGAGGTAGTGAACGGCGGTATAAATGCAAATTCAAAATTCAATATAGTTCCTGAAGATTACAAGATAACTATCCCAGGAGTTGTAAGAGACAAATTTGATAAATCCATGGCAGTTACTGTTACAATGAAGTACACTCCAATTGCAAATAAATAGAATATCCAAAGCATAATAAAGTTATATTTAGTACCCATTACCAATGAAACTTTACGTTAAAATCGCATTATTTGTTGTCTTGTTTATTGCCGTATCAGGAATTCTGGCTGCACTTATTCTTTACAATAAGAAACACCCTGATACAGCTAAAGCCAAACCGGATTTTGTCGTAACCGCTACGGTCTTACAGAAAGAATTTGAAGATAATGAAGCTGCCGCATCTGCAAGGTATATCAATAAAATCCTTGAGGTTTCAGGAACAATTGTTACTATAACACCTACAGATAGTATAAGTACGAACATATCTCTGAAAACCGGTAGTGATGTTTCATCTGTAATTTGTAATTTCCATAAAATGACCAATCCTTCAAGGGTTAAAACAGGTGATGAAATTTCAATACGCGGCGAATGTTCCGGCTTTTTAATGGATGTTCTTCTTAAAAATTGTGCCGTAATCCCAGGCAGAAAATAAATACTATGAGTAATCCTGTAAAAATACTTATGTTTAAAAACGAGATTGAGGCGATGTTACTCGATGAAATACTCACTGAAAAACAGATCCCTCATCTGATACGTTCCTATCACGACTCAGCGTACGATGGATTATGGCAAACTCAATCGGGCTGGGGTCATATTGAAGCGCCTGAAGAATATGCAGATGAAATCCTCCATGTCTATAACCAGATGTCCGGATAATCGTAATTCTCATATTGCCTGTAAAATCAAGTTAAGTTTTTATCTTTGTTCCTCATTTTATGGCGACCTTCATGGTTGAATAAATTGTAATTGTTTATATAATATGTAAATGAATCAGATTTATAAAGAGAAATACAGACTGCTAAATTATACATCAGAGATGCTTCAATACATTATCCCGGTGATAAAAAGCAAGTATTTTTATATCGGTGTCCTATCCATAATAACCGGAGCCGGATTAAATTTTGCTTCTGAAGCTTATCTCCATAATTATATGAGTGAAGGTAAGACCTTGCCAATGCTTTCCGATTTAATCCTCGATAACCTTCCTTTTTATAATGTATCGCTGATTTATGACATTGCCTGCCTTATTCCTATTTTGCTTGTCTTAATATATTTTGTCCATAAAAAAGATTATAACAGGATCCCCTTCTTTTTATTAATGGCTGGTATTTTTTATATTGTAAGAGGAATCTTTATTGTTTTAACACCATTCGGAAATCCACCAATGTTTAATGGATCAGATCCTTTATTTCACGGATTTTCAAACTATGAACTCGGAGTCTATCCATCGGGGCATGCAGGAAATGTTTTTTTATTGTTATTACTTGTTAAAGACAATAGTTATAAATGGCTTATCTTCATTTGCCTGGTTGTTGTTGTAGGCGCATTGTTCCTTGCTCGCGGACACTATAGTATTGACATTCTATCCGGACTTTTCTTTTCCTATGCTATCCGGTCATTTGGAGAAAAACATTTGTCAATGTTTGATCTCGGGAACAGTGAAGGACCCCTTCCGATCCGGATAGTGCAAAAAATTTGATACTTGCTTTAATAATCCTTCAGTGCTGTAACTGACTTCCCCCTTTCTTTTCCATCCTATTGATAAAATAATAATTTACAAGGCCAATAATCACCATCCCTAAAAGGAAAAGAGGATAAGCAACCTTCCAGTTTTCAGGACCGGTCATCATTGACCATTCGGACATACCCCCTATACTGGCAAGTAATGTAAGAGGCATAAAAATGGTGGCAATCAGAGTAAGCCGTCTTACAGATATATTAGTATCGTTCGACATTTTAGTCATTAGATTATTCAGAAGCGAAGTATATAACTCCATCAGACTTGTTTCTATCTCCCTGTATGTTTCAGTCAGTTCGAAGAATTTAGCCAGATGATCGTAAATATCGCGATAATGGACTATTGCCTTTTCAGTTACAAAAGGACAATCGTGTCTGCAGATCTTTACAAGGATTTCTCTCTCATGGTATAAAGTTTTTCTCAGCAGCATAAGATTCTTCCTCATACGGATCAGCTGAAAAGGCTGAAACTTTTCAACATTATCAAGTAAAGATTCTTCTGCCTCTTCAAGCTCCACTTCCATATCATCGAATGCCTGGTATTTCTGATCAACCATCCAATCCATAACAATATGCATTAAAAAGTCCGGGCCGATTTTTGCATTTGAATTGCCGTGTTCAATTAACGCTGCAATATTATTCAGGGGTTTTCTTGACACTGAATTATTTCCACTGACAGTTATCAGAAAATTCTTTCCAATAAAGAGATTAACCTCATCGATAAAAAGAGTTCTTTCTGAATAACTGAAAGCATTAAAAATAATAAATGCATTGTTGTTAAAGTATTCTATCTTCGGAACCTGATTATCGTCAAAGCAATCCTCAACAGATAATGGATGAATGCCTATTTTATCAATGAGTGAGGATAGTACTTCTTTAGTCGGTTGATAAAAATCGAACCAGACAAACCCGTTTTCCATGGTTGCTGCGACAGCTGCGTCTAATGTTGCGATACCGTAAAATGATCCTGACGAAGGAAAATGGTAATATTTTGATTCTGACATAAGCATGATATTTAAAATGCTGTTAATTTCTAATTCCAAACCCAGGGCAAATTAGTACAAAAAACAATATTTCGAAAATTTCTTTAGTCCTCAGCTAACGAACATTTCTACAACAGATATGTTTAGGGTTAGTGTGGGGGTAAGCAGGGAAAAACCGGAATTGTTGGCTTAAACAGATATTAGTCATAGAATAAGGTCGGAAAAGGACCCATATTGCAAAAAATAATTAAGATGAATAATGCAATATATAATTTCAGAGAACCGAAAAATGAACCTGTATTATTGTATAAACCAGGTAGCGGGGAACGCAGATTACTTGAAGAAGAACTAAAGGCTCAGACAAATCAGATTATTGATATACCTCTGATTATAGGTGGAAAAGAAATCAGGACAGGGAAAACCGGGAAAGTGGTGATGCCTTCCGATCATCAGCATGTTCTTGCAACCTATCATTTGGCCACAGAAAAGGAAGTCTCTCTTGCAATTAATGCAGCGCTCGATGCTAAATGCGAATGGATGAACCTGTCGTGGATGGAGAGGGCTGCCATAATGGCTAAGGCAGCTGAACTTATTTCAAAAAGATACAGGTACCGGATTAATGCCGCAACAATGCTTGGTCAGGGGAAAAATGTTATGCAGGCAGAGATTGATGCTGCATGCGAAGTTATTGATTATCTTCGGTTTAACACATATTTTGCCTCACTTATCTACAGGGAACAGCCGATATCCGAAAGTGAAAATATTAACCGTCTCGAATACCGTCCGCTTGAAGGGTTTGTTTTTACTGTAACCCCGTTCAACTTCACGGCTATCGCTTCTAACCTGAATACAAGTGTTGCCCTTATGGGAAATACTACAGTCTGGAAACCTGCAACAACTTCCCTCCTCTCTAACTATTACCTGATGAAGATATATGAGGAGGCAGGGCTGCCGGCAGGTGTTATTAACTTTGTACCCGGCTCCGGCGCTATGATAAGCAGTATCGTATTAAAACACAAGGATCTGGCGGGCATTCATTTCACGGGTTCAAATTCAACATTCAATTCTCTGTGGAAACAGGTGTCTGATAATCTCTCTACTTATAAATCGTATCCCAAGCTTGTTGGTGAAACAGGAGGAAAAGATTTCATTTTTGCCCATCAGTCAGCCAATCCTCTCGAACTTGCAACTGCGATAGTAAGAGGTTCATTTGAATACCAGGGACAGAAATGTTCCGCAGCGTCCAGAGCCTATATCCCGAAGTCGATCTGGGAAGAGACAAAAATCCGGATGATGGAGATGATCTCCGAAATTAAAGTTGGAGATGTTATTGATTTCAAAAACCCGGTCAACGCAGTAATTGACGAAACTTCTTTTGATAAAATTATGTCGTGCCTTGATAAGGTAAAATCATCGGGCGAAGCAAAAATAATTACCGGGGGAACCGGTGATAAATCAAAAGGATATTTTATTGATCCTACTGTCATTGTAACAGATAACCCTCATTATTTCACTATGGAAGAGGAGATCTTTGGCCCGGTAATGACTATACATATTTATAACGATGACCGTTTTGATGAGACACTTAAACTTTGCGATGAAACCTCACCTTATGGTCTTACTGGTTCAATTTTCAGCAATGATAAATATGCAATGATAAAAGCATGCAGGGCATTGCGTTATGCTGCCGGTAATTTCTATATCAATGATAAGCCGACAGGTGCAATGGTCGGGCAGCAGCCGTTCGGAGGGGCAAGAGCTTCCGGTACAAACGATAAAGCCGGTAGCCACCTAAACCTTCTCCGCTGGGTGAGTCCAAGAACAATCAAAGAGACTCTCATTCCGGATACCGGGTTTAAATATCCGTTTATGGAGTAAGATTGAAAAAATCTTCCGTAAATTTGAGCATGAAAAGGCGCTTAAAAGAAAATGAAAATAAAGCACTATTTGTTCTGAACCCAACTTCAGGCGTACCTCCTGTAAACTTTATAGTATCAAAAGAGCTTGAACGCCGTAAGCGAGAACTGTCCTATTTTAAATCAATGACCAAAGAAGATACAGGATCGCTTATAAAACAAAATTTTAATAAGTATGATGTCTTTATAGCTGCCGGTGGAGATGGCACGGTTCACACTGTAGCAGCAGAATTAGTAGGCAGCAACAAAATCCTCGGAGTATTACCTCTTGGATCCGGTAATGGGTTCGCAAATGAATTTGGATTTAAAATGAACGTGCGATCGCTCCTTGCCGATATCAGGAAGGCCGAAAGTGTGAATATCGATGTAATTGAGATAAACGAAAATTTATGTCTTAATGTCGCCGGCATTGGTCTGGACAGCTTTGTTGCACATTCATTCAATAACCTTAAACTACGCGGTTTCCTTCCTTATGTATGGCTAACCTTTAAAACCTTTCTGGCTCTTCGCCCTTTTCATGTAACCATTAAATCGGGCGGAGAAGTAATTGTCTCTGAAAAACTATTTGTCCTGACTATTGCAAATACAAGACAATTCGGGAATAATGCTTTCATTGCGCCCGAAGCAAAGCCCAATGATGGAATAATTGATATTGTTCTGATCAAACCTTTCCCGAAAATATTAGGCTCACTCTTTATTCTCCGGCTCTTCACAAAAAGAATAAATAAGTCCAAATATGTAAGGCACATAAAAACTGATAAGGAGATAGTCATTGAGACAGATGAAACAAGGTTCCATATCGATGGGGAACCAATAGAAATCTCCGGCAAGGTTGTTGTCAGAATCAAAAAAGAGGTTCTGAAAGTCCTGAAAACATCAGGTTATAAATATGTTAATTCCTGAAAATATAAATTTTAATTGTTCCCGGATATTTTAATCTTATTCTGCTATGAAAAAACTGATTTTTCTTCTGCTTTTATTCTCTCTTGCAACGGTTTATGGCCAAAAGCCTGCAATCCAACTGATTCCCCAACCTGTTGAGATACAGCAATCTGAAGGGGTTTTTGTATTAACTAAAACTTCAACTATTGGTTTCGACAGTCAGGAAAGCCGCAAAATAGCGGAGATGCTTTCTCAGAAACTGAATCGCTCAACAGGATTTTCATTTAAACCACAACAAGACAAAGCTGGTTCAATACAATTCAACCTGAATAAAGCGCCTGTTGCACAAATAGGCAAAGAAGGCTATACCCTCGTATCATCTTCAAAAGGTGTAGTGATAACTGCCAATAAACCAGCCGGGCTTTTCTATGGTATGCAAACGCTGCTTCAACTTTTGCCTAAAGAGATCGAGAGCAAAACTCCAATCACAATAACATGGTCAGTCCCATCAGTTAAAATAACCGATTATCCCCGATTTGGCTGGAGAGGTATAATGCTGGATGTTAGCCGTAATTTTTTCACAAAAGAAGAAGTTAAACTTTATATTGACCAGATTGCACAATATAAATACAATACTTTCCACTGGCATCTGACAGATGATAATGGCTGGCGCATTGAAATCAAATCTTTGCCCCGGTTAACGGAAGTTGGCGCATGGAGGGTACCACGCTTTGGACAATTTGGTCAGCGTGCCGAACCAAAAAAGGGAGAAGCAGCAACAGTCGGAGGCTTTTATACACAAGCAGATATCAAAGAGATAATTCAGTATGCTCAGGACCGCAACGTAACAATAGTACCAGAGATTGATGTGCCGGGACACAGTATGTCGGCAATTGCAGCATATCCTGAATTAAGCTGTACCAAAGATCCGGATACAAAAGTCAATCCGGGTTCTTCATTTTCAGAGTGGTATAACGATGGTACCTTTAAGATGCTGATTGACAATACACTAAATCCATCTGATGAAAAAGTATATGAATTTCTCGATAAGGTTTTTACAGAAATGGCAGTTCTATTTCCGAATCCTTACATTCATGTTGGCGGAGATGAGTGTTATAAGGGTTTCTGGACTAAAGATCCCGGTTGCCAGGCTCTGATGAAGAAAATGAATATGACTCATCCGGAGGAACTACAGGCCTATTTTATGAAACGCGTAGAAGGTATCCTGAAAGCAAAGGGCAAAAAACTTATTGGCTGGGATGAGATCCTTGAAGGGGGTATTGGTCCTGAGGCAACTGTGATGAGCTGGAGGGGCATTAAAGGTGGAATAGAGGCAGCAAAACTGGGGCATGATGTTGTTATGACTCCGACAACATTTGCATACCTCGACTATCAGCAGGGAGAACAGACAATCGAGCCGCCAATTTATTCCAATTTACGATTAAGCAAATGCTATAGCTATGAAACAGTTCCTGAAGGAGTTGATGCAAAGTATATTCTTGGTGGACAGGGAAACCTCTGGACTGAACAGGTAGTAACACTGCATCATGCTGAATATATGACCTGGCCTCGTGGTTGGGCATTAGCAGAGGATTTCTGGTCGCCTAAGGAGTCAAAAAATTGGGCCAATTTTGTGCTTCGCGTTGAGAAACAATTTGAACGTGCTGAAATTGAAGGTGTTAATTACTCACCCGCAATTTACGACGCGATTATAAATGTCAGGGGAAAAGAGGGGGAAATGACTCTTGAGATGGATTCTGAAGTCCCCGGTCTGGACATTTACTATACTATTGATGGTGCAATGCCAAACATTTATTCTATTAAATATTCCAATCCGTTTAAACTTCCTTCGGGACCCATTACAGTCCGGGTGGTAACTTACCGGAATGGCAAACAAATAGGCCACCTGATCACTCTAAGACCTGAAGATCTGAAAAAGAGATAAACATTCTTCACTTAACCCCCTTTCCTGTTTCCCCCACGGGGGAAATGATCATAGTTATTTATGAAACCAGATACAATGAAACTTAACAGAACTATAAAGAAGATACTTATTCTTTCTCAAATAATTTTTATTGTCTTATCTGCGAATCTTCCGGCTCAGACTTTGAAAGAAATTGAATCTCATCGTGTTTCACTGCCAAATGGATGGAAGCTGACACCTGTGGGAAAATTGCTGCCTCTGGGCGATCTGCCTCTGAATATTGCTGTATCACCATCAAAAAAACTTGCAGCAATAACAAATAACGGGGAGAGTGATCAAACAATTCAACTTGTGGATATAGAGAGGGAGGTAATCCTCGACTCAATCATAATCGGAAAATCCTGGCTGGGATTGACCTTCTCAGATGACGGGAAGTATTTGTATGCTTCAGGAGGGAATGATAACATAATTATCAGGTATGCAATCAAAAACAACCGCCTGTCAGTGTATGATTCAATCCGGATTGGAAAACCCTGGCCTGTAAAGATATCTGTTGCAGGAATTGCACTTGATGATGCCAGAAACAGAATTTATGTGGTGACAAAAGAAAACAATTCCCTGTACATTCTTGATACTCAATCTAAAAAGATAGTCTCACAGTATCCTTTGGGAGGAGAAGGTTATACCTGTCTTTTATCCCCAAACCATAAAATACTGTACATTTCATGCTGGGGTTGCGATAAAATTCTGCTCTTTGATACAGATCAGCAAAAGATGACTGGTTCAGTTACAGTTGGCGATAATCCCAACGATTTATGTATTACCAGGAATGGGAATTACCTGTTTGTTGCAAATGCAAATGATAACTCTGTATCGGTAATTAATACAAAGCTATTGAAAATAATTGAAACACTTAATTCAGCCCTTTATCCCGGATCACCTGCTGGTTCAACAACAAACAGTGTGGCTCTTAGCAGTGATGAAAAGACTCTTTTCATTGCAAACGCTGATAATAACTGTCTCGCGGTATTTGATATCAGCAAGCCCGGATCGAGCGTTAGTAAAGGATTTATTCCCACCGCCTGGTATCCTACCTGTGTAAGAACTGCAAAAGACAAAATCCTGATAAGTAACGGAAAAGGCTTGTCTTCCCATGCAAATCCTTATGGACCGAATCCAACCCGTAAGGGAGGCGAGGTAGTATACCAGGCTGCCGGGAAGGAACAAAAAATAAAGGAACAATATATAGGCGGTCTCTTCAGGGGAACACTTTCAATTCTTAAAAGTCCTGATGCCAGCCAAATGGCTGTTTTTTCACAGGTTGTTTATAATAATACTCCTTATAACAAGAATACCGAGCTGGTATCCGAAGGAGCAGCAGGTAATCCAATCCCAATGAAAGTTGGTGATCCCTCCCCGATCAAACATGTTTTTTACATTATTAAGGAGAATCGCACATACGACCAGGTACTGGGAGATATTCCCGAAGGTAACGGAGATCCCAATCTTGTGCTTTTTGGCGAAAACATAACACCTAATCAGCATGCTCTTGCCCGTGAATTTGTACTTCTTGATAATTTCTTCGTTAACGGAGAAGTCAGCGCCGATGGTCATAACTGGACAATGGGTGGATATGCTACCGATTACCTGGAAAAAAACTGGCCGACAAGCTATGGAGGGAGAGGAGGTTCTTATGCCGGAGAAGGCATGAAAGAAATTGCAAATAATAAAAATGGATTCCTGTGGGATAACTGTAAGCGTAATGGTGTCAGCTATCGTACGTATGCTGAAT
>Ga0209638_1001159_pt1 | contig 16976 bp, 20 predicted proteins | sample BarGraNGADG00211_FD_184490 | JGI IMG/M metagenome (GOLD analysis project Ga0209638, IMG submission 184490) | Arctic peat soil microbial communities from Barrow, Alaska - Barrow Graham LP Ref core NGADG0002-211 (SPAdes) (version 2) | ecosystem: Environmental > Terrestrial > Soil > Wetlands > Peat...
GGCCGGAAATCGAAGATTTCCGGCCGCTTCATCGGGGTGCCCAGATTTGAACTGGGGACCTCTCCGACCCGAACGGAGCGCGCTACCAGGCTGCGCCACACCCCGAGCGCCCCATACGTTAGCTACTCCGCCGCGAATCCGACACGAAGCCGCGCGGAAGCGTGCGCCTCTCGTTTGAGTTTGACCGCTACGTTGCCTGTGCTGACAACGAGAGGAGGAGAAGTGAACTGCGTGACCCTGGTAGGAAACCTGGCGAGCGACGTGGAGCTGAAGGAGTTGGCGGAGGAACGCAAGCTGGCCAGCTTCCTGCTCGCGGTCGATCGCGAGAGCGCGGACGGAGGCGCCGACTTCGTTCGCGTCACCTGCTGGAACCGGCAGGCCGAGATCTGCGCCGAGTATCTCGCCCGCGGTGACCAGGTGGCGATCGACGGCCGCCTGCGTAGCCGCTCCTGGCAAGACCCCGACGGCAAGCGCCGCAACGCGATCGAGGTCGTCGCAAGCCGCGTTCAGTTCCTTTCCAAGCCGCGGCACAAAGAGGCGGGCGCCGCGCCGGGGAAGAGCAAGGAGGCGGTACCGGCCTGAGCACCCTGGGACTCGTTTCTACATTTGGAACGAGCTCTATGATCTGGGCGTGGCCAAGCGTGACGCGATAGTCGCCTTTGCGAGCGAATTGCTCCAAGTAGACCGCTTCCGCGACTACGGACCGGTTGGGCTTCAGGTCGAAGGAGCGAGCGAGGTCGAGAAGATCGTCTGCGGTGTCTCGGCCTCGCGCGAGCTCTTCGAGGCCGCGAGCGAGCGCGGCGCCCAGATGGTGCTCGTCCACCACGGGCTCTTCTGGGCGAACGAGCAGCTCGTGATCGACCGGCGCCAGAAGGGGCGGCTGAAGGCGCTGTTCGACGCCGACCTCTCGCTCGTCGCCTATCACCTGGCCCTCGACGCCCACCCCGAGATCGGAAACGCCGTGCTGCTGGCCCGTGAGCTCGGCATCGAGCCCGAGCGCGTCTTCGACGAGTTCGGCACGGGCGGCCGGCTGCTCGAGCCGCTCTCGGGCGAGGAGTTCGCCTCGCGTGTGGAGGAAAAGCTCGGTCGCAAGCCTCTCGCCTTCCTGCACGGTCCCGAGGTCGTGCAGACGGTGGCGATCGTCACCGGCGGCGGCGGCCCGAGCCTGCTCGCCGCGGCGCGAGAGGGTTACGACCTCTTTCTCACCGGCGAGCCCAAGGAGCCGAGCCTGCATGCCGCGCGCGAGCTTGGCATCCACTTCCTGGCCGCCGGCCACTACGCCACCGAAAGGCTCGGAATCCAGGCTTTGGCCGCAAAAATCGGCGAGCGTTTCGGCATCGATTGGGAGTTCGTCGAGCTTCCGAATCCCGTCTAGCCCGGTCCGTTGCTTCCGTCATCCGAACGTTCTATGCTGCAGCTAATGAGTGTCTCGGTTCGGCGGTGCGCCTGATGGCCGCCACACATAATTTGCGGAGGAATGGATAGACCCGCTTGCTGCGTTTGCACAAGCGGGTTTTCTTTTTCGAAAGGAGCGAGATGGCAAACCACCTGACGCCCGAGGAGATCGCCAAGGAAATGGGGATCGACCGTGACGAAGTGATCCGCGTCTGCATGAAGGAAGGCGTGCCGATCTATCACGGCAAGATCGACAAGTACCTGTTTCAGGCGCAACTCGCGGCGCTGGGCGCAGCGGCGCCTCGTCGGTAAAAAGCCAGATCGCCTCACGGCCGGGCGAATCGCCCTGCTCGACCGTGCTTTGACGTAGACAAAATCAGGAACGCCGGCACACTTACGCCGCTGCGTCTCTTACCCTAACGACTGGAGCGTTGGCTAGCTGTAACGAACGGCGGCGGTGACAGCCGAGTAGGAGCCCAGGCTCGCCACCTGGACGACCGTGCCGGTATGCGGCGCATGTACGAACTGTCCGCCGCCGATGTAGATGCCGACGTGGCTACCGCCGTAGAAGAAGACCAGGTCTCCTGGCTGGAGGTCGCTGGTGGAAACCGGGCTTCCGCCGGCCATCAGGCTGCCGGTGTAATGCGGCATGCCCGGCCTGCCGGCCTGGGTGAACGACCAGACCACGAGCCCTGAGCAGTCGAACTCGTCCGGGCCCGCGGCACCCCAGACGTACGGTCTTCCCAGCCTCGACATGGCGGCCTGTACGACAGCCGCCCCGATCGACGACGCGGGAACGGGAACGTAAGGAGTGGACGGACTGGTGGGGGAGGAGGCCGGCGCGTTGTAGCTGGCGACTGTCCGGCGCGCCTGTTCGGCTGCCAGCCGGGCCTGGCGCTGCGCCTCGGCTTGCAGCGAAGCGATCTCCTTTTTCACTCTCTTGTAGTAGGCCTCGCGCTCGACCTGCTTCTGCTTGAGGGCGCTCAACTGCGACGAGATCTGGTTCGAGTAACTCTGCTGTCTCGCCTGTAGCTTCTCGAGCGACGCGGCCTCGGCGGCTGTCTGATCGCGCAGCGTCCTGACCTGCTTGACGACTCGCGTGTCGTGATCGGAGATGCGCTGAGCCGCATCGACCCGATCGATCATGTCCTGGATGCTCGTCGCCTGGAAGAGAATGGCGACCGTGGAATCGCTCGCATCGCCCTGCTCCATGTAGACGGAGATGAGGCGCCGGGCGAGAGAGTGGCGCGCGGCGTCGAGGCTCTTGCGCGCGAGATTGAGCGAGACTCTCGTTGTGCTCAGCTTGTTGGTGGTCTGTTTCAGGTGGTACTGAGCGCCCTGCCACTTGTTACCGACTACCTCGATCTGCTGGTCCATCTGGTTGATCTGCTCCCACGCCCGCTGCGCGTCGGCGCGCTTGGAACTGACCGTGGGAGTGGCGAAAGCGCTTCCGGCCAGCGCGAGTATGCCGACCAGAACCGGTACGGCTACGAGGAACGCGGTGAGCTGTCTTTTAGTTAAGCCGTTCACTGGCTGCTTATGGGACAGCGGGGCCGGAAACAACGGGCCCGGTCAAGTTCAGCACCCTAGCAAGCGGTCCGGATGCGTGCAACCGACAAGGGGAGCCCGGAAAGCTTACCTACAGCGCCGAAAACCCGGTCGCAGTGGGGCGACTGTGCTACGGTCCGCGCCTCGTGCGAGCACGCAGACAGACGCTGCGATTGGTAGCGCTCGCCTTCTGTGCGTCGGTACTGATCGGTATTGCACTGCCGGCGGCCGTGACCGGCGCGCCAGGTGGTCAGCGTGCGGCATCGCTCAGCGCGCAGCGCGCTCAGCTCGGGCAGCGCTCTCACAACGCATTGCTCGAGCTCTACTCGATCGAGACTCGACTCGAGCGAGCGAGGGCTCAGATCGCACTTTTGGACGCGCAGAGAAGCCAGCTCGAACGCGAGAGTGCATCCACGCTGACGAGCTTGCGCCTGGCTAAGCGCGTGATTGCCGCCACGCGGCGCACTCTCGGCGCTCGAGCGCGAGCGCTCTACGAGTCGGGAAACGTAAACGATCCGATCGCGATCATGCTCGGCGCCGAGTCGATCGACGGAGCCGTTACCCGTCTCGAGAACATCCGGCAGATCGTCAACCAGCAGAACGTGGTCTTGCGCCGGGCTACGCAAACGCAGAGCAAGCTCCTGCGCCTGAAGGCCGAACTGGCCGGACGCCGGGCGGCGCTCGATCGGCTTCGCGCCACGGCGCTGGCCAACACCCGCAGCCTCGAAGCCGCGCGCTCGACGAAGGCCGCCACGATCCACCGACTGACGAGCGCGCGCGCCCTGACGAGCCGGCAACTGACCAGCCTCTCCACGCAGGCTACGAAAGCTGCGACGAAGTCGCTCCAGACAGAGAGTCAAGCGGCCCCCGCTCCCCCGACCACCACGACCGAGTCCGGCACGCCACCGCCTCCTCCCTCGGGCGGCTCGCTCGCAAAAGGGCAGCAGCTGACCGTGTCCGCCACCAACTACTGCCTGAAGGGATCCACCGCCAGCGGCCTTCCGGTCGGCCCCGGCATCATGGCCAGCGATCCGTCCGTGATTCCACTGGGCACGCGCGTCTCCGTACCTGGCTACGGGAACGCCGTCGCCGCCGACACCGGCTCCGCCGTGAAGGGGCTGACCATCGATCTCTGGGTGGCAAGCTGTGCGAAAGCCGCCGCATACGGCCGACAAACGCTCACCATTACGATCCTCTAGCGAGCCTCACGCCGGAAGTCGGGGTATCCTCTGGCGGCGAATGGGGACGAGGCCGATCTTTTCTTGCCTGGCCGCTCTGGCGCTCACCGCCACGCTTGGTCTGGCGCTCTGTGCCAGCTCGACCGCCCTCGAGCTGGCGCCGCAAGCCGCACAGTCCGCCGGCAAGAGCGCCGCGGCGCGAACAGAGCTGGTCCGCGAGCTCAACGCCGCCCTCGCAAGCGCCAAGATCCCCTCGTCGCAGCGGGCGGCCGAAGTGATCGACCTCACGAACGGTGAGGTTCTCTTCTCGCGGCACGCGACCGGACCCCTCGCGCCGGCCTCGAACGAGAAACTGCCGATCACGCTGGCGGCGCTGACGCTGCTGGGCCCGGGGTACCGCATCCCGACCGAGGTGCTGGGCGAGGGCGAGCAACAGGGGAGCGAGTGGATCGGCGACCTGGTGCTGAAGGGGTACGGCGACCCCGGTCTTTCGACGAGCAACCTGAAACAGCTCGCGCGGCAGGTGCGCGCCGCGGGCATCCGCTCGGTCTCGGGAGGCCTGATCGCCGACGAGAGCTATTTCGACCGAAACAGGACCGCGCCGGGCTGGAAGAGCTCCTTCCTGATCAACGAGTGCGCGCCGCTGTCGGCTCTCTCTGTCGACCGCGGGCACGTCACCAGCGCGTCGCCGCCGCTGGTCGCCGCGCGCGTGTTCCTGAGACTGCTCGCCGCAAACGGCGTGAGCGTGAAGGGCGATCCGCGCCCGGGCGCGGCCTCCGCCGATGCGCTTTCGATCGCTTCGGTGGAGTCGCCTCCGCTCTGGAAGCTGCTCCGCTTCATGGACCGCGAGAGCGACAACTACAGCGCCGAGCTGATGCTCAAGCAGATCGGGGCGTTCGAAAACGAACAGGGAACGACGGCGAACGGTGCCGCTGCGGTAAATACCGTACTGAGCGATGCCGGGATCTCGCTCGCCGGGGTGCGAATCGTCGACGGCTCCGGGCTGTCGCGGAGCGATCGGCTCACCGCCACAGCTCTTTCCCAGCTCCTCGTCGCGGCCTGGGACGACGCGACTCTGCGAAGCCCGTTCGTCGGCTCGCTCTCGATTGCCGGCCGCGTGGGCACGCTCAGTCACCGTCTACGCCTGCGCCCGGCGTTCGGCAACGTGTTTGCGAAGACCGGGACTACCAACTCGGCCTCGGCGCTATCGGGCTACGTTCGAGATCGCTACGCCTTCGTCATCCTGCAGAACGGAAGCCCGGTCGCGGCCGCCCGGGCGCGTGCGGCACAGGACCGCTTCGTGACCGTCCTAGCCGCGCAGTAGCTGCTCGAAGCCCTGCTCGTCGAGGATCGTCAGGCCCAGCCGCCTCGCCTTCTCGAGCTTCGAGCCGGGGTTCTCGCCGGCTATCAGCGCAGTCGTCTTGGCCGAGACGGAGTTAGCGACCTTGGCGCCCTGCCCCTCGAGCGCCGCCTGCGCCTGGGCGCGGCTGATGCGCTCGAGCGTGCCGGTTATCACGTAGGTCGCGCCCGAGAGCCGTCCCTCGGCCGGTCGTTCCTCGTCGCCCAGCTCGAGCCGGAGCCCCAGCTCGCCGAGCTCGACCACCAGCCGGGCATTCTCCTCGTCGGCGAACCATTCCCCGACCGCCTCGGCGACGACCGGGCCGATCCCCTCGACGGCCTGGATCTCCTCCTGGGTCGCCGCGGCCAGTTTCTCGGCCGAGCCGAAGTGATAGGCGAGCGCCTGCGCGGTGACGAAACCGACATATGGGATGTTGAGCCCGAAGAGAACGCGGAAGAAGGGCTGCTGCTTGGAGCGCTCGATCGACTCGACGGCGCTACGGGCCGAGATCTCGCCGTAGCCTTCGATCTCGGTCAGCTGCTCGGCGCGCAGGCGGTAGAGATCGGGCATCGAGCGCAGCAGCCCCTCGCCCCAGAGCTTGCGCACGAACTTCTCGCCGATGCCCTCGATATCCATCGCCGACTGCACCCAGTGGATCAGCGTCTCGAGCCCGCGCGAGGGACAGGCGCGATTGGGGCAGCGGTGCATCGCCTCGCCCTCGGGCTTGACGATCTCGGCGTCGCAGAGCGGGCAGCGCGCGGGCATTCGGAAGGGCTCGCTACCGGGCGGATGGGGAAGCACCGGCCCAACCACCTGCGGAATGACGTCGCCGGCGCGTTGCACGATCACCGTGTCGCCCTCGCGAATGTCCTTACGGTTGATGTCCTCCTCGTTGTGCAGCGTCGCCGTAGAGACGGTGACGCCTCCCACCTCCACCGGCTTCAGCTCGGCCCAGGGATTGAGAGCTCCGGTCCGGCCAACGCGAACGTGAATCCCGCGCAGCTCGGTCTGCGCCGTCGTCGGCGCCCACTTGAAGGCGCGCGCCCAGCGCGGGCGCTGGTGCAGGGAGCCGAGACGAGCCTGCTGAGCGAAGGAATCGAGCTTGATCACGAGCCCGTCGATCTCGTAGTCGAGCTCGGCCCTGCGACGCTCCCACTCCGCACAGGCGCTCATCACCGACTCGATCGACTCGTGCCGCTCGGCGCCGGGATTGGCGCGGAAACCGTGCTCGCGCAGCCAGGCCAGCGCCTGCCAGTGCGTCTCGAGCGTGAGCCCTTCGCTGGCGCCGATGCCGTAGACCCAGATCGCCAGCGGGCGGGCGGCGGTGATGCGCGGATCGAGCTGGCGCAGCGAGCCGGCGGCGGCGTTACGGGGGTTTGGCGCGGCTTTTCGGCCCTCGGCCGCGAGCTGCTCGTTCAGGCGCCTGAATCCCTCCAGCGGAAGGTAGATCTCGCCTCGCACCTCGACCAGCGGCGGCGCTTGCTCGCCGGGCGCCAGGCGCATCGTGAGCGGGATGGAGCGAATCGTGCGCAGGTTGCGGGTCACGTCCTCGCCTACCTCGCCGTCGCCGCGGGTGGCGCCGCGTACGAAACGGCCGTTCTCGTAGACGAGCGAGATCGCGGAGCCGTCGATCTTGGGCTCGGTCACGAAGGCGACCGGCTCGTCCGAGTCGAGGCGGCGGCGTACATCCTCGGCCCACTTGAGCACGTCGTCGCTCTTGTTCACCTTCTCCAGCGAGCCCATCGTCTGCAGGTGCCGCAGCTTCTGGAAGCGCTCGGAGGGAGCCGCACCGATGCGCTGCGTGGGCGATTCGGGGCTGGCGAGCTCGGGGTTGGCTTGCTCCAGCGCCTTCAGCTCGTCGAAGAGGCGATCGTACTGGGCATCCTCCAGCTCGGGATCGTCGAGCACGTAGTAGCGGTAGTTGTGGTGCTCGATCTGCGTCCGCAGCTCGCGAACGCGCTTTTCGACAGACGTGTCGGCCATGAGGGAAATCTAGCCGCGAGCTAGGCCGGAGAAACGCTCAGCACTGTCAAAAGCTCGGCCGGCGTCGCCACGATCGCGTCCGGCCCGGCGGCGAGCAGGCGTTCTTCGGGGTGAATCCCGCCCCAGGTGACCGCGATCGAGCGCAGGCCGGCCGCGTTCGCCGCCTCGACGTCGAAGGGCGAGTCGCCGACGTAGGCCGCCTCGGCGGGCGTCGTCTCGAGCTTGCGCAAAGCGAGCAGCAGCGGCTCGGGGTTGGGCTTGTGGAGCTCGGTGTCCTCGGAGGTCACGATCACGTCGAAGAGACCCTCCAGCCTCGACAGGTGACCGAATGCGATCTCCACGGTAGAACGACGCTTTGCCGTGACGAGACCAAGCCGCGCGCCGCGCGCGTGGAGCTCGAGCAGCAGCTCTTGCATGCCGGCGCAGAACTCGAGCCCGCTGTGGCGGGGCTCGTTGTAGGCGCGATAGGCCTCGACTAGCTCCTGCGAGCGGTCGGGCGAAAGCCTGTACATCTGCTCGCGCAGGCTCCAGCCCCCGACGTAGGCGAGCATCTCCTCGTCATCGATCGGCTCGCCCAGCACCGTGCGAACCGCATGGCGAAACGATTCGGCGATCAGCGGGCCCGTATCGATGACGGTGCCGTCCAGGTCGAAGAGAATCGCTTCGAGGAGCATCGGCGGCCATCGTAGCCGCCGCCCCTGCCGCGGGATGATCTTGTCCCGCTAGCTAGGCGCTCAGTACTCGACCGATTCGAGATACAGGCCCCAGGGAGGCGCGGTCGATCCGGCTTCGCTGCGCGGGCGCCCGTCGAGCAGGGCCCGGATCTCCTCGGGATCCTTCTCGATCATCGTGCCCACGAGCGAGCGCACCATGTGCCTGAGAAAGCTGTCGGCGGTGATCTCCAACTCGAGCGCGTCGCCGCGCCGAAACCAGCAGGCGCGGAAGACGTTTCGCAGGAAGACCTCGTGCTGGGTGTCGGTGGGCGTGAAGGCGCGGAAGTCGTGCTCGCCGAGCAGCAGCTCGGCCGAGTGGGCGAGTCGCTCCTCGTCGAGCGGGAGTGGAATCCACCAGCTGCGCCCGGACTCGAACGGCGATGGCAGCCGGCGACGATAGATGCGATAGCGATAGCTGCGCGAGCGCGCCGAGTGGCGCGCATGGAAGCCGGCCGGCGCCTGCTCGGCCTGGATCACCGCCACCTCGTGCGGTAGCTCCGAGTTGAGCGCGGCGGCGGCGCGCTCGGGCGTCGGTCCTGTCTCGACCTCGACGCTCGCCACTTGGCCCAGGGCGTGCACGCCGGCGTCGGTTCGACCGGCGACCGCGAGGCCCTGGTAGCCCGGAAAGACCCGCTCCAGCGCCTTGCGCAGCTCGCCCTCCACCGTTTCCAATCCGGGCTGCGCGGCCCAGCCGTGAAAGGCGGTTCCTTCGTATTCGATCGTCAGCTTCAGGCGCACGGGTTGAGATTATTGCTCGCTGCGACATCTTGATCCGGTCGCCTCGGCCCTTCTCGCGAGGGCTGAGGCCGATACCGCCCCGCCGGCGCCGACCACTTACGACCAACGTTCAGGCTCCGCAAGCCGGCAGCGCGGATTCTGACGCCGAGGTCTTCGCTAATCCGAGACAGCGTGCGACAGAGCTTCCAGTATCCGGTGCGATTCCACCGTCGCCCCGTACATCAAGGGCCAGGTTCTCTGTTTTAAATACCCCTGCAAAGCCTGGCGATCCTCGTCATCCGTCGTCTCGATCAGATCTTCGGCGATCACCAGCCGGTATCCCTCGGAGAACGCGCCGCAGATGCTCGCCATTACGCAACCGTCTCCGAACACCCCTGCCACGATGATGTAGCGAGCTCCCATCCTCTCCAGCGCGTCTACAAGCTCTTCGTTGGTGAAGGCGTCGTAGCTGTTCTTCGAAAAAACGGTCGCACCGTCGGTCGGTATCTCGTAGAAAAGCTCTGCGCGCCCGCTGCCGTCCTCTGACCAGTAGCGCGCGTCTTCGCTTTCCCTGTAGAGCTCGTTGATGTTCTCCGCAAGGAAGGGCTCTCGCCAGGGAACCGTCGTGGTCAGGATGACCCGGCCGCCCAGTCGTTGATACGAGACGATGAACGCCGAGAGCGTGGGGATCATCTGCCGGATCTTCTGGAAGTGGATGTTGCGCTCCGCATCCTCGTAGTCCGGATGCGCGCAGGAGTTGATGACGTCGATCACCAGGAGGGCGCTGTTCTCCACTGTGAGGTCGTGAGGCGTCATCGAGCCGGCGCCGACCCGGAGCCGTGAAAGACAGCTTCGACGTTGTAGCCGTCGGCGTCGCGAACGAACGCCGCGTAGTAGCCATCGTGATAGTGCGGGCGCTCGCCCGGTTGTCCGTTGTCCTCGCCGCCGGCTTCGATCGCGGCTCGGTAGAACTCGTCTACCTGCTGCTCGCTCGCGGCGCGGAAGGCGACGTGCGTGCGCGGCGTCTGCGGCTCGCCGGCCGAGATCCAGAAGTCGCCGCCGGGATCTTCGCGCGCGCCCGGCTGCGCGCCGAAGCCCGCGGCACTCTCGAGTTCCAGGCAGATGCTGTAGCCGAGGGGTGCGAGCGCCCTCGTATAGAAGGCCTTGCTCAGCTCGAAGTTGGAGACGTTGATGCCGGTGTGATCGATCATTTCGAAGGACGTCGCCCCCAGAGTGATGTCCGCCTTGACGTCGACTTACTGTTAGCACGTATCGGTGTGCTTCGCATGCGTATCGTAGTACCCCGGTATAGGTCTACGTACAACGATTGAAAGCGCCTTAATAATCGCCTTGCCGGGATACGTCTTCCTCAGTATTCCGTAGTCGCCGAATACTCTATATCTTCGGAATACCGACTTATATCGATTGATAATCTGCTCGTCGTTCATCCAACGGCCAGGGAGATCTTCCCCAAAAAGTCCACTGGAGCCCATTCCGAACTGATAGCCGACACAACGGCGCTCCTTAGAATCCTTTGGTTCCCTCTGATGCTCGATACTACTCTGCTGGACGGCTTTGAACCGATCATAGCCCAGCTCCGACAAGAGGTTGACTTCTTCTACTAATTTGTCGAAAGATACCTTCTCGGACTCGATCGATATATAATCGGGCTTGTGTTCGAATCGTCTTAATGCTCTAAGGCACACCGCATCCATTCCTTCAATATCGATCTTGCAGTAGTGCGGAACGCCGTGTTTCTCTAGGCACGCGGCGAAATCCACAATCGGTACTTCGATCACCTCGCTTGAGGTTCCGAGTTTTTCGTTTCGGCGTGCCCAATCAGCGTCAACAGTGCCCCATACGCTGATACTCGTATTCTTATAGAACTTGATTGTCCTTTCTTCGTCGTCTTCGGACTTCCGTTCCGCAATAGCGCCCTCGACTATTATCAACTTACCATTCTCTATCTCATCTGATAACCGGTCCCTACAATAGGCCGCTAAATCTGGATCCGCCTCGAAGCCAATGACGCTAAACCCCTTTTTAAGGTAGTAATCGGTATCCTCTCCCTTGTGCATACCGACATCGTAGATTAACTCGGGGTGTTTTTTAGCGTGGTTGGCGTCACTCATATTTACTGTCCTTTACCGTAGGTCAGGATTATGCAAGACTTTAATAATTCATTCTAGCGTAGGGCATTTCGCTTCAACGCAGGGTCGGCTTTTTCGGCGCGACTCAGAGTCGCTTCTGCGAGCCCCACTTCCCGTAGTGGGTGATCTCGACCAGATCCTTTCTTGTGCGCTCGCGCAGTCTCGCCCCTGCGGCTTCGTCGTAACTCGACTCGACCGGGTAGGCGAGCGGGGTGGCGAGAACGACGCGGTACTCGTCCGGTATCTCGAGAATTCGTCTCGTCTCGCCCTCGTCGAGGCTGAGAATCGGGTGCGTGACGAGACCCAGATCCGTCGCTGCGAGCAAGAGGTTCTCGACGGCCAGGCCGGCGTCGAACAGGAAATAGGGCTTACCGTCGCGGGTCACGTCGTCTTCTTCGCGGGCGCAGATCACGATGATCACCGCTGCGTTTCGCACCTCCTGGTTCGTCTCGTTGAAGGCGTTCGCCAGCTGCGCGATCGCCTCGTCGCCCTGCACGACGACAAAACGCCAGGGTTGAAGGTTGCGCGCCGAAGGTGCGAGCCGCGCCGCATCGAGAACCTGCGCGATCTTCTCCGGCTCGACGAGTTTCTTCGAGAGATGGGTCTTCAGACTACAGCGCTTGCTGATCGCTTCGAGTGTGTGCACGCCCAGCGCCTCCTTTTCGTCTTGCGAGCCGGCCGGGAGGCAACCACTCCTCCCTCCCCGCTGCTGAGCCTAAACGGAAAATGCGCGCGTGTCAGTAACAGACCGAGCCGCACGCGTAACGAACGCGCGCCGAAACCCCGAGCTTCCTCGAAGCTACAGCGAGCGAAGTCTGAGCTACTTCCCGAGCGCCTGCTCGAGATCCATCGCGTGCTCCTGCTCGATCGCGAGAATGCCCCGCAATTGCTGGGCCAGGTGGTATAGGTCCAGCTCTTCCGCCTGCCTGATACGGGCGCTGTACCTCGCAATGGCGTCGTTCTCGCCCACCAGATCCTGCTCAAGCATCGTCACGTTCTCCGGCGATATCGCCGGAACCGGCATGTCCACCGTCGGAACCCCGCCCAGGTAATCGATCTGGTCGGCCAGAATCGTGGCGTGGGCCAGTTCCTCCTGGGCGTGAATGATCAGTTCCTTCTGAATCGACTGGTACATCGCGCCGCTCAACACCGCCTGGTGCTGCGTGTACTGCACACAGGCCGTGTACTCCAGGCCGAGATCCTTGTTGAGTAACTCGACGAGCTGTTCCTTGGTTATCTCCGCCATCTCGACCTCTCCTTCTGTAGTTCCGCTTTCTCGCGACTCCCTAACTGAATGTCCGCTCAGGACGGGTGCTCAAACTCAGACCGCGGTGCGGCGCGAGCTGGTCGGTCGTCATTGTCTCGATCGAAGGCCTAAGCAACAGACCTGGTCGCGAAGGGCGTTAACTGCGCAGTACTTCGATTCTGCCATCCTGAAGTCGGTAAACCCGATCGTGGGGATGGCACCGGGCCAGAGTCTGAGCGGGTGTCATGTCCGCGTACGCACCCTGGATAGTCCTGCTTAGCATCTCATGCGTAACCGCAATCCTTGCGGAGGTGTCGCGTCGGATCTCAAGCCATTTCTTCGCTCTGACGGCAGTCTGCGCGTAACTCTCTCCGTTTGGTATCACGTAGTTCCACTTGTCCACGTTCCGCTCCGCTTGAGAGCCTGGGTACCGTTCCTCTACCTCGGCAAGCGTGAGTCCCTGCCACAATCCCAGGTCGCGCTCGATCAGTAGCGGCTCGATGATGACCGCCCGTACGTCTGCTGCAATCTCGGAAAGTACGATCGACGCGGTCTCGCGCGCCCTGCCGAGTGGACTCGTCTCGATCGATAAAGCCTCTCCTTCTGGAAGTAGGTTCCTAAGGAGCTGCCCGATGGCGTTTGCCTGCGCGATTCCGCGGGCGGTGAGAGGTGAATCGAGGTGCCCTTGCTCTCGACCCCCTCGATTCCAGATCGTTTCGCCGTGGCGTACGAGGTAGATCGTCATTCGAGTGCCTTTCCGCCTCCCAACAGGTGCGTAAAGATTGACTGAATGAGTAGATCCCTACTGCGACTGCCGGATCAGCGCCATGAACTCCGCCCGCGTCGCCTCGGAGGCGCGGAAGGAGCCGAGCACCGAGGAGGTGACCATCAGCGAATCGGTCTTCTCGACGCCGCGCATGGCCATGCAGAGGTGGCGGGCCTCGATCGTGACGCCGACGCCGCGGGGACCTATCGCCTCGTTGATGGCGTGGGCGATCTGCTCGGTCAGGCGCTCCTGAATCTGCAGGCGGCGGGCGTACATGTCCACCAGACGGGCGATCTTGGAGACGCCGATCACTTTTCCGCCCGGGATGTAGCCGACGTGGCAGCGCCCGAAGAAGGGCAGCAGGTGGTGCTCGCAGAGGCTGTAGACGTCGATGTTGCGAGCGATGATCATCTGGTCGGCCTGATGGCTGAAGACGGCCTCGTTGATCAGCTCCCCGGGCTCGGTCTTGTAGCCGGAGGTCAGGAATGCAAACGACTCCGCAACCCTGACCGGTGTGCGCTCCAGGCCCTCGCGCTCGGGGTCTTCGCCGAGCTCGATCAGCAGCTCGCGGATCAGCTCTCGCACTCTCTGCTTGTTCATCCGCTTTCCTTCCTCGACCTCTCTACCCGCCGTAGGCGCGCGTTGAATAACTCCGCCGGCGCCATCTCGCTGGACGATAGCCCGGCGGCGAGCTCGCGGAGCGGACGATCCGTCCCCGGCAACACTAGTTCCGGCTCGAGCTCGAGCAAAGGAAGGGCGACGAAGGCGCGCTCGAGAATCTCGGGAGCCGGCAGAACGAGCCCTTCCTCGCTGCAAACGACCTCGCCATGAAGGACGAGGTCGAGGTCGATCGTGCGCGGGGCGTTCTTCTCGGCGTCTCGCTCGCGTCCGAGCTCGTTCTCCACCTCGAGCAGGACGAGCCGCTTCAGCTCGCGCGGCCCCAGCTCGCTCTCGATCTCTACGACGCCGTTCAGGAAGTCCGGGCCGTCCGGCGCTCCCAAAGCCGGCGTCCGGAAAAAGCGGGAGTGGGCGACGATCCGCACGCGCCGGCCGAGCAGCTCGAGCGCACTCGCCACGTTCCGCTCGGCGTCGATGTTGGAGCCGACCGCGATGAAGGCGCGCGCGCTCACTTGCGCCGGCTGATCTCGACCGCCACGGTGCGCGCGAAGCGCAGCGCGCCCGGTTTCTCGACCCGCACCTGAACCTCTTCCACCCGTTCGTCCTCGAGGCAGATCTCGGCGACGCGCTCAGCCAGCGCCTCGATCAGGTGGAAGTGCGAGGCCTCGGCTTCGATCAGCACCCTTTTCTTGAGCGCGCGGTAGTCGAGCGCATCCTCGATCCGGTCGCTCTTGCCGGCCGGCGTCAGGTCGGCCGCGAGCGTAAGCGAAACGAGCACGTCCTGGGGCTCGCGCCGTTCCCACTCCTCGACGCCGATCACGCAGCGGCAGACGAGATCGCTAACGACTATCCGGTCCATCACCGAAATTCTCCCTTGAAAATGCAGCTAGCGCAACGAAGAACTCCGCCGCCTGACCGCGCCCGGCGGCGCGAGGACGTCGTCCTCGGTCGCGTTCGTAGCCGGAGGCTGCGGGTGCGACACTGCGTCCTAGCCTCGCACTCACCGATCGCACCCAATCGACCGGTCGTCATTCCGCTAGCTGCTTGAGATGGCGCCCGCCGTCCACATAAATCGTCTGGCCGGTGATGAACTCGCTCGTGGCGAGGAAGACGGCGGCGGCGGCGATGTCCTCGGGAGAGCCGCGGCGCTTGAGCGGGACGGTCTGGGCCAGGCGGTCGACGTATTCCTCGTCCTTCCCGGCCGGCGGCAGGATCAGCCCGGGCGCGATGCCGTTGACCGCGATCTCCGGCGCCAGCTCGAGCGCGGCCATCCGCGTGATGGCGCTCAGAACGTGCTTGCTGAAGATGTAGGCCGCGTGCGTGTGATCGAAGCCCGAGACGCGCGAGTCGAGCAGGTTGATGACGTGGCCGTGCTCGCTCTGCGCGGCGAAGGCGCGGGTGAGCACGAGCGGCGCCCAGGCGTTGATCTCCAGATTCCGCTCCAAGCCCTCGAGCTCGACCGTCCCGAGCGTGTCCGAGGGGAAGATGGAGGCATTGTTGACCAGGATCTCGATCGTCCCGAGCGCCTCGCGAGCGCGGCCGACCAGGCCCGCCAGCTCATCCGGGTCGGAGAGGTCGGCGCGCAACGCCGCGGCACGGACGCCAAGCTTCTCGATCTCCGCGACGAGCGACAAAGCGTCTTTCTCGGAGCCCGAATAGTGAACGGCGACGTTCGCGCCCTCCCGCGCCAGAGCCAGGGAGATGGCGCGGCCGATGCGCCTCGCCGCACCGGTGACCAGCGCGCTTTTCCCTTCGAGTCTCCTCGCAGCCACTTCCATGCTGCAAGGATCAGAGCAGACGATCTATGGCCTGCGCAAGTGCAAAATCGTCTTGCGTCAATCCTCCGACCTTGTGCGTGGAGAGCACGAGGGTCACGTGGTTCATGGAAATGTAGATATCAGGGTGGTGAGCCTGTTCCTCTGCGAGGTCGACGACGCTCTCTGCAAACGTCATCGACTCGCGGATGTTCTCGAACCTCAACTCCCGCGAAATGAGGTCTTCCCCGAGCGTCCAATCGGGAACCGAGGCCATCAGCTCGTTTGCTTTCTGCTCCGAAAGCTGTTCTCCGTGCACAGTCATTTCTCTCCCTCCGAATTCCCGACCTAAGCGTGAACTGCGCCGTGCAGGTCACGCTCGCTCACATGCGCGCCGGCCTGAATCAGCGCCCGCGCCTCGTCCAGCTTTCCCCAGATGTTGCAGAGCATCACGCCCCGCACCCGCTCGTCTTCCAGGTAGTAGACGACGCCGGTCTCGTTCTCCTCCTGCCAGTCGGCGTAGGTCTCGAGCGACGAGGAGACGTCTCCGACCGCCTCGTAGCCGAAATCGAACAGGTCGGAGAAGAAATAAGGCATGTAGTTGAACGGCTCTCCCGCCCCGGCCATGTTGCGTCCGGCCGCCTTTCCCTGCGCAATGGCGTTGTCCCAATGCTCGACGCGCATCCTCTTGCCCAGCGCCGCGTAGGGGAAGTTGGCGTTGTCGCCGGCGGCGAAAATGCCTGAAACGGAACTCTCGAGCAGCTCGTTCACTCTGATTCCGTCGTCCACTTCCAGCCCGGCCGAAGAAGCAAGCCCGACCTCGGGAGCGATGCCGGCTCCAACCACGATCGAATCGCAGGCCAGATGCTCGCCCTCGCGCGTCTCGACCCCCAGCCAGCCGCCCCTGGGCGCAAATGAGATCGGGATGTCCTCGCTCAGAATGTGGATCCCACGTCGCTCGTACTGATCCTGGATCGAACGGGCGAGCGCCTCGGGGAAGATGCGCTCCAGCATCAACCGGCCGGGAAAGATCATCGTCACGTGCGCCTCGTGCATACTCAGCGCCGCCGCGATCTCCGCGCCGATGAAGCCTCCGCCAACGACGAGTATCGACTTCCCCTGCGGGTCACGACTCAGCTCGACGTAGTCGTCGAGCGTGCGGTAGTAGAAGACGTCTTCGAGCTCGGCGCCCGGAATTCGCAGGCGCTTCGGTGTTCCGCCGGTAGCAATTAGGAGCTTTCCGTAGCTTTCGCTGCGGCCCCGCTCGGTGAGAATCGTCCTCGCGGCGGGATCGATCTCGCCGACCCGCTCGCTGCTTGCCAGTTCGACACCCGCGCGCTGGAAGTAGGCGCGGTCGTGAACGAAGATGTCGGAGATCTCGTTCTTGCCCGTCCAAAGTTGCTTGCTCAGAGGCGGGCGATCATACGGGAGGTGAGACTCGGCGGCGATCATCAGGATCGAGCCCGACGCGTCGAGCTCGCGGATCCCCTCCACGGCTGAGATGCCGGCGCGACCTCCACCCACGATCAGATAGTCGAACACGAAGAAGGTTCTGCCCGCGGGCGCCGG
>Ga0209638_1001160_pt1 | contig 16974 bp, 14 predicted proteins | sample BarGraNGADG00211_FD_184490 | JGI IMG/M metagenome (GOLD analysis project Ga0209638, IMG submission 184490) | Arctic peat soil microbial communities from Barrow, Alaska - Barrow Graham LP Ref core NGADG0002-211 (SPAdes) (version 2) | ecosystem: Environmental > Terrestrial > Soil > Wetlands > Peat...
GGCCCGGGACCGGTCAAGACCGAGCTCGACGCGGAGGCTGCCGAGGTCGTCACGGTCTGACTACGCTCAGACAACAGCCCGTTCAGGCAGCCAGCCCGTCCAGGCTCTGCCCCGACCAACGACCAAGGAGAGACATGCCAGAGCGCACCGTCACCATCGCCTCATCGGTGGGGCTGCACGCCCGACCTGCCGCCCTGTTCGTCCAGGCGGCAACCGCAACCGGGCTTCCGATCCAGATCGGTCGCACCGGTGAGGAGCAGGTTGATGCCCGAAGCATCCTGGGTGTCATGGCGTTGGGCGCCAAGCACGGCGAGGAGGTCACACTGACCGCCGATGGTGACGGCGCAGAGTCAGCGCTGGACGAGCTGGTCGCGCTGCTCTCACGCGACCTCGACGCTGAGGAGTGAGCGGGATGTCGGCGGTCGAGACCCGCCACGGCATCGGGGTCTCCCCAGGCACCGCGGTCGGACCGGTGGTCCAGGTGCGTCCACCGGTCCGACCACCGGCGCAGGAGCCAGCGGCCACTGATCCCGCCGGGTCAGGGCAGCTGGTCCGGCAAGTCCTGGAGTCGGTCGCCAGCACCCTGGACGACCGCGCCGCCAGGGCCGACGCGACGGCGAAAGAGATCCTCACGGCCACCGCGATGATGGCTCGCGACCCCGGTCTTGCCGCTGCCGCGGACAAGCACCTGGCCAGCGGCCGCGGCCCGGCCACGGCCGTTGACGCGGCGGCAGAGGAGTACTGCGCCCTCTTCGCCGCAGCCGGAGGGTACCTGGCCGAACGCGTGACGGACCTGCGCGATGTGCGCGACCGGGCTGTGGCCAGGCTCCTCGGCCTGGAGGACCCGGGCGTGCCCGAGCTGAACGAACCCTGCGTGATCGTGGCGCACGACCTGGCCCCGGCGGAGACGGTCAGCCTGAGACGTGACATGGTGCTGGCCATCGTCACGGAGTCCGGGGGCCCGACAAGCCACACTGCCATCCTGGCCGCCCAGATGGGCATTCCAGCGGTCGTGCAGGTACCTCGTGCAGTCGCCATCGAGGTCGGCACGGTCCTTGCGGTCGATGGCTCCACGGGCGAGGTGTTCGTCGACCCGGACCCATCCACCCGCATCGAGCTGGTCCAGCGCAGCGAACGCCGGGCCAAGGCGTTGGGGACGACCTCTGGCCCCGGTGTCACCAGCGACGGCCACCCGGTCGCCCTGTTGGCCAACATCGGTACGGCTGCGGACGCGGAGCGCGCTGGTGCGCTCGATGTCGAGGGTGTGGGCCTGTTCCGGACCGAGTTCCTGTTCCTCGACCGGGACACGGCGCCGTCGCTGGAGGAGCAGGTCGCCGTCTACACGCGGGTCTTCGAGGCTTTCGGGTCACGACGGGTTGTCGTGCGGACGCTTGATGCCGGAGCGGACAAGCCGCTGGCGTTCGCCGACCTCGGTCCCGAGGAGAACCCTGCCCTCGGCAGGCGCGGCCTGCGGCTCTCGGCCGAACGCCCCGAGCTGCTCGACACCCAGCTCACCGCGCTAGCCAGCGCGGCGCGGGATACAGGCGCGGACGTTCGCGTGATGGCGCCGATGGTGGCCACGGCCGAGGAGGCCGCGTGGTTCGCCCGTCGGGTTCGTGAGAATGGTCTTCCCTCGGTCGGGGTGATGATCGAGGTCCCCGCTGCGGCTCTTCGGGCTCGTCACGTCCTGGCAGAGGTTGACTTTGCCAGCATCGGCACCAACGACCTTGCCCAGTACACCCTGGCCGCCGACCGGATGCAGGGCGAGCTGGCAACGCTGCTGGATCCGTGGCAGCCAGCTGTGCTCGACCTCGTCGCAGCCGCGTGCGACGGTGGCCGCGACACGGGGACGCCCATCGGCGTCTGTGGCGAAGCCGCCGCCGACCCGCTCCTCGCACTGGTCCTCACCGGGCTGGGCGTCAGCAGTCTGTCCATGGCTCCGACGCGGGTACCCGCCGTGCGAGCGGCGCTCGCCATGCACGACCTCGGCACCTGCACGGCCATGTCCGCAGCCGCGCGCGCCGCGCGATCGCCGCAGGAAGCGCGGGACGCGGTGCTGGCCTTGGCCAACACACTGATCACCAACCTCCTCTGAGCGCTGTACGCGCAGTGACGGCGAGTCGCTGGCGACCCCTGTCCTGCAGTGGGTGAAGATGGAGTGCTGATCTGAGCCAACGTCTGCCCCCACAAGGAGAACCTCCGAGCATGGCCCGCCGCACGACATCTTCCCCGCCGCCGGATGAGGACTTCACCGAGCGGATCGTTGACATCGACGTCGAGGAGGAGATGCAGGGGGCGTTCCTGGAGTACGCCTACTCGGTCATCTACTCCCGGGCCCTGCCTGACGCCCGTGACGGACTCAAGCCGGTGCAGCGACGAATCCTGTTCGGAATGAGCGAGCTCGGGCTGCGGCCTGAGCGGGGACACGTCAAGAGCAGTCGTGTCGTTGGCGAGGTGATGGGCAAGTACCACCCTCACGGTGACGGCTCGATCTATGACGCACTGGTGCGCATGTCCCAGTCCTTCACCATGCGTCTCCCGCTGGTGGATGGACACGGCAACTTCGGGTCGCTTGACGACGGGCCGGCGGCGTCCCGCTATACCGAGGCTCGGCTCGCACGGGCATCGATGCTGATGACCGATGGCCTGGACGAGGAGACCGTCGACTTCGTTCCCAACTACGACGACCAGCTGCTGCAGCCGGGAGTGATGCCCGCCGCCTACCCGAACCTCCTTGTCAACGGGGCCAGCGGTATCGCCGTCGGCATGGCCACGAACATGGCACCGCACAACCTTGTCGAGGTCATCGGCGCGGCTCGTCATCTCATTGCCAACCCCCAGTGCTCGCTGGATGACCTGATGATGTTCGTGCCCGGCCCCGACCTGCCTTGCGGTGGCAAGATCGTAGGCCTGGAAGGGATTCGCGATGCCTACCTCACGGGGCGGGGGTCCTTCCGGACCCGGGCAACGACGCGAATCGAGAACATCACTCCCAGGAAGCAAGGCATCGTCGTCACCGAGCTGCCGTACCTCGTCGGGCCCGAGAAGGTCATCGAGAAGATCAAGGACCTGGTCCAGTCCAAGAGACTTCAGGGCATCAGCGACGTCAAAGACCTGACCGATCGCAAGCACGGGCTCCAGCTGGTCATCGAGATCAAGGGTGGCTTCCACCCGCAGGCGGTGCTCGAGCAGCTCTTCAGGCTGACTCCGATGGAGGACAACTTCGGGATCAACAACGTGGCCCTGGTCGACGGCCAGCCACGCACCCTGGGCCTGCTGGAGCTCCTGCGGGTGTACGTCGACTTCCGCGTGGACGTGGTCCGCCGCCGCAGCGCCTATCGGCTACGCAAGCGCGAGGAGCGGCTGCATCTCGTCGAGGGTCTGCTCATCGCGATCGCGGATATCGACGAGGTCATCCAGCTGATCCGCACCTCCGAAGACGCCAGTGTGGCCAAGACCCGGCTGATGGACGTGTTCGACCTCTCCGACGCGCAGGCCACGTACATCCTCGACCTGCAGCTGCGCAGGCTGACGAAGTTCTCCCGGGTGGAGCTGGAGACCGAGAAGGACGAGCTGGAGCGCCAGATCGAGGCGCTGCGAGCGATGCTCGGCGACGAGAAGCTGCTGCTCCGCACGGTATCGAACGAGCTCGCGGACGTGGCCAAGGCGCACGGGACGCCGCGCCGCACGGTACTGCTGGAGTCCGCCGGCACCCCCATCACGATGTCGACGCCCCTCGAGCTCACGGACGACCCCTGCTGGGTGCTGATGTCCTCTACCGGTCTGCTGGCCCGTACGACGAACACCGATGCGCCATCGAGCAACGGCGGCCGCCACCGGCATGACGCCGTCATCGCCGCCGTGCAGACAACCGTCCGGGGCCATCTCGCCCTGGTCACCTCGCGGGGACGGATGATCCGGCTCTCGGCGCTGGAGCTGCCCACTCTGCCCCCGACCAACGACGCACCCTCCCTGTCCGGTGGCGCTCCCCTGGGTGCCTTTGTCGACCTCCCCAGGGGCGAGCAGCCACTGACCTTGACGTCGCTGTCACCAGACTCCCCAGGTGTCGCCCTGGGGACGGCTCAGGGCGTCGTCAAGCGAGTGACAACGGACTACCCGGGAAACAAGGATGACTGGGAGATCATCGGTCTCAAGGACCGCGACGAGGTGGTGGGTGCGGTCGAGCTGCGTACCGGCGACGAGGACCTTGTGTTCATCACCTCCGACGCCCAGCTGCTGCACTTCTCTGCATCGTCGGTGAGGCCGCAAGGACGCACCGCGGGCGGTATGGCAGGCGTCAAGCTGACCTCGGGCGCACGCGTCCTCTTCTTCGGCGCTCTCGACCCCCGAAGGGCCAATCTCGTCGTGACCTCGAGCGGCTCATCTGGTGCGCTGCCCGGCACCGAGCCCGGCGCCCTCAAGGTCACCCCCTATGCCGAGTACCCCGCGAAGGGCCGCGCCACGGGTGGTGTTCGGTGTCACCGTTTCTTGCGCGGGGAGGACACCCTGGTTCTGGGGTGGGCCGGAGGGAGCCCTGCTCGAGCAGCGGCGGCCAACGGCGTTGCCCTGGACCTGCCCGAGGCGATCGGGAAGCGCGACGGATCCGGCATACCGGCCACCACCACGATTTCGGGCATCGCCGGAACGCTGCCCGAGCCAAGGACCACCTCAGCACCAGCCACCCTCGCGGTCCCGCCGGCCGCTGCGCCAGATGGCCCCGAGATGCTGCCTGAGTTTCCTGCGGGCCGGGAGTGAGCGGTGCCGCCCAGGGCAGCCATACCTCACGCCTGCCCGCTGCCTGCTCCGAGATCTGGGACCGCGCGCGGGCCCCAGCGCTAGGCACCGCCCCCACCGCGGCCTTCTGGGTGGCCCTCGAACAGAACGGACCGTGGGGCGAACGGGCTGCGACACAGTCGCACCTCGACCCCGGAGTGGGCCTGGCTCTGGACCGTATGTGCCGCGACGCCGGAGGGCGCTTCATCCTGATCCGTCGCCCTGGCACTCACTCTGATCCGCAGATCTCGGATTCGCACAAGGGCCGGCCCCAACGCGTCTACGTCGCTGGCGGTCTCGCTCTGGGTCCCTGGCTGCTCCAGGACAGTCTCGATGACCCGGCGCGATTGCTTGAGCTGCCCTGGGCGGCTCTTGGCGAAGGTGACATCGCTGCGTTACAGAACGCTGTCCCGCAGCTCCAGAGGTCCGGCAGCCCGGTGCTCCTGGTCTGTGCCAACTCCCGGCGGGACGCCTGTTGCGCGGTGCGCGGCCGACCGGTGGCGTTGGAGTCGTCGCTGCAGCGCCCGGGACGGGTTTGGGAGTGCTCGCACACGGGCGGTCACCGGTTCGCCCCGACCGGCGTGCTCCTGCCCCATGGCCAGACTTTCGCCCGCCTATCCAGCGAGTCAGCGATTGCCGCGCTCGATGCCTCGACACGCGATGAGATACCCGCCGAGCTCTTGGGCGAAGAATGCGACCGTGGGCGCAGCCACCTCTCACCTGCCGCAATGGCTGCTGAATCCATTGTGCGACAACAGATCCAGGAGCCCAGCCTGCTTGCACTCTCAACCAGAGCAGTGCAGCATCCAGACCGGGAGAACGCGTGGAAGTGCAGGGTCAGTCATCTCGATGGTCGTCACTGGGACGTCGTCGTGGTGCGTACGTCTGGTGGTGAGGATCGTCCTGAGTCCTGCGGCAAGGCGCCTGTGCCAACGTGGCGCTGGTCGGTCCTCAGCGGTCTGTGAGTGCGGCAGCAAGGTGAGACGACTGTGGGTAATTCCGGCAACGCGCCGGGCCCATGCGTGCCCCCGGCGCCACGCCGGTCGATGCCGTTCTCCATGGTGGCGGGCTGGGTTCGACCTCATAATGCCGATGTGCGGACGTCCGCTCCTCCCAACGGCAGCGCGATACGGGGTGACCGTGCGCGCGTCGATCAGCGAAGCTCAGGTGATTCGGTCCATCGTTGTCAGTTGTAAGAGAGGTGACCTCATTCCCTGCTCCTCGCGACGAAGACGAGGCCCACTCCTATACAGATCAACCCGACAATGGAGCCTGGAATCATCATCAATTTGGCATTTTCTAATGCTCGCTCATTGACGAGACCCGCGAAGATTGGGCCGGCAAGGGACAGAACGAAACAGGTCACGCCGACCGCGATCATCCGCTCCCTCAGTGGGCGTCTCTTCAACATCCAACTCAACATCAGCAAGGCCCTTCGACCCGTTCAACCAGCATGGAATCCGCGAGGTCATGGCCGTTCAGCGGCCTCAAAACGGTGTGACGCAATGACATTACCGGCGCGTCCAGAATCGGCAGGCAAGGTAGGCGCCCACGACCTGAGCGCCAACAACGATCCCATACGTGGACAACGACAACATGACCGCGTCTACCGGAGTCGGGCTTGTGTCGCCGCCGAACCGAAGCCCGACCGGCACGAACGAGATGAACCCAGCGACGAGGACGTAACAGATCACGGGCACCCGCGCGACCCACCGGGACTTACGTCGGGTGACCATCCACGCTTCGAGGGCGACCGCCGGAGGCACGACCAGGACCAGGACCGCGAGAATCAGCCGGGGCATAAGATCACCGAAGCCTTGCCACCAGCCGTAGCCGGTCTCGATGCCGTAACCGTAAGCAGCAGTGCTGATGAACCAGGGCCGAGCGTAGCTATGAGGTGCGTCCAGCCGGGGAAACCGGTGACCCAAGGTGATCTGCTGGACAGGGATGTCCCGGCAGGCCGGTAAGGCGTGTCAGTGCCCGGCTCGTCCATGGGATCAGTGTGCGCTCGACATCAGACAGGTACATGGGCACTGGTACTCAAACCGGCCAAGCCCCCTTGAGCGACGCCGCAGGTCCGAGCACCTATCCCAGGAGGTCTACAGGATCTGGCCGCGACCGGCGCGCGGACCAATGAGGCGTCTCGCTGGTCGCGACTAGAGGTCGATCGTTTCGACTGTCTCCACGATCCAGGCGACGGGATTCTGCATGACATCCTTACCAGGGCCCTGCCAGATTCGCTCCATCTTGGCCAGCAGCGCACGTGCGTCTTCGGCGTCGTCGAACTCCAAGTCGATCATTACCAGGTTCTGGTCGTCGACGGATCGAGACACTGAGTACCTTCGAACGCCCGATCCCTTCCTATCGGCAGGATCACTGTCGAAAGCCCGCTTCCAGCCCTCAAAGTTCGGGACAGAATGTTGGATTCGCAAAGTCGGCATACCATGCCTCTCGTTCGCGCGCGTTTGCGCACAGTATCCGCCGACAGCGGATACCACCAGATGCACTGAGGAAACGACCGGTTCTGCCTGCATGTCGTGCGCGCGGTCGTCCCGATGAGTGAGCATTGCGTACAGCGCCTGGACGTGGCTCGTGCGACGCTGTTTGCAGACAGGTCGGCTGTCCGCACATGTGTGAGGATGCCTGTCATGACGGGCATACGAGGGATGACTGGCTGGGTGGGCGTTGTTCTAAATGCTCCAGACGCACGTGCCCTGGCCCACTTTTACCGAGACCTGTTTGGCTGGTCGCTTGCGGCCGACGAGCCGGACTGGTGCACCATGCGCATCCCAGAGGCGCATGCCAACCTGGCTTTTCAGACAGAGACCGTGTACGAGCGGCCAACGTGGCCAGCGACGACCGGGAAGCAACAGATGATGATGCACCTCGACATCGGTGTGACCGACCTCGAGGCCGCAGTGCATGACGCCTTCGCGCTCGGAGCCGAGTTGCACGTGCACCAGCCCCAGGACGACGTACGTGTGATGCTGGATCCGGCGGGGCACCCGTTCTGCCTGTACGTTGACACCGGCGACTAGGGACGACTCAGACCGTCCACGAACACGGTTCCCCGTCATCCATCCGGCCTCCACCTACCGGAGATAGCCGCCGGGTGGGCAGTCGGTCGCGCCAGGTGATCGCTTCGATTTACCCACAGTCGTCTCACCTTGCCGGCGTACTCAGCGGCCCGTGAGTACAGCAGCAAGATGAGGTGGTGTGCACTAGTGCACGGCGGCGTCGAACGTGGTGAGCGAAGCCCCGCTACTTCGGCTCGACCGACGGTGCTCCCGCGGTGGCCAAGACCCGGCGGATCAGGCTGAACGTCGCAAGCGAACGCACGCCTTCGTCGTGGAACGACTGCAGTGCAGGGTCGTCGCCGGGGTCGAGTGCCGCGGCCCCCTCCCACATCGCCCGCTCCGCAGCGCGCCAGTCGGGACGGTCCTGTGTCTCGACATCTTCGAAGCCCGCGGCCGTCAAGCCGGCGCGTAGGTCGACGCGGCGCAGCCGGTCAGAGAGTCGTTCGTCGTCTGGGGTGACCGGTTCCCAGCACGTCAGCACGGCGCGGCCACCAGGCGCCAGGACCCGTCGTAGCTCCGCATAAGCGGCGCTCGGCTCCTCGGCGAACTGGATGGCGTCGACGCACACCACGGCGTTGACCGAGCCGTCACCCAGACCCGTCGCGGCCAGGTCTCCGGTGCGGAAGTCCGCTGCCCGGCCTAACCGCCGTGCCTGCTCGCTCGCCTGGCGCACCGCCTCGGCAGAGAAGTCGACCCCCACCAGTCTGGCACCGGTCCGGGCCGCGATCTCGAGCCCGTAGCCGCCGCGGCCGCACGCGAGGTCCAACAAGGTGTCGCCAGGTGAAAGCCGCAGCTCCGCGACGACCTCGGCGATCCCCTCCCAGCTCAGCAAACTGGTCGACAACAGGTCTGCCGGCAAGCCCAGGTGACGCTGCTCGATCTCGTCCTTGATCGGCGAGCCGACCATGTCGCCGTACCAGCCATCGAAATACGTGGCCGTGCGCGGAGATCGGGTTGCCATCCGTTCAGTATGGGGGGGCGCGGCCCGCCTGGCCCGGCGCAGCCGGTGACGGACCTTTGTAGAGCACAGCGCGGTTTTATGCACACCACCTCATCTTGCTGCCGTACTCAGCGGTCCGTGAGCAACGCTCACCTCATCTTGGCGCCGCGTTCAGCGGTTTCGGTCGATGAAACCGAGCATCCTGCCCCATGCGTCGTCACAGGCCGCCGCCCAGTCGACAAAGCCCCGGTCGAAGAACGAGTGCGGGGCTCCGTCATAGACCACGTACTCGTGGTTCTTGCCTGACTCGGTGAGTGCCCGGTCAAAGGCGGCGTTCTGTTCCGGCGACGTCGCCTGGTCTGCTCCGGCAGCCAGGATGAGAACCGCGGCTGTCATCCGGTCCACGACATCCTGTGCCGATCCTGGCCGTCCGTAGAACCCCATGCACCCCCTCGCGCCCAGGTCGGATGCAGCCAGCAGCCACGACTCGCCGCCGAACTTGCAGAACCCGAGCGTGAACAAGGGATCGTCGCTGCGCTCTCGCAGACGGTTGGCCGCCGCGTGGCTGTCGGCCAGCACCTGTTCGGAGGTCAGAGCCTGGGCGTGAGGCATGAAGTCGAAGTCGTCATCGCGCGAAGCGACCCCCGCAGTTCGCCCGAATGGGTCCACGGCGACCGTGTCGATCCCGGCCGTGGCAAAGGCGAGCGCCAGATCGGTGTAGTAGGGGTGCATCCCCCGGATGTCGGGGAGCAGCACCAGACTCGCGCCTCGCCGCGTGACGGGCGTGGCGTCATACGCGCTGAAGACGTTGCCGTCCTCGGCAACCAGCTCGGTCGGACCATGCCCTCCGACCTCGCTCGACCTCGGTGGGAGAGGTGGGTGTTGGTCATTGCTGAAGCACATGGCTCCAGTGTGCACGCTCAGGCGTCGATGCGCTCCTGGTCCATCGACGCTGCGGAGTCGATGATGAAGTCCTTGCGTGGGGCGACGTCGTTACCCATGAGCAGGTCGAACACCCGCTCGGCGAGCTCGGCGTCCTTCAGAGTCACCCGTCGCAAGGTCCTGTGGCGAGGGTCCATCGTCGTCTCGGCCAGCTGGTCCGCGTCCATCTCGCCAAGACCCTTGTAGCGCTGCAACGGCTGCTTGATCCTGCGGCCCTTCTTCTCCAGCGAGGACACCATCGTGCGCATCTCAGTCTCGCTGTAGGTGTAGACGAGGTCGTTCTTCTTGCCGCCGGCGTTGATGACCTCGAGGCGGTGCAGCGGGGGCACCGCGGCATAGACGCGGCCAGCTTGGACAAGCGGGCGCATGTAACGAAAGAACAGGGTCAACAGCAGGGTGCGGATGTGGGCACCGTCGACGTCGGCGTCGGTCATGATGATGACCTTGCCGTAACGCGCAGAACCGAGGTCGAAGGAGCGACCTGAGCCTGCCCCGATGACCTGCAGGATCGCCGCGCACTCGGCATTCTTGAGCATGTCCGTGACGGAGGCCTTCTGGACGTTGAGGATCTTGCCGCGAATGGGCAACAGTGCCTGGTGGTCCGAGGATCGAGCCAGTTTGGCCGTGCCCAGGGCGCTGTCACCCTCGACGATGAACAGCTCGGTGCGCCCAACGTCGCTGCTGCGACAGTCGGCCAGCTTCGCTGGCAGGGACGAGGTCTCCAGCGCGTTCTTCCGCCGCTGGGTCTCCTTGTGCAGCCGGGCGCTGATCCGCGACTTCATCTCGGCGACAACCTTCTCGAGAAGCAGCGCCGACTGGGCTTTCTCACCGCGTTTGGTGGACACCAGCTTCGCGGTCAGCTCCTTCTCGATGACCTTTGCCACGATGGCACGCACCGCCGAGGTGCCCAGCACCTCCTTGGTCTGGCCCTCGAACTGTGGCTCGGCCAGCCGAACGGTCACGACGGCCGTGAGGCCCGCCAGGACGTCGTCCTTGTCGACCTTGTCCGACCCGACCTTGAGGCGGCGCCCGTTGACCTCCAGTTGCTTGCGGAAGACCTTGAGCAGCGACTGCTCGAATCCGGTCATGTGGGTGCCACCCTTGTGCGTGGCGATGATGTTGACGAACGAGACGACCTTGGTCTCGTAGCCGGTGCCCCACCTCAAGGCGATGTCAACGCCGCACTCGCGCTCGACGTCGGTAGGTGTCATGTGGCCGCGTTCGTCAAGCACCGGCACGTTCTCGTGGAAGGTCCCGGAGCCCTGCAGTCGCCAGACCTCGGTCAGCGCCGGGTCGATCGCCAGGAACTCCGCGAACTCGCTGATCCCGCCGTGGTGCAGAAAGGTCTCCTCGTGGGGACCGTGCTCACCAGGTGTGCCGGGGAGGCCGCGCTCGTCGCGGATCACCAGGGTCAGGCCGGGGATGAGGTACGACGTCTGACGGGCCCGCGAGACCAGGTCGTCATAGATGAACGACGCGTCCCTGATGAAGATCTGCTGGTCAGCCCAGTAGCGGACCCTGCTGCCGGTCCGACCGCGGGCCACCTTGCCGATGATCCTCAGCTCGCTGTTGTCCACGTATGCCGTGAAGCTCGCCTGGGGTGTCTTGACGACGTTGCCCTTGGCGTCCTTCCCATCGTGGAAGACACCGGGCTCTCCACGGCGAAAGCTCATCGCGTATGTCTTCATCCCGCGGTCGACCTCGACGTCGAGGCGGGCTGACAAGGCGTTGACGACGGAGGCGCCGACCCCGTGCAAGCCGCCGGAGGCGGTGTAGGAGCCCCCGCCGAACTTGCCGCCGGCATGCAGCTTGGTGAACACCACCTCGACCCCGGTCAGGCCCGTGCGCGGCTCCAGGTCGACAGGAATGCCTCGCCCGTTGTCGCGGACCTCGACGGACCCGTCAGCCATCAGCACGACGTCGATGCGATCACACGCACCCGCCAGGGCCTCGTCGACGGAGTTGTCGATGATCTCCCACACGCAGTGCATGAGCCCGCGCGAGTCGGTAGAGCCGATGTACATGCCCGGGCGCTTGCGAACCGCCTCGAGGCCCTCGAGGACCTGCAGGTGGCGAGCCATGTAGTCGGATGTGCCCGTCTTGGACGCCCCGATACCTGTGGCGCCTGGTTGGGCGGTCTTGCTCGTGCGGGTGGCGGTGGCCACGGACATCCCTTCGGTGCAACGGAAGGCCGGCCCAGGGCCGACCTGCGAACTCTCCTGCAGGTTATCTCCCACCGCCGACGACGGACCGCAGAAACTCGGCGTACCCCCTCGTGGCGATTGCGCGGAGAGCGAAACCGGGCATGACTTTGTCCACATCACGGCTGAATGCACATCGGGAAGCAATCCTCGTGCTTGACTGTTGAAACGGGCGAACGGGCCGGCCCTCAAGGCAAACGGCCCAAAAAGGGTGTACGAACGTACGACGAAGGAATCACCGCAAGGCGCGTAACCAGGTGGAGACTGAAAGAGTGCCCACGAGGACGAAAGGGATGACTGACGTGACAACCGCACTGGCACCGACCCTGACCGCAGTGGACCGCTGCGACCGCTGTGGCGCCCAGGCCTATGTGCGCGTCTGCCTTATCTCAGGCGGCGAGCTGCTCTTCTGTGCGCACCACGGCCGCGAGCACCTGCCCAAGCTCCACGACCTGGCCACCGAGATCCAGGACGAGACCGAGCGTCTTCAGGCGACGGCGACGTCGGCCAGCGTCTAAGGCAAGCTCGGTCTGAGGCAGCACTGACTCAACCAGGCTCAAACAGCGTCTGACTCGACCAGCCTCTGATCGTCTGACTCGACCAGCCTCTGATCTCGTCGTGGGCGGAATCACCGAGTGGGTCGTGGGCGGATTCGTAGGTCGGGTTCACCGTCAGAGTTGGCGCGTCAGTCGCGTGACAAAGTGAGCGCGTCCGACAGCCAGCTTCATCCGACAGTCAGTAGTTGCGGCGTCGGTCCCAGCGCTCTTCGATGCGGCGCATGAACGACTGCTTGTTCGACCCATGGCCCTTGTCCGACTGTCGGCGCCTCTCGGGGCGACGGAACTTGCCGGAGCGACCCGCTGACGCGTGTGCGCGCACCGTCCCGTCCTTGGCGACCGCGCCCAACCCGGCTTTGGGCGCCTTGGCAGGGGTGATTGCGTAGGTGACTCCGCCGACCATGAGCGCAAAACCAATGGCGCCCCACAGGACTGCCGTCTGTGCCACTCCGAGTACCACGAGCCCGAGACCCCCGATGACCCCCACGATCGCGATGGAGAGGCGACGGCGAAGAAGCGCACGAACAACTGAGCCCTGCATCTGCGAGGCGAACTTCGGGTCCTCGGCATACAGCGCTTGTTCCATCTGTTCCAGCTGGCGTTGCTCGTGCTCTGAAAGCGGCACCTTCGACCTCCCGTTCGCCCGCGTCCACTGATGGCAACAACGTCCGACGGTGCGGAATTGGTGCCCGAACCGGCGTTACGTGGTCGAGGGTCTGGCAATTGGACCGACGACTCCTTCAGGATATGTCGTCGCGCATCGGAGTGGTAGCCGACTGCGGATCTTCGACCAAACTGCCAGGGCGCACCGCGCCGGCACCAAAGCGGGCACTGGCTCGATCGACCGCTCGATCGGCGTCTCGCCATCCATGCTCGGGCGCATCGAGCAGGCCCTGGATCGGTGCGCGGTCGGAGTCCATGAGGCCTTCCATCCGAACCCCGACCAGGCGCAACCGGGCTCGCTGCAGACCCAGGCCGTCAAAGAGCGCCCGGGCGGCGGCGTAGATGTCCCGGCTGACGTCGGTCGGGTCGCGCAGGGTCCTGGAACGCGTGATGGTCGTGAAGTCGGAGAAGCGCACCTTGATCGAGATCGTGCGTCCCACCAGCCCTGCGGCGCGCACGCGGGCGGCTGTGCGGTCGCTGAGCTTGAGCAGCTCCCGGTGGATGTATGCCGGGTCGTCCACGTCAAAGGAGAACGTCTCGTCGGCACCGATGCTGCGTTCGCGGCGGGTTGGCACCACGGAGCGTGTGTCGTGTCCCCAGGCCAGCGCGTGCAGGGCTGGTCCGGCGTTGTCGCCGAGCGCCCGTCGCAGTGTGTCCAGCGGTGTGTGGGCGATGTCGGCCACAGTGTGCAGCCCCAGACGGCGCAAGACCTGCTCCGTGTGTTCGCCGACTCCCCACAGTGCGCCGACCGGGAGCTGGTGAAGAAAGGCAACCACCTCGGCCTCGGGCACGACGAGCAGGCCGTCGGGTTTGGCGAGGCCTGACGCCAGCTTCGCGATGAACTTGGTCGAGGCGACCCCTGCCGAGCAGGTGATGCCCTGCTCGTCGGCGATCGTGTCACGGATCTGTTGGGCGATCTGGCGCGGTGTGCCCAACCGGCGCCGGGCACCGGACACGTCCAGGAACGCCTCGTCCAGTGATAGCGGCTCCACGATCGGCGTGACGCTGGCAAACACCGCCATGACCGCTTGGGAGATGCGTTCGTAGCGGGCGTGGTCAGGCGCGACCACGCTGGCCTGTGGGCACAGCCGGCGCGCCCGTGCGATCGGCATCGCAGCGGACACTCCGAACGCTCGCGCCTCGTAGGTCGCGGACAGCACCACCCCGCGGTTTCCTCCGCCGGCGATGATCACCGGCGTGCCTTTGAGCTCGGGACGACTGAGCAAGGATGCTGACGCGTAGAAGGCGTCCATGTCCACGTGCAGGATCGAACAACCCTCGTCGTCGGGCAAAAGCTCGCCCTGACGTTCGGGGACAGCGAACTGACGCCGGCTCATCGCCTTGACCTCATGGCCTTGACACCGGCAGCCAGGTCAGGGCCGACGGGCCAACACATGCAGGGCTGCACCGATGTGCCCCAGGAACGGGTAGTCAGGATGACGCGAAGCGGTCTGCTCGAGCTCGAGCAACGCGGCCCGGTCGGCGTCGGAGTCGACAAAGGACGCGGGGACGAGATCACTGAAGATGCGCACCCCGTGCGAGTCCTGAACCTCAAGCCCGGCGCCTTCGACAAGGGCAGCGATGCCCGCGGCGTCGAAGCGCCGCGGCAAGGGATCCGCCGCCCCCCATCGGCCGTCATCGCTGGTGAGAGCGCGCTGGGCCTGGGCGAACTGGCCAGCCAGAGCCCGGGCGAGCACAGCGGCGATCCGGGTGGCGACCACGAGGCTGACGTACCCACCGTCGGCGAGCACACCTGCGACGGATCGCAGGGTCGCCGCGGGGTCATCGACGAACTCGAGGGTGCCGTGGCAGCACACGAGGTCGGCGTCGGCGTCGGGATGGACCTCGAGCAGGTTGGCGGCGTCGCCCTGGACCGCCACGATCCGCTCGGCGACCCCGGAGTCGCCAGCTCGACGGGACAGGGAGGCCAGCGCGTCTGGGCTGGGGTCGATGACGGTGACGTGGTGACCGAGCTGGGCCAGCGGAACGGCCAGACCACCGGTGCCACCGCCAAGATCGACGACTCGCAGACTGTGGCCGAGCTGGTGCTCGCGCTCGGCCACGACGGCCCGCACGGACTCCCAGACGGCTGAGGTGCGCAAAGAGGTCCCGACGTCGCTGCGACGGTTACGTCGCCCCTCATCAACCACGGGAAGGCTCCTCTGGTGCTGCTGGTGGTCGCCGACTGACACCAAGCCTGACGGAGCGACTCCGGTGACGATCGGGTCGCATCCACCCTAGTGCCCCGAACTTCCAGGGCTGGCATGCCACAGCTTGCGCGGCGGGGCGCCTTCCTCAGGGACCGCGTGGCCCTCCTCGGGCAGCTTGCGGGAGTCCCTGACATCACCACCGGCAGGTCTGATGTCCGCGTAGGGCGACTGTCTGAACCCTGAGGCATGCACCAGCACCCTGCGGCGGGCGCCACCCGTCCCACCGTCGGCATCATCCCTGGCGGCGCCAGGCTCATCGGTCTCGGACAACGCCGCATGCACCCCTTCGAGACCACCTCGACCCCAGGCCTCCCACAGCCCGGACAGCTCCCATGCCCCGGTTGCGCGCAGGGAGACACCCCTGGACCCGGTGCGCCGCAGGATCCCACGAACCAGCAGCATCCACGAGTGGAAGACCGTTGCCGCATAAGGACCTTGCGCATCCTCGAAGAACGTTGCGTCGACCGGGCCGGTCGAGTCGTCAAGGGTCAGGAACACCACCCGGCGGCCCGAGCGGACCGGCGGCGTCTGGGTGGCAACCTTGACCCCGGCGACCAGCAGCTCGGAGCGACTGCGCGCTCCGAGCAACTGGTCGGAGCGGGTCACTCCGAGCGCCTGCAGCATCGGAGCGTAGAAGTCGATGATGTGGGCACTGGCATCCAGCCCGAGGATGTCCAGCTCGGCCCGAACGCGCTCCGGTCCCGTCATCTCGGGCAGACCTGTGGCCATCGTGAGCTCCGGGGTGTCCCCCAGGTCGAGGGTGAGCTGGGTGGACTGTGCTCGCGCCGGTATGACGGGCAGCCCGCCCTGGGACTGTGCCGCAGCCAGGAGTCGCACGTCGCGCGTCTCGGCGCTGGTCGCCCGCGCCAGGGTCGCGTCACGGGTCGCCGCGGCCGCCGCGGCCCGGGACGTACGAGGTGCCACCCTGCGACCGGACCGGTGAACCGATCGCGTCCACCGGTCGAGCTCGGCCACATGCAACAAGAGATCACGTCGGGTCACCCGGCCCCGTCGCCCGAGTCCACCGGCTCCCACGGTGCCGCTGAGTCTGCCCAGCCCATAGAGCGAGTCGAACCCCCCTGCCATGACCAGCCGCTCGACCACCGGGCGACTGACCTGGGCGCGATGCCAGAAGTCGGCGAGGCTGAAGTACTGCTGGCTGGCCACGATGCGCTGAACCTCGGCGTCGCTGATGCCCTTGACATCGGTCAGGGACAGCCGGATGCCGTAGGTCCGCCCATCCGGCAGATCGGCATCCGGCTGCTGTTCAACCAGGATCTGCCCACCGGCCGGAAGGTCTGGCTCGGCAGTGTCGCCGTCTCTGCTGCCGTCGCCGTCAACCACATCGCTGTCTGTGTCTCCTGGTGCCCATGACGGGACCCGTTCCACCCGGTAGGTCTCGCCCGAGGCGTTGACGTCCAGCCCCAGGATCGCGATGCCCAGGTTGCGGGCGTCGTCCAAGATCAGCCGTTTGGGGTACATGCCCGGGTCGTGGGTGAGCACACCGGACAGGAATGCCGCCGGGTGATGAGCCTTGAGCCATGCCGACTGGTAGGTGGGCAACGCGAACGCTGCCGCGTGGGCCTTGCAGAACCCGAAGGATGCGAACGC
>Ga0209638_1001161_pt1 | contig 16968 bp, 13 predicted proteins | sample BarGraNGADG00211_FD_184490 | JGI IMG/M metagenome (GOLD analysis project Ga0209638, IMG submission 184490) | Arctic peat soil microbial communities from Barrow, Alaska - Barrow Graham LP Ref core NGADG0002-211 (SPAdes) (version 2) | ecosystem: Environmental > Terrestrial > Soil > Wetlands > Peat...
GATGGGCCGGGGGCAGCTCATCACGAAGGACACGAAGACCCACGCCGCCAGGCGTCTGGCCCTCGACACCTTCGGGGAAGAAACCCTAAAGCGTCACCTAAAGGTTACGGAGGACCGGGCCGCTGACCTGGGAATCTCCATCACGCCCGACTCCCCCATCTTCACCTACGACCTTGTGCGCCCGATCGCTGCCGACACCGTGAGCCACTACGTAAGGTCAATCGCCACGAAGGTCGGGGTGGACACTCACCTGCACGCGCTGCGGCACTTTGCTGCCACTGAGCTCATCGGCGCCGGCCATGATGTGCGTACCGTCGCCGGGCGGCTTGGCCACCGGGACGCCTCGGTGACCCTGAAGGTCTACTCCCATGCTCTACCAGAGAGGGACCGCGACGCTGCCACGGCCCTCGGGAAAGCGCTGACTCCGGGATGAAGCTCCATCCGCCCTGCGACTGAACGAGGCGATGCCCACCCCACCGATGGCACGTGCTGAAGGAAGCCGCCTTGCGCGTGTGAATGCCAAGCTGAACATGGCAGACCCGTCAGCTTTCGCTGGTCGTGGACTGTCGACTGACGAGCTATTGATTGACCTCTTCGGAGAAGCCTCTGATCGTCACGGAAGCGAATAGCGATACTGAATGGTCTGGAGATTCTCTGGGCGCAGTTCCCACGGATCGAAGATCATCGGTTCGCCTTCATCGATGACCCTGACTTGCCCGCTCTTATCCCTAGCCACTTTGATCTTCGATACCAGGAAGAGTGCAACATGCGGATATGCCTGGTAGTGCTCGACCTGATTCTGCGTGAGAAAGATCTGGGCACCCTCCGTGGAAGTTCCCTTCACCTCGATGTGCTTCTCAACATCATCGGCTGAGCACTCAAGATCCCAGATCTTCCTGTCCCCAACAACAATGGTTTCACCAAGCTGGCTGTAGTGACCCCGGGCCATGTCGACAGCGTGCTTCTCGATGACATCTTTCATTTCTTGATCGATCTGGAAGCCCTGACCGCCAGGTTTGGATTCGTCAACCACCGCATGCTCAACCGCTTCCCGTTCAGTCCCGACGGTCACCACAGGTGGTGTCCCTCGGTACTTCCGCGTGACACGTTCAATCGTTTCTTGACGCGTGCCCTGATGCTCCTTGCGGGAGTCAACAATTTCGAGGTTGCAGGGTCGGCAGATGTTGTCAGGATTTCTGATGTAGGAATCCGTCTTGGGATCGTACTTAGTGCGTACTTGGTCCAGGGGCTTTGACTTCCCACAGACGCAGCAGGTGAACGACCCATCTTTCGGCACCGTAGAAGGACGGCGTTTGCGCTTGGACTTCGGCGGTCCGTTTTTGCAGTATGTGCAGGTCTGGGGATCGTCCATCCCGTGAGGGCATTCAGCCATGGCGAGAAAGCTACTGCGAGGCTGCGACGATTGCTTCACGGACCGGAAGGCTTCGGAGTTTGAAACTTGGCGTGTGCCAGTTGATGAAGTACACCCTGCAACGCGTGCTGAACTTCGTGGGTCTTCCAAGTTGCGAGGCTATGGATCAGCCATATTTCTGGCGCTCGCCAGACTAAGCCGAGAACCAGGATCAAGGCCACAGCCACCTGGGTTGCTCGCCTAGCCCTTCTGCCGAACCCACCCTCTGCGGCTGTTTCGAATAAGCACCATGGAGATGTCATGCCTCGAATAGTGGCGCAGGGCTGTGACACATCTAGAGCGCTCCGAATCGAGCTAAACGGACTCTTCGGAAATGAGTCTCCATGGCCGGGCCGCCACCCACGAAAGGTGAAATGATGGCGGTGGCCCCGGTAGTGGTCGCCGAACCCCAATTGCAGCACGTGAACGCGAGTTAATGAGTCTGGCGCGGGGACCTTGGGGGACCAACGAATGTCGCTACGAGCACGAACCCCAGTTTCCGCTTCACCCGGTCCCTCATCCGGTGGCCTCCGAACCTCAGGAGGTGAGCAAATGAAGCAGATTAGGGACAAAGTGGCAGGACTTGACGTCCATCGAGACACGGTCGTGGCCTGTTGCCGGATTGAAGACTCCCAACCGTGGCAGGTTTCTTGCTGCCTTCGATGAGGGTCAGAGCAGGGCGTTCGGTGGGTATGGCATGACGGTACCGCTCGGTCGTCTGCCGGCCGCGCATGGCCCTACGCCACCCGAGCCGCTCGCATCGTCCGCCGGGCCTGAGCGAGGGTCCCGGCCCAGATTCCGGTGGTGTCGGGTTCGGCCCGCCACGACCTACCCCGATTGACTACGCTCTCCGACATCCCACAATGGGATTCGAAGGGAAGTCGATGTGAGCCGAGCAGAACGATTGGCGGCGATTGAAGAGTTGCAAGCGCAGCGCGGCGGAACGGTTGTTCTTGGCTACTTCACGTCGACTCGACCTGGGTACGAGAGCCACATGGCAATGGACGTCATTCCTATTTTTTACGAACACCTGTCGGCATTGACGAGCTCGCCAGGCGAAACGAAAATCGATCTGCTCCTCTCCTCAAATGGTGGTGACGGAGTAGTGCCGTGGAAGCTCGTGACCCTAATCCGAGACTACTGTTCTGAATTCAATGTGCTTGTCCCATATCGTTGCTTCAGTGCAGCAACATTGATGTGTTTGGGCGCAGATTCAGTAATCATGCATCCAATGGGAATGTTGGGCCCGACCGACCCCACCGTGTCAAATGACTTCAACCCGACGAACCCGATGAATGGCCGAGTAATGGGAATCTCGGTCGAAGACGTGGCATCTTATATTGCTCTGGTCAAGGACGACGTAGGTATTCACCACGAGGACGAGCTAATTCAGGCCTTCTTGAAACTCGCGGAGAATATCCACCCACTGGCCCTCGGCAATGTGAAACGACATACGCTTCAGTCTCAAATGATGGGATCAAAGCTGCTCAAAAGCCGATCTTCGGATGACCTGGAGGACCACGAGATTGAAGAAGTGATCAGGAAGCTAACGTCTCAACTCTTTTTCCACGGTCACCCCATTAACCGACTTGAGGCTCGCGAGGACATCGGGTTGAGCTTCGTCGCTGACGCGACGCCCGCGGTCCGGGACGCAATGTGGAAGCTGTATTCGCTCTACGCCGTCGACAACCGACTCCACGAAGCGTGGCAGCCGATTCAAGAGGCTATTGCTCTCGAACCACTGGCTGTTGCTCCGGCGGGAGGGGTGAACTCCGCATGTGTTTCGCTTCCGACGTTTCGGGCCGTCAGCGTCGAGTCAAGCGCAAGATCCGACGTCTACGAAGAAGAATATGAAGTGACAATCACGCGGGATAGCACTGGCATATACAACGGCAACATCGGAATTATCAAACAGGCATGGAGGGTGGAGCCAGATGAGACTACGAGTGCCCCGAAGTAGATCTGAGTTCTCGAGGAATAGCTGAAATTCCAGGCGTCGGTGCCGATGTGGATGAGAACCGCTGAGGCACAGTCGCGTTCGGCGGAACGGCGACATTGTTCACGGAACTGCCCGGCCCATGGGCATCAGAAACCGCGGTGTTGACGCTCTGAGTAATCACACCCCTGTATTTCATATTGGGCTCCATGTGTCAGTTTGGTGCTCATTTGGTTCGAAGGCAAGTCATCTCGGAAAAGAACGCCAGATCAAATGTAGCGTCGCCGCCCTACCATCGATCCATGAGGGACTTTCCCTACTACGCCAACGCCGTCCGGGCCGAGTCAGGCCAGTGCTGGCGAATGGTGAGCCGTCCAGCCGGCTACCGGGTCGACACACCAAGGACTGGCTTGAGCGGCAGAGGTGGATCGGACGGGCAATGGTGGGCAAGAGGCTGCCTTCGTCGCCAAGGCCAGGTGCTCCATCAGGCGCTCCTACGGGATTTTGGCCACGGCCTTGGCGACGAACCCCTGGAGCGTCGGTGCATCGAGCGACCCGATGTCGCCGAGCACCACCAGGGCGATGTAGTTGCCCTTCCTGACCACGACGAAGCCTTCGTTGACGTTCAGCCCCTGGACCGTCAAGTTGGCGTTGTAGGCGGCGCTCTGGTCGCCGTGTCGAAGTGGTCGCCGATCTTCCCGGCGGTGTCGCCGGCAGAGTAGCCGGCGGCGTCCATCGCCGAGATAAAGGCTGCGGTGTCCCCGGTGACGAGGATCTTTACGAGGCGGTCAGCCATGGTCATTTCTCCTTACGGTTTTGTTGAACCTGCTCTGAGAAGGGAGTTTGTGGGCACACCGTTTAGTGGCTCTTCGGAAATGAGCGGGGTATGGCGCTTGAGAGCAAGTACCTGGTGCTTGAACGGCCTGAACGGTGTCCCACCCATCCGGAGGTAGGTGACACACCTTGACGGGATTGGAGTGAGTGCTGTTGGCCTCACGGCTCAGACACTCCGACGAGACTCCTCACTTGCCTCGTCAAGAACTCATCGTCAAGTCGATAGCTCTCAGCCGAAGCGAGGACGACCCACGACAGGACGACGAACATCACGCCGATTCCGAAGTAGCCGCCCGGTGGTCCGATGGCCGTAGTCTGAAGCACCACACTGAAGGTCCCCGCAATCAGGAGAGCGAGCCCCAGCAGAAGTGCGATGGAGACCGCAACAAGCTCACCGCTCATCGAGTTCTGCTTCAGCTCCACTTGAGTTCCCTCATTGGTTGGGTGCAAGCAGGCCGCGAAGGTCAGCGCATCTCGGTAGGCTTGCCGCAGGCCACGAAAGGGCAGGCAATGGCAGGTGAAATCGAATTAGTCAGCGATGGCGAAGGCGTCGTCGTAGCCGGTGATCGGTCCGCTGTAGAACGATTCCTTGATCGCGCGGACCTGTTGCCGCGGGCACAGGAGTTCGGCTTGGGCAAGCTCAGAAACGTTCTGAAGCCCGGCGCTGACGTGATGAAGACAGCTTCCGGCATCGTGGAGCAGTCGGCGTTGTACCTGAAGCTGACGCCCGAGTCCCAGAAGCGGCTCAAGGATGCGGGCGGTCTGATGAAGACCAAGACCACGGGCATCACCTACGCGATGCTCGGTGAACCGGGTAAGCAATCATTCAAGTGGCTCCAGGTTGAAGACGGTCCGGCGACCCTGCTTCTCAACCCGGCGGTACTCTCCGGCGTGGGCGGACTCATGAGCCAGTTCGCCCAACAGACCGAGGCACAAGAACTCAAAGCGCTTCTGGTCAGGATGGATCAGAAGCTCGACGACGTACGCCGCGCGCAACGAGACGCCGTGCTCGCCAGAATGCAGAGCGCTGCAGCAGCGATTGACGAAGCCATGACGATCCGTGGGCACGGCGGCGACCCGAAAACGCTGTGGGACAAGGTGAGCGGCGTATCCGAGACGATTTTGAACGTGCAGGACGAGGCGTTGTTCGCGCTGCGCGCCCTCGCCGACAAGGTCGACGGCAAGAATAAGTCCGGAGAGTTGAAGAAGGTGACACAAGAGATCGAGAGCGAGGTTGCGATCCAGCTCGCGGTCCTCGCTCGTTGCTTCGAACTTCAGGACGAGTTCGGAGTGGTCGAACTTGATCACGTGCTCGCCACGGCACCTGAGAATCTCGATGGTCACCGGCTCGGGCTCAAGGATGCGCGCGAGACTCGACGGACAAGCGTGCTCCAAATCACGGCGCGGTTGATGGGCCAGATGGATGCCGCAGGTGGCATCGTCAACGAGAACATCCTCATCCACGCAAGAGCCGCACGTTCCGTAATCGACTGCCTCAACTCCACAGCGGAAATCGTTGACGACTTTCACACCCCATTCGGCATCGAATCGACTCGCGACGCGCTCAGCGCCACCCCGTGGCGAGAGGCGTTCCGTGATCCGCAGCAGCGTAGGACCGCGGGCAAAGAAGTCGGACGGAAGGCACTCGCAGTTGGAGTCAGTGCTGCAGTAGGAGTTGCAGCGTTGGTTGCGAAGAAAGGGGCCACGCCCAGTGAGTGAACCCCGTCTCTGCTCTATTTGGATCACTCGACAACGGAAACGCTGCTGCGATGATCGCCTACGACGGCACAAAACGGGCGGGAGCCTGGTGCGGCATGAGCCCGGCGAATTGGGAGGAACTCGGCTAGATCGAGGTTGATGCTGCCGGCGTCGTCTTCTGCATAGAGGAAACCGGGCTGAGTAGGGCCAATTGCGAGTCGACCCGGGTCGTTGAGGACGGTGCTGTCTACCAGGCGACCATGGAGGACTGCCCGCTTCCCGCTCGCCGGATACCTCCAACGGGAAGTCGTAACACCGGTCGACATCCTGCGGGTCAGGTGCCCCTCCAAGTGCCTGCGGGGCAGGCAACTGCCGCGAGCACTCGGTGGGCTGGGCTGGCGGACCCCGCTCATTTCCGAAGAGCCCGTTTAGTGCTGCTGGACCGGATCACGAGAGCAACCCCGCTTCAAGAGCGGCGAACTCGGCGTCAGCCGCGGCCGGATAGTCCCTCATGCAAGCTGCAACCGTCGCCCACGGTTCCGATTTGCCGAGGGCGTCGGCGAGAGCCGGTAGGTCGCCGAAGTGGTGCTCCTGGTGGAGAGCGGCCGAAATGCCGAGCTTCCCGAGCAGCGGTGGCCGGGCCAGAGCCCCCCCGGTGGCGGCGAGGGTGTGGTTATGGTCCTCGGCAAGTCCTTGGGCCACCTGAGAGCGGACGGGTTCCCGAGGGCAGCGAATGCCAGCCAAATGCGGCCCGCCGGCTCCGTGTCCTTCAACATGTGGATTCCTTTCGTGCGCCGGACAATGCGATTCGAGCGTCAGTCTGCGCCGCTTTCAGCCAGCTGTTCGATCATGCCAGTGACATCTGTAACGACTGCATAGTCGACGTCGATTGCGTCGAAGTGCCGGCGAGCGCACTCGATCTTCACGTTCTCCTCGTGGCGCCGCTGTTCGGCTTCCAGAGATCCCTTGGTCTCCCGTACCAAGTACAGCCGCTTCGTCTGCTCGAAGACGATTGCCCAGTCGGGGTTATAGGACCCGAGCGGCGTGTCGACCGTGAACCACGCGGGGAGCTTGACGAAGAACTTCACGGTCTTGTTGTTATCAAGGGCTTTGGCGAAACGTCGCTCCACCTCGGAGTCGATCTCGACGTGGTCGAAAGGCGTCTTGTCGTTGTGCTGAACCTTGTAGAGGCGAGAGGCGTATCGCTCGATCTCCTCCTCCAGTGACGGTTCGAGCCGCCGCATCTCCCAGTGGAGTCCCGCGATTGGTTCGTAGATGATTCCCTCGATCATCTGCTCCCGCATGGCAGCATTGATTTTCGTGGTAGCCAAAGCAATGAACTCCTGAGGATTCAAAGTGAAGTCAGCCAGCCGACCCGACGCGATCAACGTCCGCACCAGAGTGGCACGAGTAAGGTCGGTCTCGTTCTGGAGATCGGCGAGGATGTCTGGCAAGAACCTCGGGCGTTCGGTGTCGTAATCGCGTTGATCGACGATCTTGTCGGTACCAAGCCCTGCCGCGGTATGTTCGATCTCAACGGTGCGCACTCGAACCTTAGCCAGCCCGATCGGCGGAGCAGTGGCAATTGCTTCGGCCGCAACGGCTACCAGCTCGTCCGATGACAGAGACACTCGGTACTTCGTACGCTGACTGATCCGATCCCAGAGCTGCTTGAATTCGGGATCCAGCGTCACTTGCTTGCTGAAGTGAACCTTCTGACGCTTCTTAGCGTTGATGATGCGATTGGCGAACACGTATCGAGAAATAGTGTCGGTGATCTCCGCCTGCAGGGGTTCGAGTTTGATCGGGACCGACAGCTCGAAGCCTTCGGCGCTGGGGTTGAACCTGGGAAGCACCGATCCTCCCGAGTCGAGGTATCCCTCGGCTACAAGGTGGTCCCACAGTTCGGACGAAACCTCTTGTCCGACCGCCGCGGGCGGAGGTTCACCCGGTCCAGCAGGCAACGCGAGCCTTGCGAAGGCCACTCTGGGAACGATGCCGAAGCGCTGGCCAGTGTCTTCTTCATACTCGTCCTGCAGGGCGCGCGCGAATTCCTCATACGCTTGGTTCGCGACGACTGTAAGTCGGTTGATCTGCGGATCGTGGATGCGCTCCCCTGCCTGATTCACGGGCAGGCGCAAGCCACGGCCGATCTCCTGGCGCTTGCGATCAGTGGACTTCGAATCATTCAGCGTGCAGATCTGGAAGACGTTCGGGTTGTCCCAGCCCTCGCGCAATGCGGAGTGGCTGAAGATGAACCGAAGAGGTTCGTCCGTGGAGAGCAATCGTTCCTTGTCCCGCATGATGAGGTCGTAGGTGGAAGAGTCGGCTTCACCAGTCCCACGCGTATCCTTGTAGACACCCTTATTGTCAACGCTGAAGTAGCCGTCGTGGACCAGGTCGACCGGTGGCAGGTCCAGCGACGCGAAGCGTGGTTGTGCGGCGAATTCCGTGTACGCCTCCTCGAACCATCGACCGATCTCGCCAAGTGCGGGATTCCCGTCTGCGTCAGTCCCTCGGTAGTTCGCGACCTTGTCTATGAAGAAGAGAGACAGCACCTTCACCCCGTGGGAGTGCAGCGCGCGCTCCTTGTCCAGGTGCTGGCGGACTGTCTCGAAGACTTGGGCTCGTCGGACGTCCTCGTCAAAGCTTCCGTACGCTTCACCGAGGGAGACATCGATACCATTGGTGAACTCGATAGCTTCCGCGCCAGGACGAAACGAAATGTCATCGACGATGTAACCGTCTGCGTACTCCTGCCGACCATCTGAAGCAAGCGAGAGGTCATCGCCGCGGGAAACCCACACCTGCTTCTGCTTCGCCGCCAGGCCAGCGCCGGAATTGATCTGGATCTGTGCTCGGGTCTTCTTCACGTCTACCTGCAGCAACCGAACGAAGGCCGCATTCAGGTTGTCATCGGCGACCACGCTGGCAACCTCGATTCGTTTGACGAGGTTCAGGTCGTAGGCGTCTATCGGGCTGAGCCGGTACACCATGTTGTATTGCTTCTTGTGAGTTGCCGAGTATCGCAAAGTGCAAAGCGGGTCAAGGCGAGCAATGGCATTCACCGCACGTTCGGACTCCATATTCTGGGGTTCGTCAAGAATCACCACTGGTCGAGTTGCCTGTATGAACTCGATCGGGCGACGTCCGGACATCCGGTCCTGTGCCCGGTTAATGATGTTTGCCTTGGTCGGGTCGTCAACTTCCTCGACATCCCTCTGGAACGCCTGGATGTTCATTACGAGGATCTGGACTGTGTTCGCGGTTGCAAATTGACGTACACGTCCGAGCTGCTTCGAGTCGTACACTGACGCGTCAAACGGCTCCAAGTACATGCCGCTGAGGTGATCTCGGAGAAGGCCGATGCTGGCGAGCACGCCCTCACGAATCGCAATGCTGGGTACGACGATTACAAATTTCTTGAAGCCGTAGGTCTTGTGCAGCTCAAAGATCGTGCGCAGGTATACGTACGTTTTGCCCGTCCCGGTTTCCATCTCAATCGAGAAGTGCCGCCCCGCCAGAGTCTCGCTCCGAGGGATGCCGGTGCGCTCTTGCACCCTTCGGAGGTTGCCTAGTAGCTGTGCATCGAATACGACGGGATCGTCGGGCAGAGGATTACGTACACCCAGCTCCGTGAACCCAAACTGGCTCGACGATGGCGATGCCAGTGAAAACGGAGCATTTGCTACTGGCAACCCGACGAACAGATCGACGACACTACTCATGGCCTCTCGTTGGTATTGGAGAGTGGCATCGAATTTCAGCTTCAGCGCAGTCATTGCGACGTCAAACCACTCGAAGGACGATGTCGCTACCTGTTCGCTGGTTGCGAGCACGTACCGTTTGTAGAGCGTTGACCTTCAGCTCGTCGCTCCCGCCAAATCCGGCATCGAGGACAAGGATCATTGCAGGTTCGAGTTCAACCATCGCCTCGAACACGTCGATGTCAAGCGCGTCCGACAAACAAACCAAGAGCGCGGCACCCTCGACCGAGTAGACATGCGTGTCTGCGAGGAGAAGCTGTTCTACTGACGCGGTGGGTGGGTAACCAGCCTTTAGTAGCAGCTCGGTAAGGATGGATTCCTGTGTTCGACCTTCAGCGATGTGATCGATTAGAAGTCCTAATTGCGTAGTTAGCTCTGGCGCTTCCTTTGTTTCGCTGTCCCAGATGCGGAAGTTAGACGGCTGAAGCCGATAAGAACGGAACCCCACGTCAGAAGTATTTCCAAGGTGTATATCCGCGTTTGCCTTTTTAGCGACAGAGCGCATCCGGGCTTTCGTGATGTCTGCCACCGAACGGTAATCGGCGTATCCCGTGGGCTCAGGTAATTGCACGAGAATGTACCGCCGTCGTCCTCCATCTGCGCGATTTGCCTTGACAACCGCCTCACCGGTTGATCCTGACCCAGCAAAGAAGTCGAGAATGAGTGCATCGTGGTCCACCGAAGGCCCTTCTGCCAAGTGGATCATTCTCTGAACAAGACGGGTTGGCTTCGGAGTCTCAAATACCGAGTCCGACGATGCGAAGGTGACGTGCGACAGCAGCTCGGCCTTCGCCTCTTGGGTATGACCGACCTCTTCGTGGCTCCAGATTGTTTGGGGAACCATGCCGGCCTGAACCTCGGACAAGAAGCGTTTGATCCGGGGGACGTTGTTGCCCCCGGCGCCCCACCAAATTCGACGGTCGGCGTCCAGGGCGTCGAATTCCGCCTTTGATACGCGCCAATAGTTTCCCGTTGGAGGTCCCTCGATGACGCGTCCACCTGGACAGGTGATGGGATACGTACCCTTGCTGTAGTAGTTGCGCGCTTGAACTGGTCCATCTCCCCACGGCCCGCGGGGGTCGTCGTCCCTATTGGTGTAACCGGAATCCACTTCCTCGGTCCTTGGCAGCAGTTTCAGTTCGACGCGACCCTTGTTGCGCGCGTACGCCACGATGTAGTCGTGGTTTTCTGAAAAGTATTGGGCGGTGTTCTTGCGAGTGTGGATGTTCTCCCAAACTATTGAGGCCAGGAAGTTCTCCTCGCCGAAAATTTCATTCATCAGTTCCCGAAGATTGTGGACTTCTTGATCAGCGATCGAGACGAAGATGATCCCGTCTTCTTTCAGCAGATTCCGAGCAAGAAAGAGCCTGGGGTACATCATTGAAAGCCACTTCGAGTGGTATCGACCGTCGGTTTCTGCGTTCGCAGCGACTTTGAACCCTTCAGCATCCACTTGACCCGAGAACCTGAGGTAATCGGCTAGACCCTCCTTGAAGTTGTCGGGGTAGATGAACTCGTTTCCGGTGTTGTACGGCGGGTCAATGTAGATGAGCTTGACCTTTGCGTAACAAGATTTCTGGAGAAGCTTCAAGACTTCAAGGTTGTCACCCTCAATGATCATGTTCTTCGTGTCGTCGAAGTCGACCGACTCGTCACGGACTGGCACGAGCGTGCCGATCGAGGGTTCCTGTATCACCCGCATACAGTCCGCTTTGCCGGGCCACGTCAGTCCAAACCGCTCGGGACCAGGATCTACCCAGTCGCCCAGCGAACGGCGAAGGGCATCGACATCAACCTTGTTCTCACGGAACACATCAGGGAAGATTGCTCGCAAAACATTGACGCGCTCGATGAGAGGGTCCTGTGATGTGAGATCCAAGCGTTCGGGAAGGTCGGTCATTCGGGCTCCGTGATGGGTAGAGGTCTAGGTGACGTTAAACCGGATTGTGAGGACCCGGCGGATGGAGTGGGTAGTGGCGAGGCGCGCTTCGACGTCGTCAATGATCGCGTCCTTGGCCTTTTCGACGGTTCCGGCTTCATTGTCGTAAGCGCGCCACGCATCCTCGCGGCTGGTCTCGGTCACCTTGATCCGTTTCTGAATGGCTAGCTTGTCCGGGAGGCTGGCGGCTTGGCGTGCCTCCCGTTTCAAGAACCTCAGAGCATCGTCGTGCTCGCGTAGATAGGCCTTCAGGCCCGCCCGCTTGTCCTCTGCCCATCGATCGAGCTTGTCCATCTCTTCGTCGAACCACTGACCCTGTTTCTCACTGATCGCCTGGAGGGTTTCCGCGGCCCTTCGTTCGACAGCGACGACAACCCCTGTGGATAGGTTCGCAGCTCCGATGCTTGTGACGGACGCAGGGAGATCGAACAGCCGTCGGATCTGATCACCTGTCATCTCGACGCCGTCATCGGTTAGGGCTGCCATCAGAAGATGATCCTCGATGTCTTCCCCATCGAGCCGAAGATGGTCGACTACAGCGCACCCAGATCGACCGATGAGCGACTTGAGCGCTTCGGCTGTGGCCCCCCAGTTCGTGTAGTCAAAGGTCAGCTCAGCCTCAGGTGCCTCGAGATTGGCTGCAGTATCCACGATCGCTATTGCCAATGGGTGTTGGCGGCGGTACCGATGGGTGGTGTCGTCGTCCCCGATTCGCGTGAGCACGTAACGGCCGGCTGGAACCTCTGGGCACATGGTAGGTGCCTGGTTGAGGACAAACGACCGCGTTTCGGCGTCCACATCGGCCTGGCCGGCCAACACATGGCTCGTGATGCGCCAGAGCTGCTCCTCTGCCCGGTTGAGGAATTCGCTGCTCTCGGCCAGGCTGACTCGCAGCCGGTCATGGACTTCGGCGTCGAAGTGTTCCAACAGCTTTTGGCGGGTGTCGGTCATCGTCTCCGAGATTTCGGCGTCGAGGTCGAACCGGAGCTGCGTGAACTCCGCTTCGATGGCCTCCGTCGTACGGCACCCTTGGTAAATGGCCACGATCCGACGCTCGAAATCGACCCCGGACTCGAGAGCGCCTAACACCTCGTCGCTGGCACCGAACACGCCAGAGAACAGCCGGAACTTCTCGGCCAGAAGCTCGAACACTCGTTGATCGGCTGCGTTCGCCTGATTGAGGAAGTTGATGACAACCACGTCGTGCTGTTGCCCATAGCGGTGACACCGACCAATACGTTGCTCGATCCGTTGTGGATTCCACGGCAGGTCGTAGTTCACGACCATCGAACAGAACTGCAAGTTGATCCCTTCGGCCGCCGCCTCGGTGGCAATCATGATTTTCGCCGAGGACCGAAACCGATCGACAAGTGCCGATCGCATGTCCGCCGTCGGGGACCCAGTGATCTGGTCGCCGCCCTGGTGCCGTTCCTTCCACTCTTTGTAGATGGCCCTTGAACCAGGATCGCTGTTCGTGCCGTTGAACAGGACGATCTGACCCTCGTAGCCGTGCTCGGAGAGAAGCCGAACGAGGTATTCCTGAGTTCGGCGCGACTCGGTGAAGATGATCGCCTTGTCCTCCGCTCCCAGTTCGTCGGCCTTGTGGAACCCTGCCTCCAGCGCTTGGAGGAGTGCGATTCCCTTGGCGTTCTGAGTGATCGACACCGCTAGATCTCGAAATCTGGCGAGTTCCTCTATCTCCGACGAGATAGCTGACCGGCTTTCTTCGGTCAACGGCACTGGGTCATCGTTATCAGACTCGGCACCCCACTCTTCGGCCTTCTCCGGAAGCTCCTCATAGTCGGCTTCGAAGGCCGCGTCGAGCTGCTCGGCGAGATCGGACCGGGTCTTATCGTCGCTTTGCAGGAGACCCTGCAGCTTCCGGCTGAGCGAATCGAGGGCGCCGGCTATCGCGAACGTGGACGATGCCAGCAGCTTGCGCATAACTAAAACCATGAGCGTCCGCTGGCCTGGGGGCAGAGCCTGCAGTTCCGGCCGCTGCAAGTACTCGGACACCATGTCGTAAAGCTTCTGCTCGTCCGCTGAGGGCCAGAATTCCTGAGTGATCGGAACCCGGTTTGTGTAGCTGACGTACTCCACCACCTGCCGGCGGAGCGTACGGTGACAGACCGGATCCAAACGGTTCTTCAGATCCTCGAAGCGGCCATCGTCAGCCAGGCGTGAGTATTGGGCACGGAAGCTCTTGGCGTCGCCAAAGTGGTGCTCGTCGATAATGCTCACCAAGCCGTAAAGCTCCATCAGCGAGTTCTGGAGTGGGGTCGCCGTCAGGAGCAGCTTCGGTGTGTTGCTCAGTGCAGTGCGGATCGCAGATGCGATCCGGGCGCCGGGCTTATAGACGTTACGTAGGCGGTGAGCCTCATCAAGGATGGCCAGATCCCACCGTAGGGCCGCCAGTTCGTCTGCTCGTCGGGCGGCGAACTGGTACGAACACACGATGACGGCAGGCTGGTCTGCGGGCAGATCGAACGGGTTCGGGTTCCCTCCACGGATCGCCGCGTTGTATGTCTTCGTTTCGAAGATCACGGCAGGTAGGAAGAACTTGTCCGCCAGCTCCTGGACCCACTGCTTTCGAAGGCTCGCAGGGGCGATGACCAGCACCCGCCGTCTCCCTTCTGCCCAACGTTGCGTCAGGACCAGGCCGGCCTCGATCGTCTTGCCTAGACCGACCTCATCGGCGAGGATCACGCCTTTGGAGAACGGGGACCGGAACGCGAACAGCGCTGCGTCGACCTGGTGCGGGTTCAGGTCGACCTGCGCATCCATCAGGGCGCTTCCGATCCGAGCGGTATCGCCGGCGGGGTGACGACGTAGCAACTCGAGGGCAAACAGCTTCGCCTGATGGTCAGTGAGTGCGGTCATGTCAACAGACGACCGAGCGACAACGGCCAGCCATCCACCCTCACAGCAGCCCGCTGAGAAAAGCGCCCTTGTTCAGATCCTCCAGCAAGGTCAGCTCGGGATGCATCTACCGTGCCCCTTCAACCCGGAGGTTGGCGCCAATAAGGCCAAACGACCAGGTGGTAGGGGCAGCGTTCTTCGAGAGAGTGTTCCAAAATTGGTGTGCGGAACTCCTGGTCACAACCACAGGTTACGGGCACGGTGTGACGGACTGCTGGAGGTGGTCCCGACGGTCTCCCATCGACGTGCCCCGCCATGAGGTCCACTCCTCGGAGCCAGCAGATCCGAGGCCAGCCTTGGGATGAACAAGGCCTCTCCAATTGCTTATAGTTCGCGGGCATCCCGCATCAGATGCGCTATTGCACAGTGGTGACTGGCTCACGCAGGTGGGTCTCGGGCCGTGTCATCCCACGCTCTTGGGTTTCGGTGGTTGACCAATGCTCTCCCCGTAACCTTCTGCGCTGCTGAGAATCTCGACGACCCGGTCGATCCATTCCTGGTTGTAGAGATAGAGCTTCGCTGCCGGGACGTATTCGCAGAATTTGAGATTGGTAGCCGACATGTCCTTGGCTCCAGGACCAGGTCTAACCTTCTCAGTCCTGCCAAGGGCTGCGTGCTGATTGAGCGTGAATCGCCATGGGATCCGCTCCTGAACAGCCTTGACAACCTCCTTGGCGCCCCGGTTTGGCCGGGGTGGGCGTGCCACTTTGGGAAGGACCACATATTTCTCGAGCGCCTCACCCAACTCGTCAGCAACCTCCCCAGGCTTGACGAAGTACGCCACCGCGTCGGGACGCCGTCCTGAAGCGGGCACCGAAGGGATAAATGCGACTCGCAGCATGTAGGTCGGGTCGGCCAGAAGTTCTGGACTGGCCTCGGAAGCTCTCGCAAGAATTGCCTGAACGTCCACGGGCAGTGCCGCCTGAAGTCGTTTCAGCGACGACAGGACGCCAGGGTCCCGGAACCCGGATAGCTGCAAGGGAACCGAGAGCTGGTCAACGAGTGTCCAGTCATCACCGAATTCAGCAGCGACGGAGTTTTCAAAGTTCAGCAAAGTGGCCTGGGCGAGGGGGATTACGGCGGTGTCCAGAACAGGAAGATGGCGATGAGCAACGCCGTTTCGCAGCTCCACCCAGTCCTGCACGTTCTCCCTCAACCCATGGTGCGCATTGTCCGGGAATGCACCTCCCACAAGTTCGAGAGTGGGGCTTGCCTGTTCGACACCTTTGGCGTTGACCACATTTCCCTTGTCGTCTTGCTTCCGCCACTCTCCGCCCCGCTTCTGGATGAAAGCGATAGCGAGACTGTTCCAGGCGGCCACTATTAGCAGGGCAAACGTCCCAGTTCGAAATGTGGCTGTTGGGTCGTTCCAAACCCTGACTGCAGCCAGACAGGCAGACCGAGCATGCTGGAGCTGGTCCTCCCACACCTCTCTCCCTGTCCCGTGCGGCGTGATCCCGTGTCGGCGGAGCTGGCCTTCAAGGTCGCCGATCCGGTCGGTCTGCCGAGATGGGCGATTCGTCGGCTTGCCGATCGTCCGCCGTATGAACCGGTCAAACCGGCGGCCGTGAGCGGTCGCGTCACCCCACTCGCGAACCTCGATGCGGCTCTTGGATGTGCCACTTCCTTCGTCCCACTCGACCAGAAGCCGTTCAGCGAGCTCGATATCCGCCGACGTCGGCTCCTTGGCGCCTCCGGACGTGCTTGGCATCTCGCCATTGTGCATCCATTACCCTGGTCGGCCTGTCGTGACATGCGAGCCAGCCTCGCTGTCGAAGCGCGCCAGGCCCCAGATAGCCACGGCAAGTGGGCGCTACGGCACCCAGCGTCCGCGTTCGGCCGCCACTTATGGGACACACTTGTGCACCGTGGAAGAGGCCCCCAAGCCCTCAGCCGAGCCTGCACCGCTCGATCTCGTCGATGTGAACACGACTGCGGACATGGCAGGCATACGGCCCGCCACAGTGCATCAGCACCTCGCTAAAGGAAGCATTCCCACGCCGGAAATCCGGATCGGCAACGCCTAGGCCTGGCGGTGCCAAACGCTCGGCCACAGCTGCGAACCCAGCGCCGTCCCGGTCAACGCGGGCCGTACAAATCCTCTGTTTAGACAGCCAACGCTTCTGGGTAGGGTCGTCATTGGATCAACACTTTCTCAGAAAGTTTGCTCAACTTCGCGTTTCGCGACCCAGTTCTTTGTTGAGGGTTCTATCGCGCCCTCAGGCTACGACCTGTACGACGGAGCGCAGCACCGGCAATACATAGGGAGCAGACCATGGGTGGATCACCTGGCAGGTGGACCAAGATGACAGCGGGGACCGACGACGCAGGTTCGCGCCGTCGGTGGAACCAGAAGGCTGGCCCTGCGGCAGTCCTCGTGGTTGTTGTGTTGACGATGGCCGCCTGTTCTTCTGGGACGGACACCAGCCTCCAAACCGCTCCGCCGAAGCCGAAACCGCTGACA
>Ga0209638_1001163_pt1 | contig 16949 bp, 15 predicted proteins | sample BarGraNGADG00211_FD_184490 | JGI IMG/M metagenome (GOLD analysis project Ga0209638, IMG submission 184490) | Arctic peat soil microbial communities from Barrow, Alaska - Barrow Graham LP Ref core NGADG0002-211 (SPAdes) (version 2) | ecosystem: Environmental > Terrestrial > Soil > Wetlands > Peat...
TCTCAACCCCTCGTTGCTGTTTCGTGTTCAAGGTAATTGTCCTCACACCTCAAGTATGGCGGACATTTTCCCTGAGCAGTTAAACCGGACATTTTCCCTGAGCAGTGACATCTCATGAACCATGCCCTTGACACCGGGTGCGGGCCTTGGATATGCTAATTTTCAGAGACGCTGACCGAGAGGAGTAGGCAAAGACGGGCCGAAAGAGAAGGGGGTCGCCGGCTGGAAGCCCCCGCGGAGACGTCTGCTGAAGGTCGCTTGGGAGTCGGCGCGCTGAACGCGTAGCGTCAGGCGCGTCCGGGGTTCGCCCGTTACAGCGTCAGAGGGTCGCCTGCCGCGAGCCGGCGGCCGAACCGAGGTGGTACCACGAAGGCTCCTTCGTCCTGGGATGAAGGGGCCCTTTACGTTCTGGTGCCGCTGATTGATTGATTGAATGACTGTAGACCGAGAGTTCTGAGTGCTCGGTGCTGAATTAGCTGGTCGGCACCCAGCACTCGCACCCAGCGCTGCTACGGGGGAGACGACATGAGCGAGATCACCGCCACGGGGATGGCAAAGAGCTACGACCCGAAGCTGCACGAGGACAACTGGTACAGCTTCTGGGAAGACAACGGATACTTCAAGCCGGAGGTCAACCCTGAGGGGAAGCCCTTCTGCATCATCATGCCTCCCCCCAACGTCACGGGCGAACTGCACGTGGGGCATGCCCTCACGGCCTCCGTCGAGGACATACTCACCCGCTGGCACAGGATGATGGGCGACGCAGCCCTCTGGCTGCCAGGCGAGGACCACGCCGCCATCGCCGCCCAGAACGTGGTGGAGCGTGAGCTGGCCAAGGAGGGGTTGACCCGCCACGACCTGGGTCGGGAGCGCTTCCTGGAGCGGATGTGGGATTGGACCCACAAGTACCGCCATATCATCGCCGACCAGCACAAGAGGCTCGGGGCATCTTGCGACTGGAGCAGGGAACGCTTCACCATGGACCCCGGACCCTCCAAGGCGGTCCGCACCACCTTCGTCCGGCTGTACGAACGCGGCCTGATCTACAAGGGCAACCGGATCATCAACTGGTGCCCTCGCTGCTCCACGGCCCTCTCGGATCTCGAGGTGGATCACTCGGATGAGGATTCCAGCCTCACCTACGTGAAGTACCCGCTGGTTCCGAAAGATGGCCAGGCCGGCGGCGAGCCGGAGTACCTCGTGGTGGCTACCACCAGGCCGGAGACGATCCTGGGCGATACGGCCATCGCCGTGAACCCTGATGACCCGCGATACACGAACGTGATCGGCCGTCTGGCGGTAGTGCCCGAGGTCGGCCGAATCATCCCCATCGTTGCCGACGAGGTGGTGGATAAGGCTTTTGGCTCCGGCGCCGTTAAGGTGACCCCCGGCCACGATCCGACGGACTTCGAGATCGGGCTGCGCCACAACCTGCCAATCGTGCAGGTGATTGGCAAGGACGACAGGATGACCGATGCGGCCGGGAAGTACGCCGGCATGCAGAAGCTGGAGGCCCGCACGGCGCTGGTGGCCGATCTGAGGGAGGGAGGGCTGATCCTGAAGGTCGATCCGCTGCGCCACGCCGTGGGCCACTGCCAGCGCTGTCGCACCGTGGCCGAGCCGCTGGTGATGGAGCAGTGGTACGTTAGGATCAAGCCGTTGGCGGAGCCCGCTATCGAGGCGGTCAGGGACGGCCGGACCAAGATCGTGCCCGAGCGGTTCGCCAAGGTGTACTTCAACTGGATGGAGAACATCCGCGACTGGTGCATCTCCCGCCAGCTGTGGTGGGGCCACCGGATACCGGTGTGGTACTGCGACGACTGCGGCGAGATCATCGTCTCGGTGGAGGACCCGACGGAGTGTTCCGCCTGCCACGGCGCGACGCTGCAGCAGGATCCGGACGTGCTGGATACCTGGTTCTCCTCCGGCCTGTGGCCCATCTCGACCCTGGGCTGGCCCGACGACACCGAGGATCTGCGGAAGTTCTACCCGACCTCCGTGATGGAGACGGGCTACGACATACTGTTCTTTTGGGTCGCCCGGATGATGATGCAGTGCATGGGGATGGTGGGGAAGGAGCCATTCCGCCACGTCTACCTGCACGGCCTCGTCCGGATCGACGGCGAGAAGATGAGCAAGTCCAAGGGCAACGTGGTCAATCCGTTGGCACTGATCGACCAGTACGGAGCCGACGCCCTGCGCTTTGCCCTGGTGACGGGCACCACGCCCGGCAACGACTCCCAGATGTCGATGACGAAGATCGAGGCGAGCCGCAACTTCGCCAACAAGCTGTGGAACGCGGCGCGCTTTGTCGTGTCCAACGTGCCGGACTGGAAGCCGGGCGATCTGAGTGCGCCGATGGCGCTGCCTGAGGAGCCGGGCGCTACCCAGGCGGACCGCTGGATCGTGAGCCGGCTGAACGCGGTGGCCGCGGACACCCAGCGGCTGCTGGAGTCGTGGCAGCTGGGCGAGGCGGCCAGGAACCTGCACGACTTCATCTGGGGCGAGTACTGCGACTGGTACATCGAGATCGCCAAGGTGCAGCTGCGCGAGGCGTCGGCTCCCAGCTCTCAGCCGCCAGCAGCCGGATCCCAGCACTCAGCACTCAGCACTCTGCACACCCCGTCAGCGGAGGTGACGCGCCAGGTACTGGCGTCGGTGCTGGAGCGGGCGCTGCGGCTGCTGCACCCCTTCATGCCGTACGCAACGGAAGAGGTGTGGCAAAGCCTGGTGGGCCGGCCGGCCCAGAAACCCGTGGCCGGGATACCGGCATCCATCATGATCGCCCCGTGGCCCGAGACCGGCGCGCGAGACCGCGATGCGGAGGTCCGCATGGAGCGGGTGATGGAGATCGTCCGAGGCATCCGGAACACCCGTGCTGAGAATGGTGTGGATCCGGCGAAGTTTGTGCCGGTCGTGCTGCTGGCGGGCGAGGAGTCTGGCTTGATGCGCAGCCAGTCGGCGACCATTTCGGCCCTTGCGCGGGTGCAGCCGCTGGAGATCCGGGAAGGGGGCGAGCGACCGAGGCGAGCCCTAACCCTGATCGCGGGTAGCGTGGAGGTCTATCTGCCGCTGGAAGGTCTGTTCGACGTGGCCCAGGAGACGGCGCGGCTGGCCAAGGAGATCGAGTCGACCGAGGGGGATGTTCAGCGGGGCGAGGCGCTGCTGAGCAAGCCCGGCTTTGCGGAGAAGGCTCCAGCCCAGGTGGTGGCGAAGGAGCGAGAGAAGTTGGAGGCGTATAGGGAGCGGCTGGACCGACTGCGGGAGCGGCTGGGGATGCTGAAGGCGTAGCTATCAGCAGTCAGCTATCAGCCGTCAGAAGACGGCTTCCTACGGGTGGGTGATCTGCGGCATCATGGTTCATGAGAGCGGGTGGATATGGTGACAGTGTGAGTCTGTAGCGTCGGGGACGAGCCCCGACGCTACAACTGACACCCCTGTCGTGAACCATGCCTGATCTGCAGCTTGGCGGCCTCCAGGGTATTGCGCAGCAGCACCGCGTTGGTGGTGGGTCCGGTTCCTCCGGGCACGGGGGTTATGGCGCCGGCCACCCCCTTCACAGCCTCGAAGTCCACGTCCCCCACCACTTTACCCTCGACCACGTTGATCCCGAAGTCCAGGACGACGGCGCCTGGTTTCACCATGTCGGCCGTGATCATCCGCGCCTTGCCTATGGCCGCCACCAGGATATCCGCACGCCGCGTCACCTCAGGCAGGTTCCGGGTGCGGGAGTGGCAGACTGTGACGGTGGCGTGCTCCTGGAGGAGAAGGAAGAACATCGGCTTGCCCACGATGTTGCTACGGCCGATTATCACCGCCTCCTTCCCCTTGATCTCGATTCCGGAGCGCTTCAGGAGCTCCAATCCCCCCAGGGGCGTTGCGGGCACGAAGGCCGGCCTCCCCAGGGCCAGCAGTCCGGCGTTGTGCGGGTGGATGCCGTCCACGTCCTTCAGCGGCGAGAGGCGAGAGGTGACCATTTCCTGGTTGAGGTGGGGAGGTAACGGCATCTGGACGATGACACCGTGCACCCTCGCGTCCTGGTTAAGTTCGACAATGGTGCCCCTGAAATCGGCCTCTGAGGTGCCCGCGGGCAGCTGATGGAGGATGCAGACCATCTCGGCGGCCGCGAAAGCCCTTTCGATGCGCTTGACGTAGGCGGTGGCGGCGGGGTCGTCGCCCATCTGGACGATGGCAAGCTGGGGAGTGATCCCGTACTCTCTCTTGAAGTTGAACAACTCCTGGGCCAGTTCGGCCCTGATCTGCTCGGCCACAGGCTGACCCCGCAGCAGTTGCACTGTCATGTGCCCCTCCCTCACCGTTGTGCTGAGTGTCGTGTGCTGAGCGCCGTGTGCTGATTGCTTCGATCCCAACGGGATGTGCAGGATAACCTGGACATGCAGGATCGGGAACGATGAATTTGGTTCCTATCCTGTTTCTTCCGCCTCGTCTCCCCGTGTCCCTCGCATCGGCTACAGACGGGCGGTGCCCTCCTGGACGGCTGTCTCCACCTTCTCGTGGAGCCCGGGGAGGAGGGCCTGAGCCTGGCGGTTCAGGTCGGCCGCTGCCGCGCGGTCCTTCACACCCCTCAAGTTGATGTCCACGTTGATTACCGCGCCCCTGAGAGCCCCTTCAGCCAGAAAGGCGGCCATTGCCACGTCGCCAATGGCCTGCACGTTGGTGGTTCTGGCTGCCGGCCGCGCCAGCTCTATCACCTCGGCGCAGAGGCGAGCGATCTCCAGCGGCACACAGCTGGCCTCCAGGGTCGCCTCCTCGATGTGGGCGGCACGGGCCTGCTTCTCTTCATCGGTCCCCTTGGGCAGGAGGTATCCGTCCATAATCTTGCCGAAGGCTTGGGCGTCGGCATCCACGAGCTCGTGGAGCCGAACCCTCAGCTCCTCCGACCGCTTCAGGATGCCCTGCACCTCCTCCTGGACCGCAGCGTACTTCGGTTTCCCAATGGTCAGATTGGACACCATGCTGATCAAACCGGCAGCCATGGCGCCGGCCAGCGCGGCGATCCCGCCGCCTCCCGGTGTTGGTGAGGACGAGGATAACATCTCCAGGAACCGGTCGATGGGCATGGTTCCCAGGGAACCAGGGGTCTCGTTCGCGCTCAATGAGCTACCTCCACGATGGTGACGTCGGCTGTCGGCTATCAGCCGCGTACGGGATGGCAACATGGGGTCCGCGGCCGATTATATATTCCATGTGGAAGCCGCCACAAGGGATCCGGCAATCGCTCAGTAGGCGAGGCTGTCTCAACCCGCCCTGCCACACGGTGCCCCGTTCAGGGGCATGGGCGACTCCTGGAACGAGTGTGGGGCCGCCATTGCGCCCGCGGCCCTTGGGCCATAGAATCGCGGGATGCCCCGGCACGACGCGTCGCCCGGGGGCGGGAGGCCCGTGAAGGCAAACGGCAGAAAGGCAGTGAGGATGGTAGAAGTGATGAAGTTGGCCATTGTTGGCGGTACTCTCATCGACGGAACCGGCAAGGATCCGGTGCGCGATGCTGTTGTGTTAGTGGAGGGGAAGACCGTCAAAGGGGTGGGGCGGAAAGGCCAGTTGGGCATTCCTAACGGGTGCCGCGTCGTGGACGCCACCGGAAAGACGGTGACGCCCGGCCTGATCGACAGCCACCTGCACATCTCCAGCACCACCATGAGCGTGGAGAAGAGGCTGTTCACCCATAAGACCGTGGAGCTCTTCCGAACCGCGGAGATGATGAAGCGGACCCTACACTCAGGCATCACCACCATCAGGGATGCAGGTACGCTGGCCGATGTCGGCTTGCGTCAGGCCGTGGAGATGGGTCTGGTTGAGGGGCCGAGGCTGATTGTGTCCGGCGGGATCGGCCAGACCGGGGGACACTTCGACCAATACTATCCCCACGACCTCTCGGTGCCGTTCCACGACATCCCTATCTGCGATGGTGTGCCCGCGGTGCAGGAGGCGACCCGCCGGCTGCTGCGGACAGGGGTGGATTTCATCAAGGTGTGCACCACGGGTGGAGTGCTCTCTCCGGCGGACTCTCCTACCTACACGGAGTGGACAGTGGATGAGTTGAAGGCGATGGTGTACGAGGCGAAGGCCAGGGACAAAGAGGTGATGGCCCACGCCGAGGGGAATCAAGGGATTAGGAACGCCATCCTTGCCGGCATATGGTCCGTGGAGCACGGCAGCTACCTGGACGACGAGACGATCAGGATGTTCCTGGATACCGGCACCTACCTGGTGCCTACCCTCTTCATAGTCGAGGAGGTGGCGGCAAACGCGGACAGCATGGGTCTCTCAGCGGTCGCGAAGGAGAAGATCAAGACGATCAAGAAGATTCACTCCGAGAGCTTCATGCGGGCCGCCGCGGCTGGGGTTCGGATTGCTACCGGCACCGATTCCTGCACCGATGCCATGCACGGCAAGAACGCCAGGGAGCTGGAGTGGATGGTTCACTACGGCTTCAGCCCGATGCAGGCGATCGTGGCCGCGACGAAGACCGCCGCGGAGGTGTGCCGAGTGGCGGACGTGACCGGCACCCTGGAGCCCGGGAAGATGGCCGACCTGCTTGTGGTGGACGGCGATCCCCTGGCGGACGTCGCCGTTTTACAGAAGAGTGAGCTGCTGTCGCTGGTGATGAAGGAAGGGACTGTCTACGTGGATAGGCTGTCCTAACAGGCGAGGATTTGGAGTGCGGTTACCTCTTGCGGAGGCGTGGGTCCAGGGCATCCCGCAGGCCATCGCCCATCAGGTTGAAGGCCAGCACTGTGATGAAGATGGCGATGCCGGGGAAGGTGGCCATGTTGGGGTTGGAGAAGATGTAGTTGCGGCCCTCCCCCAACATGCTGCCCCACTCAGGAGTGGGCGGCTGAACCCCCAGTCCCAGGAACCCCAGTCCGGCGGCCAGTAGAATTGCGGAGCCGAGGGACAACGTTGCCTGGACGATCACCGGCGCCATGGTGTTGGGAAGGATGTGGCGAAGGATGATTACTCGGTCGTTCTGTCCAAGGGCCCGAGCCGCCTCGATGTAGGTCAATTGGCGGACGCTCAGGGTTGAGGCTCGAACCAGTCGAACGAAGGATGGGGTGGCGCTGATACCGACGGACAGGATCACGTTTTCCAGTCCCACCCCCAGGACTGCCACCAGCGACAGGGCCAGCAAGAAGCCGGGAAAGGATAGGAGGATGTCGATGAAGCGCTGGATGAGCATGTCTGCCCATCCGCTGTAGAAGCCGGAGATGGCTCCCAGTGGCACTCCAATCGCAAGCCCTATCGCCACCGCCACGAAACCTATGGAGAGGGAGTAGCGGCCGCCGTAGATGATCCGCGCAAGGATGTCCCTGCCAAGGTAGTCGGTGCCGAGGGGATGGGACAGCGACGGATCCAGGAGTGCATCCCTAAGGATTTGCTTTAGCGGGTCGTACGGCGTCACCAGGGGCGCCGCGATGGCGAGGACAGCGCACGCTGCTAGTACTACCAGCCCGATGAAGGACGCCTTGTGCTTCCGCATTTCGTGCAGCAAGCGTAGATTGTCTGAAGCGTCGGGGCGCTCCGACGATTGGGCCTTCGTCAGTGCACTAGCTGCCATAGTGGATTCTTGGATCGACGTACGCATAAAGGACATCCACAGCGAGATTAACCAGGATGAACAGGGAGGAGAATGTGAGGGTAATACCCTGCACCACGGGGTAGTCGCGGGCGAAGATAGAGTCCACCAGCAGCTGGCCAATTCCCGGCCAGCCAAACACCGTCTCGGTGAGCACCGCGCCGCCCAGGAGGGTCCCGAACTGGAGCCCCACAATGGTGACCACGGGCAGAAGCGCGTTGCGCAGGGCGTGAACGTATAGAACCACTCGCTCATGTAGCCCCTTCGATCGGGCGGTCTGTACGTAGTCTTGCCGCAGTACCTCCAGCATGCTTGAGCGCGTCATCCGAGCGATCAACCCCACCACGAAGCTCGCCAGCGTGAAGGAGGGGAGGACAAAGCTGAGAGGCTGGTCGGCTCCAGCGGCCGGGAACCACTGCAAATTGATGGCGAATACGACGATCAGCATCAGCCCGAGCCAGTAAACCGGCATGGAGACGCCGAAGAGGCTCGCGGCGGATACCAGGTAGTCGACCCTGGAATTGTGGTGAGTGGCGGCGATCACCCCTGCTATCACGCCGATGGCGGTGGCTAGTACGATGGCTACCAGCGCAAGCTCCACGGTGTAGGGAAGCCTGGCCATCACCTCCTGGCCAACCGGCTGGGAAGAGCGTGCAGACTGGCCCAGATCGAGATGGGCCAGCCTGGTTATGAATGTCACGAACTGCGTGCCCACCGGCTGATCCAGCCCCAGGGAGTGGCGGATCATCTCCACGTCCGCCTCGCCGGCCTGCGCCCCAGCGATGGTGCGGGCGGGGTCGCCCGGGAGCATCCGGAGCATCAGGAACACGACGATCGCCACCCCCAGAAGGGTGGGGACCGCCGCGATGAGTCGTTGAACGATGTACTTGAGCACTGGCCACCAACCAACTGCCGCCCGACGGTCGGCCAGGGAAGATGCCTACCCCGGCCGCCCATCGATAGGGCCTGTTTCGACTTAAACGGGCTCGGCGTAGATGCAGGAGAACTTCTCGTTGGGTATGGAGCCTACGCCCTTAATCTTGGCGCTGTAGATGATCGGGAACTTCTGGACCCACAGGAAGAGCCATGGCGCGTCGTCCATCACGATCTTGTTGGCCGCGGCGTACTGCTGCGCCCGCTCCTGCTCGTTGGTGTTCTTGATGGCCTTGTCCAGAAGATCCTCTACCTCGGGATTGGTGTAGTGGGAGGAAGAGAGACCCGCGGGTGGCCAGTTGCTCTTCTGGAACTGGACCATCGCCTGAGCGGCATCCAGGAAGCCCGGGGCCCAGCCGAGGACGTGCAGGTCGGCCGTGGATTTCTCAGCTGTGGTGATGGCCGTTGCCTGGTAGGTCGGCCAGTCCATGGTGGAGCCCTCGCACTCGATCCCCACGTCCTTGAAGTTCCCGATGATGGCCTGGGCGAAGGCGGCATCCCCGACGTAGCGGCCGGTGGAGTAGTACATCTTCAGCTTGGTGCCTTCCCAGCCGCCCTCTTTGATCATCTGCTTCGCCTTGGCAGGGTCGTAGGCGTATGCGCCGACCTTGCTGTAGCCGAACAGCATGGGGGAGAGGGGAGCATCCATCACGTCGCCCGCGCCGTAAAGGATGGTCTTGATGATCCCTTCCTTGTCCACGGCGTAGTTGAGGGCCTGGCGGAACTTCTTCTCTTTGACCGGGGTTGAGCGGCTGACGTCGAACGCCATGAAGATAGTTCGGTTGCTGGGGGCGAGCAGCACCTTAACCTGGTTGTTGGACAGCAGCTTCGGGATGTCCGACATGGGTGGGGAGATGATGATCTCCGCCTGGTTGGCCAGCACGAGGCTCTCGCGGGTGGCCGCCTCGGGCACTATCTTGAACTGGACGGTCTGGTAGTAGGGCAACTTACCCCAGTACTTCTCGTTGCGGGTGAGCACCAGCTCGGACCCCTTGGTTCGGCTCTTGTAGACGTACGGGCCGGTGCCAACGGGCTGGTCGTTGTAGGTAGCGGGGTTGGACTTGGCCAAGTTGGGCGAGACGATGTTGTAAGGAGTGACCGCAAGAGCGGAAATAAAGGGCGGGAAGACGTTCTTCAAGGTAAACTTGACCGAGCTGGCGTCCACGGCCGTCACCGACTCGACCACATCCATGGGGGAGCGGAGCGGCACTTTCATATCCTTGTTGAGCACGCGGTCCCAGCTCAGCTTAACTGCATCCGCATTGAAGGGAGCGCCGTCGTGGAAGGTCACGCCCTGGCGAAGCTTGAAGGTGTAGCTCTTGCCGTCCGGGGCCATAACCCAACTCTCGGCCAGGCAAGGGTGAATCTTGCTGTCCTCACCCAGGGACACCAGCGGCTCGCACATGTAATCCACGATGTTCTGAATGGTCGTGGTGGTCTGGCCAACGGGGTCCAAACTGTCCGGGTCCACGCCGATGGCGATGCGCAGCGTCTCGGTCCCCACCTTGGCCGGAGCCGCGGCGGCGGCTGCAGGTGCGGCTGTGGGTGCGCCCGCGGAGCTCTGGGTTGCCACCGCTGCTGGTGCAGACGCGCCCTTTGCAGGGGCAGTTGTCGGGCTCGGCGCGTTGGATGGCGCGCAAGCGGCCAGCAACACGACGCCCCCGGCACCCAGTGCGGCCTTGAGGAAAGATCGGCGGTTCAATCGGTGGGCAGCCTCGGCCACGGGGTTGTCCCTCTCGTCCATGTGACTCCTCCCTAGTATAATGGCACCAACTTGACCTACAAGTGTAACGCAAAACGTGGCGAACCCGTGTCGCCAGGAGATTCTGAACCGAGGTGGCAGCCATACTTGAGGGCGGGCTGTTGAGGAAGGATTCCCGGTTGCTCTGACTCCTGCCGAGGCCCGCCAGGGAGGCTGCCCTTGAGAGCGCCCGAGCCACAAATGGCCCGCTGTCTGGCGCTGCAACCGTGGCTATGATGATAGCAGGCCCCACATTACTCGTCAAGTTGAACTTGCCAGTTCGCCGGGGCAACCAACCACCAAGAACCAAGACACAAAGATGGACAGTCGTTATACAATTGGCCCTCGAAATTTCCGTGGAACCCAGGAGGGGTGCTATGAAGGTAGGCTTCATCGGCCTTGGCCGGATGGGGAAACCTATGGCGATCAACCTCATCAGAAAGGGGTTCGATCTGACGGTACACAACCGCAGCCAGGCCGTGGTTGAGGAGTTGTCTGCCTTGGGGGCGGATGTCGCTGCTTCACCCGCAGACGTGGTGGTGGCCACCGAGGTCGTGCTTACCTGCCTTCCCAGCCCCGAGACGGTGGAGTCGGTCTACCTCGGAGCGAGCGGCCTTCTGCCTGCCTCGCGTTCCGGCCAGATCCTGGTGGACCACAGCACGGTCAGCCCGCAGAGCAGCCGCCGGATCCACGCTCTCGCGGCAGAGCGTGGGGTAGATTTTCTGGATGCGCCGATCAGCGGCGGCGTTCCCCGCGCTGAGGACGCGACCCTGACCATCATGGTCGGGGGTGACGCAAAAGTCCTTCGCAGGGTGGAGCGGCTGTTCTCGGCACTGGGAGACAGGGTAGTTCACGTGGGCGGCCCCGGCACCGGTAGCGTGGTAAAGCTGGTCAACCAGCTGTTGGTTGGAGTTCACACCCTGGCTGCTCTCGAGGCGTTGGTATTTGGAGTGAAGGCGGGGGCTGATCCGCAAAAGCTGCTGGAGGTGGTGGAGTCCAGCTTTGGCGCAAGCGCGATGTTCAGCCGGGCTGTGCCAATGGTACTGGAGCGGCAGTTTGGCTCCGCCACGGACGTGCGCATCCTGAGCAAGGATATGGGGCTGATCACCGAGTTGGCCAAGGAGCTTCCTGTGAGGCTGCTGTTGGGGGCGCTGGCCGAGCAGCTGTTCGACGAGGGAATGGGGCTTGGGCTGGGCAACAACGATATCGTCTCGCTGGTGCAGCCGTTGGAACGGATCGCGGGTGTGGAGGTGAAGTGAGCCCGATCTCGCCCTCCAATTTTGATTGCACGGGGGCCTGGCTGAAAGGTATAATTCCGCCGTGTGGCTACCTCAACAAGTATTCCAGTTAATCGAGCAAAAAAGGAAACGATGGCGTATAATACGGGAGAGGATTCTTCCAGCCGCGAGGGTTCCGTCCCTAAGCGGGATGGGATGCCGGTCGAGTTCGCCAGGCCCGATCTGGACCGTGAGCAAAGGAAGGGCGTGCCGGAGGTCCTTCTGGCGCAGGGAAAGCGCCACGAAGATGTTCTGGCCATCGCCCGCCAGTTCGTGAATCGCACCGGACGGGCCATTATCAGTCGGGTGGATGAGCAGTTGGTGCCGAAGCTGCAGTCGGATTTCGACGACTGCGATCTATCGGAGCACCATCCGTCCGGAATGGTGGTGATCAAGCGTCACGGGTACTGGCTGCGCCCCACGGGCGGGAAGGTAGGCGTGGTGACGGCTGGTACTTCCGACGTTCCGGTGGCTGAGGAGGCCAGGATAATTGCGTCGGAGATGGGTTGTGACGTTCACGCTGTCTACGACGTAGGCGTCGCAGGTATCCACAGGCTGTTCGAGCCGCTGAGGACCCTGGTTGAGGACTTAGGGGTGGATGTACTGGTGGTGGCTGCAGGGATGGACGGCGCACTGCCCTCTGTGGTGGCCGGACTGGTGGATGTGCCGGTGATCGGCCTCCCCACCTCGGTGGGCTACGGCCTGGGTGGCAATGGGATTGCTGCTTTGATGAGCATGCTACAGACCTGCTCACCCGGTCTCACAGTGGTGAACATAGATAACGGTGTGGGAGCTGGCGCGACGGCTGCGCTGATCGCCAATCGGATGGCCAGGGTTCGGGCCGCCGTTTGACGGCCTTCCGTTCGGAGTCGAATGGGTCCGGGCGTTCTCGAAGGAGTTTCTCGATGTATCAGTTAGTGTTTCGCGAGGATTTGGCCCCTCGCATCCACCTCTTCCGCGTTGCGGCCCCCTTCGTTGCCAGGAAGGCCAAGGCTGGACAGTTCATCATCCTCAGGACAGACGAGGCTGGCGAGCGCATCCCTCTCACCATCGCCGACTTCGATCGGGCTCAGGGAACCATCACTGTCGTCTTCATGGAGGTGGGCAAGACCAGCGCGAAGCTGGCAACTGTTCAGCAGGGTGACAGCTTGGTGACCTTCACCGGCCCGCTGGGAATGCCCACCGAAACCGAGAACTTCGGCACCGTCTGCTGCGTGGGCGGCGGCTTCGGCACGGCAACCATCTATCCCATCGCCAAGGCGATGAAGGAGGCCGGCAACCACGTGATCTCCGTAATCGGCTTCCGCAACAAGGATCTGATGTTCTGGGAAGATAAGATGCGCTCTGTCAGCGACGAGGTGATCGTCTGCACCGACGACGGCTCCTACGGCCGAAAGGGGTTGGTCACCGAGCCCGTCAAGGAGTTGTGCGAGGCCGGCAAGTTGAACCGTGTGGTGGCCATCGGTCCGATCCCCATGATGAAGTTCACATCGAAGGCCACTCAGCCCTTCGGGGTTCCCACCATAGTGAGCCTGAACCCGGTGATGGTCGACGGCACCGGTATGTGCGGTGCCTGTCGGGTGTCGGTGGGCGGCGCGACGCGCTTCGTCTGCGTCGACGGTCCGGATTTCGACGGCCACAAGGTGAACTGGGACGAGCTATCCGCCCGCAACCAGATCTACAGGGAGAACGAGAAGCTGGCAATGGAGCTCTGGCAATGTGAAAGTTGCGCTGATGAGACTAAGTAACTATCTCAAATCGGGAACGTAGTGTGCTCTTCCGCGAGCGGGAGGCACGCGATGACCATAGCGACGACTGTAACGGCGACGAAACTGGAGTCGACCAAGACCTCCGATCAGCTGCCGACTATCTGGCAGGTGCCGGATGACTTGTGGGCCGAGGCCAAGGCGATCCTGGACCAGTACGATCCGGCCAAACGTGTTGGTCGCAAGCGCATCGACCAGCGCAAGGCCCTGGATGGGATCATCTTTCCCATGCGCAGCGGCTGCCAGTGGAACCAACTGCCCACGGAGTTTGGGGACGACAGCTCCGTCCATCGGACCTTTCAGCGGTGGCGGCGGCTGAGCATTTTCGACCGGATATGGGCCAGACTGCAGATCCAGTGCGATGAACTGGGCGGCGTTGACTGGGAATGGCAGGCGGCCGACACGATGCTGGGCAAGGCCCGTTTGGGGGGGGCCTGGTTGGCCCGAACCCGACAGACCGGGCAAAGAAGGGCACAAAGAAGAGCCTTCTAGTCGAAGCCGATGGAGGGCCTCTGGCCGTGGTGGTAGCTGGAGCCAATGTCCATGACACCAAGCTGCTGGCCGCCACCCTGGATGCCATCGTGGTCGAGCGTCCGCAGCCCACGGAAGAGGAGCCCCAGAACCTGTGCCTGGACAAAGGCTACGACAACCCGACCGGCCACCGAGCCGTTGCCGAGCACGATTACACGCCGCACATTCGACGAATCGGCGAGGAGAAGAAAGCTCCAGACGGCGAGAAGCGGTATCCCGCTCGCCGATGGGTGGTCGAGCGGACTCTGGCCTGTGCTCTGTTGTGGTACCGTCGGCTCTGGCGGCTGTCATTTTGAGATAGTTACTTAGTGAGGAACCTTGGGCGCGACTCAACGTCTTCGTGGTCGGTCAGCCCGGATTCTTTCATTCCCCCCAGCGGAGAGGCCTATTGTGACACCTCAGCAATATGAAATCGCGGCCCAGGCCTCCTCCGGGTTGGAGGCCCGACCGGTGAACAGCATCCCCAGCGCCAGCAGCCCCAGCAGTGCATCCTCGGAGGAAGCGGTGAGCCGGTACTCGGCCTGAAACTTCCGGGCGATAAGCCCCCGAAGCTGCCCCATCTTCTGCGCGAGCCCCCCTGAGAACACCAGGCTGCCCCACTCCCGCCCCGGCGATAGCTGCAAGGCGCAGCCGTGGTAGTTCTCCGCCATGTTCTGGAAGGCCGCCCGGAAGATGTGGCCCACGGTGAGGTTCTCATCGCCGATGTTGGCGATCTCGCCCCGGTCGCCGCAGGGCCCCAGGAAGAAGGCCAGGTTGGCTCGCAGATCTGTCTCCTCGATGATCTCGGCCTGGCGAGCAGCGTAGCCCCATGGATCTCGAAGCTCGACCCCCTCCGCGCGAGCCAGTTCGGTGAGCAGGTGCATCAGCAGATCCAGGGAGCGGCCGGCCGGTATGTGGGTGATGGTCTTGTAATAGCGGCCATCGGCGGAGGGGCGGGTGCGGTACGCCTCCCCGTACTCTGGCCTGGGGGTAAGCAGGCTGACCTGGGAGCCGGTGGAGACGTTGAGCCACAGCTCTCGCGGCTTCAGAAAGGTGCCGGCCAGGGCGACCTGCTGGTCGCCGATGGGGGTGTAGCAGGGGACATCCCGATTCCCGAGCCGCAGGGTGCCGACCACCTCGCCGCTTCGGCGCAGTGTAGGCCAGGTCAAGCCACCCAAGCCCAGCCTGTCCAGGACGGCGTGGTGCCACTCCATCGTCTCTACGTTAAGGGCGCCGTGGGCCGAGCCGTTGGTCGGGTCGCTCCCCGGAGCCGTGCCGCGGAGGTTGGCGACGACGAAGTCGCCCAGGTTGGCGGGGATGGCACCTTGGGGGAGGTTTCCTTCCTCCGCCATCCAGGCGAGGAAGCTGATGGGAAGCCCAGGCCGCAGCTCGTTGCCCAGCTGAAGCCGCTCCTCGGGGCTGATCTGCTCGGCCAGCAGGTCGAAGTGGGACCCCCTCCCTGACGGGTGGGTGGCCAGGGGACGCTGGTCGCGCCAGCCGATGCAGTTGGAGAGGGGACGGCCTGAGTCGTCGGCCAGCACCAGGCTGCTCATCTGGTTGCTAACCACCAGTCCGGCGCAGGCCGGCGCGAAGGGGATCAGCTCGTCCAGCAGTTGCCGGGTGGCCGCGACGATCTGGCCGGGGTCGTACTCGTTCCAGAGGGGCGGGAGCCCGGGAATTGGATCGGGGAAGGGAACCCTGCGGATGTGGCCAATACCGGGCGGATCCAGATCCAGCACGGCGCCCTTCAGGAAGGAGGTCCCAAGATCGATGCCGATCAGCTGCATAGCGCTTACGTTCCTACAAGGGCAGGATATCCGAACCCGAGACGATGGGGCGGAACTAACGTCCCTGTTTCTCGGCGCTCTGGAACGGCCGCACCAGTCGCTGGATGAGACTTTCAATCGCGTCCAGCGGACTGGAGCAGAGGCCGGAGTGGACAGGCGAGGTCTGAACCATGGTGCTGCGGGGCGCAACCAGCCAGTGGAAGCGCTCGGGCTGGGACAGTTGGCCGATTGGGCCAGCCTGAGGGCCGCCGGCACAGATCAGCACCATGGCCTCCAACTCCTTCTGAACGAGGGCGACGTCCAGATCCGGCGCCAGCGCTGTCAGCCGCTGGAGGTCCAGATCGATCCTCGCCTGAAGGAAGCGGCGGGTGCGGGAGAAGAGGATCACGCCGGCGTTGATGAACTCCCCCCGTTCCACCCTGGGCACGACCCGGATTACCGCGTAGTCATACGAGGCGAGAGCGGGCATTGCGTGCCTCCTCTACAAAGAGGTATGAAGCCTCCAGCCGGCCCTGCAGGAACTCCAGGTAGGCGGAGCGGACTGCATCGGGGCCTGTGGGCGCCTCGCCCTCCAGCCAACTATCCGGGACGGCGGCGATGATTCCGCTTAGAACGGCCGGGGTCAATTTCGGCTTCAGTTCGGCGTCGGCCTCGGCGATCGCGGCCGCGCTGGGTAGCAGGACGTGATCCCGAATGGCCGGGAACGGGTTGCGGCTGGCTGCCATGTAGCCGTTCCAGTTGTGGTGGAAGTACAGCGCGGCGCCGTGATCGATCAGCCAGAGACGTCGGTGCCACATCAACATGTTGGTGTTGCGGGCCGTGCGGTCCACGTTGGTCACGTAGCTGTCGAACCAGACGATGGTGGAGGCGAGGGTCGGGTCCACGGGCGGCGCGGCCAGGGGATCGAAGTCCAGGGAGCCAGGCAGGTAGTCCAGTGCCAGGTTCAGCCCCTCGCTGGCCGAGATGAGGGCCCGGATCTCGTAGTCCGGCTCCGATCTTCCCAGGACCGGGTCCAGCTCCACCAGTACGATCTCCGGAACCGGCAATCCCAGGGCGCGACCGATCTCGCCGGCCACAAGCTCGGCGATCAGCGCCTTCGGCCCCTGCCCTGCCCCCCTGAACTTGAGGACGTAGCTCCCGTCGTCGTCGGCGTCCACTATGGCGGGGAGGGATCCCCCCTCGCGCAGTGGGGTGACGTAGCGGGTAGCTCTAACGGTGCGCAGCAATGTGCCTTCCTTTTAGGGTAATAATACAACGAAAATGGTGTGGCGCCTCTACCCGATCTTGGCGTCGATCTCGCCGAAGTTTCGGCCTCGCGGCATCACGAAGAGACAATGG
>Ga0209638_1001165_pt1 | contig 16918 bp, 15 predicted proteins | sample BarGraNGADG00211_FD_184490 | JGI IMG/M metagenome (GOLD analysis project Ga0209638, IMG submission 184490) | Arctic peat soil microbial communities from Barrow, Alaska - Barrow Graham LP Ref core NGADG0002-211 (SPAdes) (version 2) | ecosystem: Environmental > Terrestrial > Soil > Wetlands > Peat...
ACGCCCGGCGGCAACTACCAGCAGGGCGTGGCCGAGTTGATGGCCGCGGGCGTGCTGGCCGACCTGGGCCCGGGCCTGTTCCGGCTGACGGTGGTCCACGCCGACCAGTGCGCCCTATGGCGCGGCGGACCCTGCGACTGTGCGCCGGAGTTCGAGTTGAAGGCGGAGGAGGGATAGAGATGAACGGATTGCAGCATAAGAACCCTGAGCAGCTGGAGGCCGATATAACCCAGTTGAAGGTACTGAGCCGCCAGGTTTATCTGGACTTGCAGCGCGCAAAGGCTCGCGGGGACGCGGAAGGGGTAAAGCAGCTCCGGCAATGGATTTTCGACCTGACCTACCAGCAGGGGGAGCTCGCGGTTGAAGCTGGATTCCCCCCACCGCGATGGCTGGCCGAGCTGCGCGCTCGTCCCGAACGGGAGCTCTGTCCGGCTAGCGGGACAACCGCTCCAAGTCTGCATCGACCATCATCTCGACGAGGCCGCGGAAGCTCACCTTCGGCTCCCAGCCGAGCTTCGCCTTCGCCTTCGCGGGGTAGCCGAGAAGCAGGTCGACCTCGGCGGGACGCACGAACTTCGGGTCAACGACAACGTGCCGCTCCCAGTCGAGCCCGATGCGGCCGAAGGCGATCTCGCAGAACTCGCGGACCGTGTGTGTCTCGCCCGTTGCGAGGACATAGTCGTCCGGTTCGTCGGCCTGCAGCATCCGCCACATGCCCTCCACGTAGTCGCCGGCAAAACCCCAGTCGCGCTTTGAGTCGAGATTGCCGAGGCGCAACTCGCTCGCCTTGCCGAGCTTGATCTTGGCGACCCGGTCAGTGATCTTCCGCGTCACGAACTCGAGGCCCCGGCGCGGCGACTCATGATTGAACAGGATGCCATTGGATGCATGCATCCCGTACGACTCGCGGTAGTTCTGCGTGATGAAGAAACCATACACCTTGGCGACGCCGTACGGTGAGCGCGGGTGGAACGGTGTGGTCTCCGTCTGCGGCACCTCGTGCACCAGACCGTACATCTCCGAGGTCGCAGCCTCGTAGAAGCGCGCATCCGGCTTCGCACGACGGACCGCCTCGAGGATGCGGGTCACGCCGATCCCATCCACGTCCCCGGTCGAGACGGGCACGGTCCACGAATCACCGACGAACGACTGGGCGGCGAGGTTGTATACCTCGTCGGGCTGCGACGCCTCGACCGCATCGATGAGCGACGTCTGGTCGGTCATCTCCCCCGTAAGCAGCGTCAGCCGGTCGAGGATATGGTCGATGCGCTCGGTGGAGGGCGTTGCCGCCCGACGCACGAGACCGTAGACCTTGTAGCCCTTGCCGAGCAGCAGCTCTGCGAGGTAGGAACCGTCCTGACCGGTGATACCGGTTATGAGGGCTGTGCGCGACATCGGACTCCCCCTTCGATCGTGTCGAAACCTGCTAGATGTGATGCGCGGTGTTCCGCTCATCGTAGCCGGTGCGATTGGCTTCCCACCACTCGACCGTGCGCCGTATGCCCTCGTCGAATGGAACCCGCGCCTCGAAGTCGAAGTACTTCTTGGCGCGGCTGACATCGAGCTTGCGCCTCGGTTGGCCGTTGGGCTTGGTCGTGTCCCAGGTGATCTCGCCCGCGTACCCGACGTGCTTGGCGATGAGTTCGGCGAGATCCTTCATGGAGATCTCCCAGCCGGCGCCGAGGTTGACCGGCTCGGCGTCATCGTACCGCTCCGCGGCCAGCGCGATCGCCCGCGCGCAGTCCTCGACGTAGAGGAATTCCCGCGTCGGGGATCCGTCGCCCCATAGGACGACCGCCTCGCCGCTGTCGCGCGCGGTGATCATCTTGCGGATCATCGCAGGGATGACGTGGCCCGACTCGAGATCGAAGTTGTCGCGGGGGCCGTAGAGGTTGACCGGCAGCAGGAAGATCCCGTTGAAGCCGTACTGCTGGCGATATGCCTGACACTGGACCAGCATCATCTTCTTCGCCAAGCCGTAGGGCGCATTGGTCTCTTCGGGGTAGCCGTTCCAGAGGTCCTCCTCGCGAAACGGTATCGGCGCGAGTTTGGGGTACGCGCAGATGGTGCCGAGCGCTACGAACTTCGAAACGCCGACGCGCCGCGCTTCCTCGATGAGCTGGATGCCCATCATCGCGTTGTCGTAGAAGTACCGCCCGGGGTTGGCCATGTTGGCACCGATGCCGCCGACGACCCCCGCGAGATGGATGACCATGTCAGGCTTCGCGACATTCAGCATCCGGAGGATGTCGTCGCGCTGGGTGAGGTCGTACTCGGGGTGCTCGGGTACGAAGACGTTTCGCGCGCCTCGCCGCTCCAGCTCGGCGACCAGATAGCCCCCCAGGAACCCTGCACCGCCGGTGACACACACACGCTTGTCCGCCCAGAAGGTCATGCTGGATCCCTCGCTCACTGAGTATCCCGTCCCCAGTCGTCCTCGATGCGAACGATGTCGTCCTCGCCCAAGTACTCGCCCGCTTGCACCTCGATCACCTGGAGCGGGACCTCGCCGCAGTTCTCGATACGATGCACCATGCCCATCGGGATGAAGATGCTCTCGTTCACGTGTACCTCGACCTGCTTGTCATCACGGGTCACGATCGCCGCTCCGGCCAGGACTACCCAGTGCTCGCTGCGGTAGCGGTGGCGCTGCAGGCTCGGTTTCGCGCCGGGCTTGATCTCCAGGAGCTTGATCTGATAGCCGGAGCCTTTCAGCAGAGTGGTCCACGAGCCCCACGGACGCAGACTCACCTTTGGCTGTGTGACCTCCGGCGAACCCAGCGCCTTGAGTGCATCGACCACGAGGCGCACATCCTGCACGCGATCCTTCGGCAGCACGAGCGTGGCGTCCGCCGTGTCGACGACGATGAGATCGCTCACCCCGAGTGTCGCAACCAGGCGGTCCGTCGAGTACACGATGCTGTCGCGGCTGTCGATGTCCACGCCCCGGCCGATCCGAATGACGCCGCTCGCATCGGACTCGGCGACATCCTCGAGCGCCAGCAGAGAGCCTACGTCGCTCCAGTCCAGCGGCGCCGGGATGACCACCACACGGTCCGAGCGCTCCATGATCGCCACGTCCACGGACACGGAGGCGATGGTCTCGAACGCGGCGCGGGCCTCGTCTCCGTTGCGCTCGAACGCGGGCAGCGCCGCGATGTCGCGCACCACGTCCGCGATGTGCACCGTGCTGCCGCCTGCGGCCTCCAACTCCTCGAGCACTCGCGAAGCTTTCATGACGAACATCCCGGCGTTCCAGAGGTACTGGCCGCTCGCGACGTAGCCCTCGGCCCGCGCCAGATCCGGCTTCTCGACGAACTCGGCCACGACGTGCGGCGTCACGGCCCCGACCGCGAATCTCGGAAGCGCTTCCGCCGCTCTGATGTAGCCGTAGCCTGTGTCCGGCCTCGTCGGCGTGATCCCGATCGTGACGAGCCATCCCTCCGCAGCCGCCGCCGAGGCAGCATGGATGCAGTCCGCCCACACGTCGCCGTCCTCCAACAGGTGGTCCGACGGCAGCACCACCATGATCGCGTCCGGATCCTCCAGCACGAGCGTGGCAGCCGCGAGCGCAATAGCGGGCGCTGTGTTGCGAACGGACGGTTCCTGGATGTAGCGCACGTGGTGCAGTTCGGCGTCCGACTGCGCGATGAGATGGTCTCGGAGCTCGTCGAACAGTCGCTCGTTCGTGACCACGGTCACGCCGGCACCCCCACCCGTGAAGGGCAGGATCCGGTGCACGGCCTGCGCGATGAGCGACTCCGTGCCGAACGTCGACAGCAGTTGCTTCGGGCTCAGCTCGCGAGAGAGCGGCCAGAAGCGCCGGCCCGATCCCCCGGCCAGCACAACGGCGTGCAAGTGCGTGCCGGACGACATGGTTGCTCCTGTGGGTCGTGCGGCCTCTCCGGCCACTCTACCGCAACACCCTCGCGCTCGCCGCGCACCGCGGGAGGAGCCGCAGGTGCCGGCGGTTCACTCCACCGTCGGGACGAACCTCGCCAGCGCGTCGCGCCAATCCGGCATCGTCACGCCCAGCGCGGCGGCCTTCGAGCAGTCCAACACGGAGTTGGCGGGGCGCGCCGCCTTGCTCGGGAAGGTCGACGCCGGCACGGGCAGCACCTCCACGGAGCCCAGCCCCGCCAGGCGCAGGATCTCGCGCGCCATCTCGTCGCGGGTGCAGGTGCCGCTGCCCACGAGGTGGAAGATGCCGCGGGCGCGCGCATCGAGCAGGTCCAGGATGCCCGCGGCCAGGTCCAGCGTGTAGGTCGGCGAACCCACCTCGTCGTTGACGACGGTGATGGCGATGCTGCCGCGGGCGCGCCCGAGGATCTTGGTCGGGAAGTTGGCGCCGTAGGGGCCGAACACCCATGCGGTGCGCACGATCAGCGCGGTCGGGTTCGCGGAGAGCACGACGCGCTCCCCCGCCAGTTTCGACAGGCCGTAGACGGACAGCGGGTTCGGCTCATCGTCCTCGGTGTACGGGCCGTCCTTCGTCCCGTCGAACACGAAGTCCGTCGACACGTGGACGAAGGGCAGCCCCCCGCGGGCGGCGGCGGCCGCGAGCAACCGCGCACCGGTCCGGTTCACGAGGAACGCCTTGTCGGGATCGTCCTCGGCGCGCTCGACGTTCGTGTAGGCCGCGGCGTTGACCAGCACGCCGTCCGGATGCAGCGCGGCGAACGCGGCGACCACCCGGGAGACGTCGGCCACCGAGGTGATGTCGAACTCCGACTCCACGGGAGCGAAGAACGACCGCTCGCGCTGCCCGCAGACGATCTGCAGCGCGTGGCCGAGCATCCCGCCCGCGCCTGCGATGAGCAGCGGCCCGGTCACGCTACGAGCGCTCCTCGTACCAGCGCTTGCGCCAGTCCGCGAACTCCTCGGTCTGATGCTTGATCTTGTTCCACCACCACGCGTTGTCGCGGTACCAGCGGATCGTGTCGCGCAGGCCTTGCTCGAACTCCACCTGCGGCGTCCAGCCCATGGCGGCCAGCTTGCCGCAGTCCAGCGCGTAGCGGCGGTCGTGGCCCGGGCGGTCCGTGACCCACGTGATGACGTCCTCGGTCAGTCCGAGCTCGTCGATGATGATCGAGGTGATCTCGCGGTTGGTGCGCTCGTTGCCGCCGCCGACGTTGTAGACCTCGCCGGGCTCGCCGTTGAGCAACACGAACTCGATGCCGTCGCAGTGGTCGTCGACGTGCAGCCAGTCACGGACGTTCATGCCGTCGCCGTAGAGCGGCAGCTGCCCGCCCTCCAGGGCGTTGGTCACGAACAGCGGGATGAGCTTCTCGGGGTACTGGTACGAACCGTACGTGTTCGACCCGCGCGTGATCATCACGGGCGTGCCGTAGGTGGTGTGGTACGCCAGCACCTGCAGGTCGCCGCCGGCCTTGGACGCCGAGTACGGGCTGGAAGGCTTGATGAGGTCCGTCTCGCAGAACGCGCCCTCGTCGATCGAGCCGTACACCTCATCGGTCGAGACCTGCACCATGCGCTTGATGCCGAGCGCGCGCACCGTCTCGAGCAGCGTGTGCGTGCCCAGGATGTCGGTCTGCAAAAACGCCTCCGGCTCGGCGATGGAGCGATCCACGTGGGTCTCGGCGGCGAAGTTCACGATGGCGTCGACGCCCTGCGCCGCTGCCTCCACGGCGGCGCGATCGCAGATGTCGCCATGCACGAAGGTGTAGCGCGGGTCGTCCGCGACGACCTTCAGGTTATCGAGGTTGCCCGCGTAGGTGAGCTTGTCGAAGCAGACGATCTCCCAATCGTCATGCTTGGCCAGCATGCGCCGGACGAAATCGGAGCCGATGAACCCGGCGCCACCACTGACAAGAAGCTTCATCCGTTCTTCACACTCCAGTCGTAGCCGATCGAAGCGTCGTCGAAGGGAAGACGGAACTCGTCGGGCTCGTTGTAGTCGTACAGCTCGGTCGGGATGTTCACGATCGAGGCGGGCTCGTTGCCCACCGGGGTGAATCCGTGATAGACGCCGTTCGGGATGATGATCATGCGCTGGCGCTGCCATCCGATCACGAACTCGTTGGTCTCGCCCTTGGTGGGCGAGCCCTCGCGAGAGTCGTGGAGGACGACCTTCGCCATGCCGCCGACGCACACGAAGTGGTCGGTCTGCTTCTTGTGGTAGTGCCAGGCCTTCACGACGCCCGGGTAGACCATGGTGACGTAGACCTGCCCGAACTTCTGGAAGTCGGGGTCGTCGCTGCGGAACATCTCCATCAGCAGACCGCGCTCGTCGGGATTGACCCTGAGGTCCTTGACCTTCACACCGTCGATCATTTCGACTCCTCGCATATCGCGCGTACGTAGCGATAGTAGTCGGACGAGGTCCCCTCGAGAGCACGCTCGAGCCCATCGTCGTCGATGAAGCCCATCCGGTACGCGATCTCCTCGAGGCAGGCGATCTTGAGGCCCTGCCGCTTCTCAACGATCTGGACGAACGTCCCGGCCTCCATCAGCGAATCGGGAGTGCCCGTGTCGAGCCAGGCCATCCCGCGACCCATGAGCCTGACACTGAGGGTGCCCTCGACACGATACAGGTTGTTCAGCGTCGTGATCTCGAGTTCGCCGCGTGCCGACGGCTCGACGAGCTTGGCCATCTCGCAGACGCGTCCATCGTAGAAGTACAGCCCGGTGACCGCGAAGTTGGATCGGGGGTTCTCCGGCTTCTCCTCGATCGAGAGCACCGTGCCGGCGTCGTCGAACTCCACGACGCCGTAGCGATGCGGGTCTCTCACCTGGTAGCCGAAGACCACGGCACCGCCCCGCGTGGCCTCGTCGCGCGCACTCCTGAGCATCTCCGCCAGGCCCGTGCCGTAGAAGATGTTGTCCCCCAGGACCAGGCACGCCGGGCTGCCCGCCAGGAACTCCTCGCCGATCAGGAAGGCCTGGGCGAGCCCCTCAGGATTCGGCTGCTCCGCGTAGGAGATCTCGACGCCCCAACGCTGGCCGTCACCCAGAAGGCGCTCGAACGCGGGGCGGTCGGTGGGGGTCGTGATCACGAGGATCTCGCGTATGCCCGCAAGCATGAGGATCGACAACGGGTAGTAGACCATCGGCTTGTCGTAGATCGGGAGGAGCTGCTTCGATGTGGCCAGAGTGATCGGGTGAAGCCGGGAACCGGCCCCTCCGGCGAGGATGATGCCCTTCACGAGTGCACCCTTCTGTTGGTCGCCGCATCCACGAGGCACCTGATGCCGTCCCGCAGCGATGTCTCCGGCACCCAGCCGAGCACCTCGCGCGCGAGGGTCACGTCGAAGTAGAAGTCGCCGGTCTCGACCGCGGCGGCGTCCTCCGGCCACGGCGCGGCGACGTCGACGGCGCCCGTGCCGACCTCGGCCACGACCGCCTCGGCCACGCTGCGCAGCGAGACGCCCTCGCCCGAGCCGATGTTGAACGCGCCGCCCCAGGCCGCCTCGGTCACCGACGCGAGCAGCGCAGCGCGCACGACGTCGTCCACGAACACGAAGTCGCGCAGCTGCGCGCCGCCGCCGTAGAGCGGGATCGGGTCGTCCGCGATGGCGCGGTCGACGAAGGCGTTCATCACGCCGTAGCCCAAGCGCGCGGAGTCGCCCGGGTTGTGCGAACCGTACGGGTTCGAGATGCGCAGGACGACGGTGCGGAGCCCGTGGACCTCGCCGTACATCCGGTAGAAGTTGTCGCACGCGATCTTGTTGATGGCATAGGGACTCGTGCCGGTCAGCGGCTTGTCCTCGCCCGCCGGGAGCGTCTCGGGCTTGCCGTACTCCAGGCGCGACCCCGGGAAGACGACCGACGCCCCGGGTGCGACCTCGCGGACGGCCTCCAGCAGCACGATCTGCGCCTCGCAGCTGGTGTGCAGGTCGAGGAGCGGATCGGCCAGGCTGCGGACCGCGCCCGTGCCGCCGGCGAAGGCGAAGAGGTGGTCCGCCCCCTCGATGACGCGCCGGACCGCACCCGCGTCGGTGATGTCGCCGAGGACGACGGTCACTCCGTCATGCGGACGGAGCGGCTCGCGCAGGTCGAAGGCCGTCACGTCGGCGCCGTGGGCGACGAGCGCGTCAGCGATGTGGGACCCCAGGAACCCGGTGCCGCCGAACACGACGCAATGGGAACCGGCGAACGAGGTGCGGATGTCGGTCATCTACTCGGCCTTCTGCTTGAAGCTGAACCGCTTGTTGATGATATAGGTGCACACGACGAGCGCCACCGTGAAGACGCCCTGACTGATGTAGGGGTTCAGGTGGAGCGCGTTGCGCAGCCACGGGAACGCCACGACGTTGACCGCCAGCGCGACCACGTACACGACCGAGAACCGCGGGAACTCCTCGATGAAGCGCGTCTTGGTCTGGAACACGACGCGCTTGTACCCGAAGTAGGCGTTCAGGATCGACGGTATGTAGGAGAGCACCAGGATCAGCGAGTCGGCCAGGTAGTTGTGCAGGAAGAAGTAGAGCGCCGAGAACGCCAGATAGCCGAAGAGCGTGTTCCAGCCGCCCACGAAGAGGTAGAGCACCTTGCGGCGCAGCTCGACGTCGTACAGGACGCGGTACACCCACTGCCGGCCGAACGCGAGCTGCTTCGCGTGCCGCAGCCCCGTCTCGAGTTCCTTGCCGGTGATGCCCAGCGGACGCCGCGAGGCGGCCTCGCGCAACAGCGCGGCGACGTCCTCGAACTGGTCCTCGACGACCGCGATGCTCCAGGAGTCCTGGACGATCCGGTAGGACGCCACGGGGAAGTCGAGCACGAACAGGTCGCCCACCTCGAGCAGCCTGAGGTACATCTCCATGTCGATGCAGTACGGGTTCGACTCGTCGAACTGTCCCGCCTCGTGGATCGCCGACACGCGCATCAGCGTCGCGCACGGCTCGCCGACCACGTGCGACCCGTGGAGCACGATCTCACGGCCGGCGGCCACGCCGCTCACGCGCCCCTTGAGCCCGCCGTTGCGGCGGGTCATGATCCGGCGGCCCTTCTCGGTCACGAGCACCCGGGCGCCGGTGACGAGCACCACGTCGGGATGCGCCTCGAGGACCGCGACCTGCGCCGACACCGAGCCCGGCAGCAGCACGTCGTCGCAGCCCATGACCTTCACGTAGCGGCCGTGCGCCTCGTCGAGGACCTTGTTCCAGTTGCGCCCGGGGCCGAGGTTGGTCTCGTTGACCAGCACCCGCAGTCGCGGGTCGTCGAACCCGGCGAGCACCTCGAGGGTGCCGTCGGTCGAAGCGTCGTCGACGACCAGCACTTCGAGGTCCTTGTAGTCCTGGTCGAGCGCCGAATTGATCGCCTCGGCGATGAAGTCCGCGCACTGGTAGGACGGTATGCCTATCGTGACGAGCGGTCCGGTCACGCTCATGCCGTCCGGTCCCCGCGCGCAGCGCCGATGTCCTCGGCCACGAAGTAGAGCGGGCGGCGCTTCGTCTCGTTGAAGACCCGTCCGAGGTAGGCGCCGAGCACGCCGACGGACACGAGCTGCACGCCCCCCATGAACAGGACCGCGACGATCGCCGAGGTCCAGCCCGGAGCGCTGGGCCCCGTGCCGAACAGCCGCTCGAAGACGAGCCACACGCCCCAGATCATGGCGGCGAACGTCACGAACAACCCGAACTGCGTGGTGATCTGCAGCGGGCGCACCGAGAAGCTGAGCGCGCCGTCGACGGCCAGGCGGATCAGGCGCCGCATCGTGTAGTTGCCGGTGCCCGCGAAGCGGGCGTCGCGCACGTAGGTGATCTCGCAGTGGCGGAAGCCGGTCCACGCGACCATGCCGCGCACGTAGCGGCTCTCCTCACGCATCCGTACGAGGGCGTCGATGACGAGGCGGTCGATGAGCCGGAAGTCGCCGGAGTCGAGCGGCAGCGGCGTGTCGGAGAGCCACTGCATGACCCGGTAGAACGCGGCGGCGGACCAGCGCTTGAAGATCGTCTCGCCGTTGCGCTCCGAGCGGACGCCGTGCACGACCTGGTAGCCCTCGAGCCACTTCTCCACCATCGCCGCGATGGCCTCGGGAGGGTCCTGCAGGTCGTCGTCGATGATCACGGCGGCATCGCCGCGGACGGCGTCGAGGCCTGCGGTGATGGCGATCTGATGCCCGAAGTTCCGCGAGAGCGACAACACGCGGACATGGGGGTCCGACGCGGCGATCTTCCGCAACACCGAGAGCGAGTCGTCCGGGCTTCCGTCGTTGACGAAGACCATCTCGTGGTCGATCTCGGGGCCCAGCGCGCACAGCGTCGCGGAGAGGCGACGGTGCGTCTCCGTGAGGATGTCCTCGCTCTTGTAGACCGGGACGATGATCGAGAGGAGCTTACGTTCCATTCCTTGTCGAACCTCCTAGCGCCCGAGCATGTGCTCGAGCGAAGCGCGCAGCGCTTGTCCATGCTCCGGAGAGGCCAGTGCGAGTTCCACGTTCGCCTCGAGCCACGCGAGCACGTTTCCGGTGTCGTAGCCGGGGTCGTCCTCGACCACGGCGTAGATCTTCTCTGTCTTGAGCAGCTCGCGGAGAGCATCCGTCAACTGTATCTCGTCGCCGCGGCCGGGCTGGATATGCGGCAGGATCTCCATGATCTTGGGCGTCAGCAGGTAGCGACCGAAGATGGCGAGCGTCGAGGGCGCCTCGTTGACGGAGGGCTTCTCGACAAGGTCGGTGACCTGCCACACGCCCGGCTCGATCTCGTGCCCGGCGATGATGCCGTAGCGGGAGACCATGGCCGGCTCGACGGGTGTCACCGCAAGAACCGAGCCGCCGTAGCGCTCGTGGACGTCCTTGAGCTTCGGGAGGACGTCCTTGCGGGGCACGATGACGTCGCCCAGCATCACGAAGAACGGCTCGTCGCCGACGTGCGGCGCGCCGCAGAGCACGGCGTGCCCGAGCCCTCGCGGCCGCTTCTGGCGCACGTAGAAGATGTCGGCAAGCTCCGAGATCGCGCGCACCTGGCGCAGGCGGTCGACCGCGCCGCAGCGCTCGAGCAGCTCCTCGAGTTCGAGCGAGCGATCGAAGTGGTCCTCGATGGCACGCTTCCCCCTGCCCGTCACCAGCAGGATGTCGCTCGCCCCCGCGGCGACGGCCTCCTCGACGACGTACTGGATGACCGGCTTGTCCACCACCGGCAGCATCTCTTTGGGCTGTGCCTTGGTCACCGGCAGGAAACGGGTCCCCAAGCCTGCCGCCGGGATGATCGCCTTCATGAGTGCCTCCATATCGACCATGTGCGCGCCCCGAAAGGCGCGCGTGCCTTTCGAATAGTAACGCGGCGAGGCCTGCCAGCGCGCCGCCCGCGCCTGCCGTTACGTGATCGAGGGGCCCGGCAGCGCTCAGCGCACCGCGAACACCCGGTACTCGGCGCGGACGTAGACCAGGGACATATGCGCCTGCACGTACGCGTCGACCAGTGCGCCCGTGTAGTAGTCGCTCTTCGCCAGGGCCAGACGGTCGTTGCGGACAGCCACGGTCGGCGCGTGTCCGGGCTGCTCGAGGTAGCTCGTGAACAGGGCGTTGGCGCGCGCGTCGCGCGACTCGACCGGCGCCGTCCACAGCATCGGCGCAGCGGGCGTCGCGCCGGTCATCAGATACGGTGCGGGCATCGCGTCGTAGGAGAGCAGGCGGTCTCCCGGGCGCACCGCGGCGCGCAGGTCGGCCTGCATCTGCGTCACGGAGGCGGAGGTCGACGGGGTCGTGTACATGCCCGCGTACGGGCCGGACACCACCCGCGCCGTCTGCTCGAACGGCGCTGCGTCGCGGAACGCCACGCTCCACAGCGGCAGCAGCCCGGCGACGGCGACCAGCGCGAACAGCGCCACCGCGGCGTTCGCCCGTGCGGGCGAGGTCGCGAACCGCTCTCCCGCCAGCGCCAGGAGGCCGGGCATCACAGCGATGCCCGCGGCGCCCAGCATCATGAAGCCGTTGGTGCTCGTGTAGGCGAACAGCCCGCCGGCGACGAAGCCCATGCCGACGACCCAGCGCGCGACGCTCGCCCGCCCGCCCTCCTCGTCGCCGGCGGGTGCCGGGCGCCACGCGACCCATGAGAGCGAGGCGATGAGCACCGTCGCGGCTGCGAAGAGCGCCGCGGTCGTGCCCGGCACTCCGAACACGACGACCGACAGCGCGCACAGGGCCAGCGGGACCCACGACGGCAGCCTCCGCCCGGGCCACCGCGCCCACGCGACACAGGCCGCGACGGCGTAGAAGGCGGGCTGCTTGATCAGGAACGTCGAGGCTGAGGAGGCGACACGAAGAAGCTTCGACGTGTCGCCGCCGTAGCCGGACATCGCGAGCGAGTACGCCAGCGTCTGGCGCAGCCCGCCCAGACACGGGACCACCACGATCGCCAGCGGGACGGCGACGGCCAACGCTCCCCCGACGAAGGGGAGGATGTGGTCTCTCCTGCGCCACGTGAGCCACACCAGTGCCACGACGCCCGCGACGGCGATCGTGGTGTAGGCGACGGCGGCGAGAGCGAAGCCGAACCCGCTGACGGCAGCCCACACCCGCCCGTCCCTGCGCGTCAGGACCCCGATGCCGCCTGCGCAGCCCACCATCACGCCCGCGATCGCGATCGTGTCGTAGCTCGGCGCAGGGATCGTGAACGGCACCAGCACGACGGTCGCGGCGACGGCGAGCAGCGCGATCCAGGGACGGACGATGCGCCGCAGTGCGGCCCAGGTCACCGCGCCCGCGGCCGACATCATCGCGAGGTAGGCGAAGCGCAGGGTGAGCATCAGCCCCGTGGTGTCGCCCACGATCGCCAGGTGCAGGCGCACGATCGGCGAGGTGACCAGTGCGGCGAGCTGCTGCGGACTCCAGTCGTCGAGCAGCGGCCTGGCGCCCAGCGCGAAGCGATACGCGCTCGCCGCATAGAACGCCTCGTCGGTGACGTCGACCGAGTGCAGCAGTCGCAGCACGAGCGCGACGACCGCGGCCACGCAGACCGCGGCGACCGCCCACGCACGCAGTGCGCCGCCTGCCCCTCTGCCCGGGCTCACCTGCGGACCAACACGGTGAAGCCCGTCTGATCCGAGACCTCCGCGACGCGGTAGGTGCGCGCCAGATCGAACAGGAGGGGGTCCGAGTCCCGCTGGACGCCCGGAGCCGTCGCGGCGTTCCACACGCCCGTGGGCACGAACACGACGTCGGGCCAGCGCCCGATGCGGTCGAAGTAGGCGACGGCGGCCGCGTCGGCCGTGCCGTGGTCGAGCCACGTGGCGGGTGTCACGGCAACGCCCGCCGGCGCCGCCAGATAGCCGCCCGGGCTGTTCACGAACGTGACGCCGTCACCCGGGCGGACCCAGCGCGCCGCCAGCCCCTCGAGGGCCGCGACGGACTCCTTGCGCGCTCCCGTCGTGGTGATCCCCCGGTACGCCCCCGAATGGATCCTGTCGTGCAGGTCCCACGCGGGCAACTGGTTGAAGGTCGCGCCGAACAACAAGACCATGAGTGTCGCAAGGACGAAGATCCCGGCCGAGGCAGCCGCGGCGGCTCCGAGCGCTTCCTCGACCGTCACCGCCCACCACACCACGACTGCGACGACCAGCGGCGCCAGGCCGACGATCCCACTCGCCCAGTACAGCGAGGCCGACGACAACAGGCTGACGATCAGCCAACCGACTGCCGACACCGGCAGCGCCAGCAGTATGAGGCGCCGCGTGTCCGGTCGCAGGCCACGAAGATCGGCCAGCATCGGAGCCAGGCAGAACAGGACGAAGGCGATCAGGTAGTTGCCGGGGTAGGTCCAGTTCTGCCCGTTGTCGACGTAGGTGGAGGCGTTCGCGATGACGGGCAGCAGGAGCGCGAGCGGCAGGACCGCGAGCACGAGCGCGCGCACCCGCGCGCGCGAGGGGGCGCGCAGGGCCGGCAGCGCGGCGGCGACGCTGATCGCCGCGGCAGGTCCGAACCACACCCATATCGGGACGCCCCACACGCGGACCATCGCGCGGTAGAACCGCACGAACACGGCGCCCAGCCGTCCTCCCCCGCCGGACTTGAGAGCGCCCGTCGCGCGCGCCGCCGCCTGGATGTAGTCGACCGTCGTCCGCAGGTCGGCGATCGTGACCTGCGTGGCGAGCCACACCGCGAAGACGGCCACGACGGCGACTGCGCCCGCGACCATCGGCAGGACCAGACGGCGCCCCCGTCCCAACCACCAGAACGTGGCGAGCAGCGCCAAGGCGGCCACCGTCAGGGGCGGATACGAGATGGACGCGAAGGCGGCAGCGGCACCGGCGAGCAGCGCCGCGCCGCGGCTCTCGTTCCTCAGGGCCGCGTACGTCAGGACGCAGGCCAGCACCAGGCCGGCGGCGGCCATCGTGTCGTAGCTGACCGCGAGCAGGTTGTAGGCGGGCGCGAGCAGGGGCGCGGCCGCAGCGGCAAGGGCCGGCCAACGCCCGAACGACGGCCTCAGGACCCGGTAGACGGCGATACCCGCGGCCGCGGCGAGCGCCACGTAGAAGACCCGCAGCGCCGCGACGATCCCGGCTGTCGAGAACAGCAGCGTCCAGAGCTTGGCGAACGGGATCGCGGCCAGGAAGCCGAGCGACTGCAGGAACATCTCGTCCCTGAACAGATGGGCGCCCTGCGCGAGGCGCAGCGTGGCGGCGACGTAGTAGCCGTCGTCGACGAACGTGAGCCCGATCGTGGACCGCCAGGCGGCGAGCGCGACCAGCACCACCGCCACGACTCCGACGGCGAGAGCCGGCCCGATGCTGTGAGTGCGCGGCAGCGCCGTGTCCTCGCGTGCGGCCACGCGGCCTCCTCGACCTAGGATCCCAGGACCTCCGCGGCCGCGGCCACGGCCGCGTCGATGTCTTCGTCGGTGTGCGCCAGCCCGACGAACGCCGCCTCGAACTGGCTCGGCGCGAGCGTGAAGCCACGCTCCAGCATCCCGCGGAAGTAGCGGGCGTAGAGCGCGATGTCCGCGGTGGAGGCGCTCGTCCAGTCCACGACGTTCTCGGGAGTGAAGAACATGCAGCTCATCGAGCCGACCCGCGTGCAGCAGGAGTCGATGCCGGCGGCCTCGGCCGCGCGGCACAGCCCGGAGGCGAACCGCGCGCCCGCGCGCTCGAGCTGCTCGTACACGCCCGGCTTCCGGAGCTCGTCGATGAGCGCCAGACCGGCGACCATCGCCACCGGGTTCCCCGACAGCGTGCCGGCCTGATAGACCGGCCCCACCGGCGCGAGCGCGTCCATGATCTCGCGCTTGCCGCCGAACGCGCCGACCGGGAAGCCGCCGCCGATGATCTTGCCGAGCGTGGTGAGGTCCGGCGTCACGCCGTAGCGCTCCTGCGCCCCGCCGAGCGCCACACGGAAGCCCGTGATGACCTCGTCGAAGATGAGGACGGCGCCGTACTCGTCGCACACCGCGCGCAGGCCCTCGAGGAAGCCGGGCAGCGGGGGCACGACGCCCATGTTGCCGGAGACCGGCTCGACGATGATCGCGGCGATCTGCTCGCCCTGCGCCTCGAACGCCTCGCGCACGGCGGCAACGTTGTTGTACGGCAGCACGATGGTGTCGGCAGCGGCCCCGGCGGTGACGCCCGGCGTCGACGGGATGCCGAGCGTGATCAGCCCGGAGCCCGCGGCGACCAGCAGCGCGTCGGAGTGTCCGTGGTAGTTGCCGTCGAACTTCACGAACTTGTCGCGCCCGGTGTAGCCGCGCGCCAGGCGGATCGCGCTCATGGTCGCCTCGGTGCCCGAGGAGACCATGCGCACCATCTCGATCGACGGCACGATGTCCACGAGGGTCTCGGCCATGCGCACCTCGAGCTCGGTCGGGGCGCCGAAGCTGGTGCCCTTGGCGAGCTGCTCGCGCACGGCGTCGAGCACGACATCGGGGGTGTGGCCCAGGATCATCGGCCCCCAGGAGCCGACGAAGTCGATGTACTCGTTGCCGTCGGCGTCCCACACGCGGTCGCCCTTGGCGCGGTCGTAGAAGATCGGCGCTGCGCCGACCGACTTGAACGCGCGCACGGGCGAGTTCACGCCACCGGGGATGACCTTGACGGCCTCGGCCATGAGGCGCTCGGAGATGGTATGCAGCACCGAGGTGCTCCCTTCGATCAGGGTTGCGGGAAGCGTGCTCGGGCGACCAACCGGAGCCGCTGCTGAGCGCTGGCTAGTATACGCCGCCGGCCGGATGGAGCCCGAGCATCCAGGCCAAAGATGTCCTTGTGACAAGGACATCTTTGGTCGTATGTGTCCTTGTCACAAGGACACATTGCGGTCCCGCGTCAGCCCGCTCGGCGCTCACAACGGCACCGCCTCGGCCAGGACGCGGTCTCGCGTCTCGTCCTTCAGGGTCGAGGCGCCCCCGACGTCGACCCTGCACCCCAGCGCATCCTCGAAACCGCTCTGGATGCCACCCAGGTCGAGCAGTGTCGCTCCATCACCCAGGTCCACGATGAAGTCGATGTCGCTTCCGAAGTGGGCGTCCCCGCGCGCGACGGACCCGAACACCCGCACGTTGGACGCTTTGTGCGCGGCCGCGATGCGCAGGAGCTCCTCGCGGTGACTCGAGAGCAGAGCCCGCAGCCGCTCGGTCGGCGACCGACCATCGGTTGGATCGACGATCGCACCACAGCGAAGGCAGTACGTCGCCTGGGCCTCGGCGGCGATCTCCCCGGGAAGCGCTCCCGCATCGGCTGTCCCCGGGTACGCGGTGGACGCGCTCGCACGGTCGATCAGCGCTTCGACGGCTGCCTCGCTCACACGTGTGACCCGCTCCGACAGTCGGATCGCCGGCAGGCGCCCCTGCTCGATCCACAGATAGACCGTGCGCTGTGACACGCGCAGGCGCGCGCCGACCTCTTTCGGTGTGAGCAGCATCAGGCAACCTCCTGATGCGATTATATGCACTTGTTGCGCTTATTGCACGTAGCGCCCTACTCGCAGACCGCTCCCGGCGTCGGCTCGTACACGCAGTAGGGCTCCTCGGCC
>Ga0209638_1001166_pt1 | contig 16915 bp, 14 predicted proteins | sample BarGraNGADG00211_FD_184490 | JGI IMG/M metagenome (GOLD analysis project Ga0209638, IMG submission 184490) | Arctic peat soil microbial communities from Barrow, Alaska - Barrow Graham LP Ref core NGADG0002-211 (SPAdes) (version 2) | ecosystem: Environmental > Terrestrial > Soil > Wetlands > Peat...
CCGAGATCAAACTTGGCATCGATTTTTGGCACGCTGTTGAGTTCTCAAGAATCGGACGCACACCAACACAACACCTTCCAGCGTCACACCGGGGCAACCATACGATGTTACTTGTCTTACGTTGACTTCCCTAACGGCCGTCACATCGTCGCTTCCGACCCGAAGATCAGTGCGTCAAGTGGAGCCGTGGCGAGTGCCCACTGTAACAGGCCGAAGCCCGTCCCATGGTCCCCTTGCGGGAATCTGGCGGCGCCGAGAGAACCGGTGCCCTTTTCTGTGGCTCACACATGTTACAGGGGTGGTTCCACGCCCGCAACATCGTGCTACCAACCCGCGGGACCGGCCACTTCGCGCGGCGCTTGCGCACCTGGTGCAGTGGTGTCCGTTCCTCCCTGTCGGGCTGATCTGCTGAACTTTAGAACCTCTCCCCCGCCAAACACAAGTCCGCTGGTCACAGGCGTGCCGAACGCGTGAGCCAACCCGTGGTGGGCCATGTACCGGCGGCCGTCAGCCCTCGATCAGGACGACCTTCGAGCGGCAGCCAGCGACTTGCGTCCACGGCGCAGCAGTGCCACCTGGCCATGGAGAAAGTCAGCCTCAGTCAGGACCGCCTCGAGATCACTGACCTTGACGTTGTTCACCGATGCGCCGCCGTCGCTGATGACTCGTCGCGCGGCATTGCGGCTGTCCACCAGACCGGTGGCGACCAGGGCATCCACCACCGAGTCTCCAGGTGCAACCTGTCCTGCGGGCAGCTCAGCAGTCGCGTCACGCAGCGTGGAGGCGTCTAGGGTCGCCGGGTCCCCCTTGCCGAACAACACCGCGCTGGCGGCCTGCACAGCCGACGTGGCGCCCTGGCCGTGCACCAGCGTCGTCACGTCGGCAGCCAGGGTCCTTTGCGCGTCGCGTTTGAAGGGTGTCTGGGCCAGCGATGTGGCCAGCGCATCGATCTGCTCAGGGGTGCGATCGGTGAACAGCTTGAGGTAGCCGATCACCGAGGCGTCCTCGGCGTTGATCCAGAACTGGTAGAAGGCGTACGGCGACATCATCTCCGCGTCAAGCCAGACAGCGCCGCCCTCGGTCTTGCCAAACTTGGTCCCGTCGGCCGTGGTGACCAGGGGCGTGGTCATCAGATGCACCGACTGGTGCTCCGTACGGTGGATCAGGTCGGAACCGGCAGTCAGGTTGCCCCACTGGTCGGTGCCACCGGTCTGCAGGGTGCAGCCGTACGTGCGGTAGAGGTGCAGGTAGTCCAATCCCTGCAGGAGCTGGTAGCTGAACTCGGTGTACGAGATCCCGTCCTGGCTGGCCAGACGAGTGGCGATGGCATCCTTCTTGATCATCGCGTTGACCCTGAAGTGCTTGCCGACGTCGCGCAGGAAGTCCAGGGCCGACATCGGCGCCGTCCAGTCGAGGTTGTTGACCATTGTCGCGGGGTTGTCGCCCCCGAAGTCCAGGAACGGTTGCACCTGCGCCTGGATCCGAGCCACCCACTTCGCGACAGTTTCCGGCGAGCTCAGGGTGCGCTCGGCCGTTGGCTTGGGATCGCCGATCAGGCCGGTGGACCCACCCACCAGGCACAGCGCGCGGTGGCCCGCCCTTTGCAGGTGACGCATCAGGATCAGCTGGACGAGATTGCCCATGTGCAGGCTGGGTGCGGTCGGGTCGAAACCGCAGTAGAAGGTAACGGGCCCACCGGCGAGGGCCGCACGCAGTGCCTGGTCGTCAGTGGTCTGCGCCACCAGTCCACGCCACTGCAGTTCGTCGAAGATGTCGCTCACGGCGGTTGGTTCCCTTCACTGGCCCACATTGTCACCGCACAGCCTGCCCTACGGCCCGCCTGTGCCAGCGACCGGTTTGGGCAGCCGGGCTTTGCCGGGTCGGTATGGCGAGACCGTGGCCTCGCCATCGAGCCAGAACCGCCAGGGGTATGCCGAGGGGTCGCCGCCGGCACCACCGACCCCGACACGCGGTCCCCTGCGCACCCTGACGTCCGCGGCTCGCGACGTTGCCCCCTGCCCGAGACGTGGCACCAGTTCATGGGCAGCCGCCCGCAGCACCAGGGGACTGTCTGTGGCAGTGGTGTCGATTCCGTTCTGGTCTCGCGTCAACGCCAGCGCCATCGTCAGACGCGCGGGGCCGCGCGCCAGGTCCCGGTCGAGGACACTCGCTCGACGCGTTCGGGCCACCTCGAGCCCCTCGACCACCTCACCGGCCCGCATGAGCACCGCGCTGGCAGCACCTGCCGGACCGCAGACCAGGTTCGCGCACCAGTGCATCCCGTAGGTGAAGTAGACGTAGAGTCCGCCCGGCTCGCCGAACATCACCCGGGTGCGCGGCGTCTGGCCCCTGAAGGCATGAGACCCGGGGTCGTTCGACCCGTCATAGGCCTCTACCTCAGTGAGGCGGACCGTGACACCGGCATGGGTGACGGTGCACCCCAGCAGCTCTGGTGCCACCTGCAGAACGGGGCGGGCAAAGAAGGCGCGAGTCAGCCGCTCTGGCATCAGGTCTGGTTGCCCCCGGTGAATGACCGTGCCTGCAGGACCCGCTGACGCACGAGCTCAAGCTGCTCCCGGACGCGGACGGGAGCCGTACCGCCCTTGGAGTCGCGCGACTCCAGTGATCCGCGCACGCTCAGCACGGTGCGCACGGCCGGCGTGAGGTGCGTCGAGATCGCGGCGAGGTCTTCGTCGGACAGGTTCCAGAGCTCGATGCCACGGCTCTCACACTCACGAACACAGGCACCTGCGATCTCATGGGCGACGCGGAACGACACCCCCTGGCGGACGAGCCACTCGGCGATGTCCGTGGCGAGGGAGAAACCCTGCGGCGCAAGCGACTCAAGCCGGTCGGTGTTGAAGCGCATCGTCGCGATCATTCCGGCGAATGCGGGCAGTAGCACCTCGAGAGTGTCCACCCCATCGAATACGGGCTCCTTGTCCTCCTGCAGGTCGCGGTTGTAGGCCAGGGGCAGTCCCTTGAGCGTGGTGAGGAGCCCGGCAAGGTCCCCCACCAGCCTTCCGGCCTTGCCGCGGGCCAGCTCAGCCACGTCGGGGTTCTTCTTCTGCGGCATGATGCTCGACCCTGTGGAGTAGGCATCGTCGAGAGCAATAAAGGAGAACTCCTTGGTGGCCCACAGGACGACCTCCTCGGCGAGCCGGGAGATGTCCACCGCTGCCATGGCACTGACAAATGCGAACTCGGCAACGAAGTCGCGACTGGCGGTTCCGTCGATGGAGTTCTCCACCGCACCAGCGAAGCCCAGGTCAGCGGCAACCGCCTCGGGGTCCAGTCCGAGGGAGCTGCCGGCCAGAGCACCCGAACCGTAGGGCGACAGGGCCGTGCGGCGATCCCAGTCCTGCCAGCGCTGCACATCACGCAGCAACGCCCACGCATGGGCCAGCAGGTGATGGGCCAGCAGCACCGGCTGGGCATGCTGCAGGTGTGTCCGACCCGGCATCGCCACATCGATGTGCTCATCCGACTGCGCCACCAGGGCGTCCACGACGTCCAGGACCAGCCCACTCACGCTGCGGGCGTGGTCGCGCAGGTACATCCGGAACAGAGTGGCCACCTGGTCGTTGCGCGAGCGCCCGGCCCGTAGCCGCCCGCCGACGTCAGCCCCCGCACGGTCGATGAGGCCGCGTTCGAGCGCCGTGTGCACGTCCTCGTCGCCGTCAGCGGGGCCAAACGCCCCCGACCTGACATCGGCCCCGAGCTGCTCGAGCCCGGCCAGCATCGCCGCCAGACTCCGATCGTCCAGCAGGCCTGCGCGATGCAGCACCCGCGCGTGGGCCTGGGACCCCGCGATGTCGTATGGGGCCAGCCTCCAGTCGAAGTGGGTCGACTTCGACAGCGCAGTCAGCGCGTCTGCAGCGTTGCCGGCGAACCGTCCGCCCCACAGGCTGACCGTGCTGTTCTTGCCGACCTGATCGGCGCCCGCCACACCGCTGGGGCCGTCCTGGCTCACGTGTCCAGCCGCTGGTCGCGGCCGGCAGCGATCCTGCTGGACAGACCATGCAGATGGATGAAGCCCTTGGCCTGGCTCTGGTCGAAGGTGTCTAGCTCGTCGTAAGTGGCCAGGTTGAAGTCGTAGAGGCTTGTCTTGGAGCGACGACCGGTGACGACGGCGCGGCCGCCGTGCAGCGTCATCCGGATGTCACCCGAGACGTGTTCCTGGGTGGACGCCACGAACGCGTCCAGGGAGCGCTTCAGCGGGCTGAACCACAGACCGTCATAGGTGAGCTCGCCCCACTTCTGCTCGACGCCGCGCTTGAAGCGACCAAGCTCGCGCTCCACCGTGACGTTCTCCAGCTCCTGGTGGGCGGTGATCAGGGCGAGAGCACCGGGTGCCTCGTAGATCTCACGGCTCTTGATGCCCACCAGACGGTCCTCGACCAGGTCGAGACGGCCGACACCGGCGTTGCCGGCGCGCATGTTGAGCGCCGAGATGGCCTGTAGGACGCTGCACTTCACCCCGTCGATGGCGACCGGGACACCAGCCTCGAAGCTGATGGTGACCTCGTCGGCCTCATGGGGGCGAGCAGGGTCCTTGGTGTACGTGTACAGGTCTTCGATGGGAGCGTTCCAGATGTCCTCCAGGAAGCCAGTCTCGACGGCGCGGCCGAACACGTTCTGGTCGATCGAGTAGGGGTTCTTCTTGGTGGTCTCGATCGGCAGGTTGTGCGCCTCGGCGTAGTCGATCGCCTTGTTACGGGTCAGGGCGAGGTCGCGGACCGGGGCTATGCAGGTGAGTTCGGGCGCCAGCGATGTGATGCCGACCTCGAAGCGGACCTGGTCGTTACCCTTGCCGGTGCAGCCGTGGCCCACGACGCGGGCTCCGTGTTCCTTGGCCGCCTTGACCAGATGCTTGACGATCAGGGGACGGCTCAGCGCCGACACCAGCGGGTAGCGGTCCATGTAGAGGGCGTTCGCCTGGATCGCCGGCAGGCAGTACTCGTCGGCGAACTCCTCACGAGCGTCGGCCACATAGGCCTCAACGGCGCCGCAGTCGAGCGCGCGCTTGCGGATGACGTCCAGGTCCTCGCCCCCCTGGCCCAGGTCGACGGCCACGGCGATGACCTCGGCGCCGATGGCGTCAGCGATCCAGCCGATGGCAACGGAGGTGTCCAGACCTCCGGAATATGCGAGAACAACGCGGTCAGTCACGGGTACTCCTTATGGATGTCATCGTCTGTATGACGACTGGGGGGGTCTACGGGAAGGCTCGGGTGAAGGATCGGGTGGCGCGATCGGGTCAGTTCGCTCGCGACCGGCCAGGGCCAGCAGCCGGCTGGCAAGGGCCCGGCTCTGCGGCGGGCCACCGGTGATGATCATGATGGTGTCGTCGCCCGCGATGGTGCCAAGGATGTCCGTCTCGTCCGCGTGGTCAATGGCCGAAGCCAGGTAGTTCGCGGCTCCGGACGGCGTCCGCACGACCACGAGGTTGGCCGAGACTCGTGCAGTCACGAGGAGCTCCTCGCACTGTCGCCGCAGGCGCGAGCTCACCTCATCCGGGCCGGGGGCCACCCGGGCGGTGCGATCGCCGCCCTCGCCGGGCACGGCATACACGAGGGTCTTACCCTCACGTACCTTGACCGCGCCCAGCTCGAGAAGGTCGCGCGACAGCGTTGCCTGAGTAACGGCAAACCCGTCACGCGAGAGAATCTCCAGCAGCTCACCCTGGGAGCGCACGCTCTGGCGCCCCAGGATGTCCAGGATGAGCTGACGGCGCCCTGCCCGGGTCTGCGCAATCACGACGTCGTCCCCAGTCCCTGAAGGAGGAGCGGCAGCGCCGTCACGAAGGAGTCGATCTGCGCATTCGTGATGACCAGCGGCGGGGCGAGCCTGAGTACATCGGGCGTGGGTGCGTTGACGATGAAGCCTGCGGTCAGGCCGCGATCGGCAACCACTGCCGACACATCGGCCGAGAGCTCGATGGCGCGAAGCAGGCCTGCGCCCCGAACCCCGCGGATCAGTGGGTGGCCGAGCGCGGCGACCGATTCGACGAGATGGTCGCCCGCTGACGTGGCATGGGCGAGAAGGTCTTCGGTCTCGATCGTGTCCAGGACGGCCAGTCCCACGGCGGCTGCCAGCGGGTTGCCGCCAAAGGTCGTGCCGTGCTGGCCAGCGGTCAGCAGCCCACTGACACCCGGGCCAAAGGTGATCAGGGCGCCGATTGGCACTCCTGCGCCAAGCCCCTTGGCGACCGTGATGGCGTCCGGGACGATGCCGGCCTGCTGGAAAGCGAACCATGTCCCGGTGCGGCCCACGCCGGTCTGGACCTCGTCGATGATGAGCAACGTCCCGCTGGCGGTGGTCAGCGAACGGGCCAGCTGCAGGTATGCCGGGTCAGCGGCGACGACACCCGCCTCGCCCTGAATAGGCTCCAGGAATAGTGCCGCGACGTCGGCGCTGACGGCTGCCCGCAGTGCCGCTTCGTCGTTCAGCGGAATGTGCGTCACCGAGGGGATGAGTGGCTCGAACGGCTCACGATAGGCCTGCTTGTGGGTCAGTGCCAACGCCCCGGTGGTGCGCCCGTGGAAGGCTTCCTGTGCTGCAAGCAACCCGGTGCGGCCGGTGCGCCGGCTCAGCTTGAGTCCAGCCTCGATCGCCTCAGTGCCCGAGTTGGCAAAGAACACGGCCGAGCCAGCCGGAGCGCCGGCGACAGTGAGCAGCCGCTCAGCCAGCTCTATCTGCGCAGGGGTGGCAAAGAAGTTGGACACGTGAATCAGGGAGGCTGCCTGCCGGCACAGGGCGTCGACCACAGCCGGGTGCCCGTGGCCGAGCGCGTTGACGGCGATCCCTGCGAGCAGATCGAGGTAGCGGTTGCCGTCGGCATCCCAGACGTAACAGCCCTGACCGCGGGTCAGGACCGCCTTCGGGCGGCCGTACACACCCATGAGAGAGTGCGCGTACCGGTCGAGGTAGGTCGCATTGCTGAGCGCTTGCATCAGTGGTTGACCCCATGTCCACGGTCATCGTCGTCGGCGCGCAGCCGGGCGACCCGATCTTCCTCGGCGTCCGGCACGATCATTGTGCCGATGCCTTCGCTGGTGAAGACCTCCAGGAGCAGCGAGTGCATCTGTCGACCGTCGATGATGTGCGCCTGTGGCACCCCGTCGGTCACGGCCCGCACACACGCCTCGAGCTTGGGCCTCATGCCTGCAGCAACGCGGGTCAACAGGTCGGCGGCCGCGCTCACGGACAGCTGTGAGAGCAGGGAGTCCGGGTCGGGCCAGCTGGCATACACGCCCTCGACGTCGGTGAGCACCACGAGCTTGTGGGCGCCAAGGGCGACCGCGAGCGCTGATGCGGCGGTGTCGGCGTTGACGTTGAGGACCTGTCCGTCCACGTCGAGGTCCGGAGCCACGGTCGAGACCACCGGGATGCGCCCCGCGTCCAGGATGTCCAAGACCGCCGAGGGGTTCACGCTCACGACATCGCCGACCAGACCAAGATCCACCGGGACGCCATCGATGACCATGTCTCGTCTGCGGGCCCCGAACAGGGCGGCGTCCTCGCCGGACAGCCCCACCGCAAGTGGTCCGTGCTGGTTGAGCAGCCCGACCAGCTCACGCCCGACCTGGCCGGTCAGCACCATGCGCACGACATCCATGATCTCGGGGGTGGTGACCCGCAGGCCGCCCTTGAACTCGCTGGTCAACCCGACCCGCGCCAGCATGGCGGCGATCTGCGGACCGCCGCCGTGCACGACGACGGGGCGCAGACCCGCATACCGCAGGAACATGATGTCCTGGGCAAAGGCCGCCTTGAGCTCGTCATCGACCATGGCGTTGCCGCCGTACTTGATGACGACAAGCGCACCCCGGAACCGCTCAAGCCATGGAAGCGCCTCGACCAGGATGTGCGCCTTGGAGGCCGCAGCCGCCAGCCGGCTCTGGCTGCGGGTGGTCCCGACGAGGTCTGTGGTGTCGCTCCTATCGCTCATGTCGAGTACGCCGAGTTCTCGTGGACGTAGTCGTGGGTCAGGTCATTGGTCCAGATGGTCGCCGTGTGTGCCCCGGCGTGCAGGTCCACCACGACGTGCACGTGCCGCGCGCCCATGTCAATCAGCGTTCGGTCGGCGCCGACACCCCCGGCCCGGCACACCTGGATGCCGTTCATGCTCACGTCCAGGGTGGCCGGGTCAAAGGCAGCTGTGGTGGTGCCCACCGCCGCCAGGACGCGGCCCCAGTTCGGGTCACCGCCGAAGACCGCACACTTGAACAGATTGTTGCGGGCGATCGCGCGCGCGACCTCCAGAGCGTCGCAGATGCTCGCCGCGCGGCGGATCTCGACAGCGATGTCGTGCTTGGCACCCTCCGCATCGGCAATGAGCTGTCGGGCGAGATCAGCACAGACCGAGGTGACAGCCGCACTCAGCTCGGCGGCCGACGGGGCGATGCCCGACGCCCCCGATGACATCAGCAGGACCGTGTCGTTGGTCGACATGCAGCCATCAGAGTCGATCCGGTCAAAGGTGATCTCAGCTGCGCCGCGAAGGGCGGCGTCCAGGGCGGCGGGGTCCGCAACGGCGTCGGTGGTGATCACGACGAGCATCGTGGCCAGGGCCGGTGCCAGCATGCCAGCGCCTTTGGCCATCCCGCCGACCGACCACCCAAGCCCGGTTGCCAACGCTTGTTTGTCAACGGTGTCGGTCGTCATGATGGCGGCCGCCGCAGCGGCGCCGCCTGCGGCCGACAGTGTCGCCACGGCCGCGTCGATCCCGGTGATGATCTTGTCCATCGGCAGCAGCTCGCCGATAAGGCCGGTAGAGGCGACGACCACGTCCCCTGGGCAGACTCCGACAGCTGCGGCGAGATGTTCCGCGCTGGCCTGGGTGTCGGCGAACCCGGCGGCCCCGGTGCAGGCGTTGGCTCCCCCCGAGTTGAGCACGACCGCATCAACGCGTCCATCGGCCAGCACCTGACGGCTCCAGGTCACCGGTGCGGCCTCGACCCTGTTACCGGTGAAGACTGCCGCACCGTGATGGTCCGGGCCGTCGTTCACGACCACGGCAAGGTCGGGCCTGCCACTGGGCTTCAGGCCCGCAGTCACGCCCGCCGCGCGGAACCCGGCTGGGGCGGTGATGCTCATGGCGCTACTCCTGCGGTTGGCAGTGCGGTGGTCTCAGACAGCCCCAGAGCCAGGTTGGCGCACTGCACCGCCGCGCCAGCAGTGCCCTTGGTCAGGTTGTCCACGGCGGCCACGGCAACAACCCGTCCGGCTCGTTCGTCCAGGGCGACCTGAAGGTGGACGTTGTTGCTTCCGAGCACGTCTGCGGTGCGTGGCCACTGCCCGACCGGCAGCAGGTGAACGAACGGCTCGTCGCCGTAGGCCGCCTCCCAGGCAGCCCGCACGGCAGCCGCGCCCACCCCAGGCTTCGCCCGGGCGGTGCACGTGGCCAGGATCCCCCGTGGCATCGGCGCCAGCGTCGGGGTGAAAGAGACGCTCACGGGCTGGGCGGCGCAGGCGCTGAGATTCTGCTCGATCTCCGGTGTATGCCGGTGGGTGCCGCCAACCCCGTAGGGCGACATCGAGCTCATCGTCTCTGCACCCAGCAGATGCGGCTTGAGGGACTTGCCTGCTCCAGAGGTGCCGCTGGCCGCGACGATAACGACATCGTCGGCCTGCAGGACGCCCGCGACAAACCCTGGCGCCAGCGCAAGGGTGCACGCGGTCGGATAGCACCCCGGGACGGCGATCCGGGCCGCCCCGTACAGCGCCTCACGGCCCTTGTGTCCCTGAGGAAGCGGCAGCTCTGGCAGCCCGTAGGGCCAGGTGCCGGCGTGGTTGCTCCCATAGAAGCGTTGCCACTGGTGTGCATCGGCCAGCCGGAAGTCGGCGCCGCAGTCGATCACGATCACGTCGTCGCCCAGCTTGTCCACGATCGCGGCAGAGGCGCCGTGGGGCAGCGCGAGGAAGACGACCTCATGACCGGCCAGCGTCTGCGCTGTGGTCGAGGCGAGCACACGGTCCGCGAGGGGGGTCAGGTGTGGATGGATGGCACCCAGCCTGCCACCCGCGTTGGATGACGCCGTGAGGGCTCCCACACTCATGTCCGGGTGTGAGAGCAGCAGCCGCGCGATCTCTCCACCGGCATAGCCGCTGGCTCCTGCTATCGCCGCCTTGATCATGCGCATGACTATACAGCGTCATGGGAATTTATGCAGATCACCCCAGAGGATCCGAGGACCCCCATGACCGCAGACGAAGGGTGCGCGCCCCGTCGTCCAGGCCGAACCCGGCCCGATCGCGCAGAGTCGCAGCAGTGTCCACCCCAGCGCGCGCAGCCACCGGGTCGGTGACGTCGAGCGACCTCACCATAGCCTGGCCGCCGGCAGACGCGATCTCGCCGGCAACCCCAAGGGCGGCCGGTCCGTCGCGCGCCAGCAGGCACACGGCATAGCCGTCGTCGGCCAACGCGCGAGCGATGAACGCCCCGATGCCCCGAGAAGCACCGGTGACAACTGCGACCCGGCCGGGTGCAGGCACCTCAGGCCCCGCGCTGGAGGGCGCCCACAGCAGTTGCGGCCCTCGCGATTGCCCGGTCCCGCAGGCCGTTGACCTCTTTGGTGGTCAGGGTGCGTTCCGGCGCACGGAAGACAAGTCGGTAGGCCAGGGACTTGCGACCGGACCCGATCTGGTCACCACGGTAGATATCCATGAGCCAGATTGACTCAAGCATCTGGCCCGCACCCTGCCGCAGAGCCGACTCCAGGGCAGCCGCGCTGACCTGCTCAGCCACGACCAGGGCCACATCACTTTGTGCCAGCGGATAGGTGGATAGCTCGCGGGCCTGGACCGTGACGGTGCTAGCAAAGGTGAGCACATCGACATCCAGCTCGGCGGCACACGTCCGTGGCGGTAGCCCAAGAGCGGTAACCACCGTGGGGTGCAGTTCTCCGGCGTGACCGACCAGTGTCCCATCAGCCAGCTCAAGTCGTGCGCACCGGCCGGGGTGCCACGGCGCGTGGTCATCGGCGATGACCACCAGATTCACGGCCAGCGCGGACCCGATTGCCTTGGCGGCGCCGACGGCATCGGTCCAGTCGGCGGGACGACCAGGTCCCCACCACCCAGCCGGATCAGCGTCACCGGTGAGGGCGAATGCGACCCTGCGCGGCTGGGGAGGAACGGCCGCCAGGATCTGCGCCAGGGTTACGTCATCCGGACGTTGATCGGTGCCCGGCACCGGCGCCGCCTGTGGTTCCCACAGAGGGCGGGTGACCAGTCCCACCTCGAAGACGGCTGCATCGCGCGCTCCTCGAGAGACGTTGCGCCGAAGTGCCTCGACCATCGTGGAGAGCACGGAGGTCCGCATCAGCGGGGCCTCATCCGAGAGCGGGTTGGCAATGCGCACGGTCGTCCGACGCGGGTCGTGGGCCTCCAGCCCCAGGTCGTCATGACTGTCTGCCGACACGAACGGATAGGTCAGCACCTCGACAAAGCCCTGATGGGCCAGGGTATTTGCCAGCACCCGCCGCACGCGCTGGCCGTGGGTCAGGCCGCGGCCCGCGCCGGCCTGCGGAAGCACCGAAGGAATCTGGTCGTAGCCACGGAGTCGGACAACCTCCTCGGCAAAGTCGGGTCCATCGGTAAGGTCCGGACGCCAGGACGGAGGCAGCACCGAGAGCAGCTCGGAGCCGGACTGCGCCCCAGACTCCGACCCCGCCCGCTGAAGAACATCGCACCCGATCTCGCGCAGGGTTTCGACAACCTGGGTGCGGCTGTAGGGCAGCCCGACGAGCCGGGCGGGCAGGTCGAGGTCGAGGTCGATGCGGGGACGGGCCGGACGGTGGTCAATATCCGTGACGCCGTCATCTGCGGTTCCACCGCCCAACTCCACGAGCAGGTTGACCGCAAGCTGGGCGGCGACGCCAGTGACGTCCGGGTCCACCCCTCGCTCGAACCGCTTGGAGGCCTCGGTGATCAGCTTGTGTCGGCGCGAGGAACGCGCCACCGAGGTGGGGTCGAAGTGCGCCGCCTCCACCAAGACATCAGTGGTGGAGGGGCCAACCTCTGAGGTCGCGCCACCCATCACCCCAGCGATGGCCAGCACACCCGTGCCACCGTCGGTGATCAGCAGGTCCTGCGGGTACAGCGTTCGCTGGACGTCATCGAGGGTCTTCAACGTCTCACCGGATTGCGCGCGGCGCACGACGATCGGCCCGTGCAGGGTCGAGACGTCGAATGCGTGCAACGGTTGACCCAGTGCGAGCATCACGTAGTTGGTGACATCGACGGCCAGCGAGATGGGTCGCATCCCCATCTGGGTGAGCCGCTTTGCCATCCAGGGTGGCGAGGCCGCAGAGACACTGACTCCACGCACGACCCGTGCCACGTACCGGTCGCAACCCGCGCGACCGTTCAGGGGCGCCTCGTCGGACAGCTGCACGCCGTACCCGCTCGTGTTGGCTTCGGCCTGCGCTATGGCCGCAGGGTCGTGGAAGTCACCACCCGTGGCGTGGGAGTACTCACGAGCCATGCCTCGCATGCTGAGGCAGTACCCGCGGTCCGGTGTGACGGTGACCTCGACGACCTCGTCGGCCAGGCCCAACAGCTCGATCGCGTCGTCCCCGGGAGTTAGCGTGGCCGCGTCCTGCTCACCAAGCAATGACTGCAGCACCACGATGCCTTCAGTGGCCTTTGGCCCAGAGCCGATACCAAGCTCCGCGGCGGAGCAGATCATGCCGTTGCTGATATGCCCGTAGGTCTTTCGGGCTGCGATGGCAATGCCACCGGGCAGCACGGCACCGGGTAGCACGACGACCACCAGGTCATCGACAGCGAAGTTCCTGGCGCCGCAGACGACTCCCTGAGGCGTGCCCTCGGTGACCCGCTGACCGTGGCGGCCCACGTCGACCTGACACCAGCGGATCGTCTTGCCATTCGTCTGCGGCTCCTCGACGAACTCCAGGACCCGACCGACGACCAGGGGGCCGCTGATGTCGCCACCGTGCAGGCCCTCCTCCTCCAGACCGATCCGGACCAGGCTGGCGGCGACCTCACGACCGGTCGCGACCGGCGCACCCTGCACGTACTCAACAAGCCACGAAACGGGCGCCCGCATCAGATCTCCATTCCGAACTGCGTGCTGAAGCGCACGTCTCCCTCGACCATCTCGCGCATGTCCTTGACACCGTGACGCAACATCAGCGCTCGCTCGATGCCCATGCCGAACGCGAAGCCCGTGTATCTGTCCGGGTCAATGCCGCAAGCCTTCAGCACGTTGCGGTTGACCATCCCGCAGCCCCCCCACTCGATCCAGCCGGTACCGCTACAGGTGCGGCAGTGCTCGTCCAAGCCGCCGCAGATGAAACACCGGAAGTCCAGCTCGGCGCTGGGCTCGGTGAAGGGGAAGTATGACGGCCTCAGACGGGTCTCCAGGCCCTGCCCGAAGAGCGCCTCGACGAAGTGGTCGAGGGTGCCACGTAGGTGCGCCATCGTCAGGCCCTCGGCGACCGCAAGCCCCTCGACCTGGTGAAACACCGCCGAGTGGGTCGCATCGAGCTCGTCGGTGCGAAAGACCTTGCCGGGACACACGATGTACAACGGGAGCTCGCGCTCGAGCAGCGAGCGGACCTGAACTGGGGAGGTGTGGGTCCGCAGGACCAGACCGGCATCGGGGGGGTCGACAAAGAACGTGTCCTGCATCTGGCGGGCCGGATGGTCGACGCCCAGGTTCAAGGCGTCGAAGTTGAACCACTCGGACTCGACCTCCGGTCCCTCCGCGATCTCCCAGCCCATGGCAACGAAGATGTCCCCGACCCGCTCGGAGATCAGCTCCAGTGGGTGTCTTGCACCAAGGCGCCGGCGAGCCAACGGCGCGGTGACGTCTTCGGCCTCCTCGACGAGCAGCCGCGCATCACGCTCGAGCTCGAGCTCGTTCTGGCGTTCGGCAAGAGCCCTGGCGACCCGCCCGCGAGCCATCCCGACCCGCTTGCCTGCCTCGGCCTTGGCCGTGGGGGGCAGGGCGCCGATCTCACGGTTGGCCAGGGACAGGGGGCTCATATCCCCCTGGTGGGCCAGGCGGGCGCTCTTGAGTGACTCGAGGGAGTCAGCAGCGGCAAAGGCCGTCAGTGCCGTGGTGACGGCTGCTTCGAGGGCAACCGGGTCGAGCGTGCTGACCTCGACTGGGTCATAGCTCTTGTTGGGTCCAGACATCGCTTTCAATCATTTCGGGTATCGGGTCGAACCGGTGATGGATCAGGCTCAGCTGCGCGCCCGCGAGGTGCACACGAGTCGCACGGGTGAGTCTAGAGGCCCGCGGTGCTGGTCCGGCGAAGTGTCCGACAGGTCAGCTGAGGCCTTCGGGGGCACCCGCAGGCAACGTGAACCGGAACTCGGCCCCCCCGGACGCGGCCTGACCGACGGCGACCTTTCCATCGTGAGCCTCCACCAGTCCTCGCACGACGTACAGACCAAGGCCGGTACCACCGCGGCGGGACCGGTGCCAGAACCTGGTGAAGATCATGGGGTAGTTCTCGGGTGGGATGCCCTCGCCCTCGTCGCTGATCGTGACAGCGACCGCCTCGTTGCCATTTTGTCGGGCCGGAGCGACGGTCAGGCTGACGGTCCCCTCTCCGTGGCGCACGGCATTTTCCATCAGGTTGGCCAGGATCTGGTCGAGCCGGTCGGGGTCGGCCCACACCTCGGGCAGCGCTGACTCGTGGCCACTGAGAGCGAACCGCTCACGCTCATAGCCGCTTGCGACGAATCGCTCGATGTGCCGCTCAATGGCCGCGTAGACATCCACGGGCTGTTTGCGCACCTGCAGCCGCCCGGCATCGATGCGTGAGATGTCCAGAAGCTCGGTGATGAGCCGGGTTACCCGGTCCGCGTCGGCCTCGATGGTCTGCAGCATCAACCGCTTCTGGTCGTCGGTGAAGCGGTCCCAGCGACGAAGAAGCGTCGAAGAAAAACCCTTCACCGAGGTGAGGGGCGAGCGCAACTCGTGAGCAACAGTGGAAATCAACGCAGAACTGTTGGCTTCGGCACGGCGGCGCGCCTCCGCATCACGTATCGCCACGACAACCTGGCTGACCGGCATGCCGCGTCCGGGGCGTAGGTACTTGGCGGTCACCAGCACCTCATACAGCCCGGGGATGATCAGCAGTTTCTCGCGGTGACCGGAGCGGATGGCTAATCCGTTCCAGGGATCGGTGACGTCCCACCAGGAGCGACCGTCATACTCCTGCATAGGAATTGCCTTGCGGATGTCCTGGCCCAGCAGCTCCGAGGCGGGGATTCCGATAATGCGGGCGGCCCGGTCGTTAACGTAGACGACGAAGGCTTGTTCGTCGGCGACCACCAGCCCGTCGGGGTGGTGGTCACATATGTCGGCGAACCACCCGGCGGAACTCTCGGCAGCCGATCCTTTGGCCCCTTGTCCCATAACGAGACTTTATCGAATACCAGAGCGTTTATGCACACCCGCGGACTGATATAGACACAGAGTTGCGGCCATGGCGAGGTTCAACGACTCGGCCTGACCGTAGATCGGAACCCTGACCACCGTGTCGCACGCCGACCTCACGTCCGGCTCAAGGCCCCAGGCCTCGTTACCCATCACCCATGCGTGAGCCCTGGACAGGTCAATATCACCCAACAGCACGTCCCCGCTGCCGTCGGCCGCCAGCAGGCACAGACCGGCCGCGCGAACCCGATCCAGCAGTACTCCGATGGGCACACCGGTCACAATCGGCAAGTGGAACAATGACCCGGCGGTCGACCGGACGACCTTGGGGTTGTATATGTCGACGCTTGAGTCGCTAAGCACGACCGCGTCGGCTCCAGCCGCGTCGGCACCACGAATCACCGTGCCCGCGTTGCCCGGGTCGCGGACGTTGGCCAGGATCGCCAGAAACCTCGGTCGCTGATCCAGTACCGCATCGAGGGGGACGTCAACGGGCCGGCACACGGCGAGGAATCCCTGCGGGACTAGGGCGTCGCTCATGGCAACAAGGACCTCATGGCTCACTTCACGGATGGACAGACCGGCTGCCAGTGCCGCATCCTGCAGGGTTGCATGCCGCGAGCCCGCCTGCGCCTCGAAGTAAAGATCCTGGACAGTGTCGGGCCGGTACGCCAGGACCTCGCGGACCGCCTGCGGACCCTCGGCCAGAAACAGACCCGTACGTTCACGAACAGCGCGCCGACTCAACGCCCGCACTGACCTGACCCGGTCGGAACCGATATTGGTCAACATTTGATGGTCACAATTGCGAGGCGTCGAACCAGCGCGCTGAGGTGGTGCGTTGACTCAGGCGGCGTTGTCGGTGACAGTCTGCGCCGGCGCGTGGGCCCGAGAGATCTCGACAAGGGCGGCGAAGGCGGCAGGGTCGCTGACAGCCAGCTCGGCCAGCATTCGTCGGTCGACCTCTACTTCGGCAACCTTCAGACCCTGAATGAATCGGTTGTAGGTCATGCCGTTGGCGCGGGCGCCGGCGTTGATCCGCTGGATCCACAGCCGACGAAAGTCGCCCTTGCGAGCGCGACGGTCGCGGTAGGCGTAACCAAGTGAGTGGGTAACCTGTTCCTTGGCCTTCCGGTACAGCCGCGAACGCTGTCCGCGATAGCCGCTGGCTCGCTCGAGAACTACCCGGCGCTTCTTGTGGGCGTTTACCGCCCGCTTCACGCGTGCCACGTGAGACTCCTTAGCCTTGATTATTCTGCTGACGCGTGCTGAGACAAACCGGCTTCCGTTCATACGGAATGCATTCGTCATTGTCAGCGGAGCTGAATTGAGTTTGTCTGAAATACTGAGCTTGTGAGGGTCATGCGCTGTGTATGACCCCTGAGCTTGTCTGGCCTACTTGCCGAGAAGCTTCTTGATCTTCTTAGCTTGGGGCTTGTTCAGCTGCACATCGTTCGCGATGGAGCGGGTCTTCTTCGAAGACTTGTGCTC
>Ga0209638_1001168_pt1 | contig 16896 bp, 18 predicted proteins | sample BarGraNGADG00211_FD_184490 | JGI IMG/M metagenome (GOLD analysis project Ga0209638, IMG submission 184490) | Arctic peat soil microbial communities from Barrow, Alaska - Barrow Graham LP Ref core NGADG0002-211 (SPAdes) (version 2) | ecosystem: Environmental > Terrestrial > Soil > Wetlands > Peat...
CAAGGTCCTTGGAGAACCGCAGACGGTTCTCCACAGCTCCCACCGGCCATCATTCACGGTCTCAGCGACGGACAACGGAACGACTCCCCGGGAGTCAACTTTCTACCCACAGACTCTGCGGAGGAGCCGTTTGTTGTTACTGGGCTGCCCACCAGTAGCACTACTTTGTCATCTTCGTAGCGGCGGATTCCGCCGGAAACTGTCGATAAGATTCAATGCTTTGCGGGTATTGATGATGTACAGCACGCCCATGATCTCTCGCACCCACAGCCGAACGGTCGGGAGGGTGGGGCGTGCATCGCGCGTGTCTCGCTGGCGTTCGAGTTGGAGGAACGTGAAGCCGATGGCGGTGAGTACCGTATGATGCGTCCAGCCGCGATAGGTTCGACCTTCGAAAGGATCGAAGCCGAACTCGTCCTTCAATTCGCGGTACGGCTGTTCGATCGGCCAGCGGCTGCGGGCGACCGTGGCCAGGTCGCGCAGGCTGGCCGACTCGTCGAGATTCAACAGATAGTACTTCCGCTCGTCGGTCGCGAGGCTGCGCTCGCACAGCAGCCACCGCTCGCCGCGACTCTTGACCGGCCGCACGGGGACGGCCGCGAACCGTGCGGCCAACGGCGCCTTGGTGCCCTTGGCCCATTCGACGCGGTGCCACGCCGTGTCGGGCACCGCCGTGCCGATGTCGCTGACCGGCAATGGGCGCCGCGCCCCCGCGACCCACACGGTGACGCAGCCGCGAATGGCCACGCCGTACCGAAGGCCGAGCTGCTCGAGGCCGCGCCGAAACCCCGCGGTGGAGCCATAATCGGCATCGGCCACCACCGCCGTGATCGTGAACCCGGAGTTCACGACACGCCGCGCATGGCTCAGGGCGATGCGCCACTTCTTGCGAAGCCGCAGCCGCTCGGGAATCCCGGCGCGCCTGTGCCGGTCCGTATCCCTCGCACACGTCTGCGGCAGATACAACTCGAAGGTAAGGGGCCACGCCAAGTGCTCGCCCACCAAGACGGTCGACACTGGGCTTGGTCCAGTTCCGTAGACACTTTCCGAGAGAGGGATACGATGTCTACGATGACCAAAGTGCCCCCGCACCGTCCCTGTCGCAGTTTCACTGAAGAGTTCAAAGCGAACCGCCGTCCGCTGGTCCTCTACACCGGCCTGCTTGGTCTCCCGGGTAGCGGCGCCGCGATTGAGCACGCGCTCAATGTAGCGAAAACACTCGAGGCAGCTGGATACAACGCCCTCTTGTTGCCGTGGGCTGAAGATGGTCGCCCAGAGGATCGCCTGCCGAGTGGATTGTTCTGTTGCCAGGGCATCCACTATCTTCCGGTAGGGAATCCTTCAACCGACGGCTCGAGCCGACTCGAGAGTCTAAAGGTCTACACCGGCGCCAGATCGCCCGTCCTGCGAATGCTCCACGGATCGGACCTGGCAGGCGTAACGGCAATCATCACGATGGAGGGATCTGCGGGTTTCTCCTGGAAGCTCCGTTCCCTTTGCCGCTCTCGTGGCATCAAGCTCATAGGAGAAGTAACGGAATGGTACGCAGCAACGTCTTGGCTGCAAAGCTCAAGTGTGATCGAGCGGATCGATCAGGAAGCTCGGCTACGGACCGTCTATCCGACATATGACGGCATCATTGCCATTACCTCATGTTTGGAAGACTACTACTCCAGGAGGGGCTGCAAAGTGCTGCGACTGCCCCCCGTGTTGGACACCGGGGCCGTCCGCTGGAGCAGACCACTCCGCGATGAGGCGCCGCGTGCAGGATTACGCTTGGTCTTCTCTGGTACTCCTGGACGTGACCGACAGGACGTGATTCTCAACGCGATTCTGCAATCTCGAGGGCAAGGCCGCGACGTTTCGATCGAGTACGTTGGATGCTCGCGTGAGAGTGTCCTTGCCTCCCTCGGTAGGTGTCCGAACTTGTTGAATACACTCGGGGATGCGGTTGTTTGCCACGGGCGGGTGGGAGAGGAGCAACTCCGCTCGATCATGGCCTCCGCAGACTTCGGCATTCTTCTGCGGGAAGAGGCCCCATGGTCCCGGTCTTGCTTTCCGTCGAAGGTTCCCGAGTTTCTCTCTCTGGGCGTGCCCATCATCTGTAACCTGACAGGAGACCTTGGGACGTATCTTGATGACGCCAAAGAGGCGTTGATCGCCCCGGATACCTCAGTGACGGCGCTGGGCAAGACCCTCGCGCGTGCGATCGACCTGAGTCCAAGTCAAAAGAAACAGATGCAGCAATATTCTAGACTGAAGGCCGAATCCCACTTTGACATCAGGCGGCATGCCAATTTACTGGGTGGATTCATTCGAAAGATAGCCCAGTAAGCGTCTAGGCAGACCTCCAAGATTCGTCTGAACATGTGCGGCATTTCTGGATTCTGGAGAGCACCCGACTCGAGCAACGAGGAGATGACCCGCGTTGTCAGCGCCATGTCGGACACGCTTTCGCATCGCGGTCCCGATGACGCTGGCGCCTGGACCGACGAAGCCTGCGGCATTGCGCTCGGATTCCGCCGTCTGGCCGTTCTCGAACTTTCGCCCCTCGGGCACCAGCCCATGGCGTCCGCAAGTGGCCGATACGTGGTCGTCTTCAATGGTGAGATCTACAATTTCAAAACACTGCGTTCCGAGTTAGGATCGCTCGGCCACACGTTTCGCGGCGGCTCGGACACCGAGGTCATCCTGGCAGCGATTGAAGCATGGGGCTTCGAGAATGCCGTTGGCAGATTCAATGGCATGTTCGCGCTTGGCCTGTGGGATCGTCAACTCAGAAGCCTTACTCTGGCGCGCGACCACTTCGGCATCAAGCCCGTCTACTACGGCTGGAGCCATGGCACGCTGGTTTTCGGGTCTGAACTGAAGGCTCTGCGTGCGTACCCCCGCTACGAGGCTAACGTCGATCGCGGCGCGCTGACGCTCTACATGCGGCACGCGTTCGTGCCCGGACCGTTCTCGATCTACCACGACACATTCAAGCTTGAGCCTGGATGCGCAATCACCTTCCGCTTCCATCATGAGCGCTCGACTCCTAGACAGTACTGGTCTCTGCGGGAGATCGCTGAACAGGGCATAGCCACCCCAGACAGCCGTGGCGAAAACGAGATTCTGGACGACCTCGACCGTCTTCTCAAGGACGCCGTTGGCCAGCAGATGGTTGCTGATGTCCCCTTGGGCGCCTTCCTTTCCGGCGGTGTTGATTCATCTTTGATCGTCGCGTTGATGCAGTCACAGAGCAGCTGCAAGGTTCGGACGTTCAGCGTTGGCTTCGACGAGGAAAACTTCGACGAGTCTCGGTATGCGCGCGCCGTTGCAGGACATCTGGGCACCGATCACACCGAGTTGCACGTTTCTCCAAGCGACGCTCAAGGCGTCGTTCCCCAACTGGCGGAGATCTACGATGAGCCCTTTGCGGACTCGTCCGGGATCCCCACAAGCTTGCTGGCCCGCTTGACCCGCCGTCACGTGACAGTCAGCCTGACGGGGGATGGTGGCGACGAACTCTTCGGAGGCTATTGGCAGTACTGGGAGACGCCAAGGAAATGGCGCAGCGTCAAGAGAGTTCCGGCCTTTCTCAGGGACACAGTTGCGCGAACCATGTCTGCGTGTGGTCGCAGTCTTAGCACAGCCTGCCGTCGGCCAATGGCTACGCGGGTGTCCCGGTCGCTCAGTTCTCGCGCACCCTACTATGCCGCGCGGAGCCAGGATGACTTCATTCGAATACGCCTGAGTCGCTGGCATGGAGCTACCTCGCTTGTTCTGGGCGGCTCTGAACCTGAGTTCTGGCTGGAAAGCTCCGGCGCAGGGCAGCTCATTCAGCCCCTTGAACATCGGTCTATGTTCATCGACTCAAGGCTGGGGCTTCCCGATGACATGCTAACCAAGTTAGATCGCGCTGCTTCTGCTGCCAGCCTAGAGACGCGGCTGCCGCTACTGGATCCTCGTGTGGCCGCGTTCGCGTGGCGCCTCCCGCTGAGGTTGAAAGTCAGGTCAGAAATACAGAGCAAGTGGATTCTACGCGCCCTTTTGCGCCGCTACGTTCCGCCCGCGTTGTTCGAGCGGCCAAAGCAAGGCTTCGGCGTGCCGATTGCGCGTTGGCTGCGCGGACCACTTCGGGAATGGGCCGAGGGGCTCCTGGACGAGAGGCGGCTTTGCAGAGAGGGGTTTCTGAATCCATTACTCGTTCGATCGCAATGGCGTGATCTGATAGAGGGAAGCTACGATTGGGAAGCCGAGATCTGGACGGTACTGATGTTTCAGGCGTGGCGCGAGCGTTGGCTGCCCTGAACGTGCGGCAATGGATACTCCGACTCGTGTGAGACCACCCCGCATCGTCATGGTCATCAACGCTCTTCGCCCCGGAGGGGCCGAGCGCGTCATGTCGATCATGGCCAACTACTGGTCGGATGCCGGCTGGCACATCCATTTGATTACGCTGGATGGCGCAAGTGAACCACCGTTCTACCCGCTGAGCGCGGCGATTATCCACCACAGGGTGGACCTGTCCCAACCTCTCGGAAATCCGATGGTCGGCATTTTCCGCATGAGTTCGCGCATTCACCTACTTCGAGCCGCTATCAAGCAGGCATCGCCCGATGTGGTTCTCTCATTCAACGATCTCACCAACGTCATCACGGTGCTGGCCGCCAGAACAATGCGCGCTCCAGTGATCGTCGGGGAACGAAGCGATCCACACATGCACGCGTTGAAGAATCCATGGCGCATGCTGCGACCGTGGGCGTATCGTCGGGCCACATGCGTCGTCGCTCAGACACAACATGCCTTGGACTATTTCTCCGCTTCCATCCGATCTCGCGGCAGGGTCATACGAAACCCGGTCATAGATCAGGCCGGGGCTGCCAGTTCACATATGCGCCGGAATTGCAGGCGGCCCAGCAAAGTGCTCATGGGGATGGGTCGGCTCAGCAAGGAAAAGGGATTCGACTATCTGATTCAGGCCTTTGCCAGAGTGGCGGCGGAGCATCCGAATTGGACCCTTGAAATTTGGGGCGACGGAAAGGAGCGCGAGCATCTGGAATCGATGATCAACGGCATGGGACTCGAAGGACGGGTTCGTATGCCAGGCGTGACCAAGGAGCCAGCCGACGCGATGCTCGGGGCCGATCTGTTCGTCCTGTCGTCCCGCTACGAGGGCTTCCCGAACGTTCTGTGTGAGGCGATGGCATGTGGTCGGCCCGTCATTAGCTTCGACTGCCCCAGCGGCCCGTCCGAAATCATCCGCAACGGCGTGGATGGAGTCCTATGTCCGCCCGAGGACGTCGAGTCGTTGGCTGCGACAATGAGCTATCTGATGAGCAGCGAGGCGGAACGAACTCGCCTGGCCGCAGCAGCTCCTCTGGTCATCCAACGGTTCGGGCTCGCGACCGTAATGAGCCAGTGGACTGCACTTGTCGCAGAGCTTATGAATAGTGCAGGCGCGTGCCTCGATGGGAATGGTAGCACCCTTACGATGTGATTGGATCCAGCGTGAAAGAGAAGGCCAATGCCCCGTTTCATGTCGCGCTGTTTCTTCCTTCTCTCGCTGGAGGAGGCGCACAACGTGTGACGATCAACCTGGCAAGGGCACTTATTCGAAAAGAGGGCATCCGTGTAGATCTGGTGCTTGGCAAGGCAGAGGGCCCGTACGTCAAAGACATTCCGCCTGGTGTGAGACTCATTGATCTGAAGAAGGATCGTATGCGCTCAGCAGTGCTGCCACTGGCCCGATATCTCAGCACTGAAAAACCTGATGCGCTAGTGTCAGGCTTGGACTATGCGAATGTAGCTGCCGTCATCGCTGCGGCCTTGAGTGCAGTGAGCGTGCAGACGATGGTCGTCACTCATATCCATCTTTCGAGCGCGCTGGCGCATCTAAGCAGATCAAAGAGACTCCTGGTCCGATTCATGTTACGGCAGACATATCCCCGTGCGAAGGTGATCGTCGCCGTGTCGCACGGCGTGGCTACGGATCTAGCACAGCTCCTCCGCGTGCCGATGTCTCGTATCCGCGTTATCTACAATCCGGTGGTCGACCAGGAACTGATGATCCAGGCTCAAGAACCTGTGAATCATCCGTGGCTCTCGACTCCGAGTCATCCCGTGGTCGTCGCGGTTGGAAGGCTGACGGAGCAAAAGGACTTTGCAACATTGCTCCGAGCGTGTGCTCTGCTGAAGCGGCACACCGAGGTGAGGCTGGTTATCTTGGGGGAAGGGGAAGAACGAGCCGAGCTGGAACAGCTAGTCGCTGAACTAGGATTGGATCACATCGTCGACATGCCGGGCTTCGTGCCAAACCCCTATAGCTACATGTTGCGGGCTACGGTTGTGGCACTGTCCTCTCGCTGGGAGGCCCTTCCGACGGTCCTGATAGAGGCCATGAGCTGCGGGGTGCCTGTCGTCTCCACGGATTGCCCCAGTGGACCGCATGAAGTGCTGGCCGGCGGAAAGTATGGCCGTCTGGTTCCCGTCGGCGACGCCGAGGCGATGGCGGCTGCGCTTCTGGATGCAGTTCAAGGACGCCTCCCGGCGGGACCTCCTGAGAGTTGGGCTCCATATTCCGTCGAAAGCGCAACCTCAGAATACCTGAGGGCGTTCGCACTTCCGGACCGAAACTGCTTCTCGGAGCCTGGCGCCAGAAGCCTCCCGCGAGCCTAAGTTCAATCGCTGGCAAGACCCAATCCGATGATGGTTCAAGAAGCGCGGTGGTTTGCGGCGCGCTTGGCCTCGATGCAGTCATCCGGGATCTTCCCGATGTGCAACGTGGGAAGCTCTACGGTGGACTTTCGCACAAGAGACCAACCATGGATAGATGAGTTGATCTTTGGACCGTTAGCCCGGCAGGGGTACGTAGTCACACACCTTGACACCAAGTCGGCTCAAGGTGTTGATATCGTGGGTGATCTTGGGGAGCAAGATTTCCTCGAACAGGTCGCAAGTATGCGTTTCAAGTCCGTGTTCTGCTCCAACCTCCTGGAACACGTGGTGCACCCCGAGGCCTTTGGCAAAATGCTGGCGTCTCTTGTCCCGTCAGGCGGCTACCTATTTGTCTCGGTCCCGTACGCCTATCCCTATCACCCTGACCCCATCGACAATGGCCTTCGCCCCACCGTGGCTGAGCTCGCAGCCCTGTTCCCCGGCACCCATATTGTCGGCTCGGCTGTTTTGGGAGGCGATACGCTTCTGCGACTGAGGAGGCGGGAACCCGTTGTGCTCGCCTTCACCTTGCTGCGTTTCTTGACTCCTTTCTACAAGCCTGTCTCCTGGTGGCGGAACAGAGCGTATGTGCCGTGGTGGTTCCGCCCGCTGACGGCATCGTGCCTCGTTCTTCAGAAACGCTGAATCGCATGAGTTCCGACTAGGCCATGAACCGCTGCCGTCTTCGATTCAGCCGCTGGTGCGCGATCTTCGTTGTCTGCACTCTGCCCGCCAGTAGCTTCGCGCAAGACTTCCATTCGCTCGCCTACGCGCCCGCGCCGGTTGATAACCCGCTCAAAGGCTTCGTGCCTTATGACAACGCTCCGAGCAAAGCCAGCTTCCCTCACAGTCTCGAATGGTTCAACATCCCGCTCGCGGCGCTGATGCCGAAGGAAAGGACGTTCGACTGGCAGCCGCTCGAGGAGCACCTAGCCGCCATCGCGGCACGTGGGCATCACGCAGTTCTGCGCGTGTATCTCGACTACCCCAGGCAGCCCCCTGGCACGCCGCGGTTCCTGCTGGATGCTGGAATCACCGTACACCCTTACGACGACTGGAACAACGCCAGCATCAGCGTTTCACCAGACTACGAGAATCCGCGTCTGCGTGCGGCGCTCGCTGAGTTCATAGCCGCCTTTGGCGCGCGCTATGACGGCGACGCACGGATCGGGTTTATCACTGTTGGCCTGCTCGGCTACTGGGGCGAGTGGCACACCTCGGATCACAAGGAGTGGTTCGCAAGCAAGACCGTGCAGCGCGAAGTGATGAACGCCTACTTGATGGCTTTCAGCCGGACGCGCCTTCTGCTTCGCATACCGGCCGGCCTCGGCGATCCCGAATACGCAGACAACCACGCGCTTGCGATGGGTTATCACGACGACTCGTTCGCTTGGGCGACCATGCCAACCGGAGGACCGTCGAGCTGGCATTTTCTCGACCGCATGGCGCGCGCCGGCGCACTCGACAAATGGCGTCAGCAGCCAATCGGTGGCGAAGTGCGGCCGGAAGTCTGGAACACGTTGTGGGACGAGCCAACCGGAGCGCCGAAGGGTCAGGAATACGGACTCTGCGTCGAGTCCACCCACGCGACATGGCTCATGAACAGTGGAGTCTTTCGCGAAAGCCTCTCCGGCGCTGCCAGGGAGCGCGCGCTCGCCGGCGCACGCCGCCTCGGCTATGAGTTACACGTAAGCGAAGTGGCGCTGACCGTGTCGCCGAAGGGTGATCTGCGTATCCGTATCCGAATCCGGAATACTGGTGTCGCACCGTTCTATTACCCGTGGCCATTCGAGCTCACCGTTCTCGACGAGACCGGCAAACACGCCGCCACGTGGCGCACCGATTGGGACATCACGCACATTGCCCCCGACACCGACGCCGTCGAGTTCGAGTCGACTCAATCACTCCTGCCCCTCACCGCTGGTGAATATCAGGTGCTTCTGCGTGTCGTGAGCCCGCTGCCGCAAAGCCATCCGCTCCGATTTGCGAATAAAACGCAAGACGGGGCTCAAGCGGGCTGGCTGACGTTGGGCAGCGTTCGTCGTTGACAAATCACTCAGCGGCTCAAAGAGTTCCGTCCGGCTGATGTACCTCGCGTGAATCTGCCTCTTTCAACGGCTACGACGACAGGCGTGGGTGACCGGAAACCCAGCGGAGTCCCACGACTACTGTACGTCATCCCTGCGTTCCCGTGGCGGGGCAATGTCTTCGAACAAAACGAACTAATGGGTCTGCTGAACGCTGGGGTTCCTCTCCGAATCTCTTCGTGCCGAAAAACCAATGCCGCCGAAGAAGTAAATGGATTTGCCCGGCCGCTCCTGGCCCTTACGGAATACCTCAAGTGGCGGTGCGCACGAACGCGTCCCGCCACCAGTGATGCCACCGGGCCAGCGTGTCGGCGCTCAGGGTTGGCCCCACGTGGGCGCGCAACCGGGCCACGCGCTGCCGTGTCGGCCCCTCTCGCAGCACGCAGGCGAGCAGCACCACCACGCCGAGGTAGACCTTGCGGCCCAGGAAGCGCACCGAGACCGGTGTCAGTCGTTTGCGACAGGCATCGCAACAAAAACTGAACCGGCGGTCGTACCCCGGCCCCAGCGTCGCCGGCCCGCCTCGCGGTTTGCGTGGGTAGTCCCCGTGGTCGAGCCGCCCCCCAGAGATCAGGCACCCGCCCGCCTGCGCGGTCGACGCGAGATCGTGTTCAATGGCGAGCAGCGCCTCAAAGAGGGTCGCATCGGCGAGCAGAGTGGTGTACAACAGTCCTCCAAGAGGGGACCATGGCGAAGAGGGGACGCAACGATCCGTGCCTGTGCGGCAGCGGACAGAAATACAAACGGTGTTGTTTACCACGAGACGAAGCCGCCGCGCACCCGGCCGCCCTCGCCGCGGCCGCCACCTCGTCGAGGGTGGAGGCGGACGTCGATGGCCTGGACGACGCCTCGAACGGGGTCATTCGATCTGATCGACGCGGGACGTCTGGATGAGGCGGAGCAGGCCGCGCACGCCCTGCTCGCGAACTGTCCGGACGTGCATGACGGCCTGGAACGCCCCGCGATGGTGTACGCCGCCCGCGGCGATCGCCCGCGGGCCGAGGAGTACTACCGCAAAGCGGCCGATTTCGTCCACGCCCACGCCGAGTACTACGGCCCCGAGATGGAGAGCTACTTCCGGCGGAAGGTCACGGAATTCGAATCGTCGGGAGAGTGATGCAGGCGGTCTCGATAGATGAGGGACGGCGCGGCCGGTCCATCACGATACGTGATTGACAGGCGCTTGGCGGCCATCAGATATAGCGGCGATTCTCACACATGGGACATCAGTTCGGCGAAACTCGTTCGGCCAGGCAGCATGCAGTATTCTGGCGCCCAGAGCCGAACGAGTGGTTTTCCACCGAAGACCTCGACCCGAAAAAGACATCGTTGAGGGACCAAACGCCATGCGTGTCTTACGCAATCAACACCTTACGGCGATACAGGTCATCGATGACCGGACACTACTGGTGCTGTTTGAACGCCCTGCGGCGGACGCACTGATAGGATTTGATGGGCCACATGAAAGACTCGCCCCTGGAGTGGTTGTGGCAAATGGTGGCCTCGCGCGTCGTGCTTCAAGAGCTACGAGATGCAGCCTGAACAGGTTCTGATAACAGGTGCGACGGGGTTTCTGGGGCGGCGCCTAATAGAGGTCTTTCGCTCTCGTGGATACTCGGTGGTTGGTTCGGCGAGGCGGCCAGATGCCACAATACGGACTTCTACCTGGGTTTCTGGCGACTTGAACGACACCAAGGTTGCGGAGGCCGCCGTGGCAGGATGCTCAGTGGTGATCAATGCCGCAGGCCGCGTTGACACAGGCCGAATGCGCCCGGAGGAGTTGGAACAGATGGCGCAATTCAACTCCGAGGAGCCAGCTTGTTTGGCTTGGCTTGCGGGTCGTGCTGGCGTGAAGCTCTTTCTACACATAAGCAGCACGGGAGTGTATGGGGCGCGAGCCCAAGGTCTCTGCGACGAATCCACTCCATGCCGCCCAAACAGCCTGTACGAGAGGAGCAAACATACTGCCGAAATAGCTCTGGGAGCGTTGTGCTCGGACACGATGAAGGTTGTTACTGTCAGACCCTCCAACGTGTTCGGCGAGATGCACCCATGGAACAAACTTCTGGCGTGGATGAGAGCAGTCAAGTCTGGGCGCGCGGTGCTGGGTACCGATCCCAGCCGCGTCTTCGTCAACTACGTATATGTCGAAGACGTTGCAGCGGCAATTGTGGCTCTGGTCGAGTCCCGAACACTGACTGGGGGCGAAGTCCTCAACATCAACGATGCACAGACCATGACGGAGTTCTTCCGTGCAACGGCTAAGGCTGTTGGCGTTGACGGCCGAGCACGGGTGCTTCCAGCAAACAGCCTCCTCTTGGCCGGAACGCTGTGTGACGTCGTTAGCCACGTGTTCTGCCGTTCGTTGCCATTCACCCGTGCGAAGGCCCGAGAAATGACCGGCCGAACGATCTTTGCCGCGAACCGCTTGAAGGAGATCTGTCCTGATTTTCCTATGCTCGGCGTCGAACATGGGTTGGGGTGTCTCGCAAGATATTACTTGGATAGCGGCTTGCTATGAGCCCGATCAAGGTCATGCACGTCATAGGATCATTGGATCTCGGCGGTGCCGAGAAGCTGACCAAGTTGCTCTTGGAGAACATGGACCCAGAGGTGTTCGATGTCTCAGTGTGTTGCCTAAAGGCGGGCGGATTCTACGCGGAGCAACTCTCGCAAGGAAGATTCCGCGTGCAAATACTGCTCGGCGTCGACAAGCACGCGCACATCAGTCCGATGCGCCTAGTGAAGGTCACTTATCGTCTGTGGCTGTTGTTGCGACGAGAGATGCCCGCGATAGTTCACTCACATCTCTTTCTCGCGAGTGTGCTCGCTCGCGTGGTCGGCATCGTGGCTGGTGTTCGGTGTCATGTTGTTACGCTTCACCGAGTCGAGTACCCGGGAATTCAGCGCTTCGTTGAATGGCTTCTTGAACCGATTCCAGCGCTCTTTGTCACGGATTCGCGAGCGGCCGGAGCAATGCTCGTGAGCAGGCTCGGGGCGCGAGAAGATAGAGTGAAGGTGATCCATAACGGTATCGATATAGCGGAGTTCGCTGCGCCATCGCACAAAGGCGAATCGCGAAGATGCCTGACTCTCGGTGCGAATGAGTTTGTTATTGGGGTTATCGCGCATTTGTATGCTGAAAAGGGTCATGTGTTCTTGTTCGAGGCGCTAGCTCGGATGCGGCACCGATTGGGCGAGTTCAGGTTATTGGTCGTTGGTGAAGGTTCTGAGCGTCGACGACTGGAGGAATTGGCTCGCCGGCATTTTCCGGAAGGTGAAATCGTCTTTCTGGGGCAACGCGGCGATCTATCGCACCTGTTGGCCGCAATGGACCTCGTGGTGCTGCCTTCATCATGGGAGGGCTTTGGTCTGGTTCTTGCCGAGGCCATGTATATGCGTGTGCCGGTGATTGCGACGAGCGATGGCGGAGGGTGCAAAGAGGTGGTCGAAGAAGGCGCCGGTGGAATGCTCGTTCCTTACGGTGATGTTGTGGCACTCGGGACGGCGATTTACCGGTACTACGCTGATGTGGAGTTGCGGATAACAGAAGGCGCGAGAGGGCGGGCACGGGTTGAACGGATGTTTGTTGCCAGCGTGATGGCGAAGAACTACGAGAAGATGTATCAGCATGTTCTCGCCCGATACCGACGAGGCTGACACCATAACGGAGATCCATCTGGAGCGGGCCGCTGGAGCCCAGCATGTGGATTCATCGATCCCTTCGAGACGCATCCCGGGCGATCCGGGCGGAGTTGGCCCAAGGACCACGTGCGGAAGTGGGCGTCCCGGAGCAAGGGGTAGCGACACAGTCCCTCACGGAACTGGTGTCCTTGGGCCGGCTGCGAAGCCGCATGTGACTGTTATAGTTCCCGTGCGAAACGAAGTTCGGTTCGCGATGCAGTTCTTGGACGCCGTTCTTTCTCAGGAGGTGCCGGAGGGGGGGCTCGAGATCATTATCGCTGACGGTATGTCGGATGACGGCACGCGAGAGATTCTTGACGCAGTGTCACGCCAGAGTCCATACGTCCGCGTCATTGAGAATCTGGGCAAGATCGTCTCAACCGGTCTGAATGCCGCCATCCGCGCCGCACGAGGGTCCGTGATCATCCGGCTGGACTGTCATACGGAATACGCACCCGATTATGTTGTTTCCTGCCTTGCTGTCCTGCAGTCGGCGGGGGCCGATAATGTTGGTGGACCTTGGCGGGCTAGAGGGCGCGGGTATTGCCAGACCGCGATCGCATTGGCCTTTCAGTCTCCTTTCTCGTCTGGCGGTGCTGGATCGCACCGCGAAGACTATGAAGGGGAGGTTGATTCAGTGTATCTCGGCTGTTGGCACAGGGAGACGCTTCTTCAATTGGGCCTGTTTGACGAGGGATTGGTGAGGAATCAGGATGATGAACTGAATCTGCGCCTGATCCGCGCAGGTGGGAGAATCTGGCAGTCTCCGACGATCCGGTCTTGGTACTGTCCCCGCCCGTCGATTGGAGGTCTATTCGGTCAATACATGCAGTACGGCTATTGGAAAGTGCGGGTCATCCAAAAACACCACCTCCCCGCCTCGATTCGCCATTTGGTGCCAGGCGGATTCGTCGCGTGCCTCCTGCTCCTGGCGCTGGCGGCTCCGGTTTCAATGGCCGCACGAAGTGTTCTGGTAGGGCTACTTGCGTTGTACTCGGTGGGCGATGTGGCGGCAGCAATCGTCACTTGTTGGGGCCGCGACACCTGGAAGTACGTTGCCGTGATGCCCCTCGTGTTTGGCGCCTTTCATTTTGGTTATGGATGGGGATTCTTGAGGGGCGCGATCGATTTCATTCTCCTGAAGAGAGGCGGCCGGGCTGCCTTCGGCGAGCTCACCAGGTAGCAGGAATGGGGTCCGTGGAGACAGATGCCGTGCGACAGCAGTACGAGCGTCGCAAGACGGCGATTGCGCGGAACCGATATTGCCCTTTGCGGGCTGACGTCTGGCAGAGCATCCAAGAACGGCAGCGGGTGATGCTGCGTCTCTTCGCCGGGTTGGGCGTGGAGAGTCTCGAGAACGTATCGCTCGTTGAAGTTGGGTGTGGGGCTGGCAACAGGCAACAGTGACCGGACACTACTGATGCAAGACTCACAAGGTAGCTGAGATGGGTCAAACTGAAATAGCCGCCGTGCATGACCGCTACGAAAGGCGGAAGGCGGCCGTTGAGAATAACCGCTACAGCCCGTTGAATGCCGATGTCTGGCAGGGAATGCAAGAGCGCCAACGGGCGATGCTTCGGATCTTTGCGCACCTCGGTCTGGGGAACTTTCATGCCACAAAGTTGGTTGAAGTTGGGTGTGGCGCGGGCGGCAATCTGTTGGAGTTTCTACGCCTCGGTTTTCAACCGCAGAACCTGATTGGAGTCGAGTTGCTTGAGGACCGCGTGGCGATAGCAAACAAAGTCCTGCCAGCCGGCATGGTGCGTCTGGGCGATGCGGCGAGTATGATACTTCCGTCGGCTTCGCAGGACATTGTGTACCAGTCCACCGTATTCTCGTCTCTCCTTGACGACACCTTCCAGCAAGAACTGGCGGAAAGAATGTGGGGCTGGGCCAAGCCCGGCGGCGGCGTGCTCTGGTACGACTTTATCTACAACAACCCGAGCAATCCAGACGTCCGTGGGGTGCCAGTTCGTCGGGTGCGGGAACTGTTCCCAAATGGAACGCTCTCCGTGAATCGGCTCACTCTAGCGCCGCCAATTGCCCGGAAGGTCTGCCGAATTCACCCCGCGCTGTACCGCTTCTTCAACGCTTTCCCCTGTCTGCGGACGCACGTCTTGTGCTGGATTCGCAAAGCCTCTTGGTAGCAACTCCAAGCCGCTGACTTGGGAACAACCCCGTGAAGAAGTTCCATTTGCGTCTCGGGTTGAGTCACGCCCGGAGTTCTGAAGCGCGCTGCCTGCCTTGGCTCAACGAGTACGCTCTTGGCATTCGAAAGGACTGACCTTGCGTGATTCCTTCTTGTCCTTCTCGCCGCCCGCCATCGGGCCCGAGGAAATAGCCGAGGTTGTCGATACTCTGGGCACTGACTGGATCACCACTGGACCGAAGACTCGACGCTTCGAGTCCGACTTTGGGCAGTACATAGGAGCCGCCGACGCTGTAGCCGTGTCCTCCGCGACCGACGCGATGCAGGTCGGTTTGGCGGCGCTTGGGGTTCAACCGGGGGACGAGGTCATCACGACGGCGATGACGTTCTGCTCGACGGTGCATGTCATCGAGCACCTCGGTGCGCGCCCGGTGCTGGTCGATGTCGAGCCTGACACGCTGTGCATCGATCCGCGCGGGGTCGAGCGGGCCGTGACAGAGAAGACGCGGGGGCTGCTCCCCGTGCACATTTACGGCCACCCGTGCGACATGGACCCGCTTCTCGATCTGGCGGCGGCGCGTGGGCTGTTCGTCCTCGAGGACGCCGCGCACGCGCTGCCAGCTCGGTACAAAGGGCGGATGGTCGGCACGATGGGCACGGCAACGGCGTTCAGTTTCTACGCCACCAAGAACATGACCACCGGCGAAGGCGGCATGCTCACCGGCGACCCCGATCTCATCGCCAGGGCGCGGATGTGGAGCCTCCACGGCATGAGCCGTGACGCGTACAATCGTTACAGCGCCGAGGGCTCGTGGTTCTACGAAGTCGTGCTGCCCGGATTCAAGTGCAACATGACCGACATCCAGGCCTCCCTCGGATTGCAGCAACTGAAGAAGCTGCCGCGGTTCCAGGATCGTCGGCGTGAGGTTGTGCAACGCTACCAGTCGGCATTTGGCGACCGCCCCGAGTTGCAGATTCCGACGGAGCGGCCAGACGTCGAGTCGGCGTGGCACATCTACCCACTCCGATTGAACCTCGAGACGCTCAGGATCGGACGCAACCAGTTCATCGAGGAAATGAAGGCACGCAATATCGGGACGTCGGTGCATTTCATCCCGATCCACCTGCACCCCTATTACCGCGATAAGTATGGCTACGTACCGGGAGACTTCCCGGTGGCGTACGCCAACTATCAGCGTCTCGTGAGTCTCCCACTTCATCCCAGGCTGTCCGACACGGACGTTGAAGACGTCGTCGAAGCCGTTCTGGATATTGTGGAGAAGCATGGCCGGTGACGTAACTAGGCGGCTGGTCGATGCCGCCGCTTCTTTGGTGGGCCTGATCGTCGTTAGCCCGATCCTGCTGGCGGTTGGGTTAGCGATCAAGCTCGACTCTCCGGGCCCCGTGCTTCACCGCGCACAGAGAACGGGCAAGGATGGCAAGCCTTTTCGCCTCTACAAGTTCCGCAGTATGGTTGTTGGCGCCGACCGGGACGGTCCTGCAATCACCCCAGCCGGTGACCGGCGCATCACGCGCGTAGGGCGCTTCCTTCGCCGCACGAAACTGGACGAACTGCCGCAGTTGCTCAACGTCCTCAAGGGCGACATGAGCTTAGTGGGACCGCGACCGGAAGACCCGCGCTACGTTGGACTCTATACGCCGGCGCAGCGTGAAGTTTTACGAGTTCGTCCCGGGGTCACGAGCGCTGCGTCCTTGGCGTACCGACATGAATCGTCCCTCCTATCTGGGGGAGATTGGGAACAGCAGTACGTCAATGAGATTCTGCCCGACAAGCTGGCGATTGAGTTGGACTACCTGGCCCATCGAAACGTGGTCAGTGACCTGGGGCTCGTCCTTCGCACGCTCCTTGCCCTGCCACGCGGCGGTGCCCCCACAAGGACGCAGGCTGGTCACAGTCCCGTCTCGAGGGAATCGAGCACAGCCGAGCGCAGACTGTAGAGCCATGGCACGCGCGACTAATCCCCACGTTCACACCCGTATAGTCTGGCGCCGATTGGCACACACTGCTGCGTCCTGGGCCTGAAGGTCGGGATTCGCCGGGGTCCGGGTTCATGGATCGCGCCCGCGCGATCGCCGCCGCGTCGCCTGGCCTGAAGTAGTCAGCGGCCCGCCGCCGATTGGTCGCGAGCCTGTGCCTCGACGAATTCCCCTACCTCAGGCGGTTGACCGTTCGTTGGCCAGCCAGCTGCAGAAGTGGCTCGACCATGGCATTCCGGACGGCTGCCTGCTCATCCTGTCGGGATCGAGCACGCGCAT
>Ga0209638_1001170_pt1 | contig 16876 bp, 17 predicted proteins | sample BarGraNGADG00211_FD_184490 | JGI IMG/M metagenome (GOLD analysis project Ga0209638, IMG submission 184490) | Arctic peat soil microbial communities from Barrow, Alaska - Barrow Graham LP Ref core NGADG0002-211 (SPAdes) (version 2) | ecosystem: Environmental > Terrestrial > Soil > Wetlands > Peat...
TACATCGCCCGCGATACCACGAGAAGCCTTGATCGGGACGACGATCTCGCTCTCGCCGCCCGGAACGACAGCGCGGCGTTCGAGGCGCTCTACGTGCGGCACCGGAGCCCGGTGTACCGCTACCTGCGGACCCGGACGACCGACGGGGACGACGCGGCCGACCTGACGGCGCTCACCTTCGAGCGGGCTTTCGTCGCGATCGCGCGCTACCGGCCCGGTGGCGCGGGCGTCCGCGCGTGGCTCGTCGGTATCGCTCGCAACGCCTCGATCGACCACGGACGTCGCCGCCTGGCCGCGCCGAGGCCCGAACGGCCGCCCGATCCCGACGAAGGGCTGGAGGCGCGGTTCTTCGCGGATGAAGCCGCGTCCGAGTTGCGCGGGCGCGTGGCGGCGCTTTCACCCGATCAACGCGATGCGATCGTCCTTCGCTTCGCGGCCGGTCTGACCGCCAGGGAGATCGGGGATGTCCTCGGCAAGAGCGAGGCGGCAAGTCAAAAGCTCGTGAGCCGTGGGCTCACGGCGCTCAAGGAGGCCTACGGTGTCCGTTCGACCGGGCGCTGACGCGCTCATCCCGCCTACCCTGCTCGATCTCGAGGCACGCCTCGAGCGGGCCTTTGGCGCAGACCCCACGCCCGCCCAACTCGCGGCCATCGACGCGCGGGTCTCGGCCGCCGTGGCAGTCCCGCGCCCGGCGGCACGCCGGGTCAGCCGTCCGCGCCACCTGTGGCGCGCGGTCCTCCTCGCCGCTGCGCTGGTCGTGCTCGGCGGCGCGGGCACGACGCTGCTCTCCCTGTACAGAGGCATGGGAGGCGACGGCTATCGGGTTGCCTGGGATCACTCCACGAAGCTCGGGCTCTCGCAGGTTCATGACGGCTACCGCGTAACGCTCGAGGCCGCCTATGCAGACGCCGCCCAGACGATGCTCGCGATCTCGATCCTCGACACGGCGACGGGCCGGAGTCGCGGCGTCATGATCTACGGCGCTGACCTCACCGATGAGACCGGGCGCACCTACCAGATGACGTCCGGAGGCTCGACGCCCGCCGACAGCTCGAGTTCCGTCAACACGGTCTGGTATGAGACGCCGGGCGACGGCACGCTATCGGGCACCCACCACTTCGTTCTCACCCTGCCTGACATCGGCGTTCGGTACGTCAGCCCGTCGTTCTCGGTCCTCCCGGACGGCGGGTCGACGGGCGATCCCTGGCACACCGTCGCCGGCCCGTGGCGGTTCGCGTTCGACCTCGCGATCGCACCCGGCATCCGCCTGTCACCTGCAGCGACCGCCACGTCCAACGGCGTCACCGCGACCCTCGAGTCGATCCTCGTGTCGCCCACCACCGTCCGTCTGGAGTTGACGTATGCGGGACTCCCGGACGACGGGTCGAGCTGGGCTTCGGTCGCGACGGTCCTGCACAACGGTGAGCAGCTGGCAGTCGGAACATCGTGGTTGAGCCGCGATCCGGCCGTTGCGGAAACCATCACAACGGTCACGGGCACCGATATCGCGTCGGGATCCTGGGTCGTCCGGATCGACGAGCTGGTGGGCGATGGTCCGAACGGTCAAGTGCGCCTCCAGGGACCATGGGAGGTCCGCTTCACGGCCCCGTAGCGGCCAGTCCCAGGGGCGGGATCCGCGAGAACGCGACATCATGTGGCTGGGCGCTGGAGGCGCGCTGAGACAGACAACCTGCGCTCGTCGTGCCACCCTCGAGGCTCGGCGGCCCGAGCATTCCCTCGCTCGCCACGACGACGGCGTCCGGATGAGCCGAGCACCAGACGCGTTGCACGTCTGAGACCGCCTGCGAACCTCCACAGGCCGCGATGGTCGAGACGAGCAGCATCAAGCCGAGGAAAGGGCGAGCGCGCATGACTGGGATGGGTACATATTAGGCGAGGAGGCAGCCTGCAATGGGTCGGAGGTACTGCCCAACGTCGGCCTGAAGCCGGATGGCCGTCGTTTCTGGCGCGAGAGCCCCGCCACGTTCAGCGTGTCGCGGCCCACGGCGGCCACACGACCACCGAATGGCGGTGGCGCGCTTGGGTGCGACTCGGTCCGGAGTCGGCGTGAACCGCCCTGGGAATAGGAGATACCCTGGGGTGCCCTGAGTTGCGTGGAGCCGCGTGACTGGATTTCACGCGACTGTCGCTGACTGGTGCCGAGTCTCGAACTCGACCGGGGTAAGCATGCCAAGCGCCGAGTGACGGCGCTGGCGGTTGTGGAAGATCTCGAGGTACTCGAAGATCGCGTTGGCGAGCTCGACGCGGGTCCGCCAGTGGCGGCGGTCGAGGAGCTCGACCTGCATCCGGCTCCAGAACGACTCGATGACCGCATTGTCGTAGCAGTCCCCGACCGAGCCCATCGAGGGCATGAGGCCGGAGTCGAGGGCGCGCCGGGTGAACGCCCACGAGGTGAACTGGGTGCCCTGGTCCGAGTGGATGACGGTCCCGTCGGGTTCGCGCTGCTCGATCGCCATGCCCAGGGCGTTCGTCACCAGGGCGGCGGTGGGCGTCGCGTCGATCGACCAGCCGACGACCCGCCGGGAGAAGACGTCGAGCACGACGGCGCAGTACACCTTGCCCTCGCGTGTGGGGTGCTCGGTGATGTCGGTGACCCAGAGCCGGTCGGGCTCCTCGCGGGCGAACTGGCGTTCGACGAGATCGCCGGCGGTCGCGACGTGCGGGACCCGCCGGAACCGCGGGCGCCCGGACAGCCCGGCGAGCCCCGCCCGGTGCATGAGCATCTCGACCGCACAGCGACCGACGTCGAGACCGTGGCCCAAGGTGAGCTCGGCGTGGATGCGCCGGGCCCCGTAGGTGCCGCGGCTCTCGAGGTGCACCCGGCGGATGAGCTCGGTCAGGTACGCGTGCCACAGGGCCCGCGCTGACGGCGGACGGCTCCGCTGCGCGTAGTAGCCGGACGCCGACACATGGAGCGCCCGACAGGCGAGCTCGACCGAGAGGCCTTCCGCGGCGATCACCTCGATCACCGCGAACCTCCTTTTGGGTCGGTGCGCTCCGCGAGCAGCTCCGACGCGCGACGGTGGACCTCGAGCTCCGCTTCGAGCTCCCGGATGCGCCGCTGGGCGGCGGCGAGTTCCTCCCGCTCTTCGGATCTCAGGCCCGCGACGAAGCCGCGGTCGATCTGCTCCTGGCGCCGCCAGGTGTAAATCGTCTGCCCGCTGATCCCCAGGTCACGCGCGAGATCGGCGACCCTGCGACCCGCGGTGAGCAGATCGAGCACGCGCCGGCGGAACTCGGCCGGGTAGCCCCTTCTTCCCATGGCTGCCTCCTATCGAGACAGCAGCATGATGTCCAGTAAACGGACTCCACGAAAGGCGGGGCAGACCACCCTGACGGTTGAGACCAGTCGGCCTGGCCTCGACTGCGCCCTCGTCCAACTGGTCTGCCAACTCGCTTCGTGCATCCCCTTGGTTCTGCTTGGTTCCAAGGCGCCCTGCTCGGCCCGCCGGCTCGATCAACGGGACTCACTGAGTAGCACCGAAATACGTGCGGTTCCGCGGCTTGTCCGTCTTATACACGCCACGTCGGAGGTTCGAATCCTGGCTTCTCTACCAATTCTATGGCGATAAATGCCACCCCGTCCAACTGCGACTTATCGCGGGTAGCAGATTCGCAGGGTGCGTTCGAGGCCCCGTCCTCCCGGCCGTCCGTGTGTACGAAAGATCGAGCGTGAGCACGTCAATCGAAGCGGGTGGCCATCCTCGGTATGCCGCTCCGGCACGCGGCCCTCGTGCTCGGCGATTTCATACACAGGGTCTAAGAATCGGGGTTTCGCTTTGCCGCTCACGGCGTCGGCTAAGTCGCCGTCTTCCGTTGAGCCTGGAATCCTGCGTTGCTGAGCCCACCGAGGAAGAGGTCCTCGTTCAGCAGGTACAGCAGTGCGGCCGGATCCGCATCGTCGTACACCAGAGCACCGTCCCGAATGTAGGCATCAGGATCGCGTCCCAGGCGGACAACCTCAGCGGCGATGTCGTCTACGGTGATCCCCCGGAGATGTCCCCGCTCCCTGATCGCGAGCAACCGGCGCCGCAGCCGCGAATCCTGTTCACAGCGAATACGGAGCGCATCGGCCCCGTTCGCGTAGAACGGCAGGGTGGCGGTAATATCCGCGATCCACGTACCTACGGCAGCGATCACCTCGGGCGCATCGCGGAACAGGAGTTCGAAAGTCGACATTTCGAAGATGAATACAGTCGAGTCGTCAATGATGAGATCGAAGTCCGGATCGAAGATGAATATGGGGTCGTCAACGTATCTGAGAACGTCACGGCCGAGAGAGATGATGCCGCCACCACGGGCCATCCTCGCCGGATTGTGTTTGGCGACGTATGCAGTCCGGTTCTCAGGATCATCACCGAGAAGGGCCGAGTAGAACGCGATCTGCCTGCGAACTAGGTCCCCCGGGGGCAGATGATCGAGACCCGCTCCGCGATGGAGCAGCTCCAGGACCGAGCTGTCCTGAGCGACACGAGCACGAGGTACCGATGTGAATTCATTGACCTCGAGAAGCATGTCTGGGCTGTATTTTCGATAATCCAGACGCTGAAGTCGGTCCCCAGTGTCCGCGCAGACGCCCCGAAGCGCTGTTTCCAGCTCGCCGGCGGTGTTCAAACGGCGTCCAATGTAGCGACGCCCAGATCGCCAGGCCGCTAAGAGCGTGAACGCCGTAGCGTCGAGCCTAAGGTCCGCATCCGGCCGTTCTTCTGCTACCACCTATCCGCCTCCGAGCTCAACGTCGACGAGGACGTCGTCCGTGATGGTCCAAGCGCGAATGTCGGTGTCCGCGGACGGGCGCGACTTCGCGATTATGTAGAACCGCCGTTTCTTGGTGGTCGAGACCGCGTACATACGCCAGCGGAGCAAGTAGAAGGTGGGGTTGATCTGCACCATTTCCGATTGGACGTAAACAATTCCGGCCAAGAAGAGAAACAGCGCATATCCAGCGATGTCAATTGGTGTGGGCTCGGCGACCGTTACGAACGGAAGCAGATAGGTGGCGAGATATGCGCTAACGTCCGACCCGCGGTCTTCGACCCCGTCGACTCTGTATGGATCGATGCTTCGTTTGGTCAACCGTAGGCTCCGGATCAGGACGAGTGGTGCGGCCAGACCCACGATCGCCGCTGCCGCTGAACCGGCCACTAGAAGCGGGACTTCGTGAAACCGAATCATCAAGATCACAAAGAGTCCCGCGTACGAACTGACGAAGAGGAGCGGCCGGGTCAGCATCGGCGGCCCACCTGTACGATGACGATCAAGGTTGGTTGTTCTGGCAGTCTACTCGGCGTGACCTCAGCCAACAGCGTCACGGCAACTAGTGCGGCTTGGGCTTTCGCGGCAGCCTAGGAGCTCTCGACCTGTACTGAGTCGAATCGCGTAGCAGACGGGCCCACAGCCCAGGTATGCGCGCCGGATTCGAGAACGGCTACGGGCATTTCGTCGTCGATGTGTAGAGCTCGGCCGGCGAACTTCGCGCGGGCGACGGCCCCGAGAGTCCAAAGCGATCCATCCCGCCGTCGAAACGTAAGCCTGACCAGCCGAGCGGGCCCGGCAGTGACGGTGAAGCCTTCGAAGTCGGAGCGGCCGAGGACACGCCACAGGCCCGAGCCCTCCCTCATCACTGCGATGTTGGACCCGTCTCCCTTTCGAAGGAAGCCGCGACGGACGATCAGAACCTCATGTGGGCCAAGAACCAGCGCCTCGTCCGCATGTTGATGAGATTCGAATCCGATAAGGAGGCTCACTAGCTCCTCCTTCCTGGCTGGCATCGGCGACCCGATGGCTCCAACCAAGTTGAGCATCGATCACCGGCGTGTCAGCTACTGTGGCGCGGTAAGGCTTCCCGTCGTGTACCAGAGCCAGGAACAGCGGGACTACTGAGGATGGCGGCTCGTTGATCGCACCCGAGCCGTTCATGGACAACTGCGACTACTGGAGGCCGGAGCTGAGCGCGTAAGGGCTTCTTCGGCAGCACCCGAACCGTGTCAAGTCTGGCGACCATCTCTTTTCGCAAGAAGATTCGACGAGAGGTGGGGACGCCTGGGACGAGGCCCGCGCCTACTGGAAGAGGGCGTCGGTCCATACGCGCCTCCCATCCTCCGAAGAGAGCGGAGCGCCCGGTGCGCCGGGGGCGGGGCGAGCGTAACCCGCGGCGGCGACATCGTCGGCGCGCTGCTGAGAGATTTAGTAGCCTCCCCGTTGAGGGCCGCGAGCTTGGTCTCTTGATCGTTGATGATCGAGCGCGCTGCTTCGGGCGACTCGAGTGATCCCGCACACGCGGTCTGGCGGGCGCAGGCCGGGCGAGAACCCGACCCTCAACCACTGTCATCTCGCGGAAGCGAATGCTGACATCTTGGCGGCGTACCCACTGCCATCCTCATAGCGTCCGACACAAGTCCTTGACGCACAAGGACAATCACGCTTTTGACAACTGTACCGGCCCGCCGAGGATGCCTTTTCGCCAACCAGGGTGCGACCCGCATGCCGACGGTCGATGGCAACGGAGTGGTTCGTGGACGCGTATGTCTGTCGCGAGTGCGGCGATGCTGACGGCATCGCCAATATCGCCCCGACCGTTCGTTTCGTGAAGGGCATCCGTTTGGAGGATGGATCCTTGAGGGCCGAACTCGAGGCGGCGCTGGAGGTCGACGACTCGTGGGACGGGTTCGCGTGGCAGTGCCAGAGCTGCGGCACGGCGGGCCACACGATCGAAGACGTGGTGGAGGAGGCGTAGGAGTGGTCCAGAGAGGATAGGTCCCGCTGGAGCCAGCCCGAGCGCCCGCCGCTCGCGCCTACACTGCCAGTGCTGATCTCTCTGGACGGCCCTGAGCGGCACCCGGAACCGAGCCTGCCGTGGCCTGCTGCTCCCGCGCCTATCAGGCGCCCTAGCGAGACGCCCATCGTTACTGGGAGCCCTTGGACTCGGCAGCGACCTGGCTGAACCGTTGGCCGTAGGACACAACATTTCGCGGCCTCTTCCCGGGTGCTACAGCAGGTCCATCGCCTGCAGCTCGGCCTTCCACGCTGCCCGCAGGTGCGGATCGCGCAGGTACACGCCCGGCGGAAGGGCTCGCTGGAGGCGCTCCCGGCCGGGATAGACGCCCTCGTCGTGGAGCCGGCGCATCGCGGCGACCAGCAGCGCAATCTCGCGGCTTCGCTTCGCCGCGATCCGGGCTCGACGCCACTCGGCGTGCCGGTCGCATACCGCGCGGCTGAGGTCCGGGTGGAGCCGGCGGGCTTCGCCTCGGTCTGCGCCGAACGGCGCGAGCACGGCCCTGAGCGAGGGCGGTGTATCCGATTCCAGCGCCCGACGCAGGGCGGCTTTGACCAGGGGCCACGGGATGCGTCGAGCGGCCGGTGGCGGCGGGACGGGCTCGGGGATCAATCGAACCGCCGCCGACCCGTCCAGGCGATCGAACCGGCCGAGCAGGAAGTCGACGAGCGGGAACCCCGCCACCCGGCAGATCCGCAGGGCCGCCGGCAGTGAGGGGCGGCGCCTGCCCGCCTGCCACAGGCTGACCAGGCTCAGCGAGTACCGAATCTGGCACGCGAACTCGCTCGCCGTCTGCGAGGTCCTGGCGATCGCCAGGTCGACGGCCCGTGGCAACCCGAGCGGATCAGGCTCATCCTCGCCGAGTGCTGCCCCCGCCGCGAGGAGGTCGCCGAGCTGGTCGCTCACCCAGCGCTGCCAGCCGAGCCCCGCTGGATCGACCTCGGGCTGGTCGGCGATGACCTCGGCCAGCGGTCGAGCCAGCGATTCGCCACACCCGCCGCACCGGCCCGGCAGTGCCCAGGTGCCCAGGACCCCGGTCACCGCACCGCACGCCCGACAGGCGCTGACGAGGCGGACTGGCGCTTCTTCGTGCGCGAAGCAGAAGTGGAGGACCGCTAGCCGCCAGCGGAGCGGCTCGTGGACCGGGGTGCTCGACGCCTGCCAGCCGTCGAGGCAGGCCGAGCAGACGTGCTTGATCGGCCGGGTCAGGCCCTGGGGCGGGAGGACCGACGCGAACGGCAGCAGCGTCAGCTGCCGCAGGTCGTTGCGCCCGAGGACCTCCTCGAGGGCGGCGGTCCACGTCGAGGCGTGGCGGCCGACCCCATCGACCGACCCTCGGACCATCTGGAAGATCGCGGCGAAGTATCGACCCCACTCGTCGCGCGAACAGCCGGGCACGTCACCACGCCCGAGGGCTGACGCGAGCACGTGCCGCGCAAAGTGGACGGCCGGCAGGTCCTCCTCCCTCGCGACCCGCTGGATGTAGGACGTCATCGCTTCCGGGTCGGCGGTCCCGATGCCGATCGGATCAACCCCGACAACACGGGCGCGAGCTGGTCGGCGGTCGGGTGTGTAGTCCCAGCCGATCGGGAGGGACGTCCTGTCGCGCCTACGCATCGGACGGTCCCACCCGGTCGCGCGTGGGCCGGCGGCGGCCGACCCGGAGCGGGCGCTTCGCGGCCTTCGGCTCAGGCGTCACCTTGCGCGAGCCGACGGCCGAGAGGCCGAGCCGCAGGCGAAGCCTGGGCCGCCCCGCGTCGCCCGTCCGGACCCAGCCCTCCGATTCCTCGACACCGTCGAGCATGTGGGTCGCCTTGCCCACCGCGCTGGCGGTCTCGGCCAGGCAGGCGCTCCAGCTCCGCCCGCTCGTCCGGAACTCGTGCTCCGCCTGGACCAGCCAGTCACGCAGCTCGCCGACACAGCCGAGGCTGCGCTCGTAGCACGATTCGATCGATTCCGTGATCGCCGCCTCGTCGAGACCCTTGATGCAGCCGAGCATCTCCCGGGCGACGTCCGCGAAGGCGGCCTGCTCGTGGGCGACCGTCCAGCGGTAGCGGGCGAGGTGGATCTCGTTCATCCGACGAGCGAGCTGCCCGCTGGCCTGGTGGAACCGGAGCAGCTCGTAGGTGCCGATCAGGACGATGCGGACGCCGGTGCGGTTCGCGAATCCCTTGAGGACGTCGAGGTCGCGACGGACGTCGATGAGCTTCGGCGCGACGGCGATGTGCTGTGCCTCATCGATCAGCAGGACCCGCACGCCCCGGCGCTTGTAGCGTCGGGCCGCGATCCGGAGCATCTCGTTGGCGCCCAGTCGAGCCGGACGGATCTGCGGGCCGGGGGCCGTGCCGTCGAGATCGGCGGTGCCGACGAGGCGATCGGTGACCGGGTCGCCGAGGGCGCCGATCGCCTCGATCAGGAACTCGCGCCAGGCGAACGCGGTGCCCACGGCGGCCGGCGCCTCGGTCCGCACGACCCGCACGGTGCGGGGATCCGCCTCGAGGTCGCCACGGAAATGGTGGGCGAGGAGGTTCTCGACGAGATCGCACGTCTTGGTCTTGCCGGCGCCAGGCGGGCCGTAGATGACGACGAGCTGCTTGCCCCCCGGGCGCAGGGCGGCGCTCACCGCCCGATCCACGGCTCGAAGCTGGTGCGGGTGCGGGAAGACGCGCGTCTGGAGTTCGGTGAGTGCGTCCGGCGGCGTGGTCTCCCCCGCTGTCTTCGTCTTCTTCGTGGTCATGGCCTTGCTCCTTCCTGTGAATCTCGTACCTGGTTCTTCGGCCGCTGGGAGGTGGAATCACGGATGCATCAGCTGGCGCGGTTGAAGTAGCGTTCGTCGACCGCGCGCTCGCCCTCGGCCAGCAGGTCGTCGACGACGTCGGCGGTCTGGCCCTCGGGCGCCTGGCGCGGGCGAGGCGCGCGGGGCACGGCCCCGACGCTGGGCGGCGCGTCGTCGGTCCGGTCCTGGATGGGCGCGGCTTGCTCGGCCTGGGCCTGCAGACGGGCCAGCAGCTGAACCTCGGTCGCCTCGCCCGAAAGGATCAGCGCCGCCACCGCGGCGCCGCTCACGAGCCGAGTCCGGCGCGTCTGTCGGTTGCGGGCCACGATGGCCTCCGAGAACGCCTGCCACTCGGGCCACGACACGACGCGGACGTTGGCCAGCTCCCGCGACTCGCACTCGAGCCATTGCCCGCGGACGAACGCATAGATGTGGTGCATGTTCTCGGGGTCCCAGCGGACCTCGACCTTCAGGCCGGCGAGTTCCGGTCGCTCCAGGTCCGGGTGCCAGTAGGTGAGGTAGTTGACACTGAGTTGGCCGGTCACGCTGATCGTGCGGAGCCCCTCGCTGTCGGGCACGAGGGGAAGGGTCCAGGCGAGCAGCGCCGGGTCGCGTGGGTCGAAGACTCGTCGGGCGACGACGCCATGCTCGATGATGCCGCGCTCGAACCGTTCATCCGGGGATTCGCCGGACCGCTGACGGACGAGCTTGTCCTGCTCCCGGAAGGCGTCGTTGAGCAGCCGCTGCAGTGACGCGATGTCCCAGCGAGCAAAGAGGGCCGGGTCCATCTCGGGGCTCAGGCTGCGCGGGTTCTTGCGAGCGGTCGTCTGGCCCGACAGGCGCTTCATGATCCGCGCGATCTCGAGCATGTGACGTTCGACCGGAGCCCCGAAGCGCGGCTGTGCGGTCGGCCGGTAGATGATCGTGACCCCGGCCCAGGCGCAGAAGCGCTGGAGCGCGGTACTGAAGAACTCTGGCCCCTGGTCGAGAACGATGGCCTCCGGGAGGCGGCCGTACAGCTCGATGCAGCGCCGCAGCAGGCGCAGGATCGTGGCTGCGCTCGGCGCGGCGTAATGGAGCATGTCGACGAGACACTTGCCGCTGTAGGCATCGATCAGCGCTGTGGCGTAGGGCCGGCCGAGGCCCTTCCCGGTGAAGGGGCACACGGACTCGATGTCGAGCTGGGTCGAGTCGGCATGCGCGATCTGCCACGGTTGGTCGCCGTGGACCGGGGTGTCGTCGGGCGCGATCGGGCGGTACGCGGCGAGTCCGTTGGCTCCTCGCCGTCCCCGCTGGGCCAGCGCCGCCAAGTGACGCGACCGCCGCGCGATCCGCCGTGCCACCGTCCGATCGACCGGGGCGAGGACGCCGAGGCCGCGTTCGATCAGGCGCGCCTCCACGATCGCGCGGATGTCGGCGGTCGACTTCGGGTTCTGGACGAAGTAGAACTCGTCGATGGCGGCCTCGAGCATGACGTCGACGCGCTTGTCGAGCTGCCGCCCGCCGCCAGACCGCGACTGACGGATCAACCCAACCATCGGGTCGCGCGTGAGGGCGAGGAGCTGTCGCTGCCGTCGGCGCCACCGGCGCAGCGTGCGTGCGGACGGAGCCTTGGCCCTCCCGTCGGGTAGCCCTGGGGCCAGGCGCAGGTGGCGAGCGCGGTCGACCGCCTCGTCCAGCCCGGCGTCGCGCGTGGTGTCGTAGATTCGGGCTCGGAGCGCGGCGATCGGGTCGGGAACGTCGTCGCCGCTGGGATGCGAGACGGCGATCCCGTCGCGGGCCAGGCGTTCGAGGTCCGCCCGCGGATACGGTTCGAGCCGGTCCGTCGCGATGTTACGAAGGACGACCCTGTCCCGGCTGGGCATCGCGATCTCGAACACGACATCGCCCACCCGGATGCGGGCCCCCGGCTCGAAGGAGATGGACTGCGGTAGCCCGTTGCCGATCGCGAACGACGTCCGCTCGCCGTGCTCGTGGACGAACGCCGTCGGGGCATCCGGGTAAACCGGGCAGCGCTTCGTGTCGGCGAGGACGTGACGCTTGATGTCGACGCACAGCCGGCCCATCGCGATGAGCCACATGACATCCGCGACCGCGAAGCCACCGAGGCGCAGTCCGTCGATGGTGATCCCGGGTCGTCGCGCGACGAACGAAGAAAGCGAAGCAGCGACGTCGGGATCCGGCGCGCGCCATGCTGTCAGCAGCGTCCGGATGTTGCGGGTCTCGATGGGCGGGAAGGCCCGAGGCGTCCGGACCAGGTAGAAGAGGCCCGACTTTGCCGCGAATGCCGACCCGCTCGGGCATTCGTACTCGCCCGGTTCCGCGGCCGGGACGTAGAAGCCCGGATGCTTGCCGACGATCCGGGCGATGCGCTTTTCGGTCCGGGTTTCGATCCAGCCCGCCCGGTCCGGATAGAGCGCGAAGAAGTCTGGGGTGGACAGCCAGCTGTGCCGCCGCTTGCAGCGATCGCAGGTGAGGATGACCCGCGGGCTCGGCTGGGAGACCGAGAACAGGCAGGCTGGGTCCCAGACGAGGCGCAGCCACTGCGCATGCTCCAGCGTCCTGGACTCCGGCTCATCGGCCAGCCGGGTCTTGGGATTCGGCGCGCGCATGGCGACGTTGTTCGGTCCGGAGACGGCCGACCGATCCGGATCCGTCGTGAACGCCGCCCGAGCGACGTTCCGCGCGGCGTCCGAGATGCAGGCGCTCGCGATGATCGTCTCGGGATCGGGCGGTTCGTAGGTTGCAAGCATCGGGTACCTCCAGGAAGCGAGACCCGGGCCGGGACGGCTCGGGAGAAGACGGTCAGGCGATTCGACGGCCCAGGTGGCACACGACGACCACGGGGACGTGCTCGCCCCGGTCGAGCACCCGCCGGACCAGCTCGCGCTCGATCAATGACGACGCCGGTTCGTCGAGCACGAGGTGACCGAGGATCGCGCGGCTGTAGACGTCGAATAGAACGGTGAGGTTGGACTGGAAGGTCCGTTGACCTCGACGATGGCTGGGGCGGCCGTTGGCAGGGGATGGCATGGGATACTTCCTGAGTAGGCCCGGCCGGACGGACGGGCGTCGATCGGATCGGTCGGCACGTGTTCGTTCCTCACGCCCGGGTCCCTCTTCCGTCCCGTTCATGGCACGCGTCAGAGCGGCGCACGAGCGAAACGAGGAGCCGACCGGGCGCGTGCCGGATGGCGTGATCGAGCGACGCCCCGTGCGCACGAAGGCCTCGCGTTCGCAGCACAGCGATGGCAGCGGCGATGTCCGCACAGCTGGTAATGGCAACCTGCTCGGACTCGCGGAGGTACGGCGCGTCACGCGTGACCGTGTAGCGGACGACCTCGGCGAACCGGTCGTCGACGGCCGGCTCGCTCACGCCGAGCGTCCAGGCGGTCGCGCGCACGCTCACGGTCGACGGGCGACCGAGCACGTCTGCCTCACGAAGGAGAGCGCTCATCGCCTCCGCCCACGCCGCGCGCGAGGGACGGTCACGCCGCATGCCGGAGTGGCCGTGCGGCGCAGGGCCGAGGAACCTCGGCATCGCGGTAGGGTTCGAATCGCGGGCGCCCGCGGAGGGTCGCAATCTTTCGCTCATCTCGCCCTACGCCGCACTGCGCCGGCGACGCGGTCGTGCCGGCGCGATGGGCTCCGGCGCCGACGCCTCGCGCCGTCGCCGCGCCTCGGCGACGCTGGCCTCGAGGGCGGCCATGAGATCGACGAGGGCAGGGGTCTCGGGGGCGGTCGGGGCGTGGACGATCGCCTGTCCGGCGACCTTCGCGGCAACGAGATCCTCGAGCGCGCTCCGGTGGCCGTCCTGGAAGGCGGCGGGTTCGAAGGGGCTCGTCAAGGCCGTCGCGAGCTGGAGCGCGACCGCGCGTTCGCGCCCGACCGCCGCCTCGCCGGGCAACTCCAGCTCGGCCATCGGCCGGATCTCGTCGGGCCAAGCCAGGGTCGTAAGGAGCAGCCCCTGGCCGAACGGTTCGAGCGCGGCGAGGCGCTCGCGCTCTCGCAGCGTGACCAGGCCGACGGCGACCAGGGCGCACTCCGCGAGGACGTCTCGCAGGAGCGCATAGGCGAGCCCGCCGAGCGGCTCGGGCGCGACGTAGTAAGTCTGGCGGGCGAACCGCGTGACGCTCCGGGCCTCGTCCGCCCGGACGAACTGCTCGAGGCCGATGACGTGCTTGGTCGGGATCGGCAGCCCGTCGATCTCCTCGTCGCTGACGACGACGTACTGCTCTGGGGCGACCTCGAATGCCCGGACCGTCTCATAGCGCTCGAGCGCCCGGTCGTCGATCGGGCACCACTGGCGCATCATGATCCGGGACCCGCACGCCTGATGCAAGACGTGCGCCGTCGGTCCAGCGCTGGGTTCGACGGCGAGATACAGACGGACCGGCACGCTGACCAGGCCGAAGTTGATGCTGCCTTTCCACATCGCCCGCATGGCTGTCGACTCCGTTCGACGGCCCTTGTCCCGACGCCCTGATCGGGCGCCGCGAGGACCGAGGTCTGGGCAGTCTCGGCGTCCGCCCTGGCATGAAGCAAGAGGCGATTTCGTCGTCGTCAGAGACATCGGCAGAGTCCTGGCCGGAGACAGCCATCGGAGGCTCGGCCGACGTCGGATGAGCTCAATCCGGGTACTGGCTGGTACCGGTCGGAGACAGTCGGCGGGTACCAGTCGAAGACAATTCGTCATTTCCACGGGAGTCCGAAACTGGCCACGAGGGCGTCGTGCGCCGCTTCGAGGGCTCGGTTCGGCGTGCTCCTCCCGAGTCCCAGGTGCACCCGGGCTCGCGTCCGGATGACGACCAGCTCCGTCATCCACCGCCCGCTGGCTGGCACGAGCACCACCCGCGCGCCCAGGGCAAGCCCGATCAGCGTGGCACCCGCGGTCAGTTCCGCGGCGGCCCACGCTGCCTCGATCCCCGCGAGCCGCGGCTCCATGTCGGGCCACAGGATCGCGAGCGTCTCCTCGCCGGACGGGTCCTCGGGCACCGTCCTGAGGAGCGCCAGCAAGGGCAGCTCGGACGAGCGGCGACCCGCCCACTGGTCGGCGAGCGACGGTGGGTCGCCGACCTCGAACAGGAAACGCGTGACGGGGCCGCCCGAAGCGGGCATCGATGGTTCGTCGCGGTCGGTCATCACCGGTCCGCCGCCACGAACCCGGCGTCCGCGATCGCGTCCCCGAGCGCCTCGCCAGTCAGTTCGCCGGCCGCCTCGAGGGTCGCCGCGAATCGCCGGATCGCCTCGACGTTCGCGCCGACGATCGCGATCGCCCGGGCCCGCGCCGCGGCGAGCGGGGCGACGAGCGCGCCCGCGAGGGTCTCCTTGAGCGAGGCCGCGACGTTCTTGTCGAGCCAGTCGAGATCGAGCGGCGCCGGGTCGTCGGTGAGTCCGGCGCTGATCCGCCCGAGCGCGGTCTGGGTAGCCGAACTCACGTCCGAGCTGCCGCCGGACGTCCCCTCGGCGAGGACTGCCATCTCCGCGGCGATCCCGCCGAAGTTCACCGCGAGCGAATCACGGGTCTCGTCGTCCGGGCGCCCGGCGAGGGGCACCGTCTCGTCGCCGTACGCCGTGGCTCCCCCAAGGGGACCCAGCCTGACCGAGTAGACCCAGCGCCCGCCGCGCAGGGCCACACAGATCGCGACATGGCCCGCCTCATGGATGGCGATCCGATGGAGCGCCGCCAGGTCGAGCGTGTCCTCGGGCTCGATCTGGCCGTCACGCCGGATCGCGTCGACGATGTCGTGCTCGGCGACTTCGTCGCGGTCGGCGGCGAGCGCGAGCCCGGCCGCATCGTCGACGATCTGGCGGAGGTCCGCGGGTGACTTCCCCCGGGTGAGCCGCGCGGCATGCCGCCAGTCGATGCCGGGCTCGAGCGGCATGGCACGAGTGAACAACGCGAGCAGCTCGATCCGCTCATCCTCGTCCGGCGCATCGAAGCGCACCTTGAACCCGAGCCTCCCGGCGCGGACGAGCGCTCGGTCGAGGTGGCCCGGCGGGCGGTTCGAGCTGGCGATGACGACCGGGCCGGCCGTCGCGGTGAGGCCGTCGAGGGCGGCGAGGGTCGCGGTCAGCAGGAGCCTCGTCTCCGGATCATGGCCCGGGTAGTCGCGAGCCATGCCGAAGGTGTCACATTCGTCGATGTACAAAATGGAGCGCGGATGGCGCTCGGCGAGGTAGCGCATGGCGCCCCGGATCCGATCGGGGCTGAGCTCGTCCGCGCTGACCTCGTAGAAGGGGACGTCGCCCGAGCCGAGCGAGGCCGCGACGTATCGCGCGACGAGCGTCTTGCCCAACCCGGGCTCCCCCCAGAGCAGGATCCCGCGGGGCGGCTCGACCCCCATGGCGGCCGCCCGGGCGGGGTCGCGCAGGCGGGCCACGAGCGAATCGATCTCGGCGAGCACGTGGCCGATCCCGACGATGTCGGTGCGTCGGAGGGTAGAGACATCGACCCGGTGGCCCTCGAGCCAGTCAGGCGTGAAGCGGGCGGACATCAGCGGACCTCCTCGGTCGGTTCGGGGGACGTGGTTCGGTCGGCAGGTGCCGTCGCGGGCGGGAGCGCGTCCTCGTCGGTCTCGTCGCGGTCGGCCGCGATCTCGGCGAGGAGCGCGGCGCGGTAGCGGAGACGGGCGGCCGAGACGGCGGCGATCGGCGTCGGCCAGCCCGGGCCGTCGATGACCCAGATGACCGACCCGGCCGCCCGGACAACGTGCCAGGCTCGACCGAGCGGCACGAGCGCGACGGTCGGTCGGACGAGCCGCCCGAACGCCAGCGCGTCGGCGGCGAGTTGCGCCTCGAGCCAGAGCGCCTCGGTCGTCGCGACCGTGGCCGGTGCGTCGCCGCTCAGCGCGCCGAGGTAGTCGAAGCCCCTCGGATCCTCTGGGACGGTGAGCTCGAGGGTCGTCAGGCTCGACGCACTCCCGATCGGTTCCTGACTCTCCCACTGTCGATCGAGCCGCTCGAGCGCCTCGGGTGGCCGGAGGGCACGCCGCCGGGGGCGATCGGGGGACGGGATCGCCGGCTCGGATGGCGTGGCCTCGTCGGCCTCGCTCGTCGGGTCCGCCTCCGGATCCGGTCCTGCCGCCGGCGGTCCATCCGCTGAACCAGGCGCCCGCTGCCGCGGCTGCTTCGTCTCGTCGCCCATCGTCGGTCTCCCTCGCGTCGAGCGTGCTCCGGGGTCGGACGACATCCGGCGTCCCGTCGCAGCTCTCGTCTACGGGACCACGCGGCACCCCGCTGAGTCGATGGGCGTTGGTGGGGTCGGTGGGGTCGTTGGCGTGATTGCGGTCGTTGCGGTCGTC
>Ga0209638_1001171_pt1 | contig 16853 bp, 16 predicted proteins | sample BarGraNGADG00211_FD_184490 | JGI IMG/M metagenome (GOLD analysis project Ga0209638, IMG submission 184490) | Arctic peat soil microbial communities from Barrow, Alaska - Barrow Graham LP Ref core NGADG0002-211 (SPAdes) (version 2) | ecosystem: Environmental > Terrestrial > Soil > Wetlands > Peat...
GCCGGCGCGAGTGGCTCGGCCGCCGGGGGAGCCGCAGCCAACGCCACGCAACGGATCCACTTGCTGGTGACCGCGCTCCTGGAGCGCCACGGCGTGCTGACACGTGAAGCCGTGGCGTCGGAGGAGGTCTCCGGCGGGTTCAGCGGTGTCTACCCACTGCTGCGGGCGATGGAAGAGGCGGGGCGGATCCGTCGCGGGTACTTCGTGGAGGGTCTGGGTGCGGCGCAGTTCGCGCTCCCCGGCGCCGTGGATCGGTTGCGGGCGCTGCGCGACACGTCCCGGACGGGAAGCTCCGCGGGCCTTGTCACTCACCTGCTGGCTGCCGCCGATCCCGCCAATCCCTACGGGACGGCGCTCGCCTGGCCCCGCCGAGGCGACGCCGATCGGAGGTCACTTCAGCGAGCGGCGGGTGCGTATGTCGTCCTCGTGGATGGAGCTGCGGCCGTCTACCTGGAGCGGGGCGGGCACTCTCTCCAGATGCTCCCCGCCGCGGACGACGCCCCAGTCGCGCTCGGCGCCCTTGCGGCGCTGCGGCATCTCGTCGAGGGTGGCCGTCTTCGCGAACTGGTATTGACCCGCGTCGACGGCGAGCCGGTCGCGACCTCGGGCTGGAGGGCCCGGCTCGAGGAGGCCGGCTTCGTTCCCGGATATCGAGGCCACGTCCTGCGGCCGGCGTCCAGGCGGGTCGTGGTTGCCGGTCGAGGTCTGGCGCCGGAAACTGCCACCGCCGGCGATTACTGGCGCGGGGGCCGCGGCCGTGGCTGAGCCGCCGACCTTCGTGCTGGTCCGCGTCCCGGTCACTACCCCTATGGAGACGGAACGATGAGTCGAATCGAGGTCGAGCCTTCACCGAGCGATCTGGGCTGGGTAGTCTGCGTCACCGTGACGGACCACGGCAGCAGCCGGGATTTCGAAGTCGCCGTGAGCGAAGCGGAGCTTGCTCGATTCGAGCCCGAAGCCGGAGACCCAAGCGAACTCGTCCGCCGCTCGTTCGAGTTCCTGCTGGCGCGCGAGCCGAAGGAGTCGATCCTGTCGTCGTTCGGCCTCTCGACGATCCTCCGCTACTTCCCCGAGTACGAGCGCGAGGTCGTGCGGCGGCGGGGTGCCTAGAGCCCCTCGGATACGTCCGCGGTTCGGCCGCTCCCGGCATAGAGAGCCAGGAATGATTCCACGACATCGGGATCCCATTGCTCGCCACCGTCTACGTCGAGGCGGTCAAAGGCTTCCATGACCGGGATGGCTTTCCGTTATGGGCGATCGGTCGTCATGGCATCGAAGGCGTCGGCGACTGCGACCACGCGCGCCGCCAGAGGGATCTCGGCGCCCTTGAGCCCGTAGGGGTAGGCCGTTCCGTCGAAGCACTCGTGGTGATGCAGGACTGCGGGTTCCGGTTGGGCCTGACGGAACGGATGCCGAGGCTAGGTGCCGCGCAATCCAAGGAAGGTGCGGACGCGGGAGGTCATCACGCGGCGAAGGGTGTCGACTGTTCGTTCCGGGCTGCGCCGCCAGTGTTCGAGCCAGAGCGACGCTCCGGCTCGACCGGCATGGGCGATGCCCGGCCAGGCTTGTGGCATGAGGAAGCGGAAGGCGTTCGGGTTGCGCCACATCCACGGCACGGCGGCCCACACGAAGACGAAGTAGTCCACGCGCGGTGGCCTTGGGAAACCGAACAGGACCTGGAGTTGGATGAGTGTCGCCGGCAGGGTGAGAGCGGTCAGGACGCCGGCGATCACCAGCCAGATCACACCCCACAACCTGCCCCGCGGCGTAAGGAACGGTAAGAAGAGAGCGGGAACCCATTTCACCGTGGTGGCCATCATCCACAACAATCCCGCGCCGACCGGGCCAACGAATTGCGACCCAAAGAGCAAGAGGGCCAGGGGCAGATTGATGTTGCCGGTGTCGAGGTTGGCAGCGATCGGGAAGGCGAGCGCGATGAGAAGTACCGCCGTGGGGAACGGTCGTCTCTTGTATGCCCAGTGGATGGACCACAACAGGCCGATTACCGTCGCTCCCCGCCACGCGAACCAGGCCACGTCCCAGCGCAGCATCGACCATGGCACGAAGAAAGGCAGCATCCAGGGGGAGTAGACGTACGGCATGAACGGACCCGTGGGGTGGTATGGGTCGCCGCCGTTGAGGAACAACCGACCCGCGGCCCAGTAAGCGCGCGCATCGGCTCCGGCCGGCTCGCCGCGAGCGATCAGGCACGCCAGCATGAAGCCGCCCAGGACCCCGAGCGAGACGATGATCAGTAGCCGCTTGGGATCGCGGATTCGCGTGGCTTCGCGGCGCATGGCGCGGCGGAAGACGCCTGCGCGGCGCCGGGTCGGCCGGTCCACTTTGGCGGCGGCGGGGAGGCGCGCAACTCGCTCCGAGACATGGTCTGAAACCCGCTCCATGCGGGCCGACATGTAGGAGCGCGCTCGACGCGATGCTTCGACAATCCGCCGGCCGGACATCGACTGCTCCACGGCCGACGGCACATCGTCATCGTCACGTAGTTTCGGAGCGCGCAGACGAGTCAGCACGACAGCGGGAACTCCATGAAGCCTCCTCAAGCTGTGCTGGAGGGATCATGCGGGCCGCGACGGCCCAATGCAAGGGTTGGCCAAGCCTGACCCATGGCCCGACTGTATGCCGGCCGTTCGCCGACTGCGTCTACGTTGCTCGGGCTCGCCAGACTCGGGCCGCGGTGTGCGGCTCAGCGCAGGTACGTGTTGCCGCAGGTGTCGCAGAGGGCATAAACGGCGTGTGCGTTGCGGGCGTATCCGGCCGAATGGATCAGCCCCCGGCAGCCTGCGTTCGGACACTTCCATACCCACCAGCGGTCGCCGCTCTCGAGGCCTAGCGACTCCGCCTGGATCTTCTCCCTGAGTCCCTTGTTGGCCGCGACGGTGGCCTCCACGCGGCGGGCGCGCTCTTGCTCGGTTTCGGTGGAGTACGGGTAGTTCTGTCCCACATTGGACGACACGAGTTCACTCCCGCTTCTCTGTCGAGCCAACCCTGAAAGGCAGGCCGAACCGGTGGCCGGGGCGATGTGAGCGCGGCGAGCCACCGGCCACCCGAGTATAGACCCGTCCCGGCAGGCGACCCAGGCCGCGCAATGCCAATCCGCTCTGCAGTCACATCCAATCGCCGGTCCCGTTAGGCTATCCATCCGATGAACCGATCGATTGTGTCCATGCTGGTCGCGACTTTCGTTCTCCGAATCAGCACGGCCATCACCGGCGGCATGCTCGTCTTCTTCGTCAACGACCTGACGAAGGGATCGGGCGGCGGGCAGGGGCCCATCGCCATCCTGCACGGCGGTTTCTACGCCACGGAACTGACCGGTGCCATCTTCTTCGGGATCCTGGCCGACCGCTACGGCCGCAAGGTGATCATGGTGCTGGGTCCGCTCTTCGGCTCGGTCGCGGTTCTGATGACGGCGATGACCACGATGATGCCCGTGCTGTTTGTCACCCGGCTCCTCGAGGGCAGTTCCACCGCCGCCTCGATCCCTTCCACCCTGGGCTTCATAGCTGCCGAGACGGCCGACGACGAGGTGCTACGCGGCCGGGTCGTCTCGACGTTCGAACTGGTGTCTCTCGGCGGGATGCTCGCCATAGGCCCGGCGCTTTCCGGGGTCCTGTGGGATGCCTTTGGCCGGCCGGCCTTCTTCCTCAACTGCGGTTTCTATCTCGTGGCACTGGTCCTGTACGCGTATGGCGTCTCCGAGGCTCCGCCTGCGAAGAGGGCGGTGATTTCGACGCGAAAGGAAGGCCGAGCAGGTGGCGAGTTGTCTCGCTACTGGCGGATGGCTACCAGCCGGACCGTTCTGCTCTTCGCGCCGACCTGGCTCGCGATCAACGCGATCCTGGGCCTGTGGGCAGCGCACGCCCCGCTCCTGCTGACCGGCAACAAGCACGATTCGGGCCAGTTCCTGATGCAGGGAGCCTCGCCGACGGCAATCGGCTTGGGCGAGGCCGTCTTCGCGGTCTTCTTCGGGCTCGGCCTGGTCTTCTGGGGTGCCGTGTATGCACGCTTCCGCCGCACCACGATGCTGCTCTGGGGACTGGCCGCCTTCGTGGTCATGGCCGTCGATATTCTCGCGATCAACCACCTGGGCGGAGTCTCGGTCGTGCTGCTGTGCGTGCTGGTGGGCATCGGCCTGGTCGCGCTGTTCGTGCTTTCCGGAGCGACTCCCGCAGCCCTGGGTCTGTTGGCCGACGTGAGCGAGGGATTCAACGAAGATCGAAGCGCGATCATGGGCCTCTACTCGGTGTTCCTGGGATTGGGGCAGGTTCTCGGTGCCCTGATCGGCGGTCTTGCGGCCTGGTGGAACGGCATCGACGGCCTCGTCGTGGCGACCGGCGGTCTGCTCGTGATCGGGCTCGCGGCGCTGCTCAACCTCCGGTCGCGGGAGGCTGCGGGCCAGGTCGGCCGCCCACTCAAAGCCACGTCCGTTGTGCCGGCGGACCTTGCCCGTTCGGCGCGCGCTACTCTTGAGAGCGCCGCGGGGGTGGGGCCGCGGCCGGCACAAGCGCCAAGGGCAGACCCGCCAGCAAAGGAAGAACGATGACCGTCGCCGTCGTCACCGACTCCGGATCCGACCTGTCCCCCGCCCAGCTCGCGGAGTACAAGATCCGGCAAGTGCCGCTGACAGTCTCGTTCGGGGAGAACAGCTTCCAGTCGCCGAATGATCTCTCGCCCGCGGAGTTCTGGGCCAAGATGAGCGCTCCGGATTGTCCGTTCGCCCGCACCGCGGCGCCGAGCGTGGGGCTCTTCAAGGAAGCGTTCGAGGAGTCATTCGCGGAGGGCTATGACAGCGTCGTATTCGTGGGCTTGAGCGGGGGACTCTCGTCGACCGTGCGCAACGCCCAGATGGCCAGGGAGATGCTGCCGGGTCGCAATATCGAGATCGTGGACTCGGGATTGGCCTCCATGGGCATCGGCGCGCTGGCCATCCACGCCGCGCGAATGGCGGTTGCGGGCTCCATGCACGTCGAGATCGTGGCCGAGATCGAGCATTTGCGCGCGAGGACCGTCCTCTTCGTCGGCTTCGATACGCTCGATTACCTGCGCAAAGGCGGGCGTATCCGGGCAACCAAGGCGGCGATCGGTGGCCTGCTCTCGATCAAGCCAATCATGACGATGGAAGGCGGCCTCATCGTTCCATTGGACCAGCCCCGAACCCGGGCGAAAGCGCGCCAGCGGATGATCGAGCTCATGACCGACCGCAAGGTGGATGAGCTGTACATCCTGTACTCGCCGCCCGTGGACGCGGTCGAATTCCGCGACGCAGTGCTCGCCCAGATGCCCGAACCGGCCCCTGCTGTCGTCACCGAGCAGCTGATCGGGCCGGTCATCGGCGCGCACGTCGGGCCTGGAGGGTACGCCGGCGTGCTCGTTCGCGAATTCTGATCACAGATGTGGGGCAGTCCGGCCTTTCTACCCACGGTTTGTATGGCGGAACACGTTTCTAACTCTCACAACGTTAGGACAATCGGCCTGCGCACCGATTACCACCGGCGTTGGCGAACCGCCCGCGGGCGCCTATACTCGAACCCAAGTGGTGCCCGTGGTGCTGCTCTCCGAACAAAGCGGAAGGCCTCCACGACATGCTGCAGCCGCCGGCGAGTGGGCGTGCCGAGGGCGCGTCGCCTCGCTGAGGACGGCACGGCAGGAGGGTATCCAGCCGATGGCGACCGAACAGTTAGTCCCCACGATCAACGCGTGGGACGTCGCCCAGAGCCAGTTCGACCTGGCAGCCGAGCGCCTCGACCTATCTCCGGGCCTCCGGAAGGTGCTGCGAGAACCGCGACGAAGCCTGACGGTCCACTTCCCGGTGAAGATGGACGACGGGTCGGTGGAGGTCTACACCGGGTATCGCGTCCATCACAATCTCTCCCGTGGCCCTGCCAAGGGTGGCATTCGCTATCACCAGGACGTGACGATCGATGAAGTCAAAGCCCTGGCGATGTGGATGACCTGGAAATGCGCCGTCGTGGGGATCCCGTTCGGCGGCGGCAAAGGCGGGGTCGTCGTGGACCCCAAGAGGCTCAGCCTGCGAGAGGTCGAGGGCCTGACCCGACGGTACACGACCGAGATCAGCGTGTTCATCGGCCCTGAGCGCGACATCCCCGCTCCCGACGTCAATACGAACGCTCAGACCATGGCCTGGATGATGGACACGTTCTCCATGCATGCGGGATACACCGTCCCGGGCGTCGTGACCGGCAAGCCAATCGCTCTGGGCGGCTCCGAAGGCCGAAACGAGGCCACCGCGCAAGGCGCCATCTACACGATCGTCGACGCGGCTCGCCACGTCGGCATGGATCTCACCAAAGCACGAGTCGCGGTGCAGGGCTTCGGCAACGCCGGCTCGATCGCCGCTCAGCTCATCAGCGCTCAAGGGTCCACGGTCATCGCCGTGAGCGACTCGACCGGGGCCATCTATCGGCCCAAGGGCCTCGACATCAACGCTGTCCTCATCTGGAAGCAAGAACACCACTCGGTCGCCGGCTTCCCGGGCACGAAGGACATCAGCAACGCCGAGTTGCTCGAGCTCGATTGCGACATCCTCATCCCTGCTGCGCTCGAGAACCAGATCACCGCCCGCAACGCGGATAGGATCAAGGCTCGAATGGTCGCCGAAGCTGCCAACGGCCCGACGACCCCTGAAGCCGACGAAATCCTCCACCGCAACGGCGTTTTCCTGATCCCGGATATCCTGTGCAACGCGGGGGGCGTCACGGTCAGCTACTTCGAGTGGGTGCAGGATCTCGACCGCGATTTCTGGAGCGTCGCTCACGTCAACGAGAAGCTGCGCGAGATCATGACCAAGGCCTTCGCGAGCACTCTCGAGATGAGCCTCAAAGAGCAAGTCAATATGCGGACGGCGGCCTACCTGCTCGCAGTACAGCGGGTCGCCGACGCCACAGAGCTGCGCGGTCTCTACCCGTAGAATTGCCGCCCCGCTACTTCGCATCTACCCGCGGCCCCGACGCTCCCCCTCGCGCCGGGGCCGCTCCCTTTTTTGCATTGAGCGGGCGGCCGCCCGTGGCGGCGCCGTGGCGGGCGGTCGGCGCGGTGCTACGATCGCGGCATGCTCGACCATGAAGAGAAGTTCCTGTTCAAGGAAGAAATCCTCCACCTTGCCACCTCGTTGGCCGAGCCCGGCGTGCTCGACAACGTCGAGGATCTCCTGACCGACGTCATCACCAGTCCACGGTTCGATTCCGAGGTGTTCACGCTGGAGCGCTCGCTCCAGGTAATGCTCGGAGCGCGTGCGGGTGCGACCCTCGTGGGCCTCCTGACGGTCACACCCGAGGTCTTCGATGAGATCGCCGAGGTTCGAATTCCGCCCGAGGTGCAGGAGCGGCTGGTTGCGTGGCGGGCCCGGTTCGGCCTCGCCATCGACAACGCCCTCAACTACCTGAACAACCCGGACGGCATCCAAGGCCATAACTTCTCGACCCAGATCGCCCACGTTGACGAGCGGCGGGTCCTGCAGGGCAGGCTTACGCTGGTCCGCTACAACAACGAGCCGCAGTTCTTCCTGGCCGATGCGGGTGTCTTCTTCGGGCTTGTCGTGGATACGCTCGAACGCCTCGGCCCCTATCTCGAGCCCGATTCCATCGATGCCGAGATGCTCGCCCGGCTGCGCGACGCGGTCCAACTGGTCGATCGCAAGACGGCGCCGCGCGGCTAGGGGACCGGTCGAGCTGGGCCGTCTGCGTGGAGGCGGCCCAGTCTCTATCGGGGGTTTTGGCTACTTGGGCTCCGACCCGGGGACATCAGGCGCCGGTGAGGCGGCCGGTGCCTGCGGTGCGGGCTTGGCCGGCACGACCGGTGGCATCCAGTTGGGCTGGCGATACCCCGCGGGTTGGCCGAAGGCGACGGGCTGAGCCACGGTGAAAGGCAGCCAGCGGCGTCGCAACGGGTCCAACCGCCGGGCCAGGAGGCCCAGCACGACCAGAAGCAGCACCAGAGCCAGGGTCACCGGCAGGATCAGCACGAGGCACCAGATGGCCACCGTCGCGATGCCCTTTCCAACCTCTCCGAGCGCGGCCCCGGCCTGGTTGAACTGCTCCCCGGCACTCCAGGGCGCGTCGCTTGCGCTCGGCTCGGGGGACGGACTGGGGCTTGGGCTGGGGCTGGGGCTCGGCTCGACCGCGGGAACTTCGAAGATGACCGTCAGCGTGCTGTAGGCGGATTGGTCGGTCAAGCCCTGCAGCTGGGCAGTCAGCTCCTCAATCTGGCCCTGGACCTCGGCCAGGCGCTGCTGAACGGTCAGCACGTCGGCGACGGTAATGGCTTTGGTCATGATGGCCTGGATGGCTTTCTCGGAAGCCTTGAGGTTGTCGATGCGGGCCTGGAGGTCGACTATCTGGCTGCCCACAGAGGCGGAATCGCTGTGCTCGCCCAGGACCTTGGAGCCGAGCTTGCGCATGATCGCGAGGGCGTCCTCGAACCGACCTACCGGGACGCGGTATGTGACTGAAGCAAGCCCGCTGGCCGTGGTGGTCTTCCTGTCCGAGCCGGCCAGCCAGCCACCCAGGCCGTGGATCTGGTCCGTCGCTCTGGCAACGGACTCGTCGATGCTCGTGACCTGGATGGTGACCGAGCCCGTCTTGACGATGCGATCCTCCGGCGCCCCAACGGCACTCGTCGGACCGGCAGTGCCTGCCGTGGATCCGGCCCCTTTTGCCGGTGTGGCACCCGGGTTGGTCGGGATTCCGTTCCCGTAGTAACCCGCGGAGCCAGCCGGGGCACGTGTCGCCTGAACGTTCGGACCGTAGTCGGAGCCCAGGGTGGCCGAACTGGCGCCGCCGCACGCGGCGACTGCGATCGCGCTCAGGCCGAGCGCGGCCACGAGTAACGAGTTCCCTCTCATGGTGTCCCTCTTGCCTCATCCCTGACTCCGTCGGACGGTTCCGGCGGAGTTCAATTGAACATGCGCGGCGAAATCGCGTTCGGTTCACATGCCTGACAGAGCAGTTATGCGGCGGCCTGGTCCGATGCTGAGGGGGTCGTGCCACGCCGTTGTCCGCGGCCGAGCAGGCGTCGGGTGATGCGCAGGACGAGCAAGAGCACGAGCAGGGCCAAGCCGATGGGCACGCCTACGATTACTGCCCAGACGACCATCGTTGCCAGGCCCTGGCCGATACGGACGAGCTGAGCCGCGGCCTGGTCGACCTGGCTTTCCAGCGCCCAGCCCTGCGTTGTCTGCGTCGTGACCGTCTCGCTGGGAAGCTGGAATGTCACCGTGACCGTGCTCATGGCGGCCTGATCCCGAAGGTGGTCGCGTTCAGCGGTTAGCTGCTCGATTTCGCTCTGCGTGCTGCTCAACTGCTGCTGGACCGCGAGCACATCCGGGATGGCGCTGGCCCGGGCCATGATCGCCTGGAAGGCCGACTCGGTGGTCTTGAGGTTGCCCAGGCGGGCGTCCAGATCGATCGCCTGAGAGCTGACGTCGTTGGAGCCCGTCTGCTCCGAGACGATCTTGCTGGCCAGCTTTCGAAGCTCCGCGAGGGCGTCGTCCCAGCGGGCGACGGGGAGCCGGTAAGTCACCGTCGCGGACGCGTTGGCGTCCGATCCGGTCCGGGACGATGCGGCCACGCTACCGCCCATGCCGTAGATCGCGGACTGGGCTCGGGAGACGGCGGTGTCCAGGTTCTCGACCTCGAACGACATCTGTCCTGTCTTGACGATGAGGGTGGCGTCGAGCGCGGCAGCCTGTTGACCCTGACCGGCCGTGGTGCCGGACCCCGCCTGCACCTTGGTGCCTGCCGTCCCTGCGGGCGTCCCGCTGTAAGCCAGGCTGGGGTCACGCAGCGCGTTTCCGTTCTGGCTCGCGCCATCGGCAGCTAGCTTCTCCGCGGCCAGTAGCTGGGGAGAGGAGCCTGGGGTTGGCGCCGAGCCTGCCGGACTGCCGACCGCATAGGCAACCCCCAGCACTGCTATCAGAGCCGCGACGATCGCGATGCCACGCACGGTTGCGAGGCCGTCGGGGACGCGCCGGCGGAGAGAAGCGAGACCCTGTCTGTCGCCAATTGGTGGCTGGTTCTGATCCGTCGTCATGGGTCCGCCCTCCGAGGTTGCCGCGCCTGGACCGCAACTGGGTCCGTCGAGCCAAAGACGCCGTCTCGGAGCGATCGGTTCCGCGGGCGCCGGGGAGTGGCGCCGGGGAGTGGCGCCCGGGAGTGGCGCCGGGGAGTGGCGCCCGGGAATGGCGAGCGCCCTCAGGTCAGGGCAGCGGCTCGTTGTCGATGAGCCGCACCGTGCCGAAGCGGACGGCGAGCGAGAGGAGTGCCTCGCCGTCGAACCGGGTCAGCTCACGGAGAGTGGCCGGGTCGGCGCAGCTGACGTATTCGGGCGCAGCCAGCGGCTCCGTTGCGAGAACTTCCCGCATCGCGGAACGGAGCGTCTCTCCGTCCCGCTCCCCGGCGTCGTAGCGGGCGCGTGCGGCAAGAAGCGCGCGCCGCAGGATCGGAGCCGCGATCCGCTCCTCATCGGTGAGCCGCACGTTGCGCGAACTCATGGCCAGCCCATCGGGCTCGCGGACGATCGGGCAGGCCACGATCTCCGTCCCGATTCCCAGGTCACGGACCATGCGCCGAACAACGAGTAGTTGCTGGGCGTCCTTCTGCCCGAAGTAGCTCCGTTCGGCGTCCGCGAGCCCGAGCAGGATGGCGACGACCGTTGTAACTCCCCCGAAGTGGCCGGGTCTCGCCGCACCCTCGAGCGGCTCGGTGAGCGCCCCTACCCGCACGCTCGTCTGGAACCCGGCCGGGTAGATCTCGTCGACCGTTGGGATGAAGACCAGGTCCGCACCCGCGGCTCGGGAGGCCTCGACATCGGTCGCCTCGTTGTGCGGGTAGTTCTCGAAGTCGGACGCTTCGTTGAACTGGAGCGGGTTGACGAAGATCGAGACCAGGACAGTGGCGCACTCGGCGCGGGCTCGTCGGATCAGAGAGGCGTGGCCGGCATGGAGCGCGCCCATCGTGGGCACGAGGCCGAGCGGCCGGTCGGCCCCCGACAGAGCTTCCCGGAGCTCCGACCGGGTCCGGACGATGCGGGTGGCCCGCGCGGAAGCCACCGCCTAGAGGTCCCTGTCGAGCGGGATCCCGCCCCCGCTTACGACGGCGTCCGGCCTGTCGAGCGAGGTCCTGCCGAGAATGTCGTCCAGGGTGGCGTCATCCATGCGCGTGCTCTCCGCGGGCCCGGGGAAGACGCCGGCTGCGACGTCGTCGCGGAAGGCCTCGGCCGCTGCCTTGATGATCGAGTACAGCTCGGTGTAGTGGCGGGCGTGCCTGGGGGTGAACTCCGAGCTCATGCCCAGGACGTCGGTAATGACCTGGACCTGGCCGGAGCAGCCGGCCCCCGCGCCGATCCCGATCGTCGGGATGGCCAGCCTTTCGGTGATGGCCGCGGCGAGCTGCTCGGGAACGAGCTCCAGGACGACGGCGAACGCTCCGGCCTGCTGAACGGCAAGCGCGTCGGCGAGGAGCTGGCGGCCGGTTTCGCGGGTCTTGCCCTGAACTCGATGCCCGCCGAGCTGGTGAATCGACTGCGGCGTGAGACCGATGTGGCCCATGACCGGCATTCCAGCCCGAACGATCGCCTCGATCGTCCTGGCGCTTCTCTCACCGCCTTCGAGCTTGACCGCGCCGGCACCGCCTTCACTCATCAACGCACCGGCGTTTTCGAGGCTCGCCTCCGGGGTCACGCCGTAGGAGAGGAACGGCATGTCGGCGACGACGAGCGCGCGGCTCGTGCCCCGGACGACCGCTTTCGTGTGGTGGAGCATCTCTGCCATCGTCACGCGGACGGTGCTGTCGTAGCCGAGCATGACCTGGCCGAGCGAGTCGCCCACCAGCAGCATCGGGATACCGGCCCCGTCGAGGATTCGGGCCGTCGCGTAGTCGTAGGCCGTCAGCATCGCGATGCGGTGGCCTTCTCCGTAGAGGCGCGCGATCGAGGCGATGGTCAGCCGCGAGCTCTGCTTGGGCGATGGAACCTGGCTCATGCCGCTACTCCTGGGGAGTCGGGGCCAAAGCGCCGCCCGTGAGCATTCTGGACGCCAGCCGGACGACGACGCGGTCGAGAAGCCGTTCGGCGACCTCGCGCTTGGGCAGGAGGGGCAGCTCCTCGGCGGGGCCATCGGCTTTGTAGATCGTGACCCTGTTGGTGTCCGTGCCGAAGCCCGAACCGGGCTCAGCCACGTCGTTGGCGACGAGCAGATCCACGCCCTTGGCCTTGAGCTTGGAGGCGGCACGATCCAGCGATCCGGTCTCCGCGGCGAAGCCGACGAGGATCGGCCGAGGCTTTCCCGTGGCGGCGATCGAGTCCCGCACGCGGGAGGCGACTTCGGCCAGGAGATCGGGCGTCGATTCCAGATCGAGTTTCAGGCCGGCGCCCCGGCCCAGTTTGCGGTTGGCGGGAGAGATCGGTCGGAAGTCGGCAACCGCGGCAGCCATGACGAGAACGTCGAAGAGGGGGCCGTCGGGCGGGGTAAGGGCGCGCAGCGCCGCTTGCATCTCGGCCGCCGTTTCCGTTCGGGCGACGTTGGCTCCGAGCGGCGGCTCGACCGACACGTTGCCGAGAATTAGCGTGACGATCGCTCCCCGGTTGAGGGCGTCCTCGGCGACGGCAATCCCCATCTTGCCGCTCGACCGATTGCCGACGAAACGCACGGGATCGATCGGCTCGGCCGTGCCGCCGGCGGTGACGACGATGTGGCGACCCGCGAGATCGGATCGGGCCGGCGTGCGAGGCAACGGGACGGCGGCGGGAGCAGGCTCCGGTGCCGCGCCCAGCACGGGGTCCGGCGCGGTCTCCGGGGCCGGAGCGAGAGCCTTGGCGGGCGCCGCGGAACTGGCGGCAGCGCGCGAGTGTGGTCCCGGCGCCACGACTTCGACCCGTGCGGGTCCGGCGGCCAGCGCCTCCACCGTGGCGTCCACGATCTTGGAGAGTGTCGCGAGCCGTCCCCGGCCGACCATGCCCGATGCCAGTGGCCCGGACTCGGGATCGACGATCCGGTAGCCGAACTCGCGTAGTCGCGCCACGTTGGATTGCGTGGCCGGGTGGGCGTACATTCCCCCGTCCATCGCGGGCGCGACGACGACCGGGACGGAAGTGGCAAGGCAAGCGGCCGTGATCGAGTCGCCGGCAAGGCCGTGGGCCATGGCGCCCAGCCAGTTGGCGGTGGCGGGCGCGACGACGATGGCCTCGACGTCATTGGCGGCGCTGATGTGGCCGATTCGACCGTCCGCCTGGAGCTCCAGAACGTCCGCGTCGACCGGATGCCGGCTCAGCGTCTCGAGCGTCAGGGGGCCGATGAAGGCGGTCGCGGACGGCGTCATGAGGACGCGCACATCCGCTCCTTCGGCCTGCAGTAGACGCAGGAGGTCGACCGCCTTGTAGGCGGCAATCGAGCCGGTGATACCGAGAGCGAGCCGTCGTCCCTGGAGCCGGGCGTTCTGTTCTGTCATCTGGGTTTGTCCGAAACGATGTGGATGGAGGCGGCGGCGCTTCCGGTCCAGCCGGATGCGTCCAATCCCGGGACGTCGGTTTCGCCGCTGGCCAACGTCCACAGTATGGCCAGGCCTTTGAGTGTCAGATCCGGGTCGATGGCATCCACGCCCGGCAGTTCGCGTGCCCATGGAGCGGCCGAAAGGCCGCCCGTCAGCACGACCTGGACTTCGTTGTCACGAACCCGCTCCGCCTGGGCCAGCTCGAAACGAATGCGCTCGAGCAGGCCGAGGGTCAGAGCCCGGTATCCGAGGACGACTCCCGACTGCATGGCGGAGACGGTATCGGTGCCGATAGCGCATTCGGGCTCGCACAACTCGATGCGCGGCAATTGGGCCGTGCGCGCGGCAAGCGCCTCCACGCCCAGCTCCAGACCGGGAGCGATCGCGCCGCCGACGTAAGCGCCGTCGCTGGCCACGCAGTCGAATGTCGTGGCGGTTCCGAAGTCCACCACGATCGCCGGTGTGCCGTACAGCCGCGAGACGGCCAGCGCGTTGACGAGGCGATCGGCGCCCACCTCCGCGGGCCGCTCCACTCGGATCGGCATCGGCACGTTGTCAGCGCCCGCAACCATGAGCGGCAGCCCACGGCGCACGGCGAGGGCCGTCGTCACTCCCGTCAGCGTCGGCACGACCGATGCCAGGGCGATGCCGGTAACGTCGGTAAGCGACGCTCCGTCGAGGTGGAGCAGGCCGCCTACGAGAAGCTCGAGCTCGTCGGCCGTTTCCGACCGTCGAGTCGCGGCCCGACGGCTGGCCATGATCGACTGCCCATGGACGAGGCCAAGGGTCAAGTTCGTGTTGCCGATGTCGAGCACGAGCAGCATGGCGCGATCATACCGTGCCGCCGCGCGGGCCCTGCGGCGCGGGGCGACACGGGGCGGCGCGTGGCGGCACGTGGCGGCGGGGCGTGGCGGCGGAGCGCGGCGGCGTGGCCGCGTTTCACTGTCAGATACGCCTACCAGTGGTGCTGAACGCAACCCGCATCTCGTCGAGCCCGCCTATGGGGCCGCCAGGGCTTCGTCTCACGCTCAGGGTTGCCTTCACGAGACCGGAACCGAACATCCGGAGGTCCCTCAACTCGCCCCACCCGCGTCTAGCACGCCCACAAGGCGTAGATGGCGGAAACGAGGCCGCGATGGGAGCGGTCACGCCCACAAGGCGTAGATGGCGGACGTGAGCCCAACTCGGAGCGACCCCGCCGCGGGGAGAGGCGCGGAAGCGCCGTCGGAGCCGGCGCCACGGGGCGCCTGGGCAGCAATTGCCCTTGTCCCGCGCGGTGCCGCTGAGGTACCATCCGCGGGTCCGTCACCGGGTTCCCGTCACCCTCGCCGAACACCCAGGAGGAGTTGGTGTCGTCCGTGCCGCCTGCGAAGTTCTTCGTGAATCGCGGCATCGTCTCAAGCCGGACCGACCTGCTCAACGTTCTCCGACCCCTCGAGAAGCAGACCGTGGCCTACCGGTATTACCGAGGCCACGAGCTGATTCAGCATGGGTTGGGTTGGGTCGAGCGGGTAGTGGCAAATGAGCCGGAGACCTCGACGTTTTTCACCCCGCTCTCGATCTGCCTGAACGTGGACTCGTTCGAGCATCTCGAGTTCGAGACCCGTCCCGACCAGCTGCTCACCTATCGCCTGGTTCAGGGGGACGAAGCGGTCGTCATCGATTTCCCGCCCGCCGGGGATGCCGTGGCGAGTGGGCCCGAGCCTCGTCAGCTCGCGTTCGATACGTCCGACTACGTCCAGATGGAGTTGCTCGGCCCCGACCCAGTCGAGGGCGAGCAAGGGAACACCGGAACCGCGAGTTAGTGGCCGGCTGGTAAAGCGGGCATCGACCCGAGCCTGGGCGTGGGGGCCGCGTTTCGGCGCGGTCGGAGGAGAGGCGCGCCGCCCGGTGACGGAGAAACTCGGGGCGGTTGCAATCGGTGGGAAGACCAGGCGACATACCAGGAGGAGATCAAGGTTGGAAGCCGTAGCACGCTATTTCAAGTTCCCGGAACGAGGAGCGAACTTCCTCACAGAGACGCGGGCTGGCCTGACCACATTCATGGTCATGGCCTACATCATCGTCGTGAACCCGTTGATCCTGACGGGAGGCTTCAAGCTCGGGCCTGAAAGCATTCCGGCCTATGCCGCCGCCACCGCGCTCATCGCGGGAATCATGACGATCGCGATGGGCGTCATCGGCAGGTATCCGTTCGCGCTCGCCGCTGGCCTCGGCATCAACGCGATAGTGGCCTACACCCTGACAGGCAAGGGCCTCACGCCCGCCGGGGCGATGGGTGTCATCGTCATCGAAGGCGCAATCATCACGGTCCTGGTCGTGATCGGCCTTCGGGAGGCGATCATGAGCGCCGTCCCGCTGGTCTTGAAGCGATCGATCGGTGTTGGGATCGGGCTCTTCATCCTGTTCATCGGCTTCGTCAATGGTGGGCTGATCGTGACGCCTCAGGGCGGCTCCCCGATTGTTAGCCTGGCCTTCCCGACCCAGACTGCCCAGTACGTCTTCATCCTCGGCCTGGCGATCACCTTCGCCTTGTACGTCATGAAGATCCGCGCGGCGCTGATCATCAGCATCGCGATCACCACCATCGTTGCGCTCGTGGTCGGCGTGACCTCGCTGCCGAAGGACGGTTGGTCGGCCACGCCTTCGTTCTCGACCCTTGGCAATTTCGATCTCGGCCTGGTGTTCAGCAAGCTCGGCCTCATCACTGCCGCGCTCACGATTTTCGCGATCATGCTGAGTGACTTCTTCGACACGATGGGTACCGTGACAGGCGTCGCCGCCGAAGCCGGCCTGGCTAATGAGGATGGTTCGGTGCCGGGCATTGGGCCCGTCCTGTTCGTCGACTCCGTGGCGGCGGCAGTTGGCGGCCTGGCCGGCATCAGCTCAAATACGACCTACATCGAATCTGCCGCAGGCGTGGCTGAAGGCGGCAGGACCGGCTTCGCGTCTGTAGTCACCGGCGTGCTGTTCCTGCTCGCCGTATTCCTCTCCCCAATTGCCGGAATAGTGCCCGGCGTAGCCACCGCGCCGGCCCTAGTTCTCGTTGGTTACCTGATGTTCACGCTCATCAAGGACATCAACGTGGCCGACGTCGAGGATGGCCTTCCAGCTCTTCTGACCATCATCCTCATGCCGTTGACCTACGACATCACAGTCGGCATCGGTGCCGGCTTCATCTCCTGGGTCTTCATCAAGCTGCTCAAGGGCAAGTTCCGCGAAGTCCACTGGCTCATGTATGCAGTGACGGCGTCGTTTCTCATCTACTTTGCGAAGGACTGGATCCAGACCCTCGTCAAGTAGCTCCCTCGGAGTTCGTGGAGCGGCCGG
>Ga0209638_1001173_pt1 | contig 16845 bp, 16 predicted proteins | sample BarGraNGADG00211_FD_184490 | JGI IMG/M metagenome (GOLD analysis project Ga0209638, IMG submission 184490) | Arctic peat soil microbial communities from Barrow, Alaska - Barrow Graham LP Ref core NGADG0002-211 (SPAdes) (version 2) | ecosystem: Environmental > Terrestrial > Soil > Wetlands > Peat...
CAGCTGGCGAGACTGCGCCACCAGCCGGTCAGCGGAGTCCCACACCTCCGCGTCCTCCTCCAGGTAGCCGCCGGCGAGGTTGCGGGTATGCGCGGTCACCCGCAGCCAGCCGGGCGTCGGGACTGCCCGCACGTGCACGGTCATCTCCAGCGTAGGCACCCAGCCGGACACGCCCAGGTTGAACACTGCCGGCGGCAGCGCGTCAACCACCAGCAGCAGGGCCAGCGGGTCCGGCTCACGGCCGTCGGCGAACCGCACCCAGGCCCGCACTTGTGCTTGTCCGGACGGCCGGCCGTGCGCCCAGCCGATGTCGTCGGGATGGATCAGGGTCTCGAAGCGCTCGGCAATGGACACCGGTACGCCGCCGGGAAACCGAACCCGGCCGCGGAAGCAGTCCACCGGCGCCGGCAGGTCTGGCGGCGGCGCGGTGACCGTCTCTGGGCCGCCGACGACGGAGAGGTCGCCGTAGCTGGCCAGCATGCGCAATCGCTCTTGGTCATCCTGGCACAGCGAGGCGGTGGCCGTGGACAGCGTTCGGCCGCGGCGTACCGGTTCGACCTCGACCGCGATCGGCCCCTCGACCGGCGGGGACAGGAAGTGGCCGGTGACCGAGAACGGATCGCGGTGCGGCGCCAACGTCTCGGCCATCGCCCGGGCGCCGATCGCGAGCAGGTAGCCGCCGTTGGGGAAGTCCGCAATGCTCCAGCGCCCGGTCACCGTCGCGGCGTAGCGGCGGCGACCGCCGGACTCCCCCGCCGGCCGGACCGCCGTGTCGTCGTCGAACTCGCTGCCAGGCACGCCTCAGACTCAGGCCGCGCCAGTGCGGACGCGCTGGTAGAGCGCCACCGTCTGCTCGGCGATCGAGGTCCAGCTGAAGTGCTCGACCGCGCGCCGCCGCCCGGCCTGGCCCATCCGCCGCGCCCGCTCGGGATCGGTCAGCAGCGAGTTGACGGCGGCGGCCATCGCGGCGACGAAGCCGGCCGGGTCCTTCGGTGACCGCGACCCATCGTCGACTGGGTCAAAGTCGACCAGCAGTCCGGTCTCCCCTTCCGCGACGACCTCGGGAATGCCCCCGGTCCGAGTGGCGACCACGGCGGCTTCGCAAGCCATGGCCTCCAGGTTCACGATGCCCAGCGGCTCGTACACCGACGGGCAGACGAAGACAGTGGCATGGCTGAGCAGCTGCACGATCTCCGCTTTGGCCAGCATCGCGTCGATCCAGACGACGTCGCCGCGCTCGCGCCGGACCAGGTCGACGGCCGCAGCGATCTCGGCCCCGAGCTCCGGGGTGTCCGGCGCGCCGGCGCAGAGCACCAGCTGCGCGCCCGGGGAGATCGCCAGCGCCGCCCGCAGCAGCAGGCCAACGCCCTTCTGCCGGGTGATCCGGCCGACAAAGACGACCGACGGGCGATCGGGGTCGACGCCGTACCGACTCAGCACGTCGGTGCCGCGATCTGGGTGGTACTGCTCAGTGTCGATCCCGTTGTAGATCACGTGCACCCGGTTGGGGTCGATGTCGGGATAGACGGCCAGGATGTCGCGCCGGTTCTCCGCCGACACCGCGATCACCGCGTCCGCCCCGGTCAGCGCGGTCCGCTCGCAGAACGACGACAGGGCGTAGCCGCCGCCGAGCTGTTCGGCCTTCCACGGGCGCAGTGGTTCCAGGCTGTGCACGGTGGCGACGTGCGGGATGTCGTGGATCAGCTTGCCCAGGTGGCCGGCGAACTGCGCGTACCAGGTGTGGCTGTGCAGCACGTCGGCACCGCGAACGGCGGCGGCCATGGTCAAGTCGATGGAGACCGCCCGCAGCGCTGCCAGCTCCGGCTCCGGGCCGGCCAACGCCGCCCAGGCGTCGTACGTCGCCACAGCCGGGCCGCCCGCTTGAGCCGGCCGCGGCCCGCCCCAGCAGTGCACTGTGACGTCGGCCAGGCGGGCGAGCTCGCGGCCGAGGTACTCGACATGGACACCGGCGCCGCCGTAGACCTCCGGCGGGTACTCGCGGGTGAGCAGGGCGACCCGCACCTCAGGTCCGACCCGCACCTCAGGCTCCCCGCACGTCAGGCGACCCGCATGTCAGGCTCCCCGCACGTCGGGCTCCGCGCTTGTCAGGCTCTGCACGTCGGACGGTCCACACGTCAGACGTCGACCTTCTGCCCCTTGCCCACAACGACTACGCCGCCCTCGGAGACCACGAAGCGCTCCCGGTCGCGCTCCAGGTCGACACCGATGCGCGCCCCTGGCGGCACTTCGACGTTCTTGTCGACGATGGCGTTGCGCACCACCGCGCCGCGACCAACGCTGACCCCGTTCATCAGCACCGACCCGGTAACCAGGCTGTGCGAGTGCACTTTCACCCCCGGCGAGAGCACCGAGCGGTGTACCTCGCCGCCGGAGACGACGACGCCGGCGCAGACCATTGAGTCCAGCGCGTGCCCGATCCGCCCCGGCTCGGAGAACACGAACTTCGCCGGCGGCAACGGCGGATTCCAGGTCAGGATCGGCCACTCGTTGTTGTAGAGGTTGAAGATGGGGTGGATTGAGATCAGGTCCATGTGCGAGTCGTAGTAGGCATCCAGCGTGCCGACGTCGCGCCAGTAGGCGTGGTCGCGCTCGGTCGTACCCGGCACCTGGTTGGTAGTGAAGTCGTAGACCGCCGCCTCGCCCCGCTCGACCAACATCGGCATCAGGCTGCCGCCGACGTCGTGCACGGACTGCTGATCGCGGGCATCGACGTTCACCGCCTCCACCAGCGCCTTGGCGGAGAACACGTAGTTGCCCATGGAGGCGTAGACCTGGTGCGGTGCGTCCGGCAACCCGACCGGGTCCGAGGGCTTCTCCCGGAAGGCCTTGATCCGTACGCCGTCGGACTGGGTCTCGATCACACCGAACGCGTTGGCCTGCTCGATCGGCACCCGCAGCGCCGCCACCGTGACGCCGGCGCCGCTGGTGATGTGCTGTTGCACCAGTTGTTGCGGATCCATCCGGTAGATGTTGTCCGCGCCGAAGACGATGATGTGGTCGGGCCGCTCGTCGTTGATCAGGTTGAGGTTCTGGTAGATCGCGTCGGCCGACCCCTCGAACCAGCGCGGACCGTGCCGCATCTGGGCCGGCACCGGGGCAATGTAGTTGTCGAGCAGCGCGGAGGTCCGCCAGGTCACCGCGATGTGCCGGTCCAGGCTGTGGCTCTTGTACTGCGTGAGCACGGCGATCTTGAGATAGCCCGCGTTGCTGAGGTTGGACAGCGCGAAGTCGATCAGCCGGTAGTTGCCGCCGAAGGGCACCGCCGGCTTCGCCCGGTCGCGGGTCAGCGGCGACAACCGCTTGCCCTCACCGCCAGCGAGGACCATCGAGAAGACTCCGGGCACGGCGTCACCTTAGGGCAGCCGCACCCGGCGTCACGGGCCGCCCACCCCTCAGCCGCCCCGGCGGGCCGGGTGCGGATCAGGCACCCGACGTACCGGCGGCCGTCGTGAGGTCGTAGACGGTGGTGCCACCCACCGTCCGCGCCGTGAAGGTGCGCTGCACCCAGGTGCTGATCTGGCTGCCGGCACCGGTTGCGCCCCCGCCCCCGGCCCCGCCGCGGCCGCCGGCCCCGCCAGGACCGCCCAAGCCGCCAGGACCGCCGAAGCCGCCAGGACCGCCGAAGCCGCCGCGCCCACCGGCCGCACCGCCCGCGAGGAAGTAATGCACCTTACCGGCGCGCACCAGCTCCTGGAACTGCGCCAACGTCGGGGTCGGGTCGGACCCGCTGAAGCCACCGATCGCCAGCACCGGGTTGCCGGTCGCCAGCTGTACGCCGGCGGCGCTGTTCGCGCCGACCGTGGCCGCCACCCAGGTGTACGCCGCGTTGTCCTGCTGCAGGAGCTGGACCAGGGCTGGCGCGGGAGCCCGGGCGTCGAGCAGGCCGCCGAGTCCACCCTGACCACCGGCCCCACCCGGTGCCGGCTGGCCGGTGCCTTGCTGCAGGCCCGGCGGCAGCGCTCCCCCGAACCGGTTGGCGAGGCCACCGGGGAACTGGCCGCGACCCCCACCGACCCCGGGCCGGCCGCCGGCCACCGCCGGACCGGCGGCGGGGATGGGGCCGGTGGCGGCGGTAGCAGCCGTCTGCACCGAGTACGCGGCCGGACCCGCCAGCCCCCCGACGATGGCGGCGGTCGCGGCTGTCGCGGCGAAGATGGCCGCAAGCCGCCGAGGAACCCGCCGAGCAAGCCGCTGAGGAATCCACGGGCCAACCGCGATGGCGGTCGCGCTGACCAGCGCCAGCGCCAGCACGGTCGGGCGCAGCCACGGTTGCCAGTTCGGACTGCGGCTCAGCAGCACGAAGGAGCACAAGCCGGTGGCGGCGATGGCCACGATCAGCAACCCGCGGACGTACAGCAATCGGCGGTGCGGCCACAGGCTTGCCGCCCCGATCCCGACCAGCGCGCCGATGGCCGGGGCCAGTGCCACGTTGTAGTACGGATGGATGATGCCATTGGCGAAGCTGAACGTCGCCGCGGTGACGAGCAGCCAACCGCCCCACAGCACCAGCGCGGCGCGGCGGCCGTCGGTGCGCGGCGAGCGCCGGGACAGCCACAGCAATGCGACCAGGAAAATCACAGCGGCGGGCAGCAGCCAGGCGATCTGGCCGCCCATCTCGCTGCCGAACAGCCGGAGCACGCCGGTAGCGCCCCAGCGACCGCCGGTGCCGGCCGGTCCCCCGCCGACACTGCCGGCCTCGTTGCCGGTGAGTCGACCGAAGCCGTTGTAGCCGAAGATCAGGTTGAACTCGCTGTTGTCCTGCGAGCCGCCGATGAACGGCCGGCTGGCGGCCGGCCAGAGCGTGACCGCCGCCACCCACCAGCCGCCGGCGACCAGCATCGCGACGCCGGCCAGGACCAGGTGTCCCAGCCGCCGGCCGAGCGATGTCGGCGCGGCGAGGAGGTAGACCAAGGCGAAGGCCGGCACCACCAACAGCGCCTGCAGCGCCTTGGTCAGGAAGCCGAAGCCGACCAGTACGCCGGCCAGCGCCAGCCACCGCGCGCTGGCCGTCTCGGTGGCCCGGGTGACGCCGTACGCACCAGCAACCAGCAGCAGCACCAACAGGGCGTCGGGGTTGTTGTAGCGGAACATCAGGGTGGCGACCGGGGTGAGCGCCAGCGCCGCGCCGGCGAGCAGGCCGGCCGCTGCGGAGAAGTGTCGCCGGACCGTCGCATAGAGCAGTCCGACGGTGGCGACGCCGGCCAGGGCCTGTGGCACCAGGATGCTCCACGCGTTCACGCCGAACATCCGCGCGGACAGCCCCGTCAGCCACAGCGAACCCGGCGGCTTGTCGACGGTGATGAAGTTGGCGGCGTCGAAGGAGCCGAAGAAGAAGGCCTTCCAGCTCTGGGTGCCCGCCTGCACGGCGGCGGTGTAGAAGCTGTTGGCCCAGCCGTTGGCGCCCAGGCCCAGGATGTACAGGGCAGCAGTCCCGGCCAGCAGGGCCAGCAGCGCGGGCCGCACCCAGCGCGGATCGTGCTCCCGGCCGGTCAGCCAGCCGCGCGCGCGGACAGGTCCGAGCGGCAACGGCGTGGCGTCGGGTCGGACCAGTTCGTCAACGGCGGTCACGGCCGGATTCCCGCCGTGCCGGCGAGCCGGTGCTCGGTCAGCTGAGGCAGCGCGATCTCGTGTCGGGCCAGACCGGAGCGCAGCCGCAGTACGCCGCGCAGGTCGCCCCAGGCGGTGGCCAGCAGGTGCACCCGGCTGTCCAGGTCGTCGACCCAGTCCACCGGGACCTCGTGGATGCGCAGGCCGCTCCGCTCGGCGAGCACCAGCAGCTCGGTGTCGAAGAACCAGCCGGTGTCCTCGACCAGCGGCAGCAGCCGGTCGGCGGCGCCGCGGGTGATGGCTTTGAACCCGCACTGCGCGTCGGAGAACCCGGTACGTAGCGCGGCATGCAGCAGCAGGTTGTAGCCGCGCGAGATCATCTCCCGGCGGGGGCCGCGAGCTACTCGGGCGCCCCGGCCCAGCCGGGTGCCGATCGCCAGGTCGCTGTGCCCGGACAGCAGCGGTGCGACCAGCGGCAGCAGCGCGTTGAGGTCGGTGGACAGGTCCACGTCCATGTAGGCGAGCACCTCGGCATCGCTGCGGCTCCACACGGTCTTCAGCGCGCGGCCGCGGCCGGGCAGCTCGAGTCGCACGGCGTGTACGCCGGGCAGCTGCGTGGCCAGCTCGGTCGCGATCGCCCAGGTGTCGTCGGTGCTGCCGTTGTCCGCGATCGTGATGACCGTGGGGAACGGAAAGCGGACCGCCAGATGCGCGTGCAGCCGGCGGACGCTGGGAGCCACGTCGTGCTGCTCGTTGCGTACCGGGATGACGATCTCGACGTCGGGTGGGCCGGCGGCGCCTGAGGAGTCGGCTACGGGTGTCATGCCTGCACTCTCGGCGTACCGGCTGTGCTGACCATGGGATCGACCTATGCGTCCGCTGTGAGCGTCGCTCGCTCGGGCCAGTCGCCCTGCCCGGCGGTCACTCGGTCCCGACCGCACTCCCCCTCGCCGATGTTGAGCCCACGTGCGGATCAACTCGCGGGATACGCACGTAGCCTCAACATCGGCGCGCTGGACGGGGCGGCACGCGCTGGACGGGGCGGCACACGCCGCGCCAGCGGTCAGGCGGCCACGGGCACGCTGCCGACGGCCGCCCAGCCCGAGCTCCACCACGGGGCGCCGGCGGCGGGAACCGCGAACGCCGCGATGCCGTCGAGCTCCAGCACCCACTCGCGGGCGGCGTTGCCCATCGCCGCGGCGGCGGTGGCGTAGGCATCCACGGTCGTCAGGTCCCGGCCCACCAGGGTGATGCTGGCCAGCTCGGTCGCGGGTCGGCCGGTGACCGGGTTGACGATGTGGTCGCCGCGCTCCGCCGTACCCGAGGTCGCCACCGCTATGTCCCGCCCGCTGACGACGGTCACCAGCTCGCCCGGCTGGTGGGGGTGCGCAATCCCGACCCGCCAGGGCTGGCCGGGCGCGGCCTCGCCGGCCAGCTGAATGTCCCCGCCGCCGTTGACTGCGTGGTTCGCGGAGCCACCGGCGCGCAGGATGTCGCTGGCGCGCTCGATCGCCCAACCCTTGACCACGCCGGACGGGTCGAGCCGGCCGGCCGGCCGCACCGTGAAGTAGCCGCGGCTGGCCTTGGCCAGAGCGGAGCCCAGCGCCAAGACGGACCGCACGTCGGCGTCGCAGTCGGCCGCCGTGAGCTCACCGCGGTCGAGTCGGCTGATCTGGCTGTCCGACCGGTACGTCGAGAAGGTCCGGTCCACCCGGTGCAGCCACTCGACGGCGTCGGTCAGGACGGTCGGCGCCACCTCGTCGCGCAGGTCGAACGAGACGACAGTGCCCATGACGTGCTCGACGTGGCGGGTGGGGAGGCGGCCGGTGGGGAGCAGGCCCGGTACGGCGGCAACCCCACTCACAGGCCCGCCTGGTCCAGCGCGCTCTGCAGGGACTTGATGTAGCCAAGGCTCGTGTACGTCGCGCCGGAAACCATGTCGATGTTGGCGTTCTGCGCGCTGAGCGTCTCCGACTTCAACACCGGAATCGCGTAGCTGTTGATCTGCTGGTCGCGGCCGGTGGACGTTGGGTACTGCAGCACGGACACGGCGGTGATCTTCTTGTTGGCGACGGTGACCTGCACCTGGACCGGACCGTAATGGGTGCCGACCGAGCTGCCGGTGACCTTGGTCGCGGCTGCGGTGCTGCTCTGACCGGCAGTGCCACCGCTCTGGCTGGAGCCGGTGCCGCTCGAGCCTGACGTACTCCCGCTCCGGCTCGACCCGCTGCTGCTCGACCCGCTGCCGGTAGGAGCCGACACCGCCGCCGGTGGGCTGGCGGTCGACGTCGCCGAGTGCGACTTGAAGCCCAGCAGCAGAACGAGGCCAACCACGGTGGCGACCAGGGCAAGGGCGGCGCGGCGCATGTCGGTGACTCCTCGTTGCTGGGAGAACTGTTGCTGGGAGAACTGTTGCTGGGAGAGAACTAGAGTTGGAAGGACTCGGCGTGGATTCGGGAGCGGGGCACACCGGCCGCCCGCAGCGACCGTTCGGCCGCTTCGGTCATCGCGTCCGGCCCGCACAGGTACACGTCGTGCGCGGCCAGGTCCGGGACCAGCGCCCGGAGGCGGCGGGCATCGAGCGGGTCGTAGCCAAGCTTGGCCCGCGAGCCGAGCAGGTAGTGCAGCTGCGCTCCCCGCCGCGCGGCGATGGCGTCGAGCTCGCGGCGCAAGACGACGTCGGCCGGCCGGCTGGCCCGGTAGACGAGGGTCAGGTCCCCCGGGCCAGCCGGCAGGGTCTCGAACAACGCCCGCATCGGGGTGATGCCCACCCCGCCACCGAGCAGCAGCACCTTGGGTCGGCTGCGCCGGGCGGCGGTGAACGCGCCGTACGGGCCCTCGGCGAAAACGCGGGTCCCCGGCGCCAGCCGGGCCAGCGCCGCGCTGTGGTCACCTAGATCCTTGACGGTGATCCGCAGTAACCGGGCCGACGCCGGCGCGGACAGCGAGTACGGGTTGGACGACCACCACAGGTCGCGAGTAAGGAACCGCCAGCGGAAGAACTGACCCGGCTCGGCGGCGAGCTCGTCGAGGTGCCGGCCGGTGATGTGCACCGACACCACCCCCGGCGCCTCGCGATGGACCGCGGCCACCCGCAGCCGGTGCCGCAGCGCCTGCCGGACGGGGGTGACGAACCGGTGCCAGACCAGCAGCGCGGCTACCCCAGCGTACAGGGCAGACCAGAGCAGCCGGGCCGGCAGGTTGGTCATGAAGTCGGCGCCGACGGCGAACTGGTGGCTGAAGGCCAGCGCGACCGCGAGGTAGGTGTAGAAGTGCAGGTGGTACCAGGTCTCGTAGCGCAACCGCGCCCGGGCGGCCCGCGCCGACACCGCGCCGACCAGCACGAACAGCACGCCAGCGACGGTCGCCATGAGTACGTCGGGATAGCTCGTCAGCAGGGTTGCCGTCTGGCTGGCGACGTTGGTGTGGGCGGTGACGGCGTACCCCCACGTGATCAGCAAGGCATGCGCGACCACCAGGCTGACCGTGTACCGGCCGCCCATCGAGTGCCAACGGGCCAGCCGGTCGGTGCCGATGCCTCGCTCCATCGCCGGGATCCGGGCCATCAGCGCCAGCAGGATGACGACCGCATAGCCGGCGAGCAGCCCGGTGATCCGCCCAGCGTTGGTCAGCCAATCCCCGAAGCCGGAGACGCTCGGCGTGTCGAGCCACCACAGCGCGACAACGGCGATGGCACCCAGCGCAATGAGGCCGAGCACCGTCCGCGGCTGGCTGCGAGCCGGCTGCGGCCGGGGCGACGGCGGCGGCACGACGGCGCGTGGAGCGGGTCGGACGCGCTGGTCCGTCCACGTTGCCATTTCTGCTCCTCAAGTCGCCGGTACGGCGGTGAGCCCGCCTTCGCTGGGTTCGCCGGCTGCTGATGACATCGTCGGCACCTTGCTTCTGTATAAGCTCTGTAGCGGCTATCCGCGACCATGGAATTCCCGCGAGGAGGAGCACGGCCGCGGGATAGCCCGAGGCAGCGGCGGCCGTCAGGCCGTAGGGAGCTCGGCCAGAGGCGTTGCGCGCGCCAGCCGCTGGTCCGTGGTGACAAGGCGGGCTTGCAGTCGGGCGGGCTATGCCTAGGGCGTCCCCTCGTCGAGGTCGATCCCGACCACATGTGCGACTCGGCTGAGGTCGACGTCGTACGCCAACAAGGCGGCTCCGCGGCGCCACGCGACGGCGGCAATCATGCAGTCGACCATGCCGCGGGGAGTGATCCCAGCCCGCCGGCACCAGCGGTAGATGCGGGCCGCCGCCTCGAAATCGGCGGTGCTGTCGAAGTGCAGCAGCCGAAAGCGCAGCAGCAAGCGGCGTAGGTCAACCTCCCGCTGATCACTGCGGGCCCCGGTCAGCAGTTCCATCGCCACCGGCTCTGTGACAGCGAGCGGGCCGTCAGCGGCGATCAGTGCGGTCAGACGTTGGTCGACGGCGCTGCCGGTGGCACGGTCGTACTCAACCCAGGCGGACGTGTCGGCCAGAATCACCGGACGCCGTGAGGTACGGCGTCGGCCGGGGGCTCGGCGATGGCCCGCGCCCCCCGCATGGCCAGCGCTTCCTCGCGGGTCATGGGCTGACCGGCCAGGTGTCTGAGCGCGAGGTCGACGGCCTCAGTCTTGGTCCGCACTCCGTACCTGTCCATGATTGTCTGGACGTAGGCGTCTTCTATCTCAATGTTCGTTCGCAGCCTCGGCATGTACGCACGCTACACCCCACGTGTATAAGACGTGTACGCCGATCCTATGCGACGATCTTGGAGGTTGGCGGCTGGGGGTGCGCGAGACCGCCCGGGACGATTGCTCCATCCCCGCCTCATGATTGTGCTTGCTGATGTTAGCGGGCCGCGATGTCCGGGTACAATGGTTACTGGCGCTGGCCATCCGGCCCCAGAGATCAGCACTTTGGGGGGCTTCTGTGCTCCCGCCGGCCAGCGCGGCTTGAGAGGTAGACAATGACAAATCACATAGCTGTCGAGATGACCGTCGAGCAGCTCCGGCAGCTGACCGAAACCCTGCCCGGGGACACGACACTGCGCGTCGGAATCCGCGACGACTATCACTTCAACAGCTTCCTGGGCAGCTTGCCGGTCGCGGCGGCGCGAATAGAGCGGGTGCCGAACGGCCACACGGTGATCCTCCACGTACCCGGCGTCTCATAGCCGCCGGGCCGCGCTGGGAGCGGCCGCAGTCGAGGTAGTGATTCAGCTCGAGCCGCCGGAGTCCGGTGGTGCCACTGCCACGTCGCTAGCGGTACAGGGCGTCGATGTCGGCGACGTACTCGGCGGTGACGGCCGCGCGCCGGACCTTCTGCGTCGGGGTGAGCTGTCCGCCAATCTCGGAGAAATCCCCGGGGAGGATACGGAAGCGGCGGATCGACTCGGCCTGACTGACTCCAGCGTTCGCCGCGTCTACCGCGGCCTGCACCTCGGCCACCAGCTCGGGGTCGGTGCGCCACTCATCGCTGCCGGCACCGTCCTTGGCGTGCCGTCGGGCCCAGGCCGCCGCCGTGTCGGCATCCAGCGTGATCAGGCACGCAACGTAGGGCCGGGCGTCCCCGACGACAACGGCCTGACTGATCAACGGGTGAGCGCGCAGTCGATCTTCCAGCGGACCCGGGCTGATGTTCTTGCCGCCGCCGGTGACCAGGATGTCCTTCTTCCGCCCGGTGATCTGCAGGTACCCGTCTGGGCTCAGCTCGCCGAGATCGCCGGTGTGCAGCCACCCGTCGGCGACGGCGTCCGCCGTGGCCACCGGGTTGTGCCAGTAGCCGGTGAAGATGTGCGGGCCGCGGAGCAGCACCTCGCCGTCCGCGGCGATCGCCACCGCGGTGCCGGGGATCGGCTGCCCGACCGTGCCGACTCGGGCCGCCCGCGGCAGGTTCAGCGTGGTGGCGGCGGTGCTCTCCGTCAGCCCGTATCCCTCCAAGACGGTGATCCCGGCTCCACGGAAGAAGTGCGCGAGCTGCTCCCCCAACGGTCCGCCGCCGCTGACCGCCCAGCGCACGCCACCGAGCTCGGCCCGCAACCGGCGGTAGACCAGCCGGTCCGCGACCGCTTGTTGGGCGCGACAGTCCGCGCGCACGCGGCCGTGCGCCTGCTGCTGCCGGCTGGCACGCACCGCCACTCTGTCCGCCCAGGCGAACACTCGGTCGTGGCCGGCGGAATGGGCCTGCGCGTAGGCGGCCGCATGCGCTTTCTCGAAGACCCGGGGCACCGCCAACACGACGCTGGGTTGGAACGCCTTGAGCTCGGTAGGCAACTCGCGCGCCGTGGCCAAGTGGCCCAACCGAACCCCGCGGTGGATAGCGCACAGCTGGATCAGCCGGGCCAGCACGTGCGCCAGCGGCAGGAACAGCAGCGTCGCCGCCTGCTCGGAGAAGATCTCGTCGATGCCGTCGGCCGCAGTTACGTTCGCCACGCTGTGCAGGAAGTTGCCGTGGGTGAGCTGACAGCCCTTTGGCCGCCCGGTCGTGCCCGAGGTGTAGACGATGGAGGCCAGGCTGTCCCGACCCATCCCGGCTCGCCTCGCTGCCAACTCCGCCGCGGGGGCCGCCGGGCCCGTCCCGGCCAACCGGCCCAGGTCACCGGCGTCGATCTGCCACAGGTGGCGCAACTCGGGCAGTTCAGCCCGCAGGCTCTCCACGGTCCCCTGATGCGCGGCGGTCTCCACGATCGCCGCAACCGCGCCGCTGTCCTGACAGATCCAGGCGATCTGCTCCGGCGAGGACGTCTCGTAGACAGGCACGGTAACCGCACCCACCGTCCAGATCGCGTAGTCGGCGAGCATCCACTCGTACCGGGTACGCGCCAGCAGCACAACCCGGTCTCCCGCCGCCACCCCGGCGCTGAGCAGCCCACCGGCCAGCTCCCGCACCTGCGCGGCCAGCTGCGCGCAAGTCACCGGCACCCATCCCGACGCCGCACGCCGGCTGGCGGCCACACGGTCCGGCCACCGGGCGGCATTCGTCGCCACGTCATCGATCAGGGTCGCCTCCGCTGCCACCTGCACCACCGGCGCTTCCGCGTACTCCCGCACAGCCCCAACCCCGCCATCCGCATCCCACCCACCCGTTCTCCGGTGGGGATCGAAGAGAACGATGGCATTCGAGCCCACGCCCACCGACAGTGGCCGCCCGTCGGTCAGAGTTCGACGGTCATGTCGGCGGCCCCCCCACCGTGCTCGCACCGGGTAACCCGGCCTACGGCGCGCAGCATCGCCAGCGATGCCAGGTTGTCGGCGAGAACCAGCGCGGTGAAATGGCGTACGCCGCGCTTCTTCGCCGCCGCCGCGAGTGCCCGGATGAGAATCGTCCCCGCTCCCTTGCCTTGCCACTCGTCGGCGACGGTCACCGCGACGTCCGCCGATGTCGGGACCACGGAGTCGCGGACGAAGCGGCCGAGCCCAATCGGCGTACCGCTTTCGGCCAGCTCCAAGCCGAGCGCGACATGGTCGCGGTCGTCGACGGTGTCCACCAGACGGCGCAACTGCTCGCTGGTCAGCCGAGGCATCGCCATCAGAAACCGGCTGAAGCGCGATTCCGGGGACAACCGCGCGAAGCCTTCGATCAGTTCGGCCCGCAACCTCGCCCGGTCCTGTGGCCCCACCGCCACCACGCTTACGAGCGACCCGTCAGCCAGTCGCTCGGGAGTGAACGTCGCCACCAAACCAACCTCTCGGATGCTGAGCACCTCTGTAAGGGTCCATCGTGTGTACGGGTCCATCGTGCCCGCCGCTGGCTTGACGACGTCCGGCTGCCCTCGGTCGGGGCTGGGCTGGGGCGGGTCAGCCCGCTGTGCCGGTCGCAACCGTCATCGCAGGCGGTAGGCGTTCGAGCGGTGCCGGATGTCGAGCACGACGACCACGTGCTTGGTGTCGTCGATCTCGTACAGCACCTGCCACTCCCGGCCGAGCCGCGCGCTGTGGATGCCGGCAAGCTCCTCGCCGAGCGGCTTGCCGACTCGCCGTGGATCACTCCGCAACGGGCCGACGATGAACTTCGCCGCCGCGCTGGCGACCTCCGGCGGCAACCGCTGGGCCAAAGCCCGCCGGGCCGGGGGCGCCGTCCCCAGCTCGTACGGCGCGTCACGAGGCGCGGCGTCCCCCGAGCAGACGGCGTACGGCGTCAGTGCCGTAGACGACGTCACCCTGGCGGACAGCCTCGCGGGCCTCAGCGAGGGACCGGAGCGCCTCGGGGTCGGCCTTGATCTCGGCCGTCTCCCGCAGCGCGAGGTAGGTCTCTAGGGCAAGCAGCACGGTCGCGTGCAGGCTGCGGTGGTCCTCCTCCGCTGCGGCACGTAGTTCGGCATCCAGCCCAGCAGGGAGCCGCAGGGTCATAGCCATACCACTATGATACCAAGATCCACCGCAATGGTTCGCTCACGGTTGGGAGGTGTCGAGCGCGCTGGCTGCACCACGATCGTCGGCGAAGGGGCTGGACGGCTGAGGTTGAGCGTCCAGCCCACGGGCGCGCCAAGCCGGCGCACTACTCGACAGGGCGCTGGAGCCCAAGCTGGACGACGTGCGAGCCGTGCTCGAACGGCGCCGGCGGACGTTCGGCAGCCAGCGTGGCTGAACACGCCGCTCGGCCTGGTCCGGCTCCGGCTTGACCGCTGCGACGACCCGGGCAGGTGGGTTGTGCTCATCCGCGACCATCTTGACCGAAATGGTGGACGACCCGGTTACCCTCACCGGGTCGAAGATCCGACGATCGTCGACCCAGGCACCGGGAAGCACCAGCGGCGCTCCTCGCTACGGCGGCGCGCCACGAAGCAGCTCTAGCCCGGCAAGCCGAAACGCTTGCCAAAGCCACGAGACAGCAGAAGCCGGGCACACCCGGGAGACCGGCAAGGAGGAAGCGATGAGCGATTTCGACAAGCTGTGTGCCGAGATCGCGGCACGCCCGGGAGCCGAGGCCCGAATCACCGCCGAGGTCGAGCGGATGAACAAGGTGCTGGAGCTGGAGAAGGTCCGTGCCCGCAAGAAGCTCACCCAGTCCGAAGTCGCGGCCCGGATGGGTCTATCGCAACGCCGGGTCTCGGCCATCGAGCACACGGGCAGTGGCGAGATCAAGATCGACACTCTGCGGCGCTACGTGGAGAGCCTCGGGGGGCGCCTCGAGGTTTCGGCAGTCGTCGACGGCGATCACATCCCGCTGTCGCTCGGCTAACAGCGATCGATTGCCCACCGGGCCCGGACGTTCGTCTGGGGCTGCGTCCCCACCAGCCGACACCGCGTGCGGCATAACACCGTCACACCTCGATGCGAAGGGAAGCGCCCGGACAGCGGCGGGCCTGAGCGGCAGGGGGCGTAACAAGCGAAGGGGCTGGAAAGCCGCGGCCGCCCCTCCCCGATAGCCACCGCAGAGCCCGCACATAGGCAGCCCACAGCGCGGCCACCGGCGCATCAGCGACTATAGAGACGTGACAGCCACCAACCCGTCCGCGAAGTCTGCCCGCGCGCCGGCGCTCACCCGACCGGACGGATCTCCCATCCGCGTGCTCGTCGTCGACGACGAACCCAGCCTGGCCGAGGTGCTTTCCAGCGTGTTGCGCTACGAGGGCTGGGAGGTCAAGACGGCCGCCGACGGCAGCACCGCCGTACGCACCGCTCGAGACTTCGCCCCGGACGCGGTGATCCTCGACGTGATGCTGCCGGACTTCGACGGGCTGGAGGTGCTGCGCCGGCTGCGCGCCGAACGCCCGCATGTTTGCGTGCTGTTCCTGACCGCCCGGGACTCGGTTGAGGACCGCATCGTCGGCATCACCGCCGGCGGCGATGACTACGTCACCAAGCCGTTCAGCCTGGAGGAGGTCCTGGCCCGGCTGCGCGGCCTGCTGCGCCGAGCCGGTCTGGCGCGGGCGCAAAGCGTCTCCGAGCTCGCGGTCGGTGACCTCGTCATGGACGAAGACGCCCGGGAGGTACGCCGGGCAGGCCAGATCGTGGAGCTCACCGCGACCGAGTTCGAACTGCTGCGCTACCTCATGCGCAACCCGCGCCGGGTGCTGTCCAAGACGCAGATCCTTGACCGGGTGTGGAACTACGACTTCGGCGGCCAGGCGCACATCGTCGAGCTCTACATCTCCTACCTGCGCAAGAAGATCGACGCTGGTCGGGAGCCGATGATCCACACCGTGCGCGGGGTGGGGTACGTGCTCAAGCCGGCCAGGTGAGCCACCCAGCCGGCTTGGGGCGGACCGCGCCGAACCGCGGCAGCACCTGGCTGGGCCGGCGGCCGCTGCGGACCCGGCTCCTGGCCAGCATGCTGCTGCTGCTCACGCTCGCCTGTCTCGCCGTCGGGCTGGCCACCACGCTGGCGCTGCGCGGCTTCCTGCTCAACCGACTGGACCAGCAGTTGCGCGCTGCCGGCAGCCGGTACGCCGTCAGCCTGGAGTACGGCGCAACTGCTCCCAGCGGTCCCGGCGACACCGCCACCGCGGGCACCCCGCGACGGGACGCCGATGCCGTGCCGACCGACGGCGATGCGCAGATTCCCGCCGGCGGGTTCGGTCAGGTCGCCGGCCAAGCCGTCGGCACCCTGGGCGGAAGGGTGGTCGACGGTCAGCTGGCGCAGGCCGGAGTGGTCACCGACGACAGCCAGCGTCCACTGATCACGGCAGCCGATGCGCGCAAACTGGCCGCGCTGCGGCCGGCCCGAGACCCCCATAGCGTGCATCTCGACGTACTGGGCAACTATCGCGTGCTGACAGACAGCGGTCGCGACGGCGACGTGCTGCTCACCGGGCTGCCGGCGGCTGGCGTCAACGACGCCGTCGAGCGCCTCGCCGTGGTCGAGCTGGTCGTCTTCACCGCGACCCTGCTGGCCACGGGGCTGGCGGGCGCCGTACTGGTCCGGCTGTCCCTGCGTCCGCTCCATCAGGTGACCAGCACCGCCCAGCGGGTGGCCGCGCTGCCACTGGCCAGCGGGGACGTGGCGCTGCGCGACCGGGCGCTGCCCCGCGACCCGGGCACCGAGGTGGGCCAGCTCGGCGCCGCCTTCGACCACATGCTCGACCACGTCGAGTCCGCGCTCACCCAACGCGAGGCCACCGAGAACCGGCTGCGGCAGTTCATCGCCGACGCCAGTCACGAGCTGCGTACGCCGCTGGCGGCCATCCGCAGCCACACCGAGCTGGCGCTGCGCACCCCGGAGCCGCTGCCGGGCCAGGTCGACCACAGCCTGCGGCGGGTGGAGTCGGAGTCGGCGCGGATGGCGGCGCTGGTCGACGACCTGCTGCTGCTGGCCCGCCTCGACGCCGGCCGGCCGCTGGCGCACGACCCG
>Ga0209638_1001174_pt1 | contig 16837 bp, 18 predicted proteins | sample BarGraNGADG00211_FD_184490 | JGI IMG/M metagenome (GOLD analysis project Ga0209638, IMG submission 184490) | Arctic peat soil microbial communities from Barrow, Alaska - Barrow Graham LP Ref core NGADG0002-211 (SPAdes) (version 2) | ecosystem: Environmental > Terrestrial > Soil > Wetlands > Peat...
TTTTGGCTCCTCGACCTGGGCTCGAACCAGGGACCTACGGATTAACAGTCCGGCGCTCTACCAACTGAGCTATCGAGGAACAAGCCGCGAATTATAGCGTCAGTTTTTTCTGTTTTTCCCAATAAGCGCGAACAGGTTCTCCTCAGTCGAACACTGGCGACTCAACCCCTAGCACTTTGTGCAGCTTCGGACTGGTCGTGGTGTATTGCAAAAAGACTTTTTTGTCGGGGGAAATGATGGGCATGGCACCAAAGGCGGCCAGCGCGCATTCATGAAAACCGCTCAAAATTAGCTTCTTTTTTCCAGGGTAGGTGTTTATATCGCCGATGGCAAAAATACCGGGTTCGCTGGTGGAAAATTTCTCGGTATCGACTTTGAGTTGCTTGCGTTCGATGTCTAGCCCCCAATCGGCGATGGGGCCAAGTTTGGGTGACAAGCCAAAAAACACCAGCAAAATGTCCAGCGGCACCAAACGGGTCACGCCGTCAGCGCCAGTGACTTTGATGCCCGTGAGCAAACTGTCCTTTTCCTCGTAACCGGTGACCTGGCCAACGATGAACTGCATCTCCAGCGCGTCGCACAGTTGGCGCATCCGGGCGACATTGGCTGGGGACGCCTTGAAGCCGTCGCGGCGATGGATCAGGATGACGCTTTCGGCTTTGTGCGGGCTGTCCTTGACAAACTCCAGTGTCCAGTCCAACGCCGAATCGCCACCGCCGATGATGACCAGGTTCTTGCCGGAGAAATCGGCTGGATTGCGTACGCGGTAAAACAGTTGCGATTCTTCAAACACTTCCAGTCCATCGACCTTGAGCGTGCGGGGTTGAAACGCGCCCACGCCCGCAGCAATGAAAATGGTTTTGGCCAGAAAACGCGTGCCCTTGGAAGTTGCAACAAAAAAACGCCCGTCGGCCTGTTTCTCCACTGCCGTTACTTCCTGGCCGTAGTGAAAGGTGGCACCAAAGGGTTCAATCTGCTTGAGCAGGTTTTGTGTCAGCTCCCGACCGGTGACCACGGGCACCGCAGGAATGTCGTAAATTGGTTTGTCGGGGTAGAGCTCTACGCACTGGCCACCCGGGTAAGCCAGCGAGTCGATCACGTGGGTCTTGATTTCGAGCAGGCCAAGCTCGAACACCTGAAACAGCCCGACCGGGCCGGCACCGATGATCACGGCATCGGTTTCTATGGGGTCCTGATGGTTTCGCACAGGTTGCTCTCAGCGAATCAAATACGGCAGTTTGCCGGTCTTGTCTTTCCACTCTTCGGCCTCGGGCAGGGCGGGCTTGCGTTTGGTGATGGTTTTCCAACCGGGTAGTTTGGACAACTCAGCGTTGATTTTGGTCATGTGCTGCTGATCTTTTGGCACATCTTCTTCGGCATAAATGGCGTTGACCGGGCATTCTGGAATGCAAACCGCGCAGTCAATGCACTCATCCGGATCGATGGTCAAAAAGTTGGGGCCTTCGCGGAAACAGTCCACCGGGCAAACGTCAACGCAATCGGTGTACTTGCATTTAATGCAGGCTTCGGTGACGGTATGTGTCATTTTGTAGTTTTGGACGAATGAATGAAACCGTGAATTTTAATTGATTGGCACCGCGCCTGTTGTCTTGTGAGGTCAATCGCGTTGGCATCGTGTGCAAGCCCGACGCAAACCGCTAATATCTTCGTCTGACCCAAACTTTATGAATTGATTTCGCATGTCCGCACTCATCCCTGTTGCAAGCCCTGCGCCTATCACCCGCGCTAGCGCCAACGCTTCAGAACAAATTCTCCCCGGCGTCTTTGTGCGCTACCCAGATTCGCCGTTCGAGCTGTACCAGCCTTATCCGCCAGCGGGCGATCAGCCCGAGGCCATTAACCAGTTGGTTGCGGGTGTCAATGACGGTGAGGTGTTCCAGATTTTGCTGGGCGTAACCGGTTCCGGCAAGACCTTCACCATGGCCAATGTGATTGCCCGGCTGGGTCGCCCGGCCATCGTGTTTGCGCCCAATAAGACACTCGCGGCGCAGCTTTACAGCGAGTTCCGCGAGTTCTTTCCGAACAATGCGGTGGAGTATTTTGTCAGTTACTACGACTATTACCAGCCTGAGGCGTACGTGCCGCAGCGCGACCTGTTTATCGAGAAAGACTCTGCCATCAATGAGCACATCGAGCAGATGCGCCTGTCTTGTACCAAAAGCATTTTGGAGCGTCGCGACGTGGTGATCGTGGCCTCGGTGTCGGCGATTTACGGCATTGGGCAACCCGAGGCGTACCACAAGATGGTGATGACGCTGCGTGTGGGCGACAAGCTGGGGCAGCGCGACATGATTGCGCAACTGGTGCGTATGCAGTACCAGCGCAACGACATTGATTTTTCACGCGGCGCATTTCGGGTGCGGGGCGACACCATCGATGTTTTTCCGGCCGAGCACAGCGAAATGGCGATTCGCATCGAACTGTTTGACGACGAGATTGACTCCTTGCAACTGTTTGACCCCCTCACCGGGCGCATCCGGCAAAAGATTCCACGCTTTACCGTCTATCCCAGCAGCCATTACGTGACGCCCCGAGAACAGGTGCTGGCGGCAGTGGAAACAATCAAAGTGGAGCTTTCCGAACGGATAAAAGAATTCCTCAGCCAGGGCAAACTGCTGGAGGCGCAGCGGATCGAACAGCGCACGCGCTTTGACCTTGAAATGCTCAGTGAAGTGGGCCACTGCAAGGGCATCGAGAATTACTCACGACATTTATCAGGTTCTGCTCCGGGCGAGCCGCCGGCCACGCTGACCGACTATCTGCCCAAAGATGCGATCATGTTTCTCGATGAAAGCCACGTGCTGATTGGGCAGTTTGGCGGCATGTACAACGGCGACCGCTCGCGCAAGACCACCCTGGTTGAATATGGTTTCAGACTGCCCAGCGCGCTCGACAACCGACCGCTCAAGTTTGAGGAGTTTCAAAGCCGGATGCGTCAGGCGATCTTTGTTTCCGCCACGCCCGCACAATGGGAAAAAGACCATGCTGGCCAGGTGGTGGAGCAGTTGGTGCGACCGACAGGCTTGGTGGACCCCGAGGTGGAGGTGCGCCCCGCTGTCAACCAGGTGGACGATGTGCTACAGGAAATCCGCATCCGTGTCGAAAAGCATGAACGTGTGCTCATCACCACGCTGACCAAACGCATGGCCGAGCAGTTGACGGATTATTTGAGCGACAACGGCGTCAAAGTGCGATACCTGCACAGTGATATTGACACGGTAGAGCGGGTCGAGATTCTGCGTGATCTACGCTTGGGCACCTTTGATGTGCTGGTGGGCATCAACCTGCTGCGCGAGGGGCTGGACATCCCTGAGGTGTCTTTGGTGGCAATTCTGGATGCGGATAAAGAGGGCTTTTTGCGCTCCGAGCGCTCGTTGATCCAGACCATTGGCCGGGCCGCCCGCAACGTGGAAGGCCGCGCGATTTTGTATGCCGACAAGGTCACAGAGTCGATGAAAAGAGCGATTGGCGAGACTGAGCGGCGACGAGTTAAACAGGTGGCGCACAACTTGGCGCACGGCATCACGCCGCGTTCCATTGTCAAACAAGTAAAAGACCTGATTGATGGGGTCTATAGCGAGAAAGCGGGCAGAGAGGCGGAAAAACTCGAACGCGCCGCCCTGCAGCGGGCGCAAGTGGAAGATATGAGCGAAAAGGAGGTGGCGCGCGAAATCAAACGGCTGGAGAAACTGATGCTGGAGCACGCGCGTAATCTGGAGTTCGAGAAAGCAGCGCAAGTGCGTGATCAGTTGGGCATTTTGAAGGAGTTGGCCTTTGGTGCGTCCGGGAGTGACAACCTCGCTGTTATTTCATATCCCGGTAAAAATTAGTAAATGCGACGGGCCAGTTTCGTTACCCGAGCAAATTACTAGGTTTATTGTTATACTCAAAACGTTAGTCAACCAATTACGACTGAAGGAGCATCTGATGCGTCTCACCACCAAAGGCCGCTTTGCGGTCACTGCCATGATTGACCTGGGTCTGCGCCAGAGCAGTGGCCCAGTGACACTGGCAGCGATCAGCCAGCGTCAGCAAATTTCTTTGTCCTATCTTGAACAACTGTTTGGCAAACTGCGCCGCAACCAGTTAGTGGAATCTACCCGTGGCCCGGGCGGCGGCTACGCACTGGCGCGTAAACCGTCAGAGATTACCGTGGCTCAGATCATCTCTTCGGTGGACGAACCGATGGATGCTACCCACTGTGCTGGCAAGGAGAACTGCCTGGGTGAAGGAGCCCGTTGCATGACTCACGATTTGTGGGCTGCGCTTAACACAAAGATGGTCGAATTTCTGGATTCTGTGACCCTGCAAAAGCTGGTGGATGACCAGCTGGCCAATGGCTTGCGGGTCGAGGACAAGCCCGCACTCAAACGCGCCATATCGAGCATGCCTGTGGTCAAACCAATGCGCATGAACGTACCCAATTCTGTTTTTGCGTTGGGTAATGCATTTTCTAAAATGTAAGTCCGATGAGTCAGCAACCGAATTTTTAGAAAATAACAGCAAAGAACCCATGATGGACACAACCCCGCATTTCCCTATTTATATGGACTACAGCGCCACCAGCCCTTGCGATCAGCGGGTGGTGGATGCCATGATTCCATGGTTGCATGAGCATTTTGGCAACCCTGCATCGCGCAGCCACGCCTGGGGTTGGGAGGCTGAAGCCGCGGTTGAAAAAGCGCGCGCGCAGGTCGCCGCGCTGGTGGGTGCCGATCCGCGCGAGATTGTCTGGACCTCGGGTGCGACCGAGTCCAACAACCTGGCACTTAAAGGGGCAGCGCACTTTTATCAAACCAAGGGCAAACATATCATCACCGTCAAGACCGAACACAAAGCCGTGCTCGACACTTGCCGTGAGTTGGAGCGCCAAGGCTTTGAGCTGACTTACCTCGATGTGAAACCAGATGGTTTGATCAATCTGGACGCTTTCAAAGCAGCGATTCGAGCCGATACCATCCTGGCAAGCGTCATGTTTGTCAACAACGAGATCGGCGTTATTCAGGACATCGCCGCGATCGGCGCGATCTGCCGCGAAAGCGGGATTATTTTCCACGTTGATGCAGCGCAAGCGACCGGTCGGGTCGAGTTTGACTTGTCGCAACTCCCGGTGGATTTGATGAGCTTGACCGCGCACAAGACCTATGGCCCCAAGGGAATCGGCGCCTTGTTTGTGCGGCGCAAGCCGCGCGTTCGGATTGAGGCGCAAATGCACGGTGGTGGCCATGAACGCGGCATGCGCTCGGGCACCTTGCCAACGCACCAGATTGTCGGCATGGGCGAGGCCTACCGGATCGCCAAGGCTGAAATGGGCGCCGAAAACAAACGCATTCGTGCACTGCATGACCGCATGTTGGCGGGTCTCAAAGACGTCGAGCAAGTGTTCATCAATGGTCACCTGGAAAAACGAGTTCCACATAATCTGAACATGAGCTTTAACTACGTAGAAGGCGAGTCCTTGATGATGGGCATCAAGGGCTTGGCGGTATCCAGCGGCTCGGCCTGCACCTCGGCCAGCTTGGAGCCAAGCTACGTGTTGCGTGCTTTGGGACGCAGTGACGAGTTAGCGCACAGCAGCTTGCGAATGACGATTGGACGCTGGACCACTGCCGAAGAAATTGATTACGCAGTGGAAACCATCAAGGTCAATGTCGCCAAATTGCGTGAGTTGAGTCCGCTGTGGGATATGTACAAAGAAGGTATCGATATCAGCACTATCGTTTGGGCTGCACATTAAGGAAACAAAATGGCATATTCTGAAAAAGTCGTGGATCATTACGAACACCCACGCAACGTCGGCTCGTTCGACAAGGGTGATGAATCAGTTGGCACCGGCATGGTGGGCGCGCCCGCTTGTGGCGATGTGATGAAGTTGCAGATCAAGGTCAACGAGCAAACCGGCATCATTGAAGATGCTCGTTTTAAAACCTACGGCTGCGGCTCGGCCATTGCCTCATCTTCTCTGGTGACGGAATGGGTCAAGGGCAAAACGCTGGCACAGGCGGCGGCACTTAAAAATAGTGAAATTGCCGAAGAGCTGGCCTTGCCACCGGTCAAAATTCACTGTTCCATCCTGGCCGAAGACGCCATCAAGGCAGCGGTGAACGACTATAAAAACAAACATAGCGCAACACAGACGCACTAATATGGCCGTTACCTTGACTGAAGCCGCAGCCCGGCATGTGAGTCGCTACCTTGCCAAACGTGGCAAAGGGGTTGGTGTGCGGCTGGGCGTCAAGACCACGGGCTGTTCCGGACTGGCGTACAACCTGGAGTACGTGGACCAGATTGAGCCTGAAGACCTGGTGTTTGAGGGCCACGGTGTCAAGGTCTTGATTGAGCCCAAAAGCTTTGCTTATCTGGATGGTACCGAGCTTGATTTTGTACGCGAAGGTCTCAACGAAGGTTTCAAGTTCAACAACCCGCGAGAGCGTGACCGCTGCGGCTGCGGCGAGTCGTTTCGAGTGTGAATCTCCAGTCCAATGATTTTGAGTTGTTCGGTCTTGCGCCTGAATTTGTGCAGGACCGGCAAGCGATTGATGCGCGCTGGAAAGACCTGCAACGTGAAGCACACCCAGATAAATTTGTGGCGCAAGGTGCTAGCGCCCAGCGTTTAGCGATGCAGTGGTCCGTGCGAATCAATGAGGCTTACCAACGGCTCAAAGATCCGCTCAAGCGTGCCGCTTACTTGTGTGAATTGAACGCAGCGCCAGTGAACGCCGAGAACAATACGGCAATGCCAACCGAGTTTTTGATGCAGCAAATGCAATGGCGCGAGGCGCTCGATGAGGCCAGCGCAAGCGCAGAACTTGACGAGCTGTCGGAACAAGTGCGCTGCACGCGGCGCGATATTTTGCAAAAATTTGAGCAGTTACTGGACCACGAACACGATTATCCGGGAGCCGTACAGCAGGTGCGGGCACTCATGTTTATTGAACGCTTCAACCATGATGTGCAATCCCGCCTCGATCAAATAGACAAGCCAAAGCGGGGACAATAGCGCCTCAATTTCAATAAATAATCATGGCGCTTTTACAAATTTCGGAACCCGGGCAAACTCCCAATGCACATCAGCGGCGTATTGCTGTAGGCATTGATCTGGGCACCACCCATTCACTGGTGGCGGCTGTGCGCCACGGTGTGACCGAATGTCTGCCCGACGAACAGGGTCGCGTCATCTTGCCCTCTGTCGTGCGCTATCTTGAAGGGGGCGGGCGTCAAATTGGTTTTGATGCCAAGGCGGCACTGGCGCTGGATCCTGAAAACACCATTGCTTCAGTCAAACGTTTCATGGGGCGCGGCTTGAAGGATGTAGTCGGATCGGCCAAGCTGTATTACCGCTTTGTTGATCATCCAGGCATGCTTGGCTTGCAAACCGTCCAGGGTGAAAAGTCGCCGGTTGAAGTAAGCGCCGATATTCTGGCTACCCTGCGCCACCGCGCTGAAGACACTTTTGCCGAAGATCTTTACGGTGCCGTGATTACGGTACCGGCTTATTTTGACGATGCCCAACGCCAAGCCACCAAGGACGCCGCACAACTGGCGGGCCTGAAGGTACTACGTCTTATCAACGAGCCCACGGCGGCCGCTATCGCTTATGGGCTGGACAACGCCAGTGAAGGTGTCTATGCGATTTACGATCTGGGTGGCGGCACTTTTGACATCTCGATTTTGCGGCTGACAAAAGGAGTTTTTGAAGTCCTTGCCACTGGCGGCGACTCGGCCCTGGGTGGCGACGACTACGACCGCGCTCTGGCCGATTGGGTGATGACACAAGCCGGTGTTCAGGCCCATTCGCCACAAGACAAGGCGATTGCCATCATCGCTGCTCGCGATTGCAAAGAGGAGTTGTCGGGGGCGCATTGCGCTGCTTGCCACGCCTGCATTGGGGGCGAAAACGTGAAATTTGAGGTGGTCAACGAGCAGTTTGAAAAGCTCACTGCCGAGTTGACCCAGCGTACTATTGACGCAGTGCGCAAGACGCTGCGCGATGCCAAGCTGGATCGCAATGATGTCAAGGGTGTGGTCATGGTGGGCGGAGCGACGCGCATGCCGCAAATCCAAAAAGCTGTAACCGATTTCTTTGGCCACGCGCCGCTAACCAACCTGAACCCGGATGAAGTCGTCGCGCTGGGCGCCGCGATTCAAGCCAATCAGCTTGCGGGCAACAATGCGGGTGGCGACTTGCTGCTGCTCGATGTCATTCCCCTTTCGCTCGGGATAGAGACGATGGGCGGACTGGTCGAGCGCATTGTGCCGCGAAATGAGACGATTCCAACTGCCAAGGCGCAGGACTTCACCACTTATCAGGATGGCCAAACCGCGTTGGCACTGCATGTGGTCCAGGGTGAGCGTGATCTGGTAGCGGACTGCCGCAGCCTGGCGCGCTTTGAGTTACGCGGCATTCCACCGATGGCTGCCGGTGCGGCCCGCATCCGCGTTACCTTCACGGTCGATGCGGACGGGTTGCTCAATGTCAGTGCCAAGGAACAAATCAGTGGCGTGCAAGCGCGCATTGACGTGAAACCCTCCTACGGCCTGGGCGATGATCAAATTGCCAGGATGCTGCAAGACAGTTTCACCTCTGCCGAGGCGGATATGAAAGCACGCGCAGTTGTTGAGGCACGTGTTGATGCTGATCGCCTGCTGTTCGCCACCAGCAGCGCACTTACTGCCGATGGCGATTTGTTATCTGCTACGAGCCGTGCCAGACTGGACGCTTTGATGGCCGCGGTGCGACGCGTACAGCCGTTGGAAGATGCGGCGCTGATTGAAATGACAACCCAGGCGCTGGCCAAAGGCACTGAGGCGTTTGCCGCCATGCGCATGGACCGCGGCATTCAAAAGGCCTTGGCTGGCAAGAACATTGAAACCATTTAAATTGACCGTTCAATATGCCCGTTATCAAAATATTGCCGCATCCTGAGTACTGTCCGCAGGGCGCAGAAATATCGGCGCCCGCTGGTACCTCGATTTGCGAAGCCATGCTGGACAACCAGATCAACATTGAACACGCCTGTGAAATGAGTTGCGCTTGCACCACCTGCCATGTGATCGTGCGCGAAGGCTTTGCGTCGCTCAATGAAGTCGATGAAAACGAGGAGGATATGCTCGACCGGGCCTGGGGCCTGGAGCCAACGTCACGCCTTAGTTGTCAGGCCATTCTGGCGCAAAAAAATGTGGTGATCGAAATACCAAAATATTCGATCAACCATGCCAAGGAAGCGCATTGACCATGCGGCAAATTTTTCTTGATACAGAAACTACCGGTTTGTCAGCCGAAGGCGGGGACCGCATGGTTGAAATTGGCTGCGTTGAGCTACTCAATCGCAAGCTAACCGGAAATAACAAGCACTTTTACTTGAATCCGGGGCGTGATAGCCACGAAGAAGCGCTCAAGGTGCATGGTCTGACGAGTGAGTTCTTGCGTGACAAGCCCAAGTTTGAAGCGGTCGCAGACGAGTTGCTGGCGTACTTGCAGGGCGCTGAAATCATCATCCACAATGCGCCCTTTGATGTCGGTTTTTTGAACCACGAGTTGGCGCTGATTGGGCGGCCACGCTTCAAGGAACTGGTGCTCAGTGTCACTGACACGCTGCTAATGGCCAAGGAATCATTCCCTGGCAAGCGCAACTCGCTCGACGCCTTGTGTGTCCGCTTGGAAGTTGACAATTCTGGACGTGCCCTGCATGGTGCGCTGCTCGACGCCGAGCTTTTGGCTGACGTTTATATCAACCTGACACGCGGGCAGGAAGCTTTGTTGATGGAGGTCGGGTCAGCAAATAGTGCAGACACCGGAATTGTGCAGATTGACCTGAATGCAATTGAATTGCCGGTACTACAGGCCAATGAGCCAGAGAGTACTGCGCATGAAGAGGTTCTTCGGCAAATTGATATAGCCAGCGGTAACCAGACCGTGTGGCGAAAATCAGCCTGAAATTAGGGCATAATCCAACGCTTTCCTGAAGCGTATTCAGGGCGGTTAGCTCAGGGGTAGAGCATCGCACTCACACTGCGAGGGTCGGAGGTTCGAAGCCTCCACCGCCCACCAATTTATGATTCGCCAGGAATGTCCTTTTGACCTCACCCTGTTGCATTTGATGCGCGAATAAATCGAGCTTTACCTGCTTTCAAACGGTTTCCCACCAAGCTTGAAGCCGGCCTTGATCCCTTTTTTGTCGAACCAGCCCAGGTTCATTTCCAGTACATAACGAACCGGCTGCGTTGAACAGTGCGAGTTTGTTGTTTGCGGCTTCATGTCGGCCAGATTGACGATGGTGCCATCGTCTGCGACAAAGGCTGCTGTCAAAGGCAATAGCGTGTTTTTCATCCAGAAGCACTGCTCGCTGGCCCGCTCAAAGATAAACAACATCCCCTCAGACGCAGGCATTTCTTTGCGGAACATCAGTCCGGTCTCGCGTTGCTCAGGGTTTGTTGCCAGTTGTGTGTCGATCAAGTGGATGCCTGCTGAGAGTTTGGTGCGAGGCAGCTCCATTTGTGCCGAGTTTTGGGCATAGCTCGAACTGCCCAGCAAGGCGACCAAACCAACAAGTGCAGTTGCAATGTTTTTCATGACAGCATTTTGCCGCAACGGCACGAAGCGGCATTAAAATTTAGACAAGAAAATGCCCGCCGAAGCGGGCATTTTCTTCGAGGCATCAAGAATTGCTTCTTGGCTTCGATTATTTGGCGGCAGAAGCCTTCTTTTCAGCAGCAGCAGCCTTCTTTTCAGCAGCAGCAGCCTTTTTGGCGGCAGCTTTTTCAGCGGCAGCAGCCTTCTTGGCAGCAGCTTTTTCAGCAGCAGCAGCCTTCTTGGCAGCCTTTGCATCTACCTTAGCGCCAGCCTTTTCAGCAGCAGCGGGTGCAGCTGCGGCAGCGGCATCAGGTGCAGCAGCTTTGGCGGCAGCAGGTGCAGCAGCTTTGGCAGCAGCAGTGTCGGCAGGAGTTTGAGCATAAGCGCCAGCAGCGAAGAGACCAGCAACCAAGACGGCGAGAAGTTTGTTCATTTTCAATTTCCTTGAGATAACGTTATTTCAAAAATACCTTCCAGACTTTGGAAGATATGCCCGTAACGGAATTGGTTTACTGTACGTTGACAGGATGTTGTATTTTTTTGGCTAAAATCCGTGTGTGCTTTGAAATCAACCTTCTAAAGAAGCTTTATTGGTCAGTCCTGGCATCAATATTCCCTCAAACCGCTCTGGCTTATCGGCTTTGAGCGGTTTTCATTTTCCCATCTTGAATCCGGGCATAACGTCACCAATTCAGCATGGAGACTCATTGCTGCGGTACGCTCGATAGAATGAATTCATGGCAACTAAAACTCCTGTCATTCCCAAAGTACCTCGGGTTCGCCCACCAGAGCGGGACGAGGGCGGCGCAGTTGTGTTGGAGCGGCGAACGCAAAGGACGAAGCCACCTCATATGTACCAGGTTGTCATGATCAACGATGATTACACGCCAATGGAATTTGTCGTTGTGGTGATCCAGGATTTTTTTGGCAAAGACCTTGAAACTGCGACTCAGATCATGCTAAAAATCCACCTGGACGGCAAAGCCGTCTGCGGGATTTACTCTCGCGATGTCGCTGCAACCAAAGTGGATCAGGTGCTTGAAGCAGCGACCAAGGCCGGACATCCGTTGCAGTGTGTCTGCGAACCGGCTGATTAAACCTCTGCGCTGAATTGATTTTGAATTTGGATTACAGTTGCCACCGAAAGGCTAAAAAGGAAATCACATGATTGCCCAAGAATTGGAAGTCAGCCTTCATATGGCGTTTGTCGAGGCGCGCCAGTTGCGTCACGAATTCATTACGGTCGAACACTTGCTGCTGGCCCTGCTGGACAATCCCAGCGCGGCTGAAGTGATACAGGCCTGTTCTGCAAACATTGATGATTTGCGGAAATCCTTGTCCAATTTCATCAAGGACAACACGCCGCAGGTTGCTGGTTTAGATGATGTGGACACGCAGCCCACCTTGGGTTTTCAACGCGTGATTCAGCGCGCCATCATGCACGTGCAATCTACTGGCAGCGGCAAAAAAGAAGTCATGGGTGCCAACGTGTTGGTGGCTATTTTTGGCGAGAAAGACTCGCACGCGGTGTATTACCTGCATCAGCAAGGTGTCACCCGGCTTGACGTGGTCAATTTCATCGCGCATGGTATTCGCAAGAGTGACCCGCCGGAGGCAATCAAAGCAGGCGAGAGCCAAAGCGAGAGCGAAGACGGTGTAGCCGAGAAAAATGAGAAGTCTTCACCGCTGGAACAATACACACAGAACCTCAATCAATTGGCCAAAGACGGCAAAATAGACCCCTTGATCGGACGCGAGTACGAGGTTGAGCGGGTGATTCAAATCTTGTGCCGCCGCCGCAAGAACAATCCCTTGCTGGTGGGTGAAGCTGGTGTTGGAAAAACTGCAATTGCAGAAGGCCTGGCGTGGCGCATTACGCAAAAAAATGTGCCTGATATTTTGTCTGAAGCTATGGTCTATTCGCTCGACATGGGGGCGCTGCTTGCAGGCACCAAGTACCGGGGTGATTTTGAACAACGACTCAAAGGAGTTTTGAAATCACTCAAAGACAAGCCCAATGCCATATTGTTTATCGATGAGATTCATACCCTGATTGGTGCCGGAGCGGCATCGGGCGGCACACTCGATGCTTCCAATTTGCTGAAGCCGGGCTTGAGTTCGGGCGCCCTCAAATGCATTGGTGCCACCACGTTTACCGAGTACCGAGGCATTTTCGAGAAGGACGCTGCGCTGTCCCGGCGCTTTCAGAAAGTCGATGTGGTTGAGCCCACCGTCGAACAGACGGTGGAGATACTCAAGGGCCTCAAATCCCGGTTTGAAGAACACCACAGTGTCAAATATTCGTTGGCAGCATTGCAAGCCGCCGCTGAGTTGAGCGCCAAGTACATCAACGACCGTCATCTGCCAGACAAAGCCATTGACGTGATTGACGAGGCCGGTGCAGCACAACGCATTTTGCCGGCATCCAAACGCAAGAAAATTATCAGCAAGGCAGAAGTTGAAGAGATCGTCGCCAAGATTGCCCGGATTCCTCCTGCCAATGTTTCCAATGATGATCGCGGCAAGCTCAAAACGCTTGAGCGCGACCTCAAAAGCGTGGTCTTTGGACAAGACGCCGCCATTGACATGCTGGCCTCGGCCGTGAAAATGGCACGCTCGGGCCTGGGCAAAGGCGACAAGCCGATTGGTTCCTTCCTGTTCAGCGGTCCCACCGGGGTTGGTAAAACCGAAGCCGCCAAGCAGTTGGCTTACATCATGGGCATCGAGCTGATTCGCTTTGACATGAGCGAATACATGGAACAGCACGCTGTGAGTCGTTTGATCGGTGCGCCGCCGGGTTATGTCGGGTTTGATCAAGGCGGCCTGCTGACCGAGGCAATCACCAAGAAGCCCCACTGCGTACTGCTCCTTGATGAGATTGAAAAAGCTCACCCGGCGATTTTCAATGTGTTGCTACAGGTCATGGATCACGGCACCCTCACTGACAACAACGGCCGCAAGGCTGACTTTCGCAACGTCATCATCATCATGACGACCAACGCCGGTGCCGAGACCCTGAACAAGACTGTCATGGGGTTTACCAACGTGCGCCAGGCGGGCGACGAGATGGTCGATATCAAGCGTTTGTTTACACCAGAGTTTCGCAATCGACTCGATGCCGTCGTCAATTTCAAGGCGCTCAATGAGGTTGTCATCATGCGGGTGGTCGATAAGTTCTTGTTGCAACTGGAAGCCCAGCTGGCCGACAAAAAGGTTGACGTCACCTTCACCGACAAACTGCGCAAACACCTGGCCAAGAAGGGCTTTGATCCGCTCATGGGCGCGCGCCCGATGCAGCGCTTGATTCAAGACACAATTCGCCGTGCGCTGGCAGACGAGTTGCTGTTTGGTCGCCTGATTGACGGAGGTCACTTGACGGTAGATCTTGACGAAAAGGATGAAAGCAAAACCGAAGTCCTGCTCGATATTCAACCCCTGTCAAAAAGAGAGAGCAAGCCCAAACCCGAGGTGCAGGAGGCCGCCGCAATCTGATCACAACATCCTTTGATCAATTGGGGGCAGAGCTGGAGCGCTCAGATATCCGCCAGCAAGGGGTAGGGTGGCGCGGTGGCGGTCAGGACCGGGCCATGGGCATTGCCAACATGCAAGTCGCCCGCTTCCTTGGCCCGAATTTGTAACGAGACGATAGCGTCAAAACCTGCCGGAGATGGCGCGGGAACAGCGGCTGCTTGGGCCACGATGCCGCAGGCTTGGCTGTCGTCGGCCGCCTGAAATATTTCGTCACCGGCAATCATTGCCGCATCCGAATGTGCGAGGTAGGCGCGGCGCTTGAGCGTGCCCCGAAATTGGCTGCGAGCTACCACTTCCTGCCCCGGATAGCAGCCTTTTTTAAAGTTTATGCCACCGACTGACTCGTAGTTGAGCATTTGCGGCACCAGGGCTTCCACAAGCGGTGTACTTATCATTGCAATGCCGCTGCGCACTTCGCCCCAGGCCCAGTTCGACTCGCTCATGGCTACGCCGGCGGGTATCTTTTGATCGAAGGGTGCCAACCACAAAACGCGTCGCACGCCTTCAGCCGGGTACAAAGAAATCACCGATGCAGGGCCCACATCAGTCCTGGCCCAAACCGTTTGCTTGCCATCACCGACGGCCTCAGCCGCCTCCCCTGCCAGGCCATACAAGGCGTAATCGGCGCTGGCGTCACTTAGTTTTAGTTGGGCACGCAAAATGAACATGGATAATCGTTTAAGCGTGGCAGCCAGAATATCAAGGCTGCAAATTAGCAAGATTTCAGTCGGACTGCGTTGCAGGCCAATAAAACTGGCCAGCATCCTGCCTTTGGCTGAGCAATAAGCGGCCAGTCGGGCTTCGGACAAGCCCAGCGTCAAAAAATCCTGGCTCAGTTGGCCATGCAGAAATTTAGCCGCATCAATGCCTTGCGCGCGAATCACACCTAAATGCCTTAGTGGCGCGACGCCATTGAGTTTGATTTGCATGGGGTGAATTATCATCCAGTCAATTTTATGGAAGGCTTCAAGGCTGTGCGTCGTTTATTTGTTTCAATCGTTGTGTTGGTGGCCTTGATCGGCAGCGCAACACTTTGGTGGCTGAATCAGGGCTTGGTAATGAGCGCTGATACGCTCGATCTCGAAGTGGAGACTGGCACTTCGCCGCGCGGGGTGGCGCAGGCGATCAGCGCTGCGGGCGTTGATGTCAACCCGACGATGTTGTACTGGTGGTTTCGTTTGTCGGGCGAGGCGCGTCAGATCAAGGCCGGCAATTATGAAATTGAACGCGGTGCCACACCACGCAACCTGCTGCAAATGCTCGTGCGCGGCGAAGAAGCGCTGCGTACGGTGACTTTGGTGGAAGGCTGGAACTTCAGCCAGGTTCGTGCCGCGCTCGCAAAAGCCGAGCAACTCAAACCAGAATCCAAAGGACTGCCTGATTATCTGATCATGAAAGTGCTGGGTCAGCCCGACCTTGCCCCGGAGGGGCGTTTCTTTCCCGACACCTACACCTATGCCAAAGGCAGCAGCGATATGGCCATACTCAAGCGCGCCCTGCGGGCGATGGACAAAAGGTTAGGCTCCGCATGGCAGCAACGCTCTGCCGATACGCCCTTGAAAACTCCGGAACAGGCGCTGATTTTGGCCAGCATCATTGAGAAGGAAAGTGCCCGCGCCAGTGATCGACCCATGATTGCCGGTGTTTTTACGAACCGGCTGCGCCTGGGCATGATGTTGCAAACAGATCCCACGGTAATTTATGGAATGGGCGAATCTTACGATGGCAAGTTGCTGCATCGTGATCTACAGAAAGACACGCCTTGGAATACATACACCCGCACCGGTTTGCCACCGACCCCGATCGCCATGCCGGGCAAGTCAGCGTTGCAGGCAGCGATGCAACCAGCAAGCACAAAAGCCCTGTATTTTGTGGCGCGCGGTGATGGCAGCAGCGAGTTCAGCACCAGTCTCGAAGCGCACAATCGAGCTGTCAATAAATACCAGCGCGGACAATAACAACCTATGGCAATAAATGGCCTATTTATCAGCTTCGAAGGCATTGATGGCGCTGGAAAATCAACCCACCTCCAAGCGCTGGTGCAGGCGTTCAACGCGCAGGGCAGGGCGGTGACGCTCACGCGTGAACCCGGCGGTACTGCGCTGGCCGAAAAACTGCGCACTCTGGTACTTAACGACGCGATGGATGCAATGACCGAAGCCTTGCTGGTGTTTGCAGCCCGGCGTGATCATCTTCAGCAAGTCATCGAGCCGGCTTTGGCGCGTGGCGAAGTGGTGGTGTCTGACCGTTTTACCGATGCCACCTTTGCCTACCAGGGCGCTGGCCGCGGCTTCGACCTGCAAATGCTCACCACACTGGAACAATGGGTGCAAACCGTTTCGGCGCTCGGTGTTGGCTTGATTCGCCAACCCGATTTGACTGTGTGGTTTGACCTTCCGGCTGAAGTTGCCGCGCAGCGCCTGTCCGGGGCACGAACACCAGACAAGTTTGAGGCTCAATCTACCGAATTTTTCAGCCGTGTCGCGAACGGTTATCAGAGTCGTATGCTCGCCTGCCCCAGTCGTTTTGCGCGGATTGACGCTAAAAAATCGCGCGAGGCTGTTTGGCTCGATTTATTAAGCGCGGTACAGAGTCGAGGCTGGCTGGAATGAATGCCAATGTTCAAGCCCCCTGGATTGCCGCGCAAGCCCGGCAACTATTGGCGCAACGCGGCCAGGCTTGGCTGCTGGCGGGGCCTTCCGGCCTGGGACA
>Ga0209638_1001176_pt1 | contig 16828 bp, 13 predicted proteins | sample BarGraNGADG00211_FD_184490 | JGI IMG/M metagenome (GOLD analysis project Ga0209638, IMG submission 184490) | Arctic peat soil microbial communities from Barrow, Alaska - Barrow Graham LP Ref core NGADG0002-211 (SPAdes) (version 2) | ecosystem: Environmental > Terrestrial > Soil > Wetlands > Peat...
ATGCACGTGCTCGGCGTCCACATGCGGATGTTTGTGGTAGAGCGGCGACGGGGTCGCGCCCGACAGGAACATCAGGTCGTAGGTGCCGACGATATGCACCGCCGGGGCATAGGGCATGGTGTGCGCATGCTCCGGCTTCGGGTGCACCGGCTCGAGCTTGAAGCTGCGCGGCGGCTTGGGGCTGACGTTCATGCGGACCTCCCTAACGGACAATTTCCAGCAATTTGGGACGGAAACTCGGTCCCGCGCAACCGGTTGATCGGACCGGGGGAAACGCTAACCTGCGCCCCGACCCGTCTCTCAGGAGATCCGAATGCCCTCGACGATCCTCGATTCCGCGGTGTTCCGCGATATTTTCACCACGCCCGCGATGCGGAACGTGTTCTCGGACGAGAACCGGGTGCAGAAATATCTCGATTTCGAGGCGGCGCTGGCGCGCGCGCAAGGCAAGCTCGGCATCATCCCGAAAAACGCCGCCGCCGAAATCGTGCGCCACTGCGACGCCAAGAACATCGACATGGCCAAGCTTAAGGAGGCGACCGAGCGCATCGGCTACCCGGTGCTGCCCGTGGTCCAGCAGCTCGTCAAGCTGTGCAAGGGCGGGCTCGGCGAATGGTCGCATTGGGGCGCCACCACCCAGGATATCACCGACAGCGCCACCATCATGCAGATCCGCGAGGCGCTCGACATCGTCGAGAAAGAGATCGACGCCATCGCCGATGCGCTGGCCGCGCTCGCCAAGAAATACCGCGACACCCCGATGGCCGGGCGCAGCAACCTGCAGCAGGCGGTGCCGATCACCTTCGGCTACAAGATGGCGACCCTGCTCGGCGCCTTCGAGCGCCACAAACAGCGACTGAAGGAGCTCAAACCGCGCGTGCTGGTGGGCGAATTCGGCGGCGCCGCCGGTACGCTGTCCGCGCTCGGCAAGGACGGGCTGAAGGTGCAAGCCGAACTGATGAAAGAGCTCAAGCTCGGCCAGCCCGATATTTCCTGGCACACCGTGCGCGACCGCATCGCCGAGGTCGGCTGTTTCCTCGGCCTGGTCACCGGCACCTGCGGCAAGATCGCGTTCGACGTGAAGCTGCTGATGCAGACCGAGGTGGAAGAAGTCTACGAGCCGTTCCATGAGGGCCGCGGCTCGTCCAGCACCATGCCGCAGAAGCGCAACCCGATTTCCTCGGTCTATATTACCGCGCAGACCGCCATGGTGCGCCAACTGGTGGCGGCGCTGCTGGAAGCGCAGGTCGAGGACCACGAGCGCTCCACCGGCCCGTGGGAGATCGAATGGATCGCGCTGCCGGAAATCTTCATGCTGTCGGCCGGCGCGCTGGCGCAGACGCGCTTCATGGTGAGCGGCCTGCAGGTGAACGAAAAGAAGATGCGCGAAAACCTCGACATCACCAAGGGGCTGATCATGTCGGAAGCGGTGATGATGGGGCTGGGCGCCGCGATGGGCCGCAACCGGGCGCACGATCTGGTCTACGACATCTGCCGCGAAGTGGTGAAAACCGCCCGCCCGCTGATCGATCTGCTGGCCGAGAACAAGGAGATCGCCAAGCACGCCAGCCGCAAGCAATTGCAGAAGCTGGTGGACCCGGCGAATTATCTCGGCGTCGCCGGCGAGATGGTCGACCGCGTGTTGAAGATGCGAAAGAAGCGCTAGTCCGCCCTCGGCATCGTGCGCCAGATGGCGAGTGCCACAACAAGCGTCGCCACGCCGATCATCGCAAACAACGCCGGCACGGTGACGCCGTATTTCTGCATGATCGCGACGGCAACGGTCGCGCCGGTCATGAATGCCGCGTTGAGCACGTTGACCGCCGCCACGGTGCGCGCGCGATAATCGGCGCCGGCCCAGGCCTGCACCGCGGCGAAGACCGGCACGATGAACAATCCGCCGGCGATCGCAAGGCCCACAAGGTCCATCGCGACCCTAATCCCCAGCGCGGATGAAAACACCACGCCCGGCGCTTGCGGCGACAGCGCGGCCCCTGCGCCATAGGTCGCAATGCCGAGATCGAGCGCGAATACGCCGAGCAGCACGGCGCCGGCGAGCGTGGTGTTGAGCACGATGCGCCCGCGCGCGATCGCCGCCGCTAGGCCTGAGCCGGCGCCGACCGCAATCGAAAACAGCGCGAGATAGGTGGTGACAGTGTCTTCGTTGCCGCCGATCAACGTTTTGATCAATGGCGGCAACAGCGACAGCACCACGATGCCGACCAGCCAGAACCAGCTCGTCACCATGGCGCCCCACCACAGCCGCGCGTCCGCGCGCAGATGGCGGATCATCGCCGCGGTCGAGGCGGCGATATTGACGGAAACCTTGAGCTGCGGCGCGCCTTCCCCGGTCGGCGGGATCAGCAGGCTCGCCAGCCAACAGGCAATCGCGAAACCCAGCACCAGTGCCGCGAAACCCGCCACGTCGCCGCCGCCGCGCGTGGCCAAGCCGCCGACGATGGTGCCGGTAAGGATGGCGATGAAGGTCGCAGCCTCCACCAGCGCATTGCCGGCGGGCAATTCCGCGCGCCGCAAATGATCGGGCAGGATGCCGTATTTGATCGGCCCAAACAGCGCGGCGATCACGCCGAAGCCAGCGAGCGCGCCGAACAAAATCGGCACCGACTGGCGCGCGAAACCCAATACCGCCAGGGCAGCGACAAAAATCTCAAAGAATTTCAGCCATTGCGCCACCCGCGCCTTGTCGTGGCGGTCGGCCAATTCGCCGCCGAGCGCGGACAGAAAAAAATAGGGCGCGATGAAAATGGCGCTCGCCAGCGTGATCAAGGCCTCCGCATCGGCAGCGCCGGAACGGAACAGGATCAGGAATACCAGCGCGGTTTTGAGAAAATTATCGTTGAATGCCGCGAAGAACTGGCACCAGAACAGCGGCGCAAAGCGTCTCGACAACATCAGGGGCGGCGGCATTGCCGCTATTATTGCAAAGTTCCCGCGCGGCGTAGCGCCCCGCCGGCAATAAAAATGGGCGGCCCAGGGGCCGCCCACGTCTTTGCTCAGACAAAACGCAACGACAACGCAACTACAGGCGGAACTTTCCTCCAATGGTGGAATCCACGACGATCGCCGCCATGCTCAAGGCAATGGCGATCGCGATCGTGATGGCAAATAGTGCGATCCACATGGCATAGCCTCCTCTTTGGCGCAAATGCGCGCGGGAAGTCTGGCCGGGAAACGCGCGGGGCCGGTTTTGGTTCCTGGGTTCCCTGTAGCGGATGCGGATTTGTGGTGATTAATCGGCGTGCTGCAACGTTAAGATTATGCGCGATAATGACTAAAGCTGGATCGCGCCTGCGTCAGGTTCCAAGGGGGGTTCCATGGCCACAATTTTCAACGAAAGCGAGATCGCCGCCGAACCGGCGGAACGCGGGGCTGCCTGCCAGCACCTGCTTACCGATGCGCGGGTGCCGGGAACTCGCATTCTGCTCGATCGCCTGACGCTGGCGCCCGGCGGCGAGGCCCGCCTGGCGGTGCCGGCGCAAGGCCTGGCCTGGTTCCAGATGCTGCAAGGCGAGGTCGTGCTGGCGCATGACGGAGAACGCCAGGTGCTGACCGACGCCCACGTCGTTTTCCTGCCACCGAGGTATGCCGCCGCCGTTTCATCCAGCCGCGGCGCCGTTTTGCTCTATGGCGAAATTCCCAACGCCGCCAGCCTCGATTCCGGCCTTGCAAAAAATCCGCCGGGCTTCCGCGCGGTGGACTGGACGCGCGAACCGGTGCTCGATTCCGAGCATGACGCGCGCAAGCGCATCTATCTGGTAACGCCGAAGTTGTTCGGCACCAAAGCGGTAAAGGGCGAGATGATCATTTATCCGCCAGGTACCGCGGCCGCCAACCATCATCACGTGGGCGCCGAGCATTTCATGGTTGTGCTGCGCGGGCGCGGCACCGTCTATGCCAACGAGAAGCCATTCACCGTGCGCAAGGGCGACGTGATCTACTATCCCGACCTCGAGCGGCACTATCTCGAGGCCGCGCCCGACGAGGAACTGGTGTTCGCGGAATTCTTCGCGCCCGGCGAATTCAAGACCATCTGGGTGGACGAGAGCCAGATCTGCACCTGGCGCCCGACCGGCCGCGACATCCGCGGCCAGCCGCCCGCGCGCGAGATCAAGGCGCACTCATCGGCCGAAGTGCTCAGCCCGCAGGATGTCTAAGTAAATAATGGTGCCGGCGGAGGGATTTGAACCCCCGACCACCCGCTTACGAAGCGAAAATTCGCAATGTTCGGCGAATTAGCTGAAGTACAGCGCGGTACGTCAGAATGCGCGTCAGAACGAGTTTCTCAATAGGTCAAATATTTTCCCATAAGCGCATTTGAGAGTACTGCAGTGAACCACGGCGAACCGCATGTGAGGCGGAAAACTGTAACCACGAGGTAACCCACATCTCGCCATTTCGGATTCAGGCCTTGAATGGTCGCTATTGGAGTGACAGCGGACAAAGGTCGGCACGGGCGCTGAATGGTTAGGTAGCGAATGACCCAAAGCGGACATCGCCGGAATAATTATGCCGCACGCTCGGTACCTTTCTTATTCGACAGAAATTGCCGGTGTATCTCAGCGGCCGGTAGAGGACGGCTAAACAAGTAGCCCTGCATTTCAGTGCATCCTAGTATTCTGATCTGCTCCAATTGCTGATCTGTTTCGACGCCTTCGGCGGTAACAATCATGTTGAGGTTTCGAGCAAGGTCAGCGACTGCCCGCACGATGGCACGGGATTCATTTTTGTCCGATAGCCCCGCAATAAAGCTGCGGTCAATCTTGATCTTGCTAAAGGGGAAACTCAGCAGATAGCTGAGGGACGAGTATCCCGTGCCGAAATCATCCATGGCGAACTTTACACCCAGCTCATGCAGCTTTTTCAGCGTGGATAAGTTGGCAGATGTGTTCTGAAAGAAAACTGATTCCGTGATCTCAAGCTCCAGCCTGTTGGCCGGTACGCGTGCTGATGCAATGGCGCTGATAATCACGTCGACCAGATTCTCGTTGGTCAGTTGAAGCGACGAAATGTTGACCGAAACTTTGATGTCACTGGGCCAAGTGGCGGCCTCGGCACAGGCTGTCCTCAAGACCCATTCGCCCAGTGGAATGATGAGACCCATCTCCTCCGCGATGGGGATAAACTCAGCGGGCGAGATCATGCCCCGCTCGGGATGATGCCACCGCAAAAGTGCCTCGAAGGCAGTGATCTTGTTGTCTTGCAAACTGACGATCGGCTGATAGAACAACTCGAATTCCCCATTGGCGAGCGCGCTTCGCAGGTCGTATTCCAACTTGCCACGAACCTGCATGCGTTCATTCATGGGGACCTCGAATAATTGCCCCCGATCGTCAGGTACTCCGAATTTACCCGCGAATGATTCCGCTTTGTTCTCGTTTCGATTCTGTGCTGTTCACCCCAAAGATGCCCGCGATTGCCTGCCACGGCAATTATTCGAGGTCCCCTCATATCTGTTTCGTAAAAACAATATGTACCGCGTCCGGCGTTCTTGGCTTCGTAGAGTGCAATATCCGCGGTTTTTAACAACTCATCGAGCTCCGTCCCATCATCCGGCGCAATAGAAATGCCAATACTGGTGTCCACCACAACTTGGTGACCATTAAGATCGATTGGCTCCCGGACCGCGGCGCCGATTCTTATGGCGAGCGCCGCAGCGTCGGAGGGCCGATCAATCGACGATTGAATAATGGCGAATTCGTCGCCACTCAGCCGGGCGGCCGTGTCGATGTCTCTGATACAGCCACGCAACCGGTCAGCAACACCTTTGAGTAGCTTGTCGCCGATCGGATGTCCGAGCGTATCGTTGACGCGCTTTAAACGATCGAGGTCGATGTACAATACCGCTAGTCGTTCGCCCCGCCGGACACGTTTGAGCGCTTGCTTTAGCTGCTCGGCAAAAAGTATGCGATTGGGCAGTCCGGTAAGTGCATCGTGGTGCGCTGCGTGCACAATCCGCTCTTCCGCGCGTTTTTCCTCGGTGATGTCCTCATGGGTGGCTACCCATCCGTCGTCTGCCATCGGATGGTTTGCAACGGATATGATGCGCCCATCGGGAAGGGTCGTTATCTTATTAAAAATCTTTCCTTGACCGATAGCACCTAGCAGCTCGGTTATGTATTGCTCGGGATCATCGGAAACAACGCTCCCGATTTTGGCACGGTGGCTTAGCAATTCACGTAGTGTGCAGCCGGACCTTACGATATCGGGCGAAAGACCGTACATTTTGAGGTAACGTTGATTGCAGACGACAAGTCGGGCCGACGAATCGAACATCACAAGGCCCTGCGACATGGTGCTCAGTGCTGCGTCGACCTTCCCCTGTTCATCGGCGAGCGCCGCTTCGGAACTCACAAGACGCTTGATATGATTGGCCAATGCCCTCAGAAGAAATACGGAGCAAATAATCACGAGGAGCGTGCCAATCCCAATCGTTATTGCATGATTGCGCCAGCTCGCGAGCGCCGTGGCTTGCGAAACACCGACGTTGATGACGAGGGGGTAACCCGATAGCGGTCGCACGGCGACCAGACGTGCTGTGCCATCAAAGTACCCGGGCGATCGATAGGCTCCGCCTCCTTGCGAAACCAATCGGTGCCAAGGCGATCCTTCCGGCATAATCTCGCCGCCCCGGTCTTTAGGGTCGGGGTAGCGGAGAATCGCTGTCCCATCGTTGCGCAATAGCAGAAATGTCTGATCGGGTAGCGACGTAATAGAATTGTAGATACGTTGGAAATAGGTGACCCTGACACCAACAATGATCATTCCGAGAAATGCGTTATTGGAATCGTTGATGCGTTTCCCAAAGAAAATCGTTTCCAGCCCAGTAGTGTGATCGGCGACGGGTTTGCCGATGTAGATGCCTTTGTCGTCATTATTTTTAAAATGCTGAAAATAATCTCGGTTAGTAAGGTCAATAGATGGCGTTGGCCACTTTTGGGTGGTCGTCACCACCCGTCCATTCTTGTCAATCAGCGCGATGAGTGCGGCCTGCGATAAACGCGACAAGCTGTCCGTCAGTGAATGATACGTATTCTTGTCCTGCTGGAGATGGCCATAATTATCTTGAGTCCTCGCACCTAGGTTTTCTAATCGTTCTTGAATCTCGTTTAGCACGAGATCGATCGATTGAATCGCGAGATTGGTTTGCTCAGCGAGCACGGTTGCTAGATTGCCGGTATCCCTCGTCGCATCGGCGATCGCATCAGAGCGTAGCCACCAAACAGTCAGGCTGAGTGCAAGGGCTGCGGTCCCGAGAATACCAGCAGCGATCACAACCAGTTTCTGAATACTCGATCGGTCGGCTCGAATCGACATCCGCCCGCACCAATTTGTTGATGTTGATCTTTGCCAAAGGCTAACGCCGTACTCGTCTCGGTTTGGTATTGACCGAAACGCCATCGACTGGTTGCGTAAATGAAGACTTAATACCTGAGCGACAATCCGCTTGATGTCCGCTTACGGCACTTCGCGTCATTCACCGCGCTGCACCATTTTGGTAGCGATTGGACTAACAACGGACAAACAAGGGCGTCGGCCTTGATCAGCTAGGCCGTCAATGACCCACAGCGGACATTGGCAAGTATTGCTCAGGTTCGGTTCTCAGACGCCGCGCGCAATGGGATTATGACCGCTCTCGACAGTACCGCCCTATCCCTCTTGCAGCCACGAATTTCCACTATTAGAGTACCGAGTAGCGCGGTACCGGCAAGATGCCGGAACTGCTTCCACAGGGAGGGCCTGACCATGCCAAGAGGCATTTTTAGGGACAAAGCGCAAAAGGACCAAGTGGCTGATTTTTCCCTCGCCCCTAATGATTCACTCGCACAGATGGTCGTCGACGCGTGGGTGGATAAAGATTTCAAAAAGCTGCTGTTGGATCCTGCGAACGCCAGAGCGTTGTTCGCGCAACGAGGCTTCTATTGGAATGGAACGACGAGGACGCCCGTCGTGATCACGGAAAAGGATTATGAGAACGGCTATAGCCATAACCACCAAAATGAACTTGTCTTTGTGCTGCCAGACCATGACGGCACGTGTCAGTCGGGGAAGTCTCTTCTTGAGACAGCCAAATTGCTGATGGCCAGTACGCCGAATGGAATCTAGCGCGGGTGAGAGTCAGTCCGGGCTGAAGCAGGGCGGTGTGTCTTAGATTTTAGCCCGCGGACCTGATCGCATCTTCTAAAAACAACCGCGGGCGATCATTCGAATTTGGGAGGTTGTTTAATGGCACGCCGTGTAGCTGAGTGGGTCAACGTCACCGACGATATTTCGATCGTCGCTCGCGAGTCGGGAGAGGTTTGGTTTCATAGCCAGAGCGCGACGAAAGGCCGCGTCGACCCATTCGCGACGCCGATGGCGGGCACGGGCGCGGTTGGCAGCACAGTTGGACTACTGGACGGCGCTATTAGTCTCGCATTTTCCAGAATTGAACAGCGGCTCGCGCGCCCGGACCTAACGATCGCCGGTTACATCGTCGCATTGGTGGGCGCCTATCACACGTCTGTCGACACGCCCCGAAATCTTCGACGCGCCGCCGAGCGCTTCAACAAGCTGGGGAGGCCCGAAGTCGCGGCCTATCTTGAAGAGCGCGCGCGCGAGGAGACCGGTCACGACCGGCTTGCACTCAAGGATCTGCGTGCGCTGGGCCTGCCGGCCGAGCGACTCGTCGCCAATTTCTTTCCGGAGGGAATCAAGCCGCTCTGCAAGCGTTTCGATGATCTCTGCGCCGAGGATTATCCGATTGGCTGCATCGGCTATTCGTACTGCCTGGAGCGTATCGCTGCACTCAAGCAGAAGACCGATATTGAAAATGTGCAGGCGCTGTGCCCGGATGGCGTCGATGCGACGCGCTTCCTCAGAAGCCACAGCAGCCTCGGAAGCGAAGCGGCGCACGTCGATGAGACGATCGAATTCGTCGCGGCGCTCCCTGCGAAGGACCGTATCAACGTCGTTCAGGAGACGTATCAATCAGCATTGATCATGGCGGAGGGATACAATCACGAGCTCCTCAAGTCCGAGACGGAGATGCGCGAGGAGATTGAGCAGGCCCTCGGAGAAGCCATTCCGTACCGTCACAGTTTAGGTCCGTCGGGGAGTCAAAAGTACCATGCCCCGGTGGCAAGAGCCGATTAACGCGATAGTCATTGCAGTTGGTGTTGCATGAAGCCCGCAAGCGCGGGTCACTTCGGCGCACCCCATAAGGTGGTAGCGCGGCCGTGATTAGAAACAACCAACTAGAGTTGATATTATTTCTGCCACAATGGCTCTTAAGTATATAGGAATAACGGCAGCCACATAGTGGGTCTCAAGTCAGGCGCAGTTGCAGCGAAATACGGCGGTGGATAAGGGCCTCCGTAATGACGAAGACAACTACCGATTTGGCCGAGTGGCTGGGTAGATACGGCCTAGGCCAGTATGCCCAAACCTTCGCAGAAAATAATATCGACTACTCAATCCTTCCGGATTTGAATGAAAACGATCTGGAAAAAATTGGAATTTCTTTAGGTCACCGCAAAAAGCTGCTCAGGGCGATTGAAGCATTGACGGCAGAGCACCAACTCGCCGGACCTGCAAATGCGATTTCGAATGCTGCTGAGCTGTCATCCTCCCCGTTGCAACATCGCGAAGCTGAATTCCGTCAGATCACGGTGATGTTCTGTGACCTGGTGGGCTCGACGCAACTCTCGGAGAAATTAGACCCTGAGGATCTCCAAAAACTTATCGACGCGTATCGGGCTGAGTGCAACAGGGCGATTGGTCGCTACGGGGGCGAGGTCGCGCGCTATTTCGGCGATGGCGTAATGGCATTTTTTGGTTGGCCGCGCGCGCATGAGGATGACGCCGTTCGTGCCGTTCACGCGGCCTTGGAGATTGTTTCTAAAGTCTCGGAGGTTTCACGGCCGATCAACTTGGCCTGCCGGGTGGGCATTTGTTCTGGGTCGGTCGTTGTCGGCGAAATTGCAAATAGCACCAACTCTTGGTCGATGGACGCGGTGGGAGAAACGCCCAACATTGCCGCACGTCTACAGACTCTTGCCGCCACCAACACCGTACTCATTTCGGAGTCGACGCGACGTCTCGTGTCGGCGGCTTTCGACTTGCAAGACCTCGGGCTACAGGGACTCAGAGGCATAACCGAGCCTGTCTATGTGTACCGCGTCGATGCGGTGAAAAATGCCGGGAGCCGCTTCGAGGCGGCCCATGCGGAATCTCTTACTCCGCTCGTTGGACGTTCAAGCGAATTAAGCTTGCTGCTCGATAGATGGAAGAAAGTCAAAGAGGGCGACGGTCAAGTCATACTGCTTTCGGGTATTCCGGGAGTTGGGAAATCGCGGCTTCTCCACGAATTGAAATCGCACATTCAGGAGGAGCCGCATCTCTTCCTGCTCCATCAGTCTTCACCGTATCACAGTCAGAGCGCATTCTTTCCGGTGATTGAGCATATCGAACAGGCGGCCCACCTAAACGCTCGCGAGCCCACCGCGGACAAGATCGCAAAGCTTCGGGACTACCTTCCGCGCTCGACCGACAATTCCACGGAGCCGCTTCTACTGATTGCCAACCTGTTATCGATCTCCGTTGATAACAAGCGCGAACTCTTGAAGCTCACGCCGCAACAAATAAAAAACCGAACGATCAGCACGCTTGTCGATATGCTCTTAGCGTTTTCTTTGCAGAGTCCGACGGTCTGCATATTCGAAGACGCGCATTGGCTAGACCCATCAACGCTTGAGCTGCTTGAAATGATTGTAAGCCGGGTCGACCACGCTCGTGTGCTGGTTATTGTTTCGTGCCGGCCCGAGTTCCGCCCCGCGTGGATTTCTCATCCGATCATCACCATACACTCGCTCGCCCGATTGTCGCATACCGAAGTCAAGGACATGATTCGAGACCTTTTGAGAGGTGGGAGCATTCCCGAACAGGTGGTCGATCAGATTGTCCAAAAGACCGATGGCGTCCCTCTATTCATCGAGGAACTGTTAAACAACATACTGAGCGCGCCTTTGCAAACTCGAGGCGCTTCCGAGCGCGCAGCGCAGCCTGCATTACTCAGGGTTCCCGAGACGCTGAGTGATGCATTTATGGAGCGGCTCGACCGCGTTGCACCGAGTCGCAGACTTGCACAGATCGCGGCGGTGATTGGACGCGAGTTTCCCCGTGATCTCCTGTTGGCTGCTTCGCAAATTGATGAAGCCGACATGCAATCAGCCCTCTCGCTACTCAAAGAGGCTGACATTATCTACGGGGTAAGCATTTCGCCATTCGTCCGCTTCGCCTTCAAACATGCGCTGCTGCGTGATGCAATCTACGATTCTTTGCTGAGGAGTAAGAGGCAACAGATCCATGCGAACATCGCGACAATCCTAGAAAAAGACTATCCGGAGCTTGTTGAAAGCCAGCCAGAAGTCCTGGCTTATCACCATCAAGAAGCAGGCAATCACCAGCTGGCCATTCGTTGCTGGCTCGACTCCGGGCACCGGGCGCTAACGCGTTCCGCCAACGTTGAAGCGATTGCTAGTTTTCGAAGGGCTCTTCAGCTTCTGAACGCTCTGCCGGAGACGCCTGATCGGAACAAACAGGAAATCGACATTCAACTGGCGTTGGGAATACCGCTTATCGCGGTTCAAGGGTACGCTTCTGCGGAAACCCGCGAAGCATTTTCGCGCGCTTGTACTTTATGCCTGCAACTCGGCAACGTCCCCGAATATTTCCAAGCGCTATTTGGATTATGGGGGCACTCTTGGATGAGTGGAAAGAATGATGACGCGCTCCGCATGGCCGACGAGTTTGTTTCACGGGCACGCGCGTTGTCCGAAACCGTGCCGCTAATGGTGGCTCACAGGGTGATGGGCAGCACCTTGTTGACCGCCGGCGACTTCCAATCCTCAGCAAACCATTTCGAGAACACAATCCGCCTTTCAAGCAAAGGAAAACAGCCGCTGTACAACTTGTACATGGTTGAGCCTCAAGCGGCTTCGTTGCTGCTCTTATCCTGGGACCTGTGGTTCCTAGGTCATCCCGATCGATCCCTCGCGCGCGTTTCGGAAGCGCTAGCCTTGGCTCAGGAGCTTGCCCACCCGTACACCATAGCGTTCGCTCATTACATGGCTTCTGTGGTGCACCTCCTGCGCGGCGACGCCGCGCGCGCCTATGAAGCCGCCGAAAAGAGCTTTGAAATGTCGCAAGAACAGCGATTTTCGCTATACGCGATTTTGTCGAGAATTTCGCGAGGGCGGGCGGTCGGCGACCTAGGCCGCCTTGAAGAGGGCCGCACCGAGGTGGCGCTGGGAATTGGCGAGGCGCGACGTCATGGCGTCGGTTTCATGCTTCCCATGATGGAAAGCTGGCTAGCGGATATGCACGCTAAGGCCGGCGAAAATGAATACGCGTTTTCGGTTGTCGAGGCGGCCCTAGTCAAGGTTGGTAACGGCAGATCGTGGGAATCAGAATTGCACCGGCAACGAGCGCAATTTCTTTTAGCACTCAATCCATCAAAGGTTGGGAAAGCTGAGTCTCATCTAAAGAAGTCGATTGAAGTAGCGCGTGCTCAAAACGCCAAGTCCTTGGAATTGCGCGCCGTCACAAGCCTTGCAGAGCTCTGGCGGACGCAAGGAAGGCCTGACGAGGCACGCGCGCTATTAGAACCAGTCTACCGTTGGTTTGACGAAGGCGCCGATACGATTGACCTCATGCGTGCGCGCGACGCTCAAAGTGCCCTGCGCTGATTTTCTCGCCCGCGGCGTCAACTGCTCAGCGCCGAACCGGGATTCGAAGGTGATGTAGCGAGCTCCGGCATGATTTCACCCGCACGCCGGTTCAAAGAGCGCACAAGCCGAATGCGATCTGGCTAGACTGCCGAATCGGTTAGCCGCTCGTCAGCAATGTGCGCGAGAATGTCGTCCTTGATCGCCCTGAAGCTCTCAGAACGCAACCCGCGACCGCGCGCGGCGGCCGCAAACGGAAGACGGGTCTTCATTCAGTGCCCCTAGGCAGCAAATACGCTGCCTTTATGGGTCGCCTGAAACCGAAATCTGGTTCAAAGTTGCACGGTAGCTTGCACTCAAAGGCATGATTGAAGTTTGCCCATTAACCTTGGCTTGGCTGTCAATCGGCCTCCAATGACCGTAACAATTCCGCCACACGTTCGATTATCCATTGATATCTTCCGCATAGTCCTAGACTCTCAATAATGACTTGTATTTATTGGGTATTCTCTTGACGCGCTTCGCGCGTACTTTTTCATTTGGGGGCGAAATGCGTCAATTCATCCTTGCATTAGTCAGCACCGTCGTCGTGACTGTTGCCTGTGCGACTAACGCACTCGCCACCCCGCCAGCCCCGGCGTGGAATTGGACTGGGTTCTATGTCGGCGGAAACGTTGGCTATGGCTGGGGCAATCGTAACACCAGCTTTGTCTCCAACGATGCCAACGCCGACTTCTTGTTCGGTTTGGGGGCCAGCAGCGGCAATGGCGACGGTCCGCTGTCGGCGGTATCGTCCAAGTCCTCCGGCGCATTAGGCGGCGTGCAGGCCGGCTACAATTGGCAACTCTCTAGGCAATGGGTTGTCGGTATCGCAGCCGACATCGATATCTCCCATATCAGCGGTTCCGCGACGTCGACAAGCAACGCGCAGGCTCAGTTCACCGCCAACGGCACGGCGAATGTCACACAGAATGTCGACTGGTTCGGAACTCTGCGCGCGCGTGGCGGCTATCTGCTTTCGGACAACCTGCTTGTCTTTGCAACGGGCGGTTTGGCCTATGGGCACGTTAAGGGTGATGGGACTTTTAGCCTCAGCGGCCCAGGTTCATCCTCTGGCCCCGGCGCTCCTGGTTGGGCGTGTACCGTAGGAGGCGCCACGTGTTTCGCGGGCAATTCGTCCCGCGTGACTGCTGGCTGGACCGCGGGCGGCGGACTTGAATACGCCCTCTCCAGAAACTGGAAGATCAGCGGCGAATATTTGTATGTAAATTTGGGGTCAAACTCGACAACGTTTACGGCCTTGAACCCGGGACTAAGCCCCACGCCATCCACGTTTAGTGCCAATTCGAAAACGAGCTTCAGTGTCGCGCGGGCTGGATTGAACTACGCGTTTTGATTTCGTACTAGGCTCGACAAAACGTTTTTAGCGCTACGATGTGTTTGCCCTCCCGGACTTAGGTTCGGGAGGGCATTTTTTTCACGAAGCCGATGTCTGCTTTTGGCACAAAGCGGACAATCCGCTCGCGCCCGTGTTAGTCCGCTATTGGACCAAAGCGGACACTGGGCCGGAAGTAATTTAGTATTTGCCGCTGCTTGCCATAGCTCCTAACCAACAACTCGGCCCAAACCGCGTCGATAGGAGACAGACAATGTCTGAAGCCGACAAAGTATTCGCTGGCTCGATCCCGAAAAACTACGACCGTTATCTAGTCCCATTAATTTTCGAAAGCTTCGCTCAGGATATGGCACATCGAGTAGCTGCACTGTCGCCTAGGACCATCTTAGAAACTGCTGCTGGCAGTGGCGTGGTCACTCGAGCATTGACGCCAAGACTTTCGCCAGACGCCAGCTACGTCGTAACCGATCTCAACCAGCCGATGCTTGACTACGCTGCTACGCGACTGGCCGCCGACAGCCGCATCACCTGGCGCAAAGCGGATGCCCTGGCACTGCCGTTCGAGGATGCTGCTTTCGATCTCGTTTGTTGCCAGTTTGGCGTCATGTTCTTCCCCGACCGCCAATCGGGCTACCGTGAGGCAAAGCGGGTCCTCAAATCCGGAGGATGTTTCTTGTTCAACGTATGGGATCGCATTGAGGAGAATTTGTTCGCGAACGATGTGACGAACGCGCTCGCGGAAGTATTTCCGAGCGATCCACCACGTTTTCTGGCGCGCACGCCACACGGCTATCACGACCCCGCGCTGATCCGTAATGAGTTGGGGAAGGCGGGCTTCTCCAACATAGTGATCGAGACAAGAGCCGAGCAGAGCCGCGCATCCTCGCCGCGCCATCCTGCTGTCGCCTACTGTCAGGGAACCCCACTACGCAACGAGATCGAAGCCAGAGATGCAGGCAAGCTCGAGGCCGCAACCGACTACGCCACGTCCAAGATCGCGAACATACACGGAAGTGGTGAGGTTGCTGCCAAAATTCAGGCACACGTAATCGCTGCTGTGGCCTAGTGCTGAGTTGGCGGCGACCGCTCGCTCGGAGCCGCGATGTCGCCTATTGGCACTTCGCTGCATTCGCCGCGATGCACCATTTAGGACGCGATTGGACAACAACGGACATCAGCCGGTGACTACCGATCAGGATTGGTTCCGATAAGCAGTATTATCGGATGCAATCACAATCCTCATAATCGAGCGCGACGTCCGCAGTGATTCAAAAGCGGAAGGGCCGCCTTTAATGGACGAGCAAATCTGCTGGAATTTGAGTTAGAATTTGCTGCCACCCGGAAAACCCGCGGGTTGGCCGCGGACCCGCTTAATGAATTCTTGCGACACAAAATCCATCGTCGATTGGCTCACGGACGGTGCACGCTCGGCGCCACGGCCGGAGATGGTGCTTGCGGATTTGTGTGACCAGCTTGTGCAAGCCGGCATTCCGCTCTGGCGCGTAGCGGTATTCGTACGGACCTTGCATCCGGAAATTATGGGGCGTCGCTTCATCTGGCAGCCTGGCGGCGATGTCACGATTACAGAAGGTTTATTTGACCTCCTGGAAACTGATCAATTCCGGAACAGCCCGTTCGTCGCCGTAATTAAATCCGGCCGAACCATCAGGCGCCAGCTGCAGGATCAGGGCAATCCCGAGGAGTTTTCCATATTTCGCGACCTGCGCGCGGAGGGAGCGACCGATTACCTCGCCACACCGCTGATCTTCACTGACGGCTCTGTTCACGTCGCTACCTGGTCCACGCAGCAGGTGGGCGGGTTCACCGACTCACAGATTGCCGGCATCGAAACGATCGTGAGGCCGCTCGCGCGTGTCGCCGAGATCCGGGCATTGCAGCGGACGGCTACCAACTTGCTTGATACATATGTTGGCCATCACGCAGGAGAACGCATTCTGGCCGGCCGGATTAGGCGCGGCCACACTGAAACGATCCATTCGGTGATCTGGCTCTCGGACATGCGCGGCTTCACGTCCATGGCGGATCGGCTGCCGCCGCAGATGTTGGTCGATCTGCTCAATCTTTATTTCGATTGTCAGGTGCCGGTAATTCTCAAGCACGGCGGCGAGGTGTTGAAATTCATTGGCGACGGACTGCTGGCGATCTTCCCCTTGGCCGAAGGATCGGCGGATATACGCGAGGTCTGTGATCGCGCGCTCGCTGCAGCGCGCGAAGCGCAGGTCAACATCGACGCCATCGAAGCGCCTGCCAATATCGGCCATGCACAGGGCATACGCTTTGGTTTGGCGCTACATCTTGGCGAAGTGCTCTACGGCAATATCGGCAGCGGTAACCGGCTGGATTTCACCTGCATCGGCCCGGCGGTGAACCTCGCATCGCGGCTCGAAAAGCTCGCCGCCGGCCTTGGGCGATCGATCATTCTGTCCGCCGAATTCGCGCAACATTCTCGGGCTGATCTGGAGCCACTAGGCGAGTTCGCGGTTGCCGGCTTTGCGGCAGCCCAGAAAACGTTCGGCCTGCCACCCGGCTCCGCTGTGAAGCCGGCCAGCGGAGATGCCCGATAGGGGGCTCGTAGATCAGGTTGCAGTGCATGAGTCCGCTAATGATGCTGTGGACGGCTCCTCCACCGGCACGTGAGTGCCATGAATGTGGGTGCTGTTAAGGCCCCCACAATTTGGAGGAGCCA
>Ga0209638_1001179_pt1 | contig 16812 bp, 16 predicted proteins | sample BarGraNGADG00211_FD_184490 | JGI IMG/M metagenome (GOLD analysis project Ga0209638, IMG submission 184490) | Arctic peat soil microbial communities from Barrow, Alaska - Barrow Graham LP Ref core NGADG0002-211 (SPAdes) (version 2) | ecosystem: Environmental > Terrestrial > Soil > Wetlands > Peat...
CATGGAACCGCGACCACCTCACGATCGTGGAGCAGGGGCGTGAGCAGGTCGCTGACTTCGTGCTCGCGTGGCTCGACCAGGTCACGCCTACGGAGGACATCGTGACTTCCCGCGATTGACGCGCGGGTCGCGGTCCGGCCGCCCGCGCCCATCGGCAGCGGGCGGGCCGCAGATCAAGGAGCGTGGCAACATGATTGACAGGAGCGCGACCCGGGTCGCGCTGATCGAGGCGGGCTCCCCGGGGCTGCACATCTACTCGGGCGTCGCGATGGGTCGCGGCGTCCCCCTGCTGGCCACCATCCTGCGCAACGCGGGCTACCACGTGCGCGCCTTCGTCGAGGACATCTCGGGCAAGGACTCGATCGACTGGGACTACGTGGCCGAGGCGGACGTGGTCGGGTTTTCGGCCATCACGTGCACGCTCACTCGCACGGCCGAGCTTGTTGACCGGGTCCGGCGCGACAACCCCGACGCGGTCGTCGTGCTCGGTGGAGCCGAGCCAACGTGCGCACCGGAACGCGCGCTCAAGGCCGGGGCCGATTTCGTCATCAGGGGAGAGGCCGAGTTCTCGCTTCCGCGGTTCCTCGACGCGGTTCGGGAGGGCTGGTACGGCGAAGCACTGCGCGCAGCGGTGCGTGACGTTCCCGGTATCGCCTGGGAGGAAGCCGGCGCGGCGCACCTCGGCCCTCCGCCCCGCCAGCTCACCGACGACGAGGTCACCGCCTTGCCTCTGATCGACATGTCTCTCGTGGCGGGCGCGGAGGACTGCACCACCGCGAACGTCTGGAGGTCGCGCGGCTGCCCCGAGCGCTGTGCCTTCTGCGAGGTGCACGAGATCTGGCCGCGATACGTGCTCCGCGAAGAGCAGAAGAGCGTCGAGGAGCTGCTGGAACAGCAGGCGGAGGGACGCGGTGCGTTCCTCATCGATGACAACGCTGCTGCGAACAAGCCCTCGTTCAAGCGCTTCCTGAGAGGCGCGATCGAGCGAGGCTATGCACAGCCGATCGTCGTCCAGATGCGTGCCGACGCCGTCTTCGACCGTCAGGGCGGTCTGGACCTCGAGCTCCTGCGCCTGCTGCGCGACCTGTCACCCGTGACGACGGTCTGCGTCGGCGTCGAGTCGGCCGAAGACTCCGACCTCGCCGAGATCGGAAAGCGCATCACCAGCGAGAAGACCGCAGCCGCGCTGTCTGCCCTCAGACGCTACGGACTTCTGGTCCATGGCATGTTCATCGCCTTCGCTGGTGACACTGCCGAGACACTGAAGCGCAACGGGCGGTTCGCGCGCCAGTACGTCAGCTCGCTCCAGTACCTCTTCGAGACGCCGTTGCCCGGGACGAAGAGCACCGCCGAACACGACGCTGCCGGCCGGGTGATGTTCCACGAGGTAGCCGACCTGAAGTTCCTCGACGGGATGCACGTGTCGATCCGCCCGGAGAGAGTCTCACCGCGTCAGATGCAGGAGATCGTGACGGAGGAGTACCGGCAGTTCTACTCCCGGCTGCGGATCGCGAGGGCTTTCGCCGACGGGCTGTTCCTCCGATACCGGCGGCTCGGCCCGGGGCTCGAGACGTATCTCCGCGGTCTGCCACCCGCGAGGCGCCTCGCTCAGCGGGTATGGCTGCACCTGCAGTTCAAGTTCGCGCCCTGGATGATCCTGCGAACGGGCCGCCAGCGCATCCGTGACTTCCTGCACGATGCCGACTACGCGGAGTACCTCGGCAGACTCGAAGGGTAAGGCCGTGCGTGCGCCATCAGGCCGCCGCATGCCCCGGCCGCCACGGCCGCAGCCACCGTGGCCGCGAGGTACGTGAGGGCCGGCGCCGCTCCGGTGATGAGCGAAGCGACCACGACGAAGAACGCCGCGCCTCCCCACAAGCCCGCGACCGCCCCGCGCACGAGGCCGCGCACCGACTCGCCGCCTGCCGAGCGATGGGTCGATACGGCCATCATCGCGGAGATGATCGGGATGGCGGTCAGCATGCCGCTGACCTGGGAGCCCAACTCCGTGGAAGCGAGCGTCACGCCCACGACCATCGCCGAGGCGAAGGCCATGCGCACGAAGACCGTGTGCAACTTGGCCGCAGGCGCCGGAACGGCATCGAACGGCCGGCCCACCACCACGGTGATCAGCGCGAGGAACCCCACCGCCACCATGGCAGCGACGACCAGGTCCGGATGGACTTGCGTGAGCGCGACCGTCACCGCCGCCGCCGCCACGGCGGATACCGGCAGCGTCTGCCACCACGGGCGGTTCTTGGCGAGCAGCGCGTAGAGGACGAAGAACACTCCGGTCCCCAGCATGCCGAGCAGCGCGCCTCGCGCGGCGCCCTCCGCGAACCGGGAGCCGTTCTGGACCAGCAGGAAGTACGAGACCGGCCCTGATATCAGCGGAAGCCCGAGCAGCCAGCCACCGACGAGCGTCCCCCACCGGCGTCCGGCGAGCGTGCAGGCGGCAAGCAGCGCCGGTGCGAGCAGGCCTTTCGTCACCAGCAGGATCATCGGACTCGTCTCTCATCGTCCAGCGGCCGTGTAAATCTCACCACTCGATTGTCGGCACGTTTGAGCAACAAGTCCATTTCCGCTATTTTTGTGTTAGCATCTATATTTATTTCTCTCGATGATTACCGGAGGTCCCTGTGCCGCTGAACACGAACCGCCTCAGGATCCTGCGCGAGGTCGCCGAGCGCGGAACCATCACGGCCGCCGCCGAGGCGCTCTACCTCACCCCTCCCGCGGTGTCACATCAGCTCGCGACGCTCGAGCGCGAGGTGGGCGTCGCACTGCTGGAACGCACCGCGCGCTCGATCCGCCTCACGGGGCCTGGCCGGCGCCTCGTCGAGCACGCCGACACGATACTTGCCGAATGCGAGGCCGCGGTCGCCGACGTTGAGTCCCTCGCGGGCCAGGTCGGGGGCACGGTCAGGATCTCCGTGTTCCAGACCGCCGCGCAGTCGATCGCACTACCCGCCCTTGCGGGCCTCCGCGAGCGATTCCCCGCGCTCGAACTCGACATCCGCGAGCTCGAACCGTTCCGGGCGCTGCCGGCGCTGCGGGCCGGCGAGCTGGACATCGCGCTGTCGCACGAGTGGGACTTCGTCCCGGTCCCGCCGGACCCGAGCTTCACCCGCTACGACCTGCTCACCGAACCGATCGTGGTTCTCCTGCCGCAGGAACACCCGCTCGCGCTGAGCGGCAGCCCGGTGCGCCTCAAGGACCTGGCGAACGAGCGCTGGTGCGTCGCGCAGGAGACCGCGGCGAGCCGCGAGGCGGTGGAGCGCGTCGCCCACTCCGCGGGGTTCGAGCCGCACGTAATCCTCGAGAGCAACTACTTCCGCGCGATCGGCTCTGCGGTCGAGGCGGGGCTGGGGGTGGGCGTCGCTCCGGAGCTGACCGACCTGCGGGGCCTGGACATCGCCATCCGGCCGCTTGTCGAGCCGGCACTGACGCGCCGCATATTCGCGGCGGTCCGGGCAGGTTCGGGCGATGCGCCCGCCATCCGCACCGTGCTCGATGCCATGGTCGAAGCCGCCAACGTCCACGGCGGAGTCCGAAACGCCGCGCGGTAGCCCGCGGCCAGCCGGGGGCAACAACCCTATGGAGCCGTCAGCTGCCTGGAAGGAGCGCACGCGCATGACCCAGATCCCAGCCGGCACCGTACATGCCCCCGCCTTCCGCGAGGGGCTCGATTGGATAGGGACCGCCCCGGTCCGTCTCGAGCAGCTGCGCGGCCGCATGGTGCTCCTCGACTTCTGGACCTACGGTTGAATCAACTGCATGCACGTGCTCCCGCGTGTACGGGAGCTCGAGGAACAGTTCGCGGACAGCCTGACCGTCATCGGTGTCAGCGCGGGCAAGTTCGTCACCGAGCGTGTGACCGAGCGCATCGCGGAAGCGTGCGACCGCCTGGGAGTCGTGCACGCCGTGGTGAACGACCGTCAGTACCGCATCTGGCGCGACTACGCGGTCCAGGCGTGGCCCACCGTGGCCGTGATCGATCCCGAGGGATACCTCGCCGTCATCGAGTCGGGTGAGTTCGAGGTCGAGGCGATGGCCCGGGAGCTCGAGCGCGTAGCGGCGCGGGCCGAGTCCCGCGGGACGCTCGTGCGCGGGCCGGACCCGCTGCGCGTGTCCCTTCCCCGGCACGAGGGCACGCTGCGGTTCCCCACCCGCGCGATCCTCGCTGACGGCCGCCTGTGGGTCTCCGACTCGGGACACGGCCGGGTGCTCGAATGTGACTGGAACTCGGACGAGCGGACGGCGGCGGTCGTTGCCGAGTACCCGGGACTCGTCGAGCCGCGCGGGCTTGCGGCGCTCGACGGCCGGGTCTACGTCGCTGACAGGGCCGGGCATTCGATCTGGCGTCTCGGGGAAGGCCGGCTCGAGCGGGTGGCCGGCACGGGGCGGCTCGGGAGCGCCTCGATCCACGCCGGTCCTGCGCTGGCCGTGGACCTGCGCTCGCCCTGGGGACTCGCGGAGCACGAGGGGCGCCTCGCGGTCTCCATGGCGGGGGTCCACCAGATCTTCGAACTCGATCCGGCGCAAGCCACCCTCACGCTGCTCGCGGGCAGCGGCGCCGAAGACATCCGGGACGCGGCGCCTACGCGGGCTGCGCTCGCTCAGCCGACCGGGCTGTCGCCGCGCGCCGGCGGGCGGCTCGTGATCGCGGACTGCGAGACGTCAGCCGTACGGACCCTGGAACCAGGCGCGGTCACCACCGTGGTGGGTACCGGGCTGTTCGAATTCGGCGACCGCGATGGCGCCGGAGACGAAGCGCAGCTGCAGCACTGCGAGGATGTGGCCGCGAGCGGAGGCGCTGTCGCCGTCGCCGACACCTACAACGACCGTCTGAAGCGGGTCGAGCTCCTCACGCGCGCCTGCGCACCGTGGCCGGGCGATGCGGGCGTGAAGGGCTCGCTGCGCGAACCGGGTGGCGTCTGGAGCGACACCTCCACTATGCTCGTCGCCGACACCGGCCATCACCGGATCGTCACGGTTGAGGCCGACGGTTCGCTTTCTGCCGTGCGCTTCAGCTAGCCGGACAGTCAGGGAGGTACGGCGTGACGGAAGTGAAGGTCATCCCGGTCCCCATCAAGATGGGGCCGATGACGGTCATGGCGTACCTGCTCGTCGGTGACCGGATCGTCGTCGTCGACACGGGTATCGCGGGGCAGGCGCAGCGCATCCTCGAGGCGGTCGCAGACCAAGGACGCTGCGCGGCCGACGTCTCTCTCGTCCTGCTGACCCACGGCCACGGCGACCACACCGGCAGCGCGATCGCCCTGCGCGAGGCCACCGGTGCGCCGGTGGCCCTCGGGGCGGGCGACGAGGAGAAGTGCCTGTCCGGTGTCGACACCGAGATGCGTGCCCGCCACCCGCTCAACAAGACGCTGCTGCTCGCGATCCGGCGCCGCCACGCGCTGTCGCTGTCGCCGGTCGGCCCCGTCCCGGACATCGTCATCGACGGGGAGCGCTCGTTGCGCGAATTCGGCATCGACGCGGTCGTCGTGCCCACACCCGGGCACAGTCGCGGCTCGCTCTCAGTCTTCACCGCCGCCGGCGACGCGCTCGTCGGAGACCTGATGGGCGGGCGGGGGCGCGACCCCCGCACGATGAGGCGCGGCCGGTTCGTATGCGACGAGGACGCGATGAGCGCGAGCATCCGGTGCGTGATCGCGCGGGCGCCGGACCGCATCTACACGGGTCACGATGAGAAGGCGTTCTCGCTCGAACAGCTCATATCCACATTCGGCTCGCTCTGATCGGGAAAGGACCAGCCATGCAGTTCCCCGCTCTGCAGGTGCGCGACCTCGAAGGCGACGAGTATGTGATCCCGCACGGGCTGCCAGGCGGGCCGCACGTGATCATCGTCGCGTTCCAGCAGTGGCATCAGCTTCTCGTCGACAAATGGACCCCCGGGCTGCACGCGCTCGCCGAGAAGCATCCGGGCATGGAGGTGTGGGAGGTACCCAGCATCTCGAAGGGGTACCGCATCTTCCGCGGCGGCATCGACGGAGGGATGCGGGCGGGCATCCCCGATATTGACACGAGACGTCACACTCTGACCATCTACACCGACATCCGCGAGCTCGAGCGCGAACTCGGTATCGACTCGACCAAGACGATCCACGTGTTCCTCGTCGACTGCCAGGGCACTGTCCTCTGGCGCGCAGCCGGCGAGCCGACCGAGACGTCATACGCCGAGATCGAGGCCGCGGTCCCGGCGGCCTGCTGAGACCGCTCAGCGGCCCGCTAGGCTGTGCGCCCGGACCCGCGCCTGACCGCTTTTCCGACGAGTGTCCGAGCGCGTCGGATCCGCCGCCGCCAGCGCGCCACCACGTCGACGACGCTGAGCGAGAGGTTGCCGGGACCGGTTGTGACCAGGGTCGCGGCACGGCCGAGGCCGAAGTGCAGCGAGCTTTTGATCACGCGGGCCTCGGCAGGCGGCGGGGCGCACTCGCACACCCGTCGCTCGCGCCACGTCGGACCGGCGGACACTCGCAGGAACAGCTCATACGTACCGGCCGGAAGACGCGGGAGCAGCCGCCCCACCGCGACCGTGTCTTCGACCCTGACGAAGGGGCGCTCCTCGTCCAGGACCACCGTGTGCGCCAGCGGGAAGGACCGGTCGGTGCCGCACGCCCGTGATCGTGCGATCAGGTCCACCGCGGTCACACGATCTGTGAGCGCACCCAGGCGGCACCGCGCACTGAAATGGGCGCCGGACCCATCAGGCACGAGCGGCTCGGTCCTGCACTCCACCCTCAGCGATCCCGCGATGTCGAACAGGCCGTCGGCAAGACCCCTTTCCGGATCCCTGAACCAAGGTAGCCCGAGGAAGACGTGCTCCCCTTCCACCAGGACGCCCGGCCTCCCCGCCTGCTTCACGAGGTCGAGGTACTCCGAGAACTCATCCGACCGGCCGTCGAGCAGCAGCCGCATCAGCACGCGTCCGTTCGGAGGGAAGTCCGCGTCGATGCGCTCGGTGTAGTAGGCCTCCGCGAGCTCGCGGAACCGTTCGAAGGCGGCGTGGCGCAGCGCCGGGTCCTGTTCTGTCCGGTACCCCTCGAACGCCGAGGTCAGGACCTCCACGAGGAAGTGGCGTCGCATGAGCCGGTCCCGATCCTTGCCCGGGGGAACGCTGGCGGCGACGTAGTCGAGCATGTGGTCAACCACCGGCATGCGGGCGGAAAGGGAGACCACGCTCGTGGTGATGTTCGAGCGGTCGGCGCGGTAGACCCAGTTCACGTAGTCCTTGTCCGCCAGGATCGAGATACCGTTGCCCTTGATGTACGCCGGCGCGACGAAGGGCTGGTCCTCGCCCCACGGCATCTCGGTGTCGAACTTGAGATCCAACGACCGGACCATCGACATGCGGAACAGCTTCAGCGGGTTGAGCAGCCAGTATGCTGCGGAGGAGAACACGTCGGTCCGCGGCACGGTGCGCGGGAACACGACCCGGGGAGTGTTGCGGCCGCCGACGCCCTTCATGCGCGCGACCACGACGTCGGTCCCGTTCACGTCGGCGGTCCGGACCATGCACTCCAGAGCGTCATCGGCGACGCTGTCGTCCTGGTCGAGGAAGAACACGTAACGGCCGCGCACGCTCTCGAGTGCGCGGTTTCGGGGTTGCGCGGGTCCACCTGAGTTCGGCTGGTGGATGACCTCGACGCAGGAGTGCTCGGCAGCGTAGCGGTCGACGATCGCCGGCGTCGCGTCGGTAGAGCCGTCGTCGACGACGAGCACTTGCATCCGCTCGGGCCCGATCGTCTGGCGCACGAGCGAGTCGAGAGCGCATTCGACGTAGGCGGCGCCGTTGTACGTCGCCACGATGACGCTGACATCGGGTTCCCCGGTCGCCGGCGGCGTGACCCCCTGCATCAGTCAGCCCGACGCAGGTGACGCCACACGAGGGATGCGTCGTCCCACGGCACATCGGACAGGGCGTCGCGCATGCGCAGCCAGCGCACTGTACCGCGGACCTTCCCGTGCCTGGATCGGAGATGGTGCAGCTCCTGGGGGAACAGCACGACGCGCGCAGCCGTGCCGGAGAGCCGGGAGCAGCCGTCGAAGACGCCTGACGCCACGTCGTGGAGCGCCGCGGCCATGTCCACGCCCACTCGCCTTCCCAGATGCAGCTGTGGGACCGGACGCGGGTTGATCTCGAGGACTGTGGGACCTGTCCCGTCGCTCGGCTCGAAGTAGTCGATGCTCACGAAGCCGTGCAGGCAGAACGCCCGGCCCGCCGTCTCCGCCAGGCTCGTGAGCTCGCCGCTGACCGGGAGGATCGCGTTGATCGTGGACGGGCCGTTCGGGCTCACCGTGTGAAGGCGCGAGGCGGAGATCGCCGCCACGAGCACGCCTCGCTCAAAGCGGCACGGCATCAGGCGGCTGTCGCCCTCCACCCTCTGCTCGATAAGCACCGGCCAGCCGAGCTCGGCGGCCGCGGCACCGGCGGACCCGGCATCATCGGCGCTGCGGACGACTTTCCCCGCGACGCCGTGAGCGCCCTTCACGAAGGCTCCGCCCCCGATCTCAGCGAACGCGGCTTCCGCCTCTTCCGGTGTGTTCGCTACGAACGAACGCGGCACGCGGATGCCTGCCGCCGCGGCCGCGGAGGGGAAGCGCGTCTTGTCGAGAAGCATGCTGAGGGTCTCGCGGGGCGCGGGGAGGAACGCGTCCGCCCGCGCGTCCCCTGCGGCGACCAGCGCGGACAGGAGCGGTTCGTCGCACGCGATCACGCGGTCGTAGGAGGGCGCGACCTCCAGCAGCCGTTGCGCTAGTGCCGTGGCGCGCCCGCGGAACACCTCACACGAGGCGTTCCAACACGACGACGGCTGCGTGTCTCCGCTGTCGAGGAGGTGCACCTCGAATCCTGAGGGCCCGAGCGTGCTTGGAAGCCGGGCGACGCCCGTCCACTTCCGCACCGATGCGAGCAGCACCCGCTTCAAGCCGTCAGCCCCTGTCCTCGAGCCCCCTGCAGCATCGCAGTCGAGTGGCAGAAGTCTAGCATCCTGCGCCATCCACGCTGCGGGATGATGGGCGACGCATGAGGCTCCAGCCACCTTCAAGGGAGATCGACGGCGAGGACCTGCGCTATCCTGCTTCAAGTCCCGCGCCATTGGCGCCAGAGACTCGGAGTCGCCATGTTCATCCTCGAGGAGCCATACGTATCCGACCTGCTCGTCGCATCTGTGAGCGAGCTCGGTCTACCGGTGCTGGATACACCCATGGCTCGAAAGCGACTCGTGGGCGTTGCAACAGGGCTGATCCTGAACGACGCCGAGTTCGCGGTGGCGGCGTCACGACCAGGTTCGCGCCTGTACTCCAACTCTGAGAACGCCATCGGCTGGATCGCCGACAACCTCGCAGCCACCGATCTGCCGCGCCACATCGGGCTGTTCAAGGACAAGATCGCCTTTCGCGAACTCGTCGCCGACCTGTACCCCGACTACCGCTTCGTGGGACTCGCGCTGTCCGAACTGCGGACCTTCGACCCGAGCCGGCTCCGCGCGCCATTCATCGTCAAACCCGCAGTCGGGTTCTTCAGCATGGGTGTCCACATTGTGGCGTCCTCCGCGGACTGGCCCGCAGTGGTTGATGAGATCGAGCGCGAAGTGCGCATATTCGCAGCGATGTACCCGGAGCAAGTCCTGGGCTTGGACCGGTTCGTGGTCGAGGAGGTCATCGGGGGCGAGGAGTTCGCAGTCGACGCCTACTTCGACGCCGATGGCCGACCGGTGCTCGTCGACGTGCTCGCACACCTGTTCGCCTCGGCCGATGACGTGAGCGATCGGGTCTACCTCACCAGCACCGAGATCGTGGATCGCCTGGGTCCCCCGGCGATGGAGTTCCTCGCAGAGATCGGCCGACGTGCGGGCATCACGGACTTCCCTGTGCATGCCGAGCTCCGCATCGACACCGCCGGCCGTATCGCCCCGATCGAGATCAACCCGATGCGCTTCGGGGGCTGGTGCGCGACCGATCTCGCGCATTTCGCCTATGGTGTGAACCCCTACCGCTGCTACCTGCGCGACGAACGCCCCGACTGGCCAAGGATCGCCGAAAAGGCGGCGGGCCGTACCACCGCTGTGGTGGTGTGCGACCTGCCCAGCACCGTCGATCTCTCGGCGATCGAATCCATCGACTACGACCGGTTCGCGGCGCGCTTCAGCGACCTTCTTGAGCTGCGACCGACGGACTTCGCGCGCTATCCGGTCTTCGCATTCGCGTTCGTGGCGATGCCCTCCAACGACCTGTCGGAGCTGCGCGCGGTGCTCGGGGCGGATCTGCGCGAGTACGTGCGCATGCGATAGCACTCGGGGACGAATCCACCTGGCACCACCGGCTCCGCGCCCCTGGACGAGCTTCAACCGAAGCAGGTCAGCGGCTGCTCCTGTCTGGAATCCACGTAGCCCCGGCACTTCTGGCGAAGTGACCGGGGCTACGTCTGACCGGCAAACTGGCGGAGAGGGAGGGATTCGAACCCTCGTAGGGGGGGATACCCCCTAAACAGTTTTCGAGACTGCCGCATTCAACCACTCTGCCACCTCTCCGCGAGGTGGTGCTGGCGGCCACCGCACAGGGCGCCGGGCCGCGAATCGGTAGTGTACGACACTCGGCGGCACGGCGACCACCCGCCGAGCGATTCACGTCGCGGGTGTCGGCTCTTGCGCAGGCCGCATCTCCCGCGGTTCAGAGCGCGTCCGCTCCGGCGCACCTGGACTCTGCGAGAGTAGCAGGCGGTCAACGTCACCGCCGGCCGCACTCCCAGACCGTGCTACGCTCGACGCAGTGATGCTGGGGGCCTGTGCGAGCAGGTCCCACACGGACAGGGGGATCCATGACGCTCCGACGCGCGTTCGCACGGCTGGTCCTGATCTCGGCGTTGGCGGCGTCGCTGCTTGCCGTAGCCGCACCCGTCGCCTTCGCGGCGACCGGCGACCCCACACTCGGCCTGACAGCCCTGCGGTCGAAGCTGGCCGCCTCCCCCACCAGGAGCCTCTCGGGCTACATGAAGACGGTCCTCAGGGGGTCGACGATCGAGACGATCCCGGTCGAGGTGCTCGCCGTGACGATGGATTCACCATCGAGCGCGCTCATCATGTTCAGGGCGTCCGGCGATGAGATCGCCGCGATCGGTGGCATCGCTGCGGGCATGAGCGGCAGCCCGATCTATCTTCAGGACGGCGACACCTGGAAGGTCGTCGGGGCGGTTTCCTACGGTGACTTCTTCACAGCGGGCGGCACCGGGCTCGCCACCCCGATCGACTCGATGCTGCAACTGGTATCCGACTACGGCCCACGCGTCCTGGACCTCTCCAAGCCGGTGATGGTCTCCGGCCAGCTCATCGATCGCGTGATCGTCTCCGCGACGCCTGAGAAGCTCTCGTCCGCAAGCGCCGGCGGAGCGTTCGTCGCCCGCCCGCTCGCGACGGTGTTCGTCGGCGGCCTTCGCCCGGGGAGCGGGGCCTACGACCATCTGGTCAGCGAGCTCGCGAAGCACCGCATCGGCGTGACCACGATCAGTTCGCGGCTCTCCTCGGGCGACCCGTCGTTCTCGACCGAACTCGTGCCCGGCGCCTCCGTCGCCGCGCTCGCGACCCGGGGGGACATGTGGGTCGGCGGCATCGGCACGGTCACGTACACCGACGGTGACACGGTGCTGGCCTACGGACACCCGGCGTACTGGACCGGTGCGACGAGCCTGTACATGTGCAACGCGTGGATCGCCGGCGTCTGGCCGAGCCTCAACGAGCCTTACAAAGTGGGAGAACCCGCCGCGCTGCAAGGGACGTTCACCCAGGACCGCGGCGCCGGGATCATGGGGTCCGTGGGCGCCACGCCCGCCGAGGCCCCGCTCACCGCGGAGGTGCTCAACACCGACACCGGCCGCACGGGGACCTCGTCGGTGTGGATCTCCAGCGCGATCCTGGACACCGACTCGCTTGGAGGCGCATCTGCAGCCCTGACCGGCGCCGCGGTGTCCTCTGCCGGCTATCAGGTCTTCGACACCGACATGATCCCGGGCAGCGCGGTCACGACCACCACCGTGGTCGTCAGCAGCGCCGGCCACGAGTACACGATCGTCATGCCGAACGTGTACGACGACGACTTCGACGTAGTCTCCGCCATGACCGAGGACGCTGACTGGGCCGTCACCCGCCTGCTCTCCGTGCTCGGCGACGGCCTCGAGGACCCGCACATCGTGTCGGTCGACCTGCAGGCGACCGCGACTTCGCGGCACCACAACGCCCGGATCGTCGGCGTCAACTCGCTGTCGCCGCTGCACAGCGGCGAAAACCCGGTGCGCGTCTCACTGCTCGCCTACGGTGTGGCCGCGACGCAGACCGTGGACGCCACCGTGACGATCCCGGAGGACGCCGCCCTCACCGGTCAGCTCGTGGCCTACTGCTACAACTCCACGGACGGCAGCAGCGACGGCGCGGCGCCGGTCCACCGCGACTCGATCGCGGAGATCGTGGACGAGCTCAACGCCGACCCGCGATACGGCACCGTGCTCGTCGACTTCAAACCCTCTGACGACAGCGGATCGTTCGGCGCAGCAAGCGCGGACGTCATCGAGACGACCGCAACCACCGGCTGGTACCTGAACGGGAGTTCCACGACACAGGTCACCGAGATCGACGCGTCCGCACGGACGATCACCTACGGCAGCGACGCATACGTCACGGGCGAGATCTCAGGCCCGACAACGCCGGTCGAAGTGAACATCTACGGCCTCGCATTCGATGGGGAGACCGAGGAGCTGCTGGCCTCCGGCATGGCGGAGCTGGCCGACGGCGTGCTGTCGTTCGAGGTCCCCGTGCCGGGGCTGACCGCATCGAGCGAGCTTCGCGTGGCGATCGATGGTGGCCCCGGCTACACCCCGGCCGAGACGTTCGTCAGCGTGGCGGTGCGCGGCCGTGTCCGGCTCAGCATCGCCCACGCTTCGGTCTTCCGCGGGTCTTGGGCCTTCTTCACGGCCACGGTGGCGCCCCGGTCGGCGACCGGCACAGTGAAGTTCCAGTGCTACGATGGCCGCCACAAGAAGTGGCGCACGCTGATAACCAAGCGCCTCACTCGCGCGGCCACGAACGCGCGCGCGACGTGCTGGTGGAGGCCGACGCTGCGTGGCACATACAAGGTCCGGGCGGTCTACAGCGGTGACTGGGACCTTCGCGGCGCTACCTCGCCGAGCGTCACGCTCAGGGTCCGCTAGCACTTCCCGCACCCGCTGGAATGGGAGAAGGCCCGCCCGGTCACCCGGGCGGGCCTTCTCGTGTGCGCATGCTGGCGGAGAGTCAGGGATTCGAACCCTGGATACGGTTCAACACCGCATACACGATTTCCAGTCGTGCTCCTTAAGCCACTCGGACAACTCTCCGCATGCCTCCCGGGCGCGTAGCGCGCCAGCGAAAGGCAAGCGGGAGTATATCCCGCAAGGCCGCGAGGCGGCAACGCGAACGCGGTCGCCGGCCGGTGGGACCGACTCCAGTAACGACTGCGGAGCTAGCCCTCCAGGGGCGCCGGCTCACGCCCTCGCGCCCGCAGCCGCATGAAGAACTCCCTCAGCAGCGCGGCCGACTCGTCGGCGAGCACTCCCGCTACGACGTCGTAGCGGTGGTTGAGTCGCTCGTCGGAGGCGATGTCGTAGAGCGTGCCGAGAGCGCCGGCCTTCGGGTCGACAGCCCCGTACACGCAGCGGTCGACGCGCGCCGCGTGCAGGGCCCCGGCGCACATCGGGCACGGCTCCAGGGTCACGTAGACGGTGCAGCCCTCGAGCCGCCAGCGGCCGAGCACGCGCGCCGCCTCCCGCACGGCGATCATCTCGGCGTGCGCCGTCGGGTCGGCATCGATTTCGCGTCTGTTGGATCCGACCGCCACGACTTGCCCATCACAGACCACGACGGCGCCTATCGGCACCTCGCCGATCGCCGCCGCCGCGCGCGCCTCTTCCAGCGCTTGGCGCATGTAGAACTCGTGTGTCTGCATGCGCGAACTGTACCGCGTGGAGTACGCTGGTACACACAAGGAGAGACCAATTGAGCATCCGCTTCTCAGCGATCATCTATCAGCGCGGCACCAGCGCGCGCATCGACGTGCCCGAGAAGGTCACAAAGGCGTTCGGCGACTCCGGTTACGTACCGGTATGCGGCACGATGAACGACGCCGGGATCCGCGGCACGCTGATGCCCGCCGGCGGAGGCCGCCAAGTACTCAACATCAACCTTGAGATGCGCACCCGCGCGGGCATCAACGTCGGCGACACCGTCGTGTTCACGCTCGACCGCGGGGAGGCGACCCGCTTCCCGCCGATGTCGCGCGAGCTCGTCGTCGCACTCGAGCAGGAGCCGGTGGCCAAGACAACCTGGGAGGCCGCCTCTCCCGCCAAGCGCAAGGACGCCCTCGGGCGACTCGCAAGGCTGCGCACCCAGGAATCGGTCGGCCGCGAGATCGAGAAGCTCGTGGAGAAGCTTAACCACGGCAAGCTCTAGCAGCAGGGGAAGAGGTCCGATGCCGGAGTCGACGGTGACGGTCCGCATGTTCGGCCTTCTACACCAGTTCCGCAGCGAGCGCGGGCTCCCGTCGACCGTCGACGTCGAAGTCCCCGCTGACGGCACCACCGCCCGCGACCTTGCCATCGAGCTTGGATTGCCCTGCGACCAGATCGAGGGCGTCTTCGTGAACCGCACCGTCTATGGGATCGATCACCCGATCATGCCCGGCGACCGCGTGGCCTACGTCCCGTACGGCACGCCCGGACCGCATCGCGTGTTCCTGGGACTCTATGACGCGGGGCGCGGCGAGCGATAGGGATCCGCGAGACGCACGACCGACTCCAACCACGCTCCGTCCACACACGCGCCGCCCTTTCCTGATGCTAGACTTCCCTCGCTGCGGCCAGCGTGGAGGGGTGGCAGAGTGGTTGAATGCGGCGGTCTTGAAAACCGCTGGGCGTGCAAGCGCCTCGTGGGTTCGAATCCCACCCCCTCCGCCAGACTGGACCAACAAGACCTCGGCCATCGAGTGTCTTCGCCGGGGTTGTGTCGGCGCATCCCGTCCCTGAAGCGGTCGAGACGTACACTCCTCGCATGCCCTCCTACGACACCACGGACTTCGCCATCATCGACGCGACCCCCGAGCGCGTCTTCCGCGCGTTCACCGATGAGTACGCGGGCAGGACACACTGGTGGACGGAGGTCGAGTGCAAGGCTGTCGGTGACATCCCGTTCGGCCAGGTGGGCGCGGTCTGCACCTCCACCGTTCGCAACCGGGGTGTTGCGCACTTCAAGTGGCGGACTGCGGAGATCGTCAGCGGCCGGTACATCCGCTTCGAGTACCTGGAGGGCGACATCGCCGGGTACGCCGACCTCACGCTCGAACCTGTCGGCGACAAGACTCGCGTCGAGTACCGCTGGCGGGTCAGGACGAAGGGCAAGGCCAACATCATCGGACCGCTGCTGAACATCAAGAAGCGCCACTCGGAAGTGATGCGGTCCGGATTCAGCAGACTCAATGAGTACTTGGCGACATCTCCGTTGGGACCGGCCGGGCTGTAGCCCCGCCCGCATCGCCATCTGAGGCGGAACGGCCCCCGTAGCCCATCAGGGCGGCGGGGGCCGTGCGTGGCGCCAGTCTGCCGGTGCCTACATCGCCATCTCGCGAAGCTTCGCGATCCGGACCGCCGGGTCCGGGTGGGTGTCGAACAACCCTGCCATGAACCCCTTCGGCTTGCCGCTCGTGTCGTGCAGAGGGCTCGCGATGAACAGGTGCGCCGTCGCCTTGTTCGACGCACGCATGGACAGCGGGTCCATCGTGATCTTCTCCAGGGCGTCGGCCAGCCCGTTCGGGTTGCGCGTCAGCAGCGCCCCGTCCGCGTCGGCCAGAAGCTCGCGTTTGCGCGATATCGCGAGCTGCATGAGCATCGCCACGAGCGGCGAGAGCAGGGCCAGCACGATCCCGATGAGCATGAGGACCATCTGCACCTGTCCGTCGCCGTTGTTGTTGTTGCGGCGCCCGCCCCCGCCCCAGAACGTGTAGCGGAGGAAGAAGTCGGACATCAGCACGACGAACCCGACGAGCACCACGATGATGCTCGACAGGCGGATGTCGTAGTTGCCCACGTGCGAGAACTCGTGCGCGATCACGCCCTCGAGCTCGGGCTTGTCGAGCTTCGCGAGAAGGCCGCTCGTCACGGCCACGGCCGAGTGTTGCGGGTCGCGCCCAGTGGCGAAGGCGTTCGGCGACGGGTCGTCGATGATGTAGACGCGCGGCATCGGCAGGCCCGCCGTGATCGAGAGGTTCTCGACGATGCGGTACAGCTCGGGGGCGGCCGCCTTATCCACCTCATGCGCGCCGGAGATCGCGAGCGCCACCTTGTCGCTCCACCAGTAGGCGGAGAACGTCTGTGCGATGGCGACCACGATCGCGAGCGGAAGCAGCCACCACAGCCGCAGCGCGACACCGAACACGTAGCCGAGCGCAATCACGACCGCGACGAAGATCGTCATCGTGACGACGGACCGCCACTTGTTCGCCGATATGTTGGTGTAGATCGTGGCCACGTCAGAACTTGACCTCGACGTTGGCGGTCTCGGTGGCAGTGGCCTCGATGAACTCGAATGCCGTGAAGCCGAACATGCCGACCAGCAGGTTGTTCGGGAACACCTGGATCTGCGTGTTGAAGTCGCGGACGTTGCTGTTGTAGAAGCGCTGAGCCGCCATGATCTTGTCCTGCGTGTCGGTCAACTCGGCCTGCAGCGACAGGAAGTTCTGGTTCGCCTTGAGGTCCGGATACGCCTCTGCCAC
>Ga0209638_1001180_pt1 | contig 16812 bp, 13 predicted proteins | sample BarGraNGADG00211_FD_184490 | JGI IMG/M metagenome (GOLD analysis project Ga0209638, IMG submission 184490) | Arctic peat soil microbial communities from Barrow, Alaska - Barrow Graham LP Ref core NGADG0002-211 (SPAdes) (version 2) | ecosystem: Environmental > Terrestrial > Soil > Wetlands > Peat...
CGCCCGACTGCACGATGGCGGCTTCGCCTCCGGCCGCGCGCACGAGCTCGACGATCCAGTCGGCCGCGGCTCGGACGTCAGCGAGCCTCTCCGGGTCGGCGCTGACGCTCGGGATCCGCAGGAGCTCGAATAGCTCGGCCAGCCGGCCCGAGTCGAGAGGGGTGGTTTCGCGCACCTAGGTCAGCATCATGGAGATTCGAGTCCCTTTGTGCGGCGGCAGCGGCTGGGTGATAATGACGTCCCGTGGCGTCGCCGCCACAGAGCTCCGGAAAGGACGCATATGCGCAAACTGTCCAAGGTCTTTGTCGCACTCGGCCTTCTAGCACTCGTCGCCGCGGCCGTCGCGTACGGCGCGAGCAGCCACAAGTCGGCGAGCGACACGCTCGTCTTCGCTTCCTCGGCCGATCCAGTCGCACTCGACGGCGCACTGATCTCGGACGGCGAGTCCGGCCGCGTGATCATCCAGATCTACGAAGGGCTCGTGGCGTTGAAGCCCGGCACGACGATCGTGGTGCCGTCGCTCGCAACGAAGTGGAAAGCGTCTACGGACGGAAAGAAGTGGACGTTCACGCTTCGTTCCGGCGTCAAGTTCAGCGACGGGACGGCAATGGACGCCGCCGCTGTTTGTTACAACTTCAACCGCTGGTACAACTTCACGGGCTCGTTCCAGAACCCGAGTGCCACGTACTACTGGCAGACCGTTTTCGGTGGGTTCAAGACGTACGACCCGAAGTCGGGCGCACCCAAGGGCAGCCTCTTCTCGAGCTGCACGGCCACGGGCAGCTCGACCGTGACGATCGCGCTGACGGCACCGTCGGCGGCGTTCCTCGGCGCGCTGTCGCTGCCGTCGTTCTTCATCGGCAGCCCGACGGCCATGCAGAAGTACGGTGCCGACCAGGGCTCGGTCGACTCTGACGGCGTCTTCCATCCGACGGGCACATACGCGACCGCACACCCGACGGGAACCGGTCCGTTCATGCTCCAGTCGTGGACGCGCGGCGACAAGCTCGTGCTCGTCCGCAACCCGGACTACTGGGGCAAGAAGGCGATCCTCAGCCAGCTCATCTTCAGGCCGATCGCCGACAACGCCGCACGCCTTCAGGCGCTGCAGAACGGCGAGATCCAGGGCTACGACCTCGTGGAGCCGCAGGACGTCGCGACGATCAAGGGCGACAGCAATCTCCAGCTGCTCTCGCGGCCGCCGTTCAACGTCGGCATCGTCGGCATGAACCAGTCGATGCCGCCGATGAACAACCTCAAGGTCAGGCAGGCGGTCGCATACGGTCTCGATCGCGCGACCGTCGTCAAGGCGTTCTACGGCGGTCGAGGACAGGTGGCGAAGGAGTTCCAGCCGCCGAGCCTCTTCGGCTACTCGAACACCGTCAAGCAGTACCCCTACAACCCCGCGAAGGCCAAGGCGCTGCTCAAGGCGGCAGGCCTGAAGCTGCCGGTGACGATCAACTTCTGGTATCCGACGAGCGTTTCGCGCCCGTACATGCCGGATCCGGTGAAGAACTTCCAGGCGTTCTCTGCAAGCCTGACGAAGTCCGGCTTCAAGGTCGTCCCGCACGCCGCACCGTGGAACCCGGACTATCTCGGCGGGGTCCAGGCCGGCAAGGCGCAGGTCTTCCTCTACGGATGGACGGGCGACTACGGAGACCCGGACGACTTCGACGGCGTGTTCTTCCGCACACCGCAGAAGCAGTGGGGATTCAACAACCCCGCGATCTTCAACATCCTCACGAAGGCGCGCGATGAGACGTCCATCGCGAAGCGTGTTGCGCTCTACAAGCAGGCGAACAACATGATCATGGACTTCCTTCCGGGCGTGCCGTACGTGCACACGAGCCCGGCGCTCGCATTCGACAAGAACGTGAAGGGATACGTCCCGAGCCCGGTCGACATCCAGCTGTTCTCCGGAGTGTCGATCGGCTAAGACGGTTCCGCCTCCGGGGGCCGGCATCCTGCCGGTCCCCGGAGGCGTGTCTCTCCGCCTCGGTGAAATAGGGTTCACACCCGATGCTCCGGTTCGTCGTTCGTCGCCTGCTGTTGCTCGTCCCGATCCTGCTCGGGCTTTCGATCCTCGTGTTCGTGTGGATCAGGGCGCTACCCGGCAGTCCGGCGCAGGCGCTCCTCGGCGAACGTGCGACGCCGGCGACGATCCGGCAGATCAACCACCAGTACGGGCTCGACAAGCCGATCTACGTGCAGTACTGGCAATACCTCAAGGAGACGGCGCAACTGAAGCTCGGCACGTCGATCACGAGCCGCCAGCCCGTCCTCACCGAGATCGGCCAGCGCTTTCCTGCGACGATCGAGCTCGCGGCCGCCGCAGGGTTCTTCTCGATCCTGATCGGGATCCCGCTCGGGTTCTTCGCCGCCAAGCGTCACAGGACGATCTTCGATCACGTGTCCCTGATGATCTCGCTGATCGGCATCTCCGTTCCGATCTTCTTCCTCGCGTTGATCCTGAAGTACATCTTCGCGGTGCAGCTCGGCTGGTTACCGACCGTCGGTCAGATCTCCGTGCTGATCGACATTCCGCACCCGACCAATCTCTATCTCGTGGATGCGCTTCTAGCGGGGAACCTGTCTGCGTTCTGGGATGTGCTCGAGCATCTGATCCTTCCGGCGGTCGCGCTCGGCTCGATCCCGCTCGCGATCATCACGCGCATCACGCGCGCGGCGGTGCTCGACGTCCAGAACGAGGACTACATCCGTACTGCGCGCGCAAAGGGGCTTCCTCCGCGAATCGTCGACCTGCGGCATGTGCTTCGCAACGCCTTGCTGCCCGTCTCTACGATCGTCGGGCTCCAGGTGGGGCTGCTGCTCTCCGGAGCGATCCTCACCGAGACCGTCTTCGCGTACCCGGGCATCGGCTCTTGGCTCCGGCAGGCGATCAGCGACCGGAACTACCCGGTGATCCAGGGCGGGATCCTGTTCGTCGCGGTCGTCGTCGTGTTCGTGAACCTGCTCGTCGACATCTCATATGGCCTGATCAACCCCCGCATCCGGCTCGGAGGGAAGTAGAGCGTGTCCGTCGCCGAGCTCGAGTCGAGGGAATTGGCGTTCGAGGGCCAGGGCGGTCTCTGGTCGGATGCGTTCCGCCGGTTGCGCAGTAACCCCGGCGCGATCATCGGCTTCGTCCTCGTCGCCCTCTTCATCCTGGTCGCGTTGTTCGCGCCGCTGCTCGCACCGCACGACCCGCGCGCGCAGGATCTGAATCTGATCTTCAACGGCTGTTGTCCCGGCCCGTCGGCGCATCATCTCCTCGGCGTCGACGACCTCGGTCGCGACGAGCTGTCACGCATCATCTACGGGGCGCGGCTCTCGTTGCTCATCGGGATCGTGTCGGTGTCGGTCGGGCTTTCCATCGGGATCTTCCTCGGAGCAGTCGCCGGCTTCTTCGGTGGCTGGGTCGACGGCATCCTGATGCGATTCGTCGACATCATGCTCGCCATTCCGGGCTTTCTGATGGCGATCGGCATCGTGGCGCTGCTCGGCCCCGGGGCGTTCCAGGTGATGATCGCGATCGGCGTCGTCAACGTGCCGATCTTCACTCGACTCTTGCGCGGCTCGGTGATGGCGCAGCGCGAGAACGACTTCGTCCTCGCAGCGCGCGCGATCGGAGTGCGGCGACGGTGGATCCTCCTGTCGCACGTTCTTCCGAATGCGATCTCGCCCGTGATCGTGGGCGGAACACTCGCGCTTGCGACGGCGATCATCGACGCAGCGGGCCTCGGGTTTCTCGGTCTCGGGCCGCAGGATCCGTCGACGCCGGAGTGGGGCAACATGTTGACCGACACCGTGCGCTACCTGCAGACGGCGCCCCTCCTTGCCATCTATCCCGGCGTTGCGATCGTGCTCTCGGTGCTCGGGTTCAATCTGATCGGCGACGGGCTGCGCGAGGCGCTCGACCCGAAGCTGCGAGGCAGGGCGTAATGGCGCGCGAGCCGATCCTCGTCGTCGACGGCCTCGAAGTGCGCTTCTGGACGAGTCGCGGCACCGTGCACGCCGTCAACGGCGTGTCGTTCGACATCGCGCCCGGCGAGACGCTCGGGATCGTCGGAGAGTCCGGCTGCGGGAAGAGCGTCACGTCGCTCGCGCTGCTCGGGATCCTGCCGCGGGCGGGTCGGGTGACCGCCGGAAGCGCGCGGTTCGAAGGCACGGAGCTGACCGAGCTGAGCGACTCGCAGATGCGGGACATTCGCGGCGCGCAGATCGCGATGATCTTCCAGGATCCGATGACGAGCCTGAACCCGGTGCTCACGATCGGCCGCCAGATTCGCGAACCGCTCGAGACGCATCTCGGCATGGACAAGAAAGCGGCGACGGAGCGCGCCGTGGAGCTTCTCGACCAGGTGGGGATTCCGGGAGCGAGGGCGCGGCTGAAGGACTATCCGCACCAGTTCTCGGGCGGCATGCGCCAGCGGGCGATGATCGCGATGGCGCTTGCGTGCGAGCCGAAGGTCCTGATCGCCGACGAGCCGACGACGGCGCTCGACGTGACGATCCAGGCGCAGATCCTCGATCTGCTGCGCTCGCTCGTCGCCGACAGAGATACCGCGCTGATCATGATCACCCACGATCTCGGTGTCATCGCCGGGATCTGCGAGCGCGTCGAGGTCATGTACGCGGGCACGTTCGTCGAGGGAGGCACCGCCGACCAGATCTTCGCGCGACCGCGTCATCCGTACACGCTCGGGCTGCTCGAGAGCGTGCCCCGGCTCGACGCGCGACGGCGCAGCGCCCTGAACCCGATCGCCGGACAGCCACCGGACATGCTCGAACCACCCTCCGCGTGCTCGTTCGCCCCGCGCTGCCGCTACCGGTTGGAGCGCTGCACGGTCGAGCTGCCGCTGCTCGAGGAGCTCGAGCCCGGCCACGAGGCCGCCTGCTTCAACCCGGTCGACGACGACGCATGGCGGCGCAGCGTCCTGGTGAACACCGCATGAGTCGCGTCGCGCCGGGCGCGCCGCTCGTCGAGGTGGACGACCTGCGGGTGTGGTTCCCGATCACGAGCGGCGTCGTGCTCGACCGGCATGTCGGCGACGTCAAGGCGGTCGACGGCGTGACCTTCTCGATCGAGCGGGGCGAGACGGTCGGGCTCGTGGGCGAGTCGGGCTGCGGCAAGTCGACGCTCGGGCGCGCGATCCTACGCCTTTACAAGCCGACGAGCGGCCGGATCGCGTTCGACGGCCAGGACATCACGAAGGCCTCGGAGAACGAGCTGCACTCGGTACGCCGAAAGATGCAGATGGTGTTCCAGGATCCGTACGCGTCGCTCAACCCGCGGCACTCGGTGAGCCGCATCGTGGGGGAGCCGCTGCGCGCGCACGGCATCGCATCCGGGAAGGATCTCGCGCGGCGGGTGAGCGAGCTGCTGCGCATCTGCGGGCTCCCTGCCGATGCCGCGAACAGGTATCCGCACGAGTTCTCCGGCGGGCAGCGACAAAGAATCGGGCTCGCGCGCGCGCTTGCGCTGCACCCGGACTTCCTCGTCTGCGACGAGCCGGTGTCGGCGCTCGATGTCTCGATCCAGGCGCAGATCATCAACCTGCTCGAGGAGCTGCAGCGCGACTTCGGCTTGACGTACCTCTTCGTCGCGCACGACCTCGCGGTCGTTCGTCACATCTCCGACCGGATCATCGTGATGTACCTCGGCAAGATCGTCGAGATCGCGCCGGCGGACGACCTCTACGACAATCCGCTCCATCCGTACACGATCACATTGCTCTCGGCGATCCCGATTCCGGATCCGGAGGTTGAGCGCAACCGTCGCGCCGTTCGCGTCGAAGGCGATCTCCCGAGCCCGGCACACCCGCCGTCCGCGTGCCGGTTCCACACGCGATGCCCGTTCGTGCAGCCCACGCGATGTGCAGACGAGGAGCCGCTGCTGCGCAACGTGAGCGGCCACCAGGTCGCGTGCCACTTTGCGGAGGACGTGAAGGCCGGCAAGATCACACCGAGGGAGCCGCCGGACGTGAACGTGGCGACGAGCGTCTAGCGGCGCTCGTCCTTACGCTTCGGGGAGCGCGCGTTCCTCGTCGGCGGTGAGCTCGGCCGTCGGGAGGATCTCGAGTCGCTCATCGGGAATCGGCTCTCCGCTCATGACGGAAAGGCCGTACGTTCCGGCGGCCAGCCGCTTTTCGGCGCTCTCGACGGCGGCAAGCTGCCCGCGCAGGTCTTCGGCGAGACCCTCGTCGAACTCGTCCTGGTAGAGGTCGGAGGCGAGGTTCGCCGGATCGATGTCGTCGGCCGGCTCGCCGTCGTCCTGGTGACCGATTGCGGCCAGCGCCCGCTCGATTCGCGCGCGCTCGGCTGCGAGAAGCTCGTGTGCTCGTTCGGCATCCATCGCCGCCACGTTACCGCGCCCAGGCCGCTCGTGCGTTCGTGAACGTGTGAGCTGCAACGAGTGTGACCGTCAGGACGCCGGCCGCAGCGGCGAGCGGGGCGACGGTTCCGACCCGCAGCGCGAGCAGCGCGCCGATGAGTGCGCCGACGAGCATCGCGGCGACCGCGACCAGCCGTCTGCCGATCTTCGATCCTCCGCCGCCCGCCAGGGTGGAGTCGGCGGCGATCCCGGTCAGGGTCATCGTCAGCACCGTGGTCGTGAGCTCCGGCACCGCCAGGCGGCGCGCGGTCGCGTTCTGAACGCCCATCGCCAGCGCGAGCGCTGCAGTCACGACGTACCGTCTCGTGCCGTCGATCGGATCGCCTCCCGCCGCAACGAGCGCCACGGCCACCGCCACTGCAGGGAGCTGCGCCGCGAGCGCGACACGCAGCAACGTCCCGCGCCGCTCTGCATAGCGGCCGCCGATCCGGCCGCCGGCGAGACCGCCGACGAGGAACGACCCGATTGCCACGAGCGAAGCCCAGATCGAGAGCCCGCCCGCGCCTGCGATCGCGAAGCCGAGGAAGACCACGTTGCCGGTCATGTTGGCGACGAACACGTGGCCGAGCTTGAGATAGCTCGCCGCATCGACGAGGCCGGTCACCACGGTGAGCAGGAGGAGGAGCGGCGGTAACAGGCCGTCAGGACCGTCGCGCCCCGGCCACACCGTTTCGATCGCGTCCGACCAGATCGTCATCACGGCAAAGCGTACGACGACGCACCCCGTCTGCGCTGCGGAGACTTGTCCGGTTTCTCTGTTGCGAATGATTCCTATTCTCCTGTAGGGTCTTGGGGTGCTCGCCCCGTTTCACTACGCCTTCGTCCAGCGCGGCCTCTTCGAGGTGCTGCTGTTGTCGGTCTGCGCGGGTCTCGTGGGCAGCTGGGTCGTGCTGCGAGGGCTCGCGTTCTTCACGCACGCGGTCGGGACGGGAACGTTCCCCGGTCTCGTTCTCGCGGACGGCCTCGGGTTCGCCGCGCTCGCAGGCGCGTCGGCGTCGGCGCTGCTGTTCGCCGCCGGTGTCGAGGGTGCATCACGGCGTCGGCGCGTCGGCTACGACAGCCTCACCGCGCTCGTGCTCGTCGGCGCGCTTGCGACCGGCGTGATCCTCGCGAGCGACGTCTTCCACTCGGGGTCGAACATCGAGACGTTGCTATTCGGGAGCCTGCTCGTGATCGGTGGACAGCAGCTCGTGACCGCTGCTCTTGCGAGCGTGGCGGCGCTGGTCGCAAGCGCGCTGCTCGGCCGTCGCTGGCTCGCGGTCGGCTTCGACGCTGACCACGCCCGAGCGCTCGGGCTTCGCTCCCGTCTGCCTGACGTCGTTCTGCTCGCGCTGGTCGCGCTCTGCGCGACGGTCTCGGTTGCGGCGGTCGGTGCGCTGCTGGTCACCGCGCTCTTCATCGTTCCTGCCGCGACGGCCCGGCTGCTGACGCGACGGGTTGCAACGCTCCAGGTTGCTTCGGTGGCGCTCGTCGCACTTCAAGGCGTTGCCGGTGTCTGGCTGTCGGTCGAGTGGAACGTGCCGCCGGGTGCCGCGATCGCGGTGCTCGCCGGTGGCTGCTTCGCGGTCGTCGCGTTGGTTCGGGCGCTGCCGCGACGCGCTGCGATCGCCGGCGCCGGACTTGCTGTGGTCGCGCTGCTCGCCGCGGGGTGCGGTGGACGCTCGAGCGACAACGCACCGGGCAGGGTCGACGTCGTTGCGACGACGACGCAGATCGGCGACTGGGTTCGCGAGGTCGCCGGCACCAACGCCGACGTGCATCAGATTCTGCAGCCGAACAGCGATCCGCACGACTATGAGCCTCGCCCTGCCGACGTCGAGGCCGCGAGCGGCGCCGACGTCGTGTTCGAGAACGGTGACGAACTCGACCATTGGATGGGCAAGGTCGTCGACGAAGCGGGTGGTCATCCGACGGTGGTCGTGCTCGGCGATCATGTTCCGGTCAAGCGCCCCGGCGAGGCGAGTGGGGCGGAGGCGTCGCGCTTCGACCCGCACTGGTGGCACGATCCACGCAACGCGGTTGCTGCCGTCGAACAGATCGGCACTGCCCTGGCGAAGGTCGATCCGGCCAACGCGACCGCGTACCGCGCCAACGCCGACCGGTATGTCGGTCGGTTGCGGAAGCTCGACCGCGGCATTGCAGCCTGCATGAGCGAGGTTCCCCGCTCGCAGCGGAAGCTCGTCACCGACCACGATGCGTTCGGCTACTTCGCCGATCGCTACGGCATCACGCTCGTCGGGGCGGTGATCCCTTCGCAGACGACGCAGGCGCAGCCTTCCGCGCGTGACACGGTGCGCCTGATCGATCTGATCGAGCGTGAGCATGTGCACGCAGTATTCGCGGAGAGCTCGGTCAACAAGCGGCTCGCGCAGGCGATCGCCCGGGAGACCGGCGCGAGCGCGAGCTACACGCTCTACGGGGATACGTTGGGCCCACAGGGATCCCCGGGCGCGACGTACCTCTCGATGGAAGCGGCCAACGCAGACGCGCTGGTCAAGGGCTTCACGGGTGGCATGCACAGTTGCCCCATCCGGGCCGGCGCATGAACGACCCTCTGCTTCGAGCCGACGGTGTCGCCGCCGGCTACGGGGGCGCCCCCGTCTTCAGCGACCTGACCTTCGACGTTCGCCGTGGCGAGCGCCTGGCCGTGCTCGGCCCGAACGGCGGCGGCAAGACGACACTCTTCAAGCTGCTGCTCGGCGAGTTGCCGCTGCTTGCCGGCGAGCTGCGCGCGGAAGGTGGCCTCGGCTACGTTCCGCAGACGGAGCGTTCGCGACTCGACTTCCCTGTCAGCGCCCTCGACGTCGCGCTCATGGGCACACTGTCGCGTCTTGCGTGGTGGCGGCGGCCCGCCCGTGTCGATCGCGAATTCGCAGCCTACGCGCTCGAGCGCGTCGGGCTCGGCGCGTTGAAGGACGAGCAGTTCGGCGACCTTTCGGGTGGACAGCGACAACGCGTCCTCGTCGCCCGCGCCCTCGTCCAGGACGCGCCGACGCTGTTGCTCGACGAGCCGTTCTCCGGCGTCGACCGGCCGAGCGCGGAGCTGCTCGACGCGTTGCTCGTCGAGCTCGCAGCGGAAGGGCGCGGAATCATGGTCGCGACGCACGACCTCGAGCAGGCGCGGGCGTGGGACCGTGTGCTCTGCCTCAACCGCGGCCTGGTTGCGTTCGGACCGCCGGCCGAGACGCTCTCCGCCGACGTTCTCGCCGCGACGTACGGCGCGGAGATCGTGCTGATCGGCGACGACGCGCGACCTGCGCTGCTCCCACCACACCACCACGACCACTGATGCACGCGTTGCTCGAGCCCTGGACACACGGCTTCATGCAGCGGTCGCTGATCGAGCTCGTGCTCGTCGGCGCCCTGACGGGCGTGCTCGGCTGCTGGATCGTCTTCTACGAGCTCGCGTACAGCGCGGAGTCGCTGTCGCACGCGCTCTTCCCGGGACTCGTCGGGGCCGCGCTGCTCGGGCTGCCGCTCCTGCTCGGCGCAGCCGTCGGGCTCGGCGCCGGCGCGCTCGGCATCGCGCTCGCAGGGGCGATTCGCGGCGTCGGCAGAGACACGGCCGTCGCGATCGTGGTCACGACGCTGTTCGGGCTCGGCGTACTGCTCGCGCTCACCCCGGCATCGCCACCCGGGATCCAGCAATTGCTCTTCGGCGACCCGCTTGCCGTCGTCCCGTCCGACCTCGTCGTGGCGGGCATCCTTTGCGCGGCGGCGCTGATCGCGCTCGCCGCGCTGCATCGGCCGCTGCTCGCGCTCGCCTTCGACCGCAGCAACGCTCGCGCGCTTCGGTTGAGGCCGTTGCCGATCGAGCTGAGCCTCGTGGCGCTGATCGCCGTGGCGATCCTCGTCGCGGTGCAAGCACTCGGCAACTTGCTCGTCGTTGCCGTCCTCGTCGCGCCTGCCGCAAGTGCGCGGCTGCTGACGCGGCGGTTTCCCGCGATGATGCTCGTCGCCGTGGCGATCGCGATTGCCGCATCCGTATGCGGGCTCTATCTCTCCTACTACGCCGGGGTCGCCGCAGGCGCGTCGATCGCGGTGATGCTCGTCGGCGCCTACGCGCTCGCCCACCTCGTGGAGTCCGCCCGCCGCCTTCGCCAGACCCGCCTTCGACAGCTCCGCAGTACATGAGAGTCGCTATCATCGCCGAGATGGGCGTCACGACGACACGGCAGGAATGGGTCGACGAGACTCTGACCACGCTGCTCGCGCAAGGCCTCCGGAACGGCGGCGCGCGCCGCGCGGTGATCGACTTGCTCGCCGAGCAGGACTGCTGCCTGACGGCCCAGGAGATCTTCGACGCCTTGCGGGCGTCCGGGCGGCGGGCCGGGATCGCGAGCGTGTACCGGATCCTCGAGCTGTTGGTCTCGGAGGGGTTCGTACAGCGGATCGACCTCGGTTCGGGAATCTCTCGCTACGAGCCTGTCTGGTCGAGCGGCAATCATCACCATCACCTCGTCTGCGACAGCTGCGGCAAGGTCGAGGCGTTCGAGGATCGCGCGCTCGAGCGGGCCCTCACCCGCGTCGAGGCAACGTCGGGCTACGCGGTCGCCGCGCACGACGTGGTGCTGCACGGCTCCTGCCGGAACTGCCGCTAGCGCGACTCCGTAGTTAGCCGAAGCTCGAAATCGGCCGAAACGCTGATGGCTGTAGCCACCGCCACGGTAAACCTACGAGTCGTATGGGCTCGCAGCAGAGGGTGACGGGAGTGACGGAGCGGCTGGCCCGCGCGTGCTCCTCGCATCCGTGGTGGACGCTCGGCGCGTGGGGGCTTGCGGTCGTCGCGTCGGTGGCGCTGGCCTTCACCTCGCTCAGCGGTCTCTCCTCGGACCAGCACGTCACCGGCAAGCCCGAGTCGGCGAAGGCGGCCGACGTGATCGCGCAGGCGTTTCCGCCGTCGGCGGCCGAGCGCAAGCGCACCGTCAGCGACGTGATCGTCGTCAGTTCGAAGCGGCTCACGACCGACTCGCCCGCCTTCCGCGGGTTCGTGGCACAGCTGACGGGACGTGTGCACGCCGCCGCAACCGACGTCGGCGTGCAGAACTACCTCGCGGGCGACCGCTCGCTCGTCGCGCCCAGCCGTCACGCGACGGTGATCCAGCTCAACGCACCGAGCGACTCGTCGATCAAGCCGGTCGTCACGCTCGTGAAGAAGGCGAGCACGCAGAACTTCGCCGTGGCGGTCACCGGCGACCACACGGTCAACAACGATTTCGCCAACCTCTCGCAAACCGATCTCCAGAACGGCGAGCTCGCCTTCGGCCTGCCGGCGGCAATGATCGTGCTGGTCCTGGTCTTCGGAGCCGTTGTCGCCGGGCTCGTACCGGTCGTGATGGCGCTGCTCTCGATCCTCGTCGGCCTCGGTCTCGTCGCGCTGCTCTCGCTCGAGTTCAACCTGTCGGTGTTCATCGTGAACATGCTGAGCGGGATGGGCCTCGCGCTCGGGATCGACTACTCGCTGTTCATCGTGTCGCGCTACCGCGAGGAGCGGTCGAGAGGCGCGGCGAAAGAGCGGGCGATCACACTTGCGGGCGCGACGGCGAGCCGCGCTGTGCTGTTCAGCGGCACCACCTTCGTAGTCGCACTGTTCGGGATGTTGATCGTCCCGACCTCGATCATGCGCAGCCTCGCAGCGGGCGCGATCATCGTCGGCTTGGTCTCGGTGTCGGCTGCGCTGACGCTGCTGCCGGCGCTCCTGGGCCTGCTCGGCGATCACGTCAACTCACTGCGGGTGCCGTTCCTCGGCCGTAACCTCGGCCGCGCCGACTCGGCGGAGGGACGCTTCTGGCGGGCGATCGTCGAGCGCGTCCTGCGCCGGCCTGCGCTCAGCCTCACGCTCGGCGTCGCAGTCATGCTCGCCGCCGCCTTCCCGATCTTCGGGCTGCACATCGGCGCCAGCGGCGTCAGCTCCCTGCCCGACAAGTTGGCGTCGAAGCAGGGGTATCTCGCCCTGCAGCGCGAGTTTCCTGTGCAGAACCCGTACCCGGCGCGGATCGTGGTCGACGGAGGGCAGCCGGCGGCCGTGCGGCGCGACCTCGTGAAGCTCCAGCGGCGGCTCGCCGCTGACCCGCGCTTCGGCGCCGGCACGATCGAGTCGTCGACGGTCCTGCCGGTTTCGATGCTGTCGGTGCCGGTCCGCGGCGACGAAGTCGGGAGCAAGGCGATCGCCGCGGTGCGCGACTTACGCAAGCATGTCGTCCCGGCTGTGCTCGCAGGCTCGGGCGCACGGGTGTACGTCGGCGGCAGGACGGCCGAGAACGCGGACTACTTCGACGCGGTCACCAACCCGACGCCGTTCGTGCTCGCGTTCGTGCTCGGCTTCAGCTTCCTCGTTCTGATCGTCGCCTTCCGTTCGCTCATCGTCGCGCTCATCTCGATCCTGCTCAACCTCCTCTCCGTCGGAGCCGCGTACGGGCTGCTGACGCTCGTGTTCATCCACGGCGTCGGCTCCGGCCTGCTCGGCTTCCAGCACGTCGCCTCGATCGACGCGTGGGTGCCGCTGTTCCTCTTCTCCGTGCTCTTCGGGCTCTCGATGGACTACCAGGTCTTCCTGATGAGCCGGATCAAGGAGCAGTACGACCAGACGGGATCGACGCGCACCGCAGTCGCAAGCGGTGTCGCGACGACGGCGCGGATCATCACCGGCGCCGCGCTGATCGTGATCGTCGTCTTCACCGGCTTCGCGCGCGGCGATCTGGTGATGTTCCAGCAGATGGGCTTCGGTGTCGCGGTCGCCCTGGCGCTCGACGCGACTTTGATCCGCTCCGTGGTTCTCCCGAGCGCGCTGAGCCTGCTCGACAAGCGGAGCTGGTACCTGCCGCACTGGCTCGAGTGGCTCCCGCACGTCGAGGTCGAGCAGTCGGTCGTCTCGGCGCCCGAGCCCGAGCAGCGCGTGGCGTAGAAGCGAGACCGCCGTGGCCGGCCGAGTCGCGGGCGATCCGCTCAGGCAGGAAGCGGCGCCGCGGCCCGTGCGGCCAGGACCTCCCTCAGCTTCTCGACGAGCGCCTGCCCGGAGAATGGCTTCGCAATGAACGCGACCTTCGGCGAGATCACGTACTTGTCGAAGATCGATTCCTGCGCGTAGCCCGACATGCAGAGAACGGCGATGTCCGGATGCTCGCGGGCGACGGCTTCGAGCAGTTCCTTGCCGTTCATGTTCGGCATCGTCAGGTCGGTCACCAGCGCGTCGATCTCATTCGCGTGGAGGCGACAGAGCTCGAGGGCCTCGACGCCGTCGGCCGCTTCGATGACGCTGTAGCCGTACATCTCGAGCAGCTCCCGCATGAACCTCCGGACGGTCGTCTCGTCCTCGGCGAGCAGCACCGTCTCGACGTGCGGGACGTCGGCGCGGTCGGTCTGCTCCGGTTGCGCTGCGGCGTCGCCGTCCGGAGTTGGAGCCGCGACCCTCGGCAGGTAGACGATGAACGTCGAGCCCGCGCCGGGGGCGCTTTCGACAGCGATGTCACCGCCGATTTGCTTGAGGATTCCGTACACGGTTGCGAGCCCGAAGCCGGTGCCCTTCCCGTCTTCTTTCGTCGTGAAGAACGGCTCGAAGATGTGCGGACGGACGTCGTCGGCGATACCCGTGCCCGTGTCGCGAACCATGAGCGTCGCGTAGTCGCCCGGCGGCAGCGCCGGTGCGTCGGCGGCGGAGGCTTCGATCGAGACGGAGCCGGTCGAGATCGAGAGGTTGCCGCCGGCAGGCATGGCGTCGCGCGCGTTCATGGCGAGATTGATCACGACCTGCTCGAGCTGGCTGCGGTCGACCTCGACATGCACCGGGCCGTAGAGCCCCATGCTGAGCTCGACGTCGCTGCCGAGCACGTGCCCGAGCAACGGGCGTGTCTCCTCGACGACGGCGTTGAGGTCGAGGACGACGGGCTGCATGATCTGGCGGCAGCTGAACGCGAGCAGCTGACGCGTGAGCGCTGCTGCCCGCTCGGCGGCGTCTGAGATCAGCTCGACCTTCCCGCGCTGCGAAGGGTCGTCGAGCGACGAGAGGAGCAGGTCGCTGCAGCCGATGATCGGTGTCAAGAGGTTGTTGAAGTCGTGCGCGATCCCGCCCGCGAGCTGGCCGATCGCCTCCATCTTCTGCGCCTGCCGGAGCCGTTCCTCGCTGTGGGCGAGCGCTGCCTCCGCCTCTTCACGCACTCTGACGTTGCGGGCGCTCTCGAACGCGGCCTCGCACTGCGAGACGATCGCGACGCAGGAGCTGATGTCGCCGCTCGGGACCGCGATGAAGCCGGACTCGTCGTGCAGTCGCAGCGGCATCACGGTCAGCTGGAAGCTCCGATCGTCCGCGACGAGCTCCGGCGGCGGGAAGGTGCGGGTCGGAAAACGGAAGAGAGGTCGGTCGGGGTCGATCCGCACCTCGCTCCAGCCGACCGGGTCGTCGGCGTCGCCGTCGTAGACGCCGAGCATGCAGTTCGTGATGCCGATCTGCGGCAGCGTCTCGAGCAGGATCCGGCCGAGCTCGGCCGTGTCGAGCTGCGGCGTGGCGAGCAGGCGCCCGGCGAACGTGCTGACGGCGCGCGATACCTCCGCCTGGTCGATCAACTGTTTTACGAGGCTCCGGCGCGCCCGCTCGGCGGCCTCGCCGTTGTAGGCCGGCGTGCAACCGCACGACTCACGCAGGACGAGCCGTGTTTGGATGGTCCGCAGCGGCGGCGGCTCCGTGCCGTCCTCGATCAGCGCGAGCAGCGAGTCGAGCGCCGCCTGCGCCGAGCACTCGACGGGAAAGTGGACGCACGTCATCGCCGGCTCCGTCGCGAGCGCTTCGATGAAGTCGTCGAATGCGATCAGCGCGACGTCATCTGGAACTGCGATGCCGAGCTCGTTCAGACGAAGGAGCGCGCCGCGAGCCGAGCCGCCGTTGCTCGCGAGCACTGCGGTGAACTCGACCCCGTTCTCGACGAGCCGGTCGATTGCGTGGCTGCCGGCGAACCGCTCGTGCTTGGCGTCCACGATCAGCGCCGGGTCGTCGGCGAGCCCGAGCGCGCGGACGGTCTCCTCGTAGGCCTCCCGGCGCTCCGGGCCGTCGCCGGTCTCGCAGGCCAGGTACGCGATGCGGCGGTGTCCGTGCTCGGCCAGATGCTCCACGGCGGAGGCGATCCCGCCCCGGTTGTCGGGGACGATCATCGGCTGGTCGGGGCCGCGGCTGAGGAAGACGAGCGGATGACCGTCCTGCTGGAAGCGGCGGACGTCGGCGAGGGTATCCTCCGCCGGCAGTGGGTTGATCACGATCAGCCCGTCGGTGTTCCACGGGCCGACCGGCGAGAACGTCCTGTTGGGACCGACCGTCGGCCAGGCCGGCGCCGCGTGCCACTGGGTCGAGCTGACCCCGAAGCTCATCAGCAGGTTGCAGTCCGCGCGATCCGCGGCGGCCGCGAGCGCCGCGACGAGCGCCTCGAAGTAGGAGTCGATGCCGCCCGTGTGGATCTGCCAGCCGTAGAGGACGCCGATCGTCGGCCGCTGTCCACGCACGTGTGCGCGGGAGCTCCTTCGCGCCGCCGCCGGCAAGGGGTCCACATGAGGATGTCTCTCCATCCGGTCATGTATCGACACGTGGCGCGTCGCCGCATGAAGCAGATGGGGGAGGAAGGGCACGGAATCCGGGTGTTTCGGGCCCGGGGACTGCTCTTTCAGGTGCGCCGCGCGGTTACCAGGGACCGTAGGCGCTGCTGTTGGCTTCCCGCAGTGCGCCGACGTAGCTGGCGCGCTCGTAGACCGCCTCGTCCGTACCGGCCGGCACGGCGAGCAGGCCGCGCAGATCGTCGACCGTCGTGAATCCCTTGCGCTCCATCCAGTCAGTCAGTTCGTCGAGCATTACGGTCGCGTGCTCGGGCCCGTATCGCAGCAGCGCGGAGGCGGTCATGACGACGTCGGCGCCGGCGAGGAGATACTTGGCCACGTCGGCCGAGGTCTCGACACCGGTGGTTGCGGCGAGCGCGGCGCGCACACGTCCATACAGGAGCGCGATCCAGGTGCGTGCCAGGCGGGCGTCCGCCGGGCTGGAGAAGTCGACCCGCGGCACGACGGCCAGCAGCTCGGGATCGATGTCCGGCTGCAGGAACCGGTTGAAGAGCACGAGCGCATCTGCGCCCGCTTCGTCCAGGCGCAACGCCATCTCGCCGGTGGAGCTGAAGTGCGGGCCAAGCTTGACCGCCACCGGCACGCTGACCGCATCCTTGACCTGCGCCAGGACGTCGACGTGCCGCTGCTCGACGTCGCGGCCCGAGATCTGCGTGTCGCCGGGGAGGTAGTAGATGTTCAGCTCGATTGCGGCGGCGCCTGCATCCTGCATCGCGCGGGCGTAGTCGGTCCAACCGCCTGGCGTGACGCCGTTCAGGCTGCCGATCACCGGCACGTCGACGGCGGCAGCCGCGCGCTCGAGCAGGCTCAGGTAGCGGCGCGGG
>Ga0209638_1001183_pt1 | contig 16795 bp, 13 predicted proteins | sample BarGraNGADG00211_FD_184490 | JGI IMG/M metagenome (GOLD analysis project Ga0209638, IMG submission 184490) | Arctic peat soil microbial communities from Barrow, Alaska - Barrow Graham LP Ref core NGADG0002-211 (SPAdes) (version 2) | ecosystem: Environmental > Terrestrial > Soil > Wetlands > Peat...
GAAAAGTTCAGGACTGACTTTAAGGTATAAGGCCTATGAACTGCATTTGAAACATGTTTTTACCCTTGCATCAGGATCCAGAAGCACAACACCTGTGATGCTAACAGAACTGGAATTTGAAAATATTGTCGGTTACGGCGAGGCATCGATGCCGCCTTATCTGGGTGAGAATCATGAGACAGCAAGATCATTTCTAAGCAAGGTTGATCTGACTCAGTTTGAAAGCCCTTTCCTGATGGAGGATATCCTGACCTATGTTGATCAACTCGTTCCTGGTAACTATGCCGCGAAAGCGTCTGTTGACATTGCCCTTCACGATCTGGTAGGAAAGATTATGAAACAGCCATGGTATAAGATTTGGGGGCTTAATCCTGACCGTACCCCAAATACGTCTTTTACAATAGGTATAGATAACCCAGAGGTTGTTAAAACTAAAGTCAGGGAAGCAGCTCCTTATAAGATTCTTAAGGTTAAACTTGGTCAGGGAAATGACAAGGAAATGATACAGGCAGTAAGAAGCGAAACAGATAAGCCAATTTGCGTAGATATTAACCAGGGATGGACAGATAGAATAATGGCACTTGAAATGTCGCACTGGCTGAAAGACCAGGGAGTTGTCTTTATTGAACAACCAATGTCCAAAGCTTCAGTTGATGATATAGCCTGGCTTACCCAAAATAGTCCGTTGCCAATTATTGCAGATGAGGCTATCCAGACAATCAGTGATTTCAGGAATGTACAGGGAGCCTATAGTGGAATAAATGTCAAGCTCATGAAATGCGGGGGTTTACGTGCTGCATATATTATGATAAAAATGGCCAGGGCGCTCGGAATGAAAGTAATGATCGGATGTATGACTGAAACATCGTGTGCCGTGTCAGCTGCAGCTCAGCTGTCTCCATTGGCTGACTGGGCCGATCTGGATGGTAACCTTCTTATCGATAATGATGTTTTTGAAGGAGTTACGATAAATGATGGCAAAATAATTCTGCCTGACAGACCAGGAATTGGAATAAGACAAAGGGAAAACAAGGAGAAAGGTTAAGTCCACTCCGATAAGTCAAGTTACCCCTAAATCCCCTAAAGGGGACTTTTGTATTTATTTGATTTTTAGCTTTTCCCTTTAGGGATAAGGGTAAAAAAAAACTAAAAATCAAAAAAAACTGACTTTTCTGAGTGGCATCAAGGCTAGAGGTTAAGGAAAATGTCAAAAGTAGAAAGCCCCCCTTGGGGGGTTTGGGGGTAAAATGCAAAAGTAAAAAGGAAAGACCTTTAGACTTCAAGACTATAAGACCGTTAGACTTCAAGACACTAGACATTAGACAAAAGCAAGCAATAAATAGTTATCATGATGACAAAGACCGGAAAAAGAATCACCTATATTGTTTTAACAATCCTGGGAGCAGCAATAATAGCTTTTGGCATATATCTTAATTCATTACTGCCTATAATAACCGGATATGCTGCAAAGAACCTTTGTTCTGCGGTATTTGTTTCGGACAGAAAGCCTGAAAATGTCGAGGCTACGGAACTTAATTTTTCCTTTATCAAGTTCACTAATAATAGTGTAAATTATGATGAGAAGAGCGTCACCAGCCATTTCCTCTGGGGTAAATCCAAGGCGATTTACAGAAAAGGATTTGGAGTAACTCTTTTAAGAAATATATCTGAAGAGAAACTTCGTCGATCAAGATACCCGTCAGGTGGGGAACCGGGTTATTCGCAGGATACGATACAATGGCCACTCGGAGATATATTACCTGTGAAAAGTACCGGGATTGACACAATTAAACTTGCAGAAATATCAAAAAAACTTATAACTGACAATGCATATAATGGTAACGCTTTTGCATTTATGGTAATTCATAAAGGTATCCCCGTTGCTGAAGCATATAAACCTCAATTTACCAGACATACAAGATTACTGAGCTGGTCAATGGCAAAAAGCTTCACTAATGCATTGATTGGGATTCTTGTTAAGGATGGTAACATGGATATAATGCAGCCGACAGGCATCGATGAGTGGAAAGGAGATGAAAGGAGTAAAATCACTCTGAACGATCTCATGCAGATGCAGAGTGGCCTTAAATGGAACGAAGATTATGGAAACAGATCAGATGTTACACTTATGCTTCACCAGGAAAGTGACATGGCCCGTTTTGCAATTGAACGGCCGATAGCATTTCCTGCCGGTACTCACTGGTATTATTCCTCCGGTGCTACAAATATAGTCAGTGACCTTATTCGCAGACGATTAGGTAATGATTCCACATATTATGTCTTTGCCAATACCCGGCTTTTTAATAAGATAGGTATGCCAGATGCCGTTTTTGAGGTCGATCCGTCGGGAACAAGGATCGGATCATCTTATCTGTATGCTACAGCCCGTGATTATGCTCGTTTTGGATTGTTGTTTGAGAATGATGGAGTATTTAACGGGGTAAGAATATTACCGGAGGGTTGGGTGAAATACACCACAACACCGGCTTCAGCAAGTAATGGGATATACGGATCATTTTTCTGGCTTAACAGAAGCAAAAGATTGCCATCAGCACCTGAAGATATGTTCGCGTGTGATGGACATGATGGACAACATATTTATATTCTGCCAACCCAGGAATTGGTTGTGGTTGTACTGGGATTCTCACAAACATCTAAAGGTGGAATGGATACTGACAGGCTGCTGAGAGATATTTTAAGCACACTATAATGTGATAATAACTATAACAGAACATTTTACATTTAAAACAAAAAGCCTATAATTAATATTATGTAAAATAGACTATTTAGATTTAAGTATAATTCATTTCACAAACCGAATAGCTTCTAACCTACTGTTTCTCTCACAGGCTACTTTAATCAACATAGCTTTGGTGAAGTCGGTAATGGCTGCTGCTTCATCAGCTGGCTCAAATAAAAAAGGGATGCAAAATACAATACATCCCTTTTTTGCAATACTCTAAGATTTCTTATTTTTTGTCAATTGCATCAAGTTTTGCCTTAATGATTGTGTATTTATCAGTTTGTTTGAGTCTGTAATATAATTCCTGCAGGCTTCTCATTGCATAAACATCATCGGGTTTGAGTTCATAAGCTTTTTCCATATAAGGAAGTGCTTTGGCATAAATAGCGTTTGCCTGATCAATAGCTTCACTGTACTTTTTAACATCCATTATTTCGTTGGCCTTGACAAACATTTCTGATGCTTTATTAATATAAGCTGCACCACAACCGTATTGAGTATCATATACATCTCCTTTGAGTTCAATCGATTTGGTTAGCTCTGTAATTGCATCATCATATTTGTTTTGATTTAAATAGATAATACCACCTGCAAAATACAGACTATAATTATTTGGGTCGCTCTCCTTGGCAACTTTGATATACTTAAGCGCTTCTTCATTTTTACTGCTTTTTATATAAAGGTCAATAAGCTGCAGAGTAACGTTTTTGTCATTCGGAAATTTGCTGCTTAATCCGGTAAGAACACCTTCAGCCTTTGCTGTATCACCTAAACTCATATATGCTTCAGACATCTGAAAATACGGAGTAATTCCCATATATTTCATTTCAGTACATTTCTCAAAGTACTTGATAGCTTCACTATATTTAGATGAATTCACTGCAGCAAGACCTGCATTATAGAACATTCCGGTATCAACTGCTCCTGCATATTTATCACTTTCAGTAATTTTTATCTGTGTTTCAAAAGATTTTAGGGCACCCGCATAATCTTTTGCTTCAAATCTTGTACTTCCCTGCTTGTAGAGGTTAACTGCCAGTGAGTTATAGACCATACCTGTAATCAGCTTCTTTTTTATTCCACCCTTTGGATCCAGTTCCATGGCTTTTTCATACGATGCATAAGCTTCGGCAAGCGGATCAGGATAAAAAGCATTGAATTTAGGATTGTCAGATTCAAATGATGCCTGACAAAGCTTACCTTTTGCAAAATAAGTGTTAAACCAGGCACTGGTACTCTCATTTATCAAAGCCTGATCAATGGCGTCTTTAGCTTTATCAAGAATACCCTGGTCAATGTAACTAAGGGCACTGGTAACCTTACCCTTTTGGGCCATGACTCCAAATGAGATACTGACAGCTGCAATGAGCAATAAAAACTTTTTCATGATTATAATTTTAATTTAATTGTCTGTAAAAAATTTCCCAAATTTATAATATTACTTTTTAAACATCAAATTCTTTGCCATTTTCCTCGTTAATAATATTATTTTCTTCAGAAATGACTTTCTCCTCACCCTCTTCTTCCTCACTGACAAGTACGCAAGCTACTGAAGCTATAATATCACTCTCTCTTAGGTGTATCAACCGCACTCCTTGCGTTGCTCTTCCCATTACTCTTAATGCCGAAACGGGACTTCTGAGAATATTTCCAAATTGAGTAATTATCATAAGATCATGATTATCAGTCACATCTTTCAACGCGATCAGATTACCTGTTTTCTCTGTTACATTAATAGTTTTTACTCCTTTTCCACCTCTGTTTGTAATTCTGTAACCATCTATATCTGATCTCTTTCCATATCCCTTCTCAGAAACAACAAGAATGTCTTTCTCTTTGTTCTCAACAGTTATCATCCCAACTACAATATCATTCTTTTCGCTTGCCAGTTTGATACCTCTTACCCCGGATGCGGTCCGGCCCATTGGTCTTACTGATGCTTCAGGGAACCGGATTGCACGTCCCGATTTAACAGCAAGCATAATGTGATGTTGTCCATTAGTCATTCTGGCTTCCAGCAGTTCATCTCCCTCCCTGACAGTAATAGCATTTACCCCATTTACTCTGGGTCGTGAATATGCTTCCAGCGATGTTTTCTTTATTATTCCCTTAGTTGTACATAGAACAATGAAATTGTTATTAATATATTCATCATCGTTCAGATCCTTAACATTAATGAACGCTCTGACATTATCATCAGGTTCAATGCTAATAAGATTCTGCATAGCTCTTCCCTTCGAAGTTCTGGAACCTTCCGGTATGGCATAAACCTTTAACCAGTAGCACTTTCCGTTCCTTGTAAAGAAAAGCATCGTATTATGCATTGTGGCTATATACAGATGCTCTATGAAATCCTCGTCCCTTGTGGCACCACCTTTAGCGCCGGTTCCGCCCCGGTTCTGTCTCCTGAAATCGGTTAATGGTGTTCTCTTAATATAACCCATGTGAGAAATAGTAATTACCATCTCATCATCGGCATAAAAATCTTCCGGATTGAACTCTTCAGCGTTCGGAATTATTAATGTACGTCTTTTATCGCCATATTTTTCTTTAATTTCCAGAAGTTCCTCCTTAATTATTTTCATTTGAAGATCAACACTTGCAAGAATACTTTTTAAGTATTCGATTAATGTCATTACCTCCTGATATTCTGCTCTTAGTTTTTCCTGTTCCAGACCGGTAAGTTGACGCAGACGCATTTCCACTATGGCCCTTGACTGGATATCTGAGAGTGTGAATCTTTCCATAAGCCTTTCTCTGGCCATCTCCGGAGTCTGAGATGCTTTGATTATTGCAATTACTTCATCAATATTATCACTTGCAATGATCAATCCCGCCAGTATATGTGCACGTTTTTCAGCCTGATCAAGATCAAATTTTGTCCTTCTGATGACTACTTCGTGACGATGATTGACAAAATAATGTATTAAATCCCTGGTATTTAGTGTTTTAGGACGACCCTTGACAAGAGCGATATTATTTACACTAAAGGATGTCTGAAGTGAAGAAAACTTGTAAAGGTTATTCAGTACAACATTTGCACTGGCATCTTTCTTAAGGATGATTACAATACGCATCCCGTTGCGATCCGATTCATCATTTATATATGATATGCCATCAAGTTTTTTCTCATTGATAAGATCAGCAATTTTTCTGATCATTTCGGCCTTATTGACCATATACGGAATCTCACTGACAATAATACATTCTCTTCCGGAATGTGTTAATTCAATTTCGGTCCTTGCCCGTACAACTACTCTGCCTCTGCCGGTTTCCAGAGCATCTCTGATTCCCTGTTCACCATAGATAATTCCACCCGTCGGGAAGTCAGGACCTTTTACTAAGTGTAATAATTCTTCTGTTGTAATATCATTGTTATCAATGTAGGCTATTGTTGCATCAATAATTTCCGAAAGGTTATGCGGAGGCATATTGGTTGCCATACCAACTGCTATACCTGAAGCTCCATTCACAAGAAGGTTTGGGATACGAGTTGGCAGAACGGAAGGTTCAGTTAAAGAATCATCAAAGTTTGGCTGAAAATCGACTGTATCCTTTTCTATATCAGCAAGGGTTTCTTCTGCAATTTTTTTAAGCCGTGCTTCGGTATATCTCATTGCAGCAGGACTATCCCCATCGACAGACCCAAAGTTTCCCTGTCCGTCAACCAATGGATATCTTAAAGACCATTCCTGGGCCATCCTAACCATGGCTTCATAAACAGAAGAGTCACCATGCGGATGAAATTTTCCGAGCACCTCTCCCACTATTCTTGCAGATTTTTTATAAGGCTTATTAGAATAAACTCCCAGTTCAGACATTCCAAAAAGTACCCTGCGATGGACCGGTTTGAGACCATCCCTCACATCGGGTAATGCCCTTGATACAATAACCGACATTGAGTAGTCGATATATGCAGACTTCATCTCCTCCTCGATATTAACCTTTATGATTCTCTCTCTCTCTGACATAACAGATTATTAATTAAGTATTTACAAATAAACCTTGAAGCCAAGGTTTGGAATTACGAAAGTAATCAAAATTTGGTTACTTTCGAGCTTAACCAACACTGAATTTTTAACATTCATTGTTCATAAATAGGCACGAAAATTGTCATATAGATATTACGTATAATTTAACTTTGAAATAGTAGTTATATGTACTTTTGTCAACAGAATCTGACAGAATGTCGGTTTACATTTAATAAATTTGTAATTGATAAAAAATAAAATGGATTCACAATTTTCACAAAGGGTTAAAGACATTCTGGGCTATTCCAAGGAGGAGGCTATAAGGCTGGGAAACAGTCATATAAGTCCTGAACATTTATTTCTTGGTATACTCAGAGATGGAGAGAGCATCGCGATTGAAATCCTGATGAATCAGGGTATTGACCTAATGGTTCTAAAAGGATCTCTTGAGAAAAGCATAAAAGTTGAAAGCCCCGTTCCTGTGGCTGACCATGAGGTTATTCCACTTTTACGGAGCACAGAACGAATACTTAAACTTGTATATCTTGAGGCTAAAGCTCTCAAAAGCAGTACTATAGACACAGAACATCTTCTTCTTGCCATTCTTAAGGATGAGAATGCTTTAGTGACAAGGTTTCTTTCAGAACTGGATGTTGATTACCAATCAGTCCGCAAAATGGTTGAAACTGAATCACCAACCGCAAAAGCTGATTATCCCAGAGACGAAGATGATGAAGGTCAGAGTTTTAGTGGTCCTGGAAAAGGACAACCCTCCACTCCTTCCTCCTCAAAATCTTCCTCCGACACACCTGTCCTGGATAATTTTGGAATTGATCTTACCAAAGCTGCAGAAGAAGGCAGGTTAGATCCTGTTGTTGGCAGAGAAAGAGAGATCGAACGACTCGCCCAGATATTATCCCGAAGGAAAAAAAATAATCCAGTTCTGATCGGAGAACCAGGAGTTGGGAAATCTGCCATTGCAGAAGGCCTTGCATTAAGGATTATTAAAAAAAATGTCTCAAGAGTACTATTTAATAAAAGAGTGGTTGCTCTTGATCTTGCTTCAATAGTTGCCGGCACCAAATATCGTGGACAATTTGAAGAGAGAATGAAAGCTATACTGAATGAGCTTTCAAAAAACGATAATATTATTCTTTTTATCGATGAAATACATACAATTGTAGGCGCAGGTGGAGCAACAGGATCCCTTGATGCAGCCAATATGCTTAAACCTGCTCTTGCACGGGGTGAAATTCAATGCATTGGTGCAACCACACTTGACGAATACCGTCAGCATATTGAGAAAGACGGCGCTCTTGAGAGAAGGTTTCAGAAGATAATTGTTGAGCCTACTTCAATTGAAGAGACTATTCATATCCTTCATAATATTAAAGAGAGATATGAAGAGCATCATAATGTGACTTATACCGATGAAGCTATTGATGCCTGTGTGAAACTCACTAACCGTTATATATCTGACCGGCATCTGCCTGACAAGGCAATTGATGCTCTTGATGAATCAGGTTCACGGGTTCACATCTCAAATATTGTTGTTCCTGAAAAAATCCTTTCACTTGAGAAACAACTTGAGGAGACCAAAAAGGAAAAAATGCTGGCAGTAAAGAATCAGAATTTCGAGAAAGCTGCCAGTTTCCGCGATCGTGAGAAGGATCTGCTTGATCTTATTGAACAGGAAAAGAAAAAATGGGAAAAGGAACTTGCAGTCAACCGCGAAATAGTTGATGCAGAAAAGGTTGCTGAAGTTGTTGCTATGATGACAGGTGTTCCTGTTCAGAGGATAGCCCAGACCGAAGGAACCCGGTTGCTGAATATGGCTGATGAACTTAAAGGAAGCATTATAGGTCAGGATGAAGCTATACAAAAAGTTGTGAAATCAATCCAGAGGAACAGGGCTGGTCTCAAAGATCCGAACAAGCCTATTGGAACTTTCATATTCCTTGGTCCCACTGGTGTTGGAAAAACCCAACTGGCAAAAGTGCTCGCCAAATTTCTTTTCGATACAACAGATAATCTGGTCAGGATCGATATGAGCGAATACATGGAAAAATTCTCCGTTTCCCGGCTTGTTGGAGCTCCTCCGGGATATGTAGGTTATGAAGAGGGAGGCCAGCTTACCGAAAAAGTCCGCAGGAAACCATATTCCGTTGTTCTGATGGATGAAATAGAAAAAGCTCATCCGGATGTATTTCATATAATGCTCCAGGTACTTGATGAAGGACAATTAACAGATAGTCTCGGACGACGTGTCGATTTCAGAAATACCATTGTAATTCTGACTTCAAATATCGGAACAAGGCAAATAAATGAATTCGGCCATGGAATGGGTTTTGATACTTCTGCAAAGAAAGACTCAAGAGATGAGCAAACCAAAAGCATTTTACAAAAAGCTCTGCAGAAAACATTTGCACCTGAATTTCTGAACAGGATTGATGATGTAATAATGTTCAATTCATTGGGAAAAGAACAGATCAACAAAATTATTGATCTTGAATTGAAAGGACTTTATGACAGAGTCAAATCACTTGGTTACCAGCTGAAAATAGCATCAGCTGCAAGAGATTTTATTGCTGAAAAAGGGTTTGATGCAAATTATGGAGCACGGCCTCTTAAACGTGCAATTCAGAAATATCTTGAAGATCCCATGGCTGAGGTTCTTATAAAAGCAAGCCTTAAAGAAGGTGATTGTATTAATGTTGGATTTAATACTGCCAAATCGGAAATTAAGATTAAAATTCAAAAAAAGAAAATAGAACTTCCGGAAAAAACTGATGCCCCGGCTGAATAAATAAAAAGGCTGTCAATATCTGGCAGCCTTTTTTTATTCTGTGGTCCCTATTTTACAGGCTCCCCATACAGATCAAAGTCTGTAGTTTGTGTAATTAGTATGTTATAAAAATTACCTGGTTTGAGATTATGTACCTCTGCAATCAGTACCTCCTGATCAATCTCCGGACTATCGAATTCAGTTCTCCCAACGAAGAATTCACCTTCTTTCCTATCGATAATAACTTTGAATATCCTGCCAACTGCCGACTCATTTAATTCCGCCGAAATATTCTGCTGTATTTCCATCAGTTCAGCAACTCTTGATTCCTTTAGATCCGTGGAAATTTCATCTTCATATTCCTTATACGAAAAGGTATCCTCTTCATGTGAATAAGCGAAGACACCCAACCTGTCAAATCTGAATTCAGAGATAAAATCCTTCAGCTCAAGAAAATCCTTTTCAGTTTCTCCGGGATGTCCTGCAATGAGCGTTGTTCTGATGACTGCTCCGGGTATCTCATTTCTAAGTGTATTAAGGATAGCCAATGTTTCTTTCCTGTTATGAGATCTCTTCATCATTCCCAGCATATTGTCAGTTATATGTTGAATGGGAATATCAATATATCGGCATATCCTGGGGTTTTCCCTTATTACAGGAATAAGCTCAAGAGGAAAATTAGCAGGGTATAGATAATGTAGCCGGATCCATTCCAGCGATTCTAGCTTCAGTAATTCTGTGACCAGTTCAGGTAATGCTTGTTTCTTGTATAGATCAAGTCCATAGTAACTAAGATCCTGTGCTATAAGAATTAATTCTTTGACACCATTACCTGCTAATTGCGATGCTTCTTTCACCAGTTCCTCAATCGGTCGTGAAATATATTTTCCCCGAATGGCTGGAATGGCGCAGAAAGCACATACCCGGTTACATCCTTCAGATATTTTGAGATATGCATAATGGCCGGGACCGGTTATTGTCCTGTCTGTCATAAGATCTTTCCTGTAACTCACCCCAAGTTCTGCAAGAACATCATTCATGTTATTAACGCCGAAGTATTTTTTTACTTCAGGTATTTCATGTTTGAGTGCATCAGCGTATCGCTCTGAAAGACAACCCATTACATATAAGTTATCAATATATCCTGACTTTTGCGCTTTTACAAACCTGAGAATGGTATCAACACTCTCTTCCTTTGCATCGTTAATGAAGCCACATGTATTGATAATAACAGTTCCGGCCTCGAAATCATCTGAATTGTAAAAAACTTCGTAGCCTCCTGCATGTAGTTGCTTCAGAAGCTTTTCCGAATCGACAACATTTTTAGAGCAACCTAAAGTGACAATATTGATTTTTTTGTTATTCATAAAGTTGCTTGAAAATCAATTTATTTACCCCATCCCCAAGGGGAGTAAATTGATTTTCTTCGCTCCCCTTGGGGGCGGGGTAAACGAAGAAAATCAATGAGTTCGTATTTAAAATCAAGAAAGTAATAATTCTTATTTTTCACTGAATAGCGAATCGACAAAGTCAAAACGGTTGAATATCAGGAGATCCTCAAGTTTCTCGCCGATACCAATATACTTCACGGGTATCTTAAACTGATCGGAGATGCCGATTACTACGCCGCCTTTAGCTGTACCGTCAAGTTTTGTAATTGCCATTGCAGTCACATTTGTGGCAGCTGTGAATTGTTTGGCCTGTTCAAATGCATTCTGTCCTGTTGAACCGTCCAGTACAAGAAGAACCTCATGAGGGGCATCAGGGATGACTTTCTCCATAACCCGTTTAATCTTAGACAACTCAGACATAAGATTTATTTTATTGTGAAGTCGTCCTGCTGTATCAATAATTATGACATCTGATCCTGAAGAAACCCCTGATTTGAGAGTATCAAATGCTACTGATGCCGGGTCGGATCCCATTTTTTGCCTGACAACCGAAACTCCTACCCTGTCGGCCCATATCTGAAGTTGCTCAATTGCGGCAGCTCGGAATGTATCTGCTGCACCAATCAATACTTTTTTCCCGGCCGATTTGAACTGATAAGCAAGTTTTGCAATTGTGGTTGTTTTACCTGCACCATTTACGCCGACAACCATAATAACATAAGGAACTTTTTTGCCGGTTAATGAGAAGTCTGATTCTGAGTCAATTTTATTTTTTTCGAGCAGAGCTACAATCTCTTCTTTGAGTATTGCATTTAATTCGCTGGCATTTAAATATTTATCTTTAGCTACTCTTGCTTCAATACGTTCTATAATATTTAAAGTTGTTGTAACGCCGACATCAGAAGATACCAGGACTTCCTCTAGTTTGTCAAGGACTTCTTCATCAACTTTTGATTTCCCTGCAACAGCTCTTGAAAGTTTAAGGAAAACACTCTCCTTAGTTTTCTCGAGACCTTTATTGAGGCTCTCCTTTTTATCTTTCCCCAGAAATCCCAGCAAAGCCATCAGATAATGATTAATTAAAAAAGTAAATAAAAAAAAAGCTTCCTCCCGCTAAGAAGAAAGCCATGAATATCTTTAAATCAATAAATCTTGTTACTTCTTTGCGAAGAAGTCTTTAACATGATCATTATGAATTATCTCTTCTTTAAACAGATAAGCACCGGATTTATCCGATTTGGTCATTTTAATACATTTTGTAAATACCTTACCAGCTCCTGTCTTTTGTGCTGCAACAACTTTCTTTGCCATGGTTTAATCTTTTTACTTGATTTCTCTGTGTAGTGTATGTTTTTTAAGAATAGGATTGTATTTCTTCCTTTCAAGACGGTCAGGAGTGTTCTTCCTGTTTTTTGTCGTTATATATCTTGATGTACCCGGTTGTCCGCTTTCTTTATGTTCGGTACATTCCAGGATTACCTGTTGTCTGTTACCTTTAGCCTTCTTTGCCATTTTCTATCCTGTATTAATAATTCAAAATGTAACCTTTTTCTTTTGCTTCTTTCAGAACCCTGGTGAGTCCATTTTTACTTATAAGACGGATGCCTGAAGCTGAAATTTTAAGTGAAATCCACCTCTCCTCTTCCGGAAGATAATATTTTTTAACAAAAAGATTAGGATAGAATTTTCTCTTAGTCCTTCTCTTAGAGTGCGAAACGTTATTTCCGACCATCGCCTTTTTCCCTGTAACCTGACAAATTCTTGACATTGATGTTTGTTTTACTTCTTAACTAACGTTTGACCTTTTTAAATGAAGCGCAAAATACGTGATTTTTATCTTATTAAACAAATATTTAATCTACTTTTTTTATAGTGTAACCAGAAATGAGGTTTAATAGTTGATTATCTGTTTTCTAAGAAGGTTAAGAGCTGCAAGGGAAAACCTTGTGATATTAGTAATTCTGTCATTTCCGAAAACACGTTTTTCACAAACAGTCCCTCTTTCTGAAGCAACTGCTATCCAAACAGTTCCAACGGGTTTTGCCTCTGTCCCCCCATCCGGTCCTGCTATACCCGAAGTAGAAATAGCAAAATCGGTATTAAATAAATTTCTGGCTCCGACAGCCATTTCTTTTGCAGTATTTTCACTGACTGAACCATATCTGGTAAGAATATAATCCTGGACGCCAAGCAATTGTGTCTTTACTGAATTTGAGTACGCGATTACAGAGCCTTTATAATATACTGAGCTTCCGGGGACACTTGTTATTAAATGTGAAATTTCACCTCCCGTGCAACTTTCTGCAGTGACAACCGTCTTGTCCTTGGCCATTAAAAGTTTTCCGATAACCATTTCAAGAGATTCTTCATCTTCGCCATAGATGAACTCAGGAATAGTCGCATACAGTTTCCTGACCTGTTCATTGATGAGATTTAACAGATGATCATGTTCAGATCCGGTTCCGGTAAGTCTCAGCTTTATAACACCTGAAGCAGGAAGATATGCAAGTTTAATATTTTCAGGCAGTCCGGATTCAAAATCAGCAAGTATATCTGCAAGTTTGGATTCGAATGTACCATAAGTCATTATATTTCTATGAATTATGATTTGAGATGTGAATCGTTGATTTAATTCCGGAAGTACTAGTTCCTTCATAAGGTACTTCATTTCGTGAGGGACACCAGGCATTGAAATATAAATTGTACTATTCTTTTCAAACCACATCCCCGGAGCTGTTCCGGCTGCGTTCTTTAATACCCTGCACGATTCCGGGACTTCAGCCTGACGCCGGTTTTTATCATTCATTGGGAAATTGCGATGGCTCATCATTACTTCAATCATGCTGAGTACTTCATAATTCATAACAAGATGAGTATTGAAGAATTCACAGAGTGTCTGTTTTGTTATATCATCACTTGTAGGACCAAGCCCCCCGGTGATTAACACTACATCAGTCTTACCGGCTGCCTCATTTAATGCATAAATTATATCTTCCCTCCTGTCGTGCACAGAAGTTATCCGATAGACATCAAATCCGGACTTGCTCAATTCGGCACCCATCCATGCTGAATTGGTATCTATTGTCTGCCCTATCAGAAGCTCATCTCCTATTGTTATTATTGCTGCCTTCATATTTTTTTGATAAAGAATCTATCTTATGAAAAGTAAATTTGGTTTCAGACTGCAAAGCTATTGATTCTCTTTACGTACTTTGCGATTAATGAATTATTAATTTAATTCAACAGACAATTTAAATCGAAGAAATGAACAGGAATGAACAAATTTTTATGACAGAGGAGTTTGTCAGACAAAATCAGAAAGGTTATGACAGCGGACATGACTGGTGGCATATTATACGAGTAAGAAAGCTGGCTTTGTTTATTAATGAAAATGAATCGCTGGCTGATCCATTCACTGTTGATATCACTGCATTGCTGCATGATACAGCGGATTCTAAATTTGCATCAGGAAATATTGAACGAGGCTATGAACTGATCGGGGATTTCATGGAGAAGGGTGGAATGTCAGATATAAAGGATCAGGTTTTAAACGTTATAAAGAATGTTTCGTTCAGCAATAAAAACAAAACAGGCAATCCTGATGACCCGTTGCTCCGTGTTATCCAGGATGCTGACAGGCTTGATGCCATAGGAGCCATAGGCATTGCCAGGGCATTTAATTATGGGGGATTCAGGAATAATCCAATATACAACCCCCTTGATAAAGAGGATGAGAAATCAACTATAGGACATTTTTATAAGAAGCTCCTGAAGCTGAAAGGTATGATGAACACACCAACAGGATGTAAGATAGCAGATGAGAGGCATAAAATACTTGAGAAGTTCCTTGAGCAGTTTTATGAAGAATGGGAATATGGTCTGAGTAAATTATAAAAGGCTGTTTGCACAGCCATTTAATTGAGCGGGAAAAGGGATTGTTGCGCCTGCGGCACAACGTTCCCAAGGGGGGTGCTATCAAATAAAAAGCCACTTACGTGGCTATTTATTGTAATTTTCACATCCCTTCTTCAGGTAAACCTGAATCGGTCTGTATAAATTTCAAAACGGCTGTTATCACAGCCTTTTTATTTGAGCGGGAAAAGGGATTCGAACCCTCGACCCTCAGCTTGGGAAGCTGATGCTCTACCCCTGAGCTACTCCCGCAATTTTTTTAAAACCAGACAAAAATAATGAATAGATTCATTTCAGCAAATAAATTATTTAACCCATTTATGCCTTTTAAGATTATTGATTACTTTTAGCCAGACACTTTTATCAGTTATTTTCACAATAGGATGATGCAACAGGAAAATTTAAAATTATTTGCGATAACCTTGTTTTGCATAGCTTTAGCAGGTTGCAAGTCAAATTCATTGAAAGATATTGAAGGCAATAAATACAAGACCGTATCTATCGGAACACAGATATGGATGTCAGAGAATTTAAAAACCACCAAATTCAATGACGGGACAGAAATACCAATTGTTACTGACAATGAAGTCTGGGCAAAACTGCAGACCCCTGCCCTATCATGGTACAATAATGATCCGGTTGAAAATAAAAAAACGTATGGTGCACTTTATAACTGGTACAGTGTAAATACAAATAAGTTATGCCCTGCCGGATGGCATGTACCTAATGAGGGAGATTGGGCCTCACTAACTACCTTTCTGGAGGGTGCCGCAGTTGCTGGAGGAAAACTCAAAGAAGCGGGGACTGCACATTGGAAAAGCCCTAATACCGATGCTACCAATGAAACCGGTTTTACAGGGCTTCCGGGGGGTTATCGCAGCTTTGAAGGCGCATTCAACTATATGGGTCTCTCCGGTTACTGGTGGAGTTCAACAGCATATAATGAATCGAGTATCCTCTTTTGGAACCTTCGCTACAAAGGTGGCAACGTTTATAGATACCTGAGTGAGAAATTTTGTGGTTTTTCAGTCAGGTGTCTTAAGGATAAATAGGCTCTTCATAAAATCCTGAGATTTCTCTCTTCATGATTTAAAAAACTCCTATTCAATAACCGGGAGGTGTGCTCGGAGCGCCATCCAACATCATTCGCCAAGCGAGGAATTTAAGGAATGTAAAACCTCAAAACACGGCAAGGTCAGGCTTTGTTATTGCATAAACCTTGCCTTAGTTTCTCGGTTCCTCCCGCTTGATTTGGCGGATGATGGATGGATCTCGCAAAACGGCTCCGCTTAGATCTCATGATTTCTTCATGAGATTTTTTTTGTTTAAAACTATCAGCCAGGTCAGTCGACCGGGCTTTTTTATTTTATTAATCTAATCAAATTTTACTATGAAAAATCAACAACAGATTACCATATCTGAGGTCAAACTCATTTATCGGACTAGAATCAAAGCATCAGAGCGGCTGAAAGTAAAATGCTCCCATGACGCTTACGATATTTTTATTGAGAATTGGGACCCTGATTCAATAGAGCATACAGAAGAATTTAAAATTCTGCTCATGAATCGATCAAATTCAGTCCTGGGCATATTTCCTGTATCAAAGGGAGGCTTATCCGGTACAGTTACTGATGTACGTCTGATATATCAGGCAGCTATTAAAGCTAATGCATCTGGTATCATTGTATGTCACAATCATCCTTCCGGAAATCTAAATCCATCTGAATCTGATTCAAAGATCACGCAAAAGATTAAAGAAGCTGGTAATCTGATGGATATACAGCTTTTGGACCACATAATCCTAACAATGGATGGAGAATATTACAGCTTTGCGGATCAAGGGATCCTTTAGATCAAAATGTAAAATATATCACTAAAAATTAAAATTATGAATTTAAAATGTCGGTGTTGCAAAGAATATTTCTGTCCATGTGACGAAACACTCGATCTGATCGCAGAAGGATATATTTCTTCTGACTCTGTAAACACTTGC
>Ga0209638_1001186_pt1 | contig 16771 bp, 14 predicted proteins | sample BarGraNGADG00211_FD_184490 | JGI IMG/M metagenome (GOLD analysis project Ga0209638, IMG submission 184490) | Arctic peat soil microbial communities from Barrow, Alaska - Barrow Graham LP Ref core NGADG0002-211 (SPAdes) (version 2) | ecosystem: Environmental > Terrestrial > Soil > Wetlands > Peat...
ATGCGCCAGCCGGTCGAGCGCGGACGCAGATGGACGACGCAGCGCCGGTGCCGGCGTTTTGAAGTGGCGTCCGTCAAGGTGTCCACCGGAAGGGAACTGAACGGATTCTATACCTACCCTGGCGGACGAGTGTCCTGCCACGGCTGCGATATGCGTTACCTCCTTCAGAATGCTTTCAACGTTCAGGGATACCAGCTCTCTGGAGCGCCTCTGCGAAATGACTTGGACCGGTACGATATCGAGGCCAAGCCGCCCGCAGCGTCGAAATCCAGCGAGGCAATGCCCCCCTTTCCGAAAGTGACGCCGAACGAGGAGCAAAGGCAGATGCTTCAGTCCCTGCTGGTCGAGCGCTTCCGGTTGCAGTATCACAGGGAAGACCAGAAAGGCCCCATATACCTGCTGATAAGGCGCAACGGACCGCTGCACATGGAGGACTCGAAGGACAAGACCGCCTACCCGTGGTCCGGCGCCCTGAGCGGCGGCGCGATCATGGGCGACGGCATGTCGGGCCGGAATGAGTCGATGCAGGACTTGGCGTGGCGGCTGGGCCCTTATCTGGGAAAGCCGGTGATCGACCAGACCGGCCTCGCCGGGTCCTTCGATTTCCGCGTAGAATACTCCAGCGATGAACAAGAACCCGACGTAGTCTCGATGATCCTGACCACCGTTCAGCAGCTTGGCCTCAAACTGGAGCCATCAAGAGGACCCGTCGAGACCATCGTGGTCGAACGTCTTGAGAAACCCTCGGCGAATTGAGGAACGCCCGCCTGGCCTACTGGCCCTGAAGTGGGGTTGTCGGAAACTTGGCCTATCCGCGCACGGCCCAGCGGAGCATCTCGCGGACGTTAGGGGCTTTGCCTTGCATGAGGATTCCCACGCGGAAAATACGCGCCGCGGCCCACGCGGTCCCGAACGTACATGCCAACACGCCCACCACCCCGACCCAAGGCTGCCAGGCGGGGACGCCGCCCGGCATGGCTTGCCGCATGAGCATCAGCAGCGGCGTGAAAGGCGGGAACAGCGACACGGCGGTGGCCAGAACGCCGTTTGGCTGTTTCATGACCGGCATCATGATGCACAGAGGGATCACCACCGGGGAGAGCAGAACGATCGCCAGGCTTTGGGCCTCCTGCGCGGTGCTGCAGGCCGCTCCCAGCGCCGCGGCCATGGCGCAGAGCATGATCACGTCGGCGATCAGGTAAACATAGAACCATGGCAGTATCCCCAACGGGAGCAGGCCGATCATTCCCATTCCCAGGAGAGTGAAGGCGCCTCCGGCGACGTAAATGGCCGAGCTGGTCAGGGATACGCCCACGGCGGCCAGCACCTTGCCGGCCATGAGCTCGAAGGGCGTCGCCACGCCGAGCAGCATCTCGACCACGCGCTGGGTCTTGTCTTCCGTCACCGCCGAGAGCATGGGCGATGCCCCGACCATGACCATCATGGCCAGCAGCATCACCAGCGCGAACGGGACGGCAAACCCTTCGAGCTCGCTCTTCTTACGCGCCGCCTGGATCTGGCCGGTTTTCTCGTCTCTCGAAACCAGGCTCAGCGTATCCACCGGCACGGTCGCCACCAGGTCCTCAAAATGGCTCTGGTCGACGCCGAGCTGGCCCAGCCGCACTCTTCGCAGCCCCTCGTTGATGGGGTCCGTCAGCCAGCGGAGCGTGGTGTCCAGCCCCCCCACATTCGAGTAGAAGCCGACCCGGGCGGCAGCCTCGTCTTTCTTGCGGGGATGAACCGCGTCGGAGCCGATTTCGAGAAATGCGAAAAGGTCCCGCCGGCGCACGCGGTCCGACAGAGCGAGCCGCTGCACGCTCTCGCTTCCGGCATCCACCTTCACCACTTCGAAGACATACCGGGCCGTCACCTGATTGCCCGTCTTCTTATCGAACATCTCCCTGGCGTTCTTTGCCTGGACCGCCTGAATCACGGCGCCGGCAACCACGCCCGTGGCATCGACCACGGCAAGGCGCCGGTCCTTGATATCCGGCTTGTCCTTGAACAGGGCCAAGCCGATAATAGAGCCGCCAAACAGGAGCGGGGCCACCACCAGGCCGATGAGAAACGCCTTGGTGCGGACCGTGGCCAGGTAGTCCCGTTTGGCGACCAGGAGCATCCTATGCAACTTCCACCTCCTCGGCCGAGGGGCCGGCAATGCGCACGAAAATGTCGTGGAGCGATGGCTTCATGACGGAGAACCCGGTCACGCGGGTTCGCGAAACCAGCGTCCGCAAGACCTCCTGGGGATCGCAGCCGCGCGCCATGCGCAGCTCCTGGATCTGGCCCAGATCGCGAACCTTCTCCACGCCCGGAAGCTCCTGGACGGCGGACAAGCCGCCCTCGGCGGCGACGCGAATGGTGTCGTTTCCGTACCGGTCCTGAATGGATGCGAGCGTGCCGTCAAGGACCTTCTTGCCGCGGAAGATCATGACGATGTGGTCGCACAGGCTCTCTGCCACGCCCATGTCGTGCGTGCTCAGAATCACGGTAACACCCCGTCTGCGCAGCTCGAGTACCTCCGACCGGATGGCATCGGCGCTCACCGGATCGAGGCCCGTGAACGGCTCGTCGAGGATCAACAACTTCGGCTGCGGGACTACCGCGGCGATGAACTGGACCTTCTGGCTCATGCCCTTGCTCAGCGCCTCGACTTTCCACGCCGCGCAGTGCGCCAGCCCGAGTTTCCGGAGCCAGTCGTCCACTTCGGAGGTCACCTTGCGGCCACCGCGCAGTTCCCCATAGAACTCCAGCAGCGGCCGGACGGCCATTCTCCGATACAGCCCACGCTCCTCGGGCAGGTATCCGATCGATTCCGAGCGCGCTCCGAACATCTGCCGCCCGAACACCTGGATAGCGCCGCGGTCGGGATAGAAAATGTTCACGATCATGCGCAGCGTGGTGGTCTTGCCCGAGCCGTTCGGACCGATGAACCCACACACCGAGCCCTCCGGAACAACCAGCGACAGGTCGTCCACCGCGGTCACGGCCCCGAAGCTCTTCGTGACTTGAGAGATTTGTACGGCGTCCATTCGCCGCGCTACTCCACCGAAATCGACTGGCACGCGAGCACGAGTTCCTCGACGGCCACGGCGCTCTTTACGGCCGAGAAAGTCGGGCCGCTGTAGCTCACGGGAATCGCGTGGGCCAACTTCCAGGACTGCACCACCTGGCTGTGGTCCTCACTGAGAAGCTGAACGACTATGTTGCGATAGTCCTGCTGCCCATTCGCCACGGCTTGCAGCCAGGCGAACAATCCCGTGGATCCGATCACGCCCCGGCGAAGACTAACTTCCGGCGTTTTTGTCAATCCGGGGAGCTTTCGCGGCGCGTTGCTCTTGTCGTTTCCGTTGCGGTATTCGATGACCGAAACCGTCATGCCCAAACCCGAGACTTCCGAGAAGCCCGCCGAAACGCCGGTGGGATCGCCATCTCCCAAATCCACTAGAAAACTAAACCCGGCGTACGGATTATCGCGTTGTACGGCCATCGCTTTCCTCCTATCTCCATTCAAAGCGGCTGATGCAGATCTCAATTTCCTCCATAGCGGGGCGGGCAGCCATGGAATCGAACGAAGGCCCCGACCAGCGAACGGGCCAGGCCCCTTCGATCCACCAGGTGCGAACGATCTCGGCGGCCGTCGAGAGGTGGTGGACCGCCATGCTTCGCGCATCCGCCTGGCCGTTGACGATGTTCATACGCCATTCGTACAGATCCTTGTTCAACGTGACGGCGCGGCGGAGAACGATGTTCGGGTAGGCTGTCCCCCGGGGACCATGCGCCACGCAGGCGAGCGCGCTAACCTCGCTGAACCCATAGGAACGGCCGTCGATGACGACGTTGAAGTTGCAGCACGGGTCGATACGGTCGTCGGCGGCGACTCGCGGCGTGGCCGGCGGCGGCGGAAAATTCGGGCGACCAACGGCGGAGAAATGAACCACGAGATCGGCCGATCCCTCCATGTCCGGCGCCGGATCGGCCAGCGACAAGACGAGAGCACTCTCCAGCGGCGGCTTGGGTGCGCCGATGGGACGCCCGTCCACGAATGAAACACACCCGGGCACGGGGACGGCTGCCTGTACCAGCGGTAAACTCAATTCCCCGGCCATGAGCCAGGCCGTGAAAAAGCGATCCGCCCGGCGTCCTCCGCTGAATACCGCAAGCAAGCCGCCCGCAACCGGTTTGCTCCGGAATGCCGCGCTCAAACCGGCCGTGTCATGAGGGTCGAAATTGGCCTGCACGGAACCAAGCTACCACGCCGCGAACCGATCCGACGGCCCACGCGGCGGTGCATTGGGTAGCGTGGTTTCAGCCCCGGATCGGCGGAAACCTCTCCCGCACCAGCGCCATGGCTTCCTCTTCCGTGGCGATGGCGCCTTCCAACTGGGCGTCTTCCACGGCGGTCAGGATCTGGGAGAACAACGGGCCGGGGTGGTAGCCGGCGGCGATCAGGTCCGCGCCCGTGATCAGCGGCGGCGGTTTCAGGCGCTCTGCGGGAAGGTCCTCCCGCTTGCGCTTCACCAGGTCGTAGCTCTCCAGGCGGCGGTTGCTGGAAAGGACGTCCAGGCGGTGCAATTCCAGGTGCTCGCCGAAGCGCGGGAGGCGCAGGAAGCGCTTGAGGGTGCTCTCCCGCATGCGGGGCGCGTCGGCGAAGCGCATGTGGTTAGCCACCAGCGCTTCCACTTGCACGGATTCTTCGCGCGAGAAACGCAGCCGGCTCAGGATGCCGCGCGCGAGTCCCACCCCGGCTTCCACGTGGCCATCGAAGCGGATGCGGTCGGCGACGCGGAACGTGGGCGGCTTGCCCACGTCGTGCAGCAGCGCGCCTAAAGCCAGCGCGGCGGTGGGGCGATCCAGCTTTTCCAACAACAGCAATGTGTGTACCCAGACGTCGCCTTCGGGATGGTATTCGGGCGGCTGCTCCACGCCTTTCATAGCGGCTACTTCGGGCAGGAGATCGGCCAGCATCCCGGAGGCGTCCAGCAGTTCGAATCCGCGGCGGGCGCCGCCTTCGGTCAGGATGCGCACCAGTTCGTCGCGGACCCGCTCGGCGGAGACGCGCAGGATCGCGGCATGATTGCGGCGGATCGCCTCGAAGGTGGCGGGCTCGATCTCAAAGCCGAACCGCGCCGCGAAGCGGACGGCCCGGAGCAGCCGCAGGTGGTCCTCGCGGAAGCGCGTGTCCGGGTCGCCGATGGCGCGCACCACGCGGCGCTCGAGGTCCGCGCGCCCGCCGACGTAGTCCAGCACCTCGCCATCGCCGGGATCCATCATGAGGCCGTTGATGGTGAAATCGCGGCGCAGCGCGTCCCGGCGCGGGTCGGTTTCGAATTGCACGCTGGCGGGGCGGCGGCCGTCGGCGTAGTCGCGGTCGCTGCGGAAGGTGGCCACTTCCACGCAGGCGGAATCCCGGTGTACCAACACCACTCCAAAATGCGCGCCCACGAGGCCGGAATGGGGGAAAAGCTCGATGATCCGCTCCGGCCGCGCGCCGGTGGCGACGTCGAAATCCTTGGGCTTGACGCCCAGCAACAGATCGCGCACGCAGCCGCCCACCAGCCACGCCTGGTGGCCCGCGGCGCGGAGCGTCCGGACGATGTCGAGAGCCAGCGCCTCGGGTTCCATGGCAGAGAAGCAAGCTGTCAGCCATCAGCCGTCAGCTTTCAGCTTTGAGAACTTCCTTTAGCTGACGGCTGATGGCTGATGGCTGATAGCTACTCTTACATGTTAATATGGCGAATGCCGAGCCCCACCCGGGGGCGGGGGACCCTTCAGCGTTTCGGGGCGCGGTCCGAACAGGACGGAGTACTTTCAAGCTCCAGCCCGTCAGCTAACCTCGCAGGCGAATTTGAGAGGCGCCGCAAGGCGATCGGGAGCATACTCCTTTGGACATAGAGCAGCGTGCGGGGGCAGTCAAGGTGGTGGTCGCCACCACCGTGATGTTGTCCTTCATCTCCTTCTGGCGCGCGGCCGCCATCGTCCTGAGCGACCTGGCGTCTTCGGCCTACTACGCGGGCGGCATCGCCGAATCGGCGGTGGGGAAATCCGCGCCGTGGTTCATCCTGGGGATCATGCTGTTCTCCTACGCGGTGCGGGCCATCTACATCGAAAGCTGCTCCATGTTCGTGCGCGGCGGCGTGTACAAGGTGGTGCACGAAGCCATGGGCGGCACGCTGGCGAAGTTCTCGGTTTCGGCGCTGATGTTCGACTATGTGCTGACCGGACCGATCAGCGGCGTCAGCGCCGGGCTTTACCTGGGCGGCCTGCTCAACGAGATCGGGCCATGGCTAGGGCGGCCCGAGCTGCACGTGCACCCACGCTACTTCGCGGCTGCGTTCGCGGCCGCGGTTACGCTGTACTTCTGGCGGAAGAACATCATCGGCCTCCACGAATCCAGTGAAAAGGCGCTGCGGATCATGCAGATCACCACCGTGATGGTGGTGATCCTCATCGTCTGGTGCATCGCCACCATTTTCAAGAACGGCTATACCCCCGTGCCCCTGCCCACGCGCGCCAACCTGCATTTCGGTCCGAACGCCCTGGGCTGGCTCAAGGGCACGGCGGCGCCCGCCATCACGGTGGTTGCGATCATGGTCGGGCTGGGACACTCCCTGCTGGCCATGAGCGGATTCGAGACCCTGGCGCAGGTGTACCGCGAGATCGCCCACCCGAAACTGAAGAACCTGGAACGCGCGGGCTGGGTGATCTTCTTCTACAGCATGTCGTTCACGTCGCTGGTTTCGTTCTTCGCGGTGATGATCATACCGGACGCCGACCGGCCGCGCTTTCTCGACAACCTGATCGGCGGTCTTTCCATGTACCTGATCGGCCCCTTGCCGCTGAGGCTGCTGTTTCACGGCGTGGTGGTGCTGGTGGGCACGCTGATCCTGTCCGGGGCGGTCAACACGGCCATCATCGGTTCCAACGGCGTGCTGAACCGGGTGGCGGAAGACGGAGTGCTCCCCGATTGGTTTCGCCAGCCGCACCACAAGTTCGGCACCACCTCGCGCCTCATCACTACCATCGCCGCGCTGCAAGTGCTCACCATCGTCCTGACGCGCGGCGACATCCTCATGCTGGGCGAAGCCTACGCGTTCGGAGTGGTCTGGAGCTTTGCGATGAAGGCGCTCTCGGTGCTCGTGCTGCGCTACAAGCAGCCGGCCAACCGCGAGTGGAAAGTGCCGCTCAACTTCATGATCGGCAAAACCGAGATCCCGGTGGGCCTGATCCTGATCACCGCGTCGCTTTTCGGGCTGGCCGTGATTAACGTGCTGACCAAGAAAGTCGCCACCATCTCCGGCATCAGCTTCACGGTGGTGTTCTTCATCGTTTTCGAACTCTCCGAGATGGCGAATCGGAGGCGGCGGCCGGGGCACGCGCAGGAGCGGGAGAAATTCCGCCTGGATACGCGCACGGACCTGACCGCCGAGTCCGTGCACATCCGGCCGGGCAACGTGCTGGTGGCGGTGCGCAATCCGAACCGGCTCCAACACCTGGAACGTATTCTCGAAAAGACCGACACGCGAAGGATCGACATTGTGGCGCTCTCGGTCCGCACCATATCCTTCGCGGCGTCGGGCGAGCACCCGCTGGAGCCGGAGCAGCTCTTCTCCGAGGACGAGACCACGGTGTTCACGCGCGTGGTTACGCTGGCGGAAAAAGCGGGCAAGCACGTGGAGCTGATGGTGGTCCCCGGCTCGGATCCCTATGAGGCGGCGGTGCAGACGGCCGCGCGGCTGCAATCGTCGCGCATCGTGATGGGGCTCTCCCCGAAGCTGACGCCCGCCGAACAGGGCGCGCAGGTGGGCCACTATTGGGAGCAACTTCCCGAGCCGCGGCCGGCGCTTTCCCTCGAAATCGTCCTCGAAGATCAACAGAGCGCCGTGTTCTTCAACCTGGGGCCGCACCCGCCGCGCCTCTGGCCGGAAGATATCGATCTGGCGCACAGTCTGTGGCTGGAACTGAGCGAGAAGGGCCCGGGATCCAAACTGCATCATCGCGACATCATCCGTGTTGCGCTGCGCAGGATGAACGAGGAACTCCATTCCGGGCTCGGCCCGGAGGTGGTGGAAGACGTTCTCCGCGAGATTTCCGGCGGCGGCGACCAGAAGCAACCCCCGGGCGAGGATTCCATCGTGCGCTGAACGGTGGGGCGGACCTCCCGGTCTGCCTTCTTTCCGCTGAGCACGTTCCCAATGAGTCGCGACGGCTTTCGACCGCGCCACCCGGCAACAAGAAGGCAGACCGGGAGGTCCGCCCCACCTACAGCTTCAGGCTTTTCAGGTACGCGCGGAAGGGGGCGCCCAGGTCGTGGCGGCGCAGGGCGAACTCCACGGTGGCTTCGAGGAAGCCGAGCTTGTCGCCGGCGTCGTAGCGCTTGCCTTCGAAGCGGACAGCGTAGATGGGGCGGCTGCGCAACAGGTGTTTCAGAGCGTCTGTGAGCTGGATTTCGCCGCCCGAGCCGGGGTCGACGCCTTCGATCGAATCGAAAATCTCCGGGGTGAGCACGTAACGGCCGATGATCGCCAGGTTGGAGGGGGCCTCGGAGGTCTTGGGCTTCTCCACCAGGTCGCGGATGCGGTAGACGCGGTCGCTGCCGCCGTTGTGGCGCACCGGCTCGGCGTCGATGGCGCCATAGGAAGAGATGGCCTCCGGCGGCACTTCCATCACGGCCAGAACCGGCGCGGAGAAGAAGCTGTGCACGTCCAGGAGCTGGCGCAAGCAGGGCGTCTCCGCTTCGATCAAGTCGTCCGCGAGCACCACGGCGAAAGGCTCCTGGCCGACCAGCTCCCTTGCCCGCAACACGGCGTGCCCGAGACCCAGCGCTTCCTTCTGGCGGACGTAGGAGACGTTGATCATGTCCGAGATTCCCCGGACGATCGCCAGCAAGTCCTTCTTGCCGCGCGTTTCGAGGAGGTTTTCCAGCTCGAAGCTCACGTCGAAGTGATCTTCGATGGCCGATTTCCCGCGGCCGGTCACGATGATGATATTCTGGATCCCCGACTGCAGCGCCTCTTCCACCCCGTACTGAATGATGGGCTTGTCCACGATGGGGAGCATCTCCTTCGGCTGGGCCTTGGTGGCCGGGAGGAAGCGGGTGCCGAGGCCGGCGGCGGGGAAGACGGCTTTTCTGACTTTGTGATGCATCTATTAGCAGTTTGGCGCCGCGATGTCGCCATTGGCAACTTCGGATTTGTGTTTCCCGGTTCCCCTGTGATATGTATTGGACTTGGGAAACTATACCTATGGCATACGTTATCGCTGAACCCTGCATTGGCACCAAGGACACCGCCTGCGTGGACGCTTGCCCGGTGGACTGCATCCATCCCAAGAAGGATGAGGCCAATTTCGCCGAGGCCGAATTGCTCTACATCGACCCGGTGGAGTGCATCGATTGCGGCGCGTGCGTACCGGTTTGCCCCGTTTCGGCGATTTTCGCCCTCGACGATCTGCCGGAAAAATGGGCGGAATTCACGGCCAAGAATGCGGCGTATTACGGAAAATAGCGGGAATAGCCGTCAGCCATCAGCCATCAGCTCTTGCCGCTTCGCCTTCGGCGAAGCGGTTCTAGCCGATGGCTGAAAGCTGACGGCTGATAGCTGCTCTTTACGGCCGGTACGTCGCGCTGGCGAGGTCGGTTTCCCAAAGGCGGACGGAACCTACTCGCACTTCCGGTTTGTCCTTCAGGCCCTCGACGACCTGGTCGTAGATGTGCTTGGCCATGTTCTCGGCCGAAGGGTTGATGGCGTCGAACGGCGGGAGATCGTTCAGCCACTGGTGGTCCATGCGGTCGAGGACCGTGTGGACTACCTTTTTCAGCGCTACGAAATCCACCAGCAAGCCGATCTCGTCGAGTTGGCGGCCCTCGATGGTCACATGGCAGCGGTAGTTGTGGCCGTGCACGTTTTCGCACTTGCCGCGGTAGTTTCGCAGGGCGTGACCGGCGGCGAAACTCTCTTCAATGGTGACTTCAAACATCGAAAAACTTCTCCACGTCCTCTAGTTCGGTGGTGAATCCGTAATGGGGCAGGCTGTCGAAGAAGACCTGGCCGTAACGCTGCTTGGTGATGCGGTTATCCAGCAGGACCAGAACGCCGCGGTCGGGCTTGCTCCGAATGAGCCGTCCGAAACCCTGCTTCAGCGCGATGGCCGCGCGCGGAATCTGGTAATCGTAGAACGGATTTCCCCCCGCCGCCCGGATGCTCTCGATGCGGGCGTTGACCACCGGATCGCTAGGTACGGCGAACGGCAGTTTATCTATGATAACGCAGCTTAGCTGCTCGCCCGGCACGTCCACCCCCTGCCAGAACGACGAGGTGGCGAAGAGCACGCAGTTCGGCGTGGAGCGGAACTCGTCGAGCAGCGCGCTACGCGGCCCCGTGCCCTGAAGCAGCGTGGGGTATTCGATTTCGAACGACACCTTGTCGTGGACCATGCGCATCTGCTGGTGGCTGGTGAACAGGACGAACGCCCGGCCCCGGCTGTGCCGCAGGATGCGCATCACTTCCTCGGACGCCGCCTTGACGAATGCCGGGCTGCGCGGCTCGGGCAAATGCTGTGGCACGTACAGCAGCGCCTGCTTCTGGTAGTCGAAATGCCCGGGGACGATCAGGGTGCGCGCATTCGGCACGCCCAGCCGCTTCTGGACGAAATCGAAACCGCCCGCCACCGCCAGCGTGGCCGAGGTGAGCACGATGGTGTCCACCTGGTTGAAAAGGCGCTCGCCAAGGATGCTGGAGACGTCGATGGGGGTGGCCTGGAGGAAACAGCCCCGGCCCCGCTTTTCCACCCAATAGACGAACTCCTCCTCGTCGCTTTCCATCACGAAGCGCAGGCCCTGTTGGATCTCCGCCGTCCGGCGCGACAGCGGCACGACTTCGTCGGGCGGGTTCTGCAGGAGCTTGAGGTGCGAGCCGATCAGGTCGAGCGCGGCCAGCAGATCGGAGTAGATGTCCTCGTTCTCCTCTCGGAATGCGTCCCGGCCCTGGAACGCGGCGCGGCGGTCGCCCTCGCCGAATAGCAAGAAGAACTGGACGGTCAGCTCGTCCAGGCGCTGGAGGATGCGGTCCAACTCCGGCGTGCCGAACTTCTTCATGCGGCCGACCGCGGCGATATCGCGCCGCAGATCCTGAAACTGATAGTTACTGACGGAAACGCCGAAGTACTGCCCCGCGACGTCTTCGATTTCGTGGGCTTCGTCGAACACCACGGCGTGGTATTCGGGGAGGATGCCGCCCTCGTAGGACTCGTCGCGGAGCGCGAGATCGGCGAAGAACAGGTGATGGTTGACGATGACGACGTCGCTTTCCTGCGCGCGCTGGTGCATCAGGGTCAGGAAGCAGCGCTCGAAGTTGGGGCACTTCTGCCCCGAGCACATGTCGCCGCGTGCGTCGAGCTTGGCCCAGGCGGTGCTGTTTTCGGGCAGCTTCTTGATTTCGGCGCGGTCGCCGAACTCCGTGGTCTTCTCCCACTCGCGGACGATTTGGAAATCGGCGACCTCTTCCAGCCCGGTGAGTACCGGCTCCTTATCGGCGTCGTAGATTTTCTGCCGGCAGGCGTAGTTATTGCGGCCCTTCATGTAGCTGACCTTGAGGGGCCGCGCAAAATGCTTCTGCAGGAACGGCACGTCCTTAAAGAAGAGTTGTTCCTGCAAATTCTTCGTGCCGGTAGAAACCACGATGCGCTTGCCCGAAAGCAGCGCCGGGACCAGATAGGCGAGCGTCTTTCCGGTGCCGGTCCCGGCCTCGACAATCAGATGCCGTTTTTCGGAGAACGCCGCTTCCACGGCTTCGGCCATCTCCACCTGGCCCTGACGGAACTCATAGTTCGGGTGCCATTTTGAGAGCGTGCCGTGCCGGGAAAAGAACTGCCGCGCGCCCGCGGGCCGCGCATCGATGGGCATGGGGATAGTTTGATTCTAACAGTGGGGCGGAAGATCGTCTTGGGAGCCGGGCCCCGGTCAAGCGGCGGTTCCGAACAGCGCCCCGACGCCCGCAGTCACCGCCATGGCCAGTGCGCCCCAGAATGTGACGCGAATTGCGCCCGCCGTCAGGCCCGCGCCGCCCGCGCGCGCCGCCAACCCGCCCAGAAGCGCGAGGAACGCCAGGGAAGTTCCAGCGACAAGGGGAACCAGTCCCGCCTCCGAGGCCAAGGCAGTGACCACCAGAGGCAGGGCTGCTCCAACAGCGAAGCTGGCGGCGGACGCCGCCGCGGCCTGGATCGGACGCGGATTGGAAGTCGCCGAGAAGCCGAGTTCGTCGCGGGCATGCGCCCCCAGCGCGTCATGGGCCATCAGTTGCCCGGCGACCTGTTTCGCGAGCGACGCATCGAGCCCGCGCGCGACGTAGATCGCCGCCAGTTCCTGGTGCTCGCTCTTGTCGTGCGCCTTGAGTTCCGCGCGTTCCCGGGCGAGGTCGGCCTGTTCGGTGTCCGCCTGTGAGTGGACCGACACATACTCGCCGGCAGCCATCGACATAGATCCAGCGGTCAGGCCCGCGATCCCCGCGACCAATACGTTGCCGTGAGTAGCATGCGCCGCCGCGACACCGAGCACCAGGCTCGCCGTGGAAAGGATACCGTCGTTGGCGCCCAATACCGCCGCGCGCAGCCAGCCGACGCGTTCCGTATGGTGGAATTCCTTGTGGCGTACGGACATTCTTGCCTCCTTTAGACCCCACCTTAGATTAGAACGCTCTGCGCGAGAATCCGGCGAAGTGCCCAAATTGGCGCGGTTTTCGGCAATTTCGACGGTTCGCTCTTGGAGCGCCACTTCCATGGGGCAGCGCGTAATGCGGCTAAGCGCGGGCGTCGCTACCCGAGGCGGAGATGACGCGGCGGCGCGCCCTGACAGCCAGGAACTCGGAGAGTTTCATGGGCGGCCCCGGACCCGTCCGCATCTGGCGCGAAACCGCCTTTCGATACTGCGTCAGGATGTCCATACGCCGGCGGCCGTCGAGATGGCAGGTCTCCATATCCACCAAGATATCCAGTTCCCACGGCAGGAATGCGTTGCGCGCAAGCGCCCCGCGCATCACTTCGCCGAGCAGCCGCTCGAATCGGTTGAACATCAGCTCCAGTTGCGAAAGGTCGTCCGGCTGCACTGTACTCTCTTCATCGGCGCCTGACGGCAAAAGGATTAGAGCTGGTTCCGCGACCGTTTGCCTTGTTCCTCAACTCCGCGGGCTGGCATGCCCCGGCCCCTACACCACGCCCTTGTGGGGCGAGGCATTGCCTCGCCCTCGCGCCGCACGGCCAGGGAAGAAATCACGCGGTCGGAGACCGAGAGCGGCGCCCCCTCCGAAGCAACACTCTAGTTTAGGGTCTTTGTGCTCCAGGGCCACCCCCGCCCGGATCGTGGGCAACCAATACCTCTGCACCAGCGTGTCCAGCGGGAAGTTCTTTTCGAGTTCTCCCGCCAGCTTCTCCGCCCCTGCCGTATCCCCTGCCCGCGCCAGGGCCAGCGCCGCTATGGCCCGCACATCGCGGTTCGGGGCCAGCTTCACTGCCGCATGGGCCTCGGCGCGCGCCTGCTCCCGGTTTCCCGCTTCCACCTCGCGCAGCGCTGCCGCTGCCTGATATGCCGCAGCAGCCTCTTTGGCGTCGTGGTGCTGGGCTGAATCCATCGCCCGCCCGGTCAGCTCCTGCGCGTTCTTCAGCTTGCCGTACCAACCTTCCGTGTCCGCTTGCGTGGCCAGCAGCAGGTCTTCCGCGCCCGGCTTGCCCATGGCGGCCGAGACCAACTGCGCCATCCGCGCCCCATCGCCCTTCAGAAACGCCAACCAGTAGCGGCTCTGGAGCAGCATCTCGCCCTCCAGCTTGCGCTCCTCCGCCTGCTTGTACACCGCCTCCGCTTCATCCAGCCGGTTCAGGGTCGTGCAGGCGATGCCGAGGTTGAGATAGTTGTCCGCCCTATTTGGCTCCAGGCGCAGCGTGCAGCTTGAGCAATCCCCCTTTCTCAACCTGCTTTCCGATCGCAAGGTGAATGAGACCTTGAAGCTGATGGGGCGTCCCGCCGGTGACCGGCTAACGCCGGAGGTCACCCGCGAGGTCTGCCAGCGCACGGGCAGCAAGGCCATGCTGGCGGGGTCGATTGCGCCGCTGGGCGGCCAGTACGTGATTGGCCTGAAGGCCGTCAACTGCGACACGGGTGACGTGCTGGCGGAAGCGCAGGAGCAGGCGGCGGGCAAGGAAGCCGTGCTCAAGGCTCTGGACGGCAGTCCGTTTGCGGAGCAAACTGGGCGAGTCGCTCAGCTCGGTGCGGAAATACGACACGCGGCTGGAGGCAGCGACCTCAACATCCCTGGAGGCACTGAATGCCTATAGCCTGGGAGTAAAGACCTACTATGCGAAAGGGTATACAGCCGGGCTACCCTTCTTCCAAAGGGCGGCGGACCTGGATCCGAGTTTTGCCATGGCCTACGCCCGGATAGGACAGGGTTACTTCGATCTCAACCAAGGGGGGAGGGCGGCCGAGTATTTACGCAGGGCTTACGACCTGCGGGAGAAGGTAAGCGAACGGGAGCGGTTCTTCATCGAGGGGACCTACTACTTCTTTGGGACTGGAGAGCTGGAGAAGGCGGCAAGCTTGCCGAAAGCACACGAAGAGCAAAGGGAAAGGACACGGACGCAGGCCGGGGGATTACAGTCGGTCTGGGTGGTATCCGGTGGACCACCGCGACCTCCTTGCCCGATAAGCTGTCCGCGCCGAGAGCAAGCTCTAGGGCCAAAGCGGCGAGAGCGCAAACGATGAGCTATATGCAGGAATCCCGGCGTAATCCCACGAAATCGGGCTGACTTCACCTTATTGTCAAACGCTGCGATCATGCTCGCGGGGGAGGCCGGCCTGGGCTTACAACGATCGATCCTGTATTACCCGAAAGTGGTGACGAATTTGCCTCCGTCCGCTTTATGACTTGGATTTGTCGGCGCCCTTCTCGGTGGGCGAGTTCCCGGCCGCGCGAACGTTCATGAACTTGCTCAGCGTGTCGAACCAAAAAGGTGCTCCCAGGGAAGCGGCAATCGCGGTTAGAATCCAACCAAGCAGGTGGCCTGGAACTACAGCCCACAGCCATGGGAACGCAACGCCGCTCAGCAGGCGCATGCCCGGAAACGCGTTCCTGTTCCAGGCCGCGACGAACTTGGGATTTGCGTTGGCTTTTGCCTGCTCGTCGGACTCGGCCCTGCAATCCGCTTCCGTCACGTCGGCGCCGCGCAGGGTTTGATCCGCGCAGGCGTCTAGATGGTGAAAGATCCGGAACTCGTCGGTCCAGCCAGTCAAGCTGCTGAGGTCGGCTTTTTGCTGCGCCGTCAGGGTTGGCGGCGTCTGGTCCTTGCTGGGGGCATTCGCGGTTTTGGCTTCCTGAACGATTTTGTCGCGCAGCGCCGGATTGATCATCAGTTTCTGCGCGATCTGGATGGTGTCCGCGTTTGCAAGGATCGTGACCAGGCTCGCGATCACTACGGTCCAGATCTGGACCCTGTTTTTGTACCATCCTGATACGCGGTCCATCGAATCGTTGAACCAGCCCTCGAGCTTCTCCTCGACCTTCTCCACCGAGTCGCTGCCATGCATGAGAAGAGCCTGGAGCGACTTCTTCACGTCGCTGTCCGGCAAATTGTCGATGGATGCTTTGATTTGCGCCAGTTTTTGCTCCGCAGTCCCCGTGGTGGCCTGACCCTTGGCGAAAATATCAAGGAGGGTGAGCGCGAACGTTTTCGACGGAACGTACGAGGGATGCTTGCCCGGACGGCCCAATGACTTGATCAGCGGATGGCTGTAGAAGGAATCCGAGAGGGACGTGATTTCATCCGGGTATGCTTCGCTCAGCAGTGCCCGGTTGACGCGTAACAGATCGTTTCCCTTGAGCTGCTTTGCGATTTCGGCCTTGGTTTCCGGGGTGACCTTGCTATCGTCGATCCTTTGATTGAGGTCGGGCCGGCTTAAAGCCGCACTGAGTTTCTCCGCCAATGCCGCCGCCAGGCCTGCCGGAGGTTGCGCGTCCGACCTCTCCTTCAGGGCCGTTTCAAATTGATCAAAGCTCGTTTGTAGGGCTGCGTCGAACGGCCCAACGGCCTGCGTGAGCTTGTCATCGGCTTTATTGAATCTCGTCGCCAGCGCCGCCACATTGATATCCGCGGAGCGGATCAGGTACGTGCCGTCCGGCGGAGCGTGAAGCAGCCGGCGGATTCCCTCTCTTAGCGTCGCGGCGCGAGTCTTGAAAAGCTGCGCGAGCCACTCGTTCACCGTGGTGCACATCAGCCCCAGCAGGAGATAAACGAAAATCAGGCCAATTGCGACATCGAGGACACTCGAATTGAACATTTCGTCTCCTTCCGCCTAATCCAGTCTGAGTCCAAAGTATTTGCAAAGATTATTTCCTTTGCGGCAAGAAGTCAACCGGGGTTTCCGTTTTGGCTTTCCGGCCGCGCTCAATTATACATCCAATCGCCTCCGTGAGAGCCTTTTTTTTTAAATCCTTTCCATCCTGAGCTACCCCGGCCCAGGAAGGGGCCAACTCTGCTCCTCCGGGCACGGAAAAACCCGGAAGTGCCTCATTTCAAGCGGTTTCTCATACACCTCTCCGTCCCTCCTACTTCCATCAACCTATTTGCTTGCCCGCCGCCCCCTATCCGGTCGGCAAGGGCTGCCCTGGCGCCTTCCCAGGCCGCTGGAATTGCTCGGGATTAGAAAATGGGGCTAACCGCCCGGTGTCCACATGACTGGAGTCGCTCAGCGCGCGTATCCGGATCGCGGCCCCGGCCAGCGAACGCG